>Ga0302196_10004827_pt1 | contig 12140 bp, 9 predicted proteins | sample II_Bog_N1_3_FD_198794 | JGI IMG/M metagenome (GOLD analysis project Ga0302196, IMG submission 198794) | Peat permafrost microbial communities from Stordalen Mire near Abisko, Sweden - II_Bog_N1_3 | ecosystem: Environmental > Terrestrial > Soil > Wetlands > Peat | place: Sweden: Abisko, Stordalen...
AAAGCAGGACGGCCTCCACCCTTGCCAAGGCGCCGTCAGGGCAAAGCAGGACGGCCTCCACCCTTGCCAAGGCGCCGTCAGGGCAAAGCAGGACGGCCTCCACCCTTGCCAAGGCGCCGTCAGGGCAAAGCAGGACGGCCTCCACCCTTACCAGGGCACCGTCAGGCCAGAGCGGGGCGGCCTCCACCCTTGCCAAGGCGCCGTCAGGGCAAAGCAGGACGGCCTTTACCCCTACGAGAGCGCTGTCAGGGCAAAGCAGGACGGCCTGCACCCTCACCAAGGCGCCGTCATGCCACAGGAAGACGGCCGCCTCCCTCACCAAGGCGCCGTCATGCCACAGGAAGACGGCCGCCTCCCTCACCAGGCCGTCGTCAGGATCGAATTCGCGAGCTCGAAGGCTTCAAAGCGACCCCGGCCGCCCCGGGGGAACCCGGCCGAAGTGGTCGAACCCTCCCCCCTCGAGGGCCGTCTCCCCGGCGCGTCCTCGCAGCACGACCCCCTCCCCTTCCCTGACCTCCCCGATCTCGACGAACCCCGGGATAGCTTCCGCGCTGAGCGCGACGAGCGCGTAGTCCTCCCCTCCGTGAAGGGCGAGCTCCGCCGGCCCCACGCCCAGCGCCGCCGCGGCTCCCGCCAGCGCCGCGCCGCCGTGCGCCAGGAGCCTCTCCTCGTCGATCACCACGCAGACGCCGCTCGCGCGCGCGAGGTGCCCCGCGTCCTGCGCGAGCCCATCCGACACGTCGATGCCGGCGTGCGCGACCTTGCCCATCGCGAGCCCCGCCTCGGTGCGCGCGACGGGCCGCTGCCACGCGGCCACGGCCGGGCGCAGCCGTCGGTCCTTCGCTCCCCGCACCAGCGCCATGAGCCCCGCCCCCGCGAGCCCGACCTCACCGGCGATCCAGACCCTGTCACCCGCGACGCCGCCCTCGCGGGCGACCGGGCGATCGCAGGTGCCGAGGAGCGTCGTCGCGATCGACACCGCCTGCGCGCGCGCGAGGTTGCCTCCGACGAGCACCGCGCCGATCCGGTCGGCCGCGAGCCGCTGTCCGTCGGCCAGCGCGTCCAGGGCGTCGTCCTCGAGGTCGGACGGGAGCGCCAGCGCCGAGAGCGCGCACCACGGGCGCGCCCCCATCGCCGCGACGTCGCTCGCCGCCGCCATGAAGGATCGGAAACCGACGTCGGCCCAGCCCACGAGATCGCGGCGAAAGTGCGTTCCTTCCACCTGCTCGTCGATCGTCCAGACGAGCTTCCCGCCGACGCTGCCGTCCAGCACGGCCGCGTCGTCGCCGATCCCGCGAAGGACGCCCGCGGCTCCGACGCTACGGAACCGAGCGGCGAGCCGAGCGATCTTCTCGAACTCGCCCTCCCCCATGCGTCACCCTCCCGGCGAGCGGTCTGACGGGGACGCTGGCGGCCTGGACGGAAACGGCAGCGTGACGACGAACTGCGTCCCTTGTGGCACGTTGTCCTCGATGCGAATCGTCCCGCCGTGCGCGGCCACGAGGCGGCCCGCGATGGAGAGGCCGAGCCCGGTTCCGCCGTACTCGCGCGTGGAGGAAGAGTCGACCTGGTAGAACGGGTCGAACACCCGCTGCCGCTCGCCGGCCGCGATCCCGATGCCGGTGTCGATGACCCGCACCTCGAGCTTCGGCGGCACGCTGGAGAGGAGCGCCAAAGGACCGCCCACGCCGCCCGGCAGCTCCCCGGCGACGCAGCGCGCACGCACGACGACCGACCCCTCCTTCGGGGTGAACTTGATGGCGTTCTCGGCGAGGTTGAGGAACACCTGGCGCAGGCGCTCCGGATCACCGTGGAGGTCGGGGAGGCCGTCCGCGACGTCCACGCGGAGCGCGACGCACTTCTTCTGGGCCGAGGGGGTCAACGTCGACAGGACCTCCCCGAGCACGCTGGCGATCGCCACCGCCTTGCGCCGGACGGTCATCGTCCCGCTCTCGAGCTTCGAGAGATCGAGGAGGCTCATGATGAGCGCGAGGAGCTGCTCGCCCTTCTCGTGGATCGTCGCCACGAACTCCGCCTGCTCGCCCTCGAGCGGCCCCGCGATGCCGACCTTCAGCATCTCGCTGTAGCCGATGATGGAGGTGAGCGGCGTGCGAAGCTCGTGGCTCACGGTCGCCAGGAAGTTCGACTTGAGCCGGTCGAGCTCCTTCAGCTTGTCGTAAGCCTCCTGGAGCCGCCTGCTCTTCTCCTCGAGCTGGCGGTAGCTCTCCTTCACGCTGACGACGTGCATGTGCGACGTGACGAGCGCCTTGTGGCTGCTGAAGAGGATGAGATCGAGCGCGGCCTTCAGGTGATGCGCGATGCGGGTGATGGTCTCGGCGGCGGCCTGCGGCATCTGGGAGAGCAGCGCCCGCGCCCGCTCGGGCTCCACGCCGGGGTCGAGCGTGAGCAGCGAAGGCGGCGCCTCGGTCTGCACGGGTAGAAACGGCCCGAGGACGATGCGGCCGATGGGCCTCTTGTCGTACTCGATGGCCAGGATGCGGTACGCCGCGCCCGTGAAGCACGGGTGGAGCACGTCCCCCTCGCGGCCCGGGTCCGCCGACTTCGCGGCGCTCACCGTGCTGCCGCACGCAGCGCGCCCGCGCGCGACGGTGTTCACGTACGCGCAGATCTCCTGGAGGGCGCTCACGTCGGCGAGCAGCGCCCCCTCGCTCGAGTAGACGCGCACCGGAATGCCGAAGAGCCCGTAGACGCTCTTGCACAGCTCGAGCAGCGCGTCGCGATCGATGAGGTCGTCCAGCCGGAGGGTGCCGTCGAGCGCGTAGTCGTCGGCGGCGAACGCGCTCCGCTGCGAGCCGGGCGACGACGCGGGAGGACGCGCGCTCGCGCTCATGCCGACCGTCCTCCAGCGACCCTGTCGATGTGGCCACCGATGCGCGAGTCGACGAGGGACCACACGTCCCCGGTGAAGCCGATCTTGCGTGCGACGAGGGGCAAGAACCCCGCGGCGTCGATGCCGATGCTGCGGGCGAGCTGGTGCTCCGCCTCGAGCTTGGCCCACGTGAGCTGGAGGAGCCCGAAGAACGACTCGAGCACGCCGCTCCCGCTGACCGCGCACGCCTTGAACACAGGCTCGCGCCCGCGCTGCGCGAGCGACTCGATCTCGGCGTCGGACCGCACGTCGGGCAGATCGCGCTTGTTGAACTGGATGACGAGGGGGAAGTTCTTGATGTCGACGCCGAGCTCCTGGAGGTTGCCCTGGAGGTCGACGTACGAGGCCGCGTTCGCGTGGGTCTCGGCGTTCTGCGAGTCGGCGATGAAGGCGACGCCGTCCGCGCCCTGGAGGACGACGCGCCGGGTCGACGCGTGGAGGACCTGCCCGGGAACGGTGAAGACCTTGACCCGCAAGCTCATGCCGTGGCGCTTGCCGTCGGCGGACGGCTCGGCGCGAAACACGAGCGGAAGCATGTCGAAGAAGAGCGTCCGGTCATCCTTCGTCTCGAGCGTCATGAGCCGGCCGCGGCTCTCCTCGCTCGTCAGGTCGTGGAGCGCCCGCAGGTTCGTCGTCTTCCCGCTCAAGGCCGGCCCGTAATAGACGAGCTTCATCGTGACTTCACGGGAGGCGAAGTTCAGCTGCACTGGCTCCCAGGGTACCACGAGGACACAGTAGGCTCTCGCCCGCGATGACCGAGGTGCTGAAACCACTGGAGGGTCACGCCATCCTCCTCGTCCTGCTCCAGCTGAGCGCCCTGCTCGTCGTGGCGCGGCTCGGCTCGGAGCTCGTGAAGCGGCTCGGCCTGCCCACGGTCGTCGGCGAGCTCGCGGCGGGCATCCTCCTCGGCCCCACGGTGTTCGGCCACTACCTTCCGGGCCCGTTCCACCGCCTGTTCCCGGCGGATGCAGAGCAGTTCCACCTGCTCGAGATCGTGTCCTGGCTGGGCATGGTCCTCCTCATGCTCCTCACGGGCATCGAGACGGACGTGCGCCTGCTGAAGAACCTCGGGCGCTCCGCGCTCGCCGCCTCGGTGTTCGGGATGGTGGTGCCCTTCGCGTCCGGCCTCGTCCTCGGGTGGAAGATGCCCGCGGCGTACGTGGCGAACCCGGAGCACCAGACGATCTTCGCCCTCTTCCTGGCGACCGCCATGGCCATCAGCGCGATGCCGGTCATCGCGAAGATCCTGCACGATCTCGATCTCACGCGGCGCAACATGGGCGTCGTCATCCTCTCGGCCGGCGTCGTCGACGACACGACGGGCTGGATCATCCTGTCGCTCATCGCGGGGGCGGCCTCGGGTGGCGGGGGCGGCGTGAAGGTCCAGGGCCTCCTCGTCTCGGTCGGCGGCACGTTCGCCTTCCTGCTGCTCGCGCGCTTCGTCCTCTACCCGGGCCTGAAGCTCGGCTTCCGGATCGCGAACAACCACTTTCACTCGAAGGACACGGACCTCGTGCTGATGATCGTGACGACGCTGCTCTGCGCCGCCGCGACCGACGTGATCGGCATCCACGCGGTGTTCGGCGCCTTCGTGGCCGGCTGCGTCGTGCGCCAGGTCCCGCACCTCAAGACCGAGACGCTCCACAAGCTCGAGTCGGTCACGTTCTCCATCTTCGCGCCCGTCTTCTTCGGCATCGTGGGTCTGAAGGTGGACCTCTGGAACATCGGCAACTACCAGATGCTCCTCGTCGTCCTCGGCGTGGCGACGGCGGGTAAGCTCCTCGGGTGCACCGCCGGCGCGCTGCTCGGCGGGCTCGGGTTCTGGGAGAGCGTGTCCATCGCCGTCGCGATGAACGCGCGCGGTGCCATGGAGCTGGTCGTGGCGACGATCGGGCTCTCGCTCGGGATCTTGAACGCGCAGATGTACTCGATCGTGGTCATGGTCGCCGTGACCACCTCGTTCCTCGCGCCGATCCTCCTGCGCCTGACGATGCGGATGGTCCGGATCACCGACGACGAGGTCGCCCGCATGGCGGCCGAGGCGTCCAAGGGGATCTTCGACGCCGAGAACCTGCGCGTGCTCGTCCCGACGGCCGGGGGACCGAACGCCCTCGCGGCGGCCAAGATCGGAATGTGCGTCGCACACAGGTCGCCGAACGGGGTGACCGTGCTCTTCGTCCAGCGCGCGACCGGCCTCTTCGACAGCGTCCGGCGCTTCCTCCGGCGAACCCCCGAGCGGAAGAACCTGGACCACCACCTGGACGAGATCAAGCACATCGCCGTCAGCGCGGGCCTGCTCGCGCCCGAGGTGAAGCGGGAGACGAGCCGGAACGTGGCGGCGAGCATCCAGACCGAGGCGACGCGCGACTACGACATCGTCCTGACCGGCGCCAGCGAGGAGAAGCGAGGCATCCGCGGCCAGAAGCTGGAGAGCCTCGTATCCAAGGCCCCCTGCCACATCGCGATCGTCAAGCACCGCGGCGCCGTCACCGGCGCCTTCCGCAGCCTGCTCGTGCCCGTCGACGGGAGCTTCCTCTCGCGGGTCGCCATCGAGTTTGCGGTCCGCTACGCCGAGGGCGCCGGCCCGGGAACGGAGGTCACCTTCGCCATCGCCACCGAGGACGCCGCGGCCTCCCCCAGCCAGTCCTCGCTTCCATCCGCTGCTTCCCTGGAGTCGGCCCCGACGATCCGCGCGCGTCAGCAGAGCATGATCCTCGGGGTTGGCTCGCTCGCCGACAAGGGCGGCCTCGAGAAGCTGTCTCCCGTGTTCAAGGCGACAAAGGTGAAGACCAACATCGTCGTGACCGACGGGGCGGCAGGTGGCTCCATCCTCGGCCGGGCCTCCTCGGGGGACTACGACCTCCTCGTTCTCGGGGCGGAGCACCGCGCCATCCACAACCGCCTGTTCTTCGGATACGAGAAGGAGCGCCTGCTCGAAGAGTGCACCATCACGGTCGCTCTCTTGGTACCCAAGGTCGTCACGGACTAGTTTCCACTCCTCCTGGTTTCTACGCCTCGTCTGCGGCTATCTTGAGGCCCATGCTCAAGGAAGGCACGAAGGCCCCCGCGTTCAAGCTCGCGAGCGACGACGGCGACGTCACCCTCGCCGACCTGCGCGGCCAGGTGACGGTCCTCTACTTTTACCCGAAGGACAGCACGCCGGGCTGCACGCGCGAAGCGCAGGCCTTCTCGGCGCGCGTGAAGGAGTTCGCCAAGCTGGGCGCCGTGGTCCTCGGTGTGTCGAAGGACTCGACGGCGAGCCACGGCAAGTTTCGCGACAAGTACGACCTGAAGGTGAGGCTCCTGTCCGACCCGGACCTGGCCGTGCAGAAGGCCTACGGCGCGTACGGCGAGAAGACGATGTACGGCAAGAAGGTGATGGGGACCATCCGCAGCACGTTCATCGTGGATGCGGACGGCAAGATCGCGAAGGTCTTTCCGAGCGTGAAGGTGGACGGGCACGACGAGGCCGTGCTCGAGGCAGTGAAGGAGCTCACGAAGAAGCCCGCCAAAGGCTCCGCGCCCAAGCTCCAAGGCAGCAAGGCGCCTGCCGCGCGGGGCGACGCCGCGAAGCCCAAGCGAGGAGCTCGCTAGCACTTGGACGCGGTAGCCGTTGCCTGGCTCGAGCCGTCTGGCGAGCACGCGCCGTCGCCCGAGCGCGAGGCGAGCGAGCGCGCCGCGCGCCGCGCGCTGGACGAGTGGGCGCTCGCGCGTGGCCTGCGGCTCGTGACGGCCGAGAGCCGCCCCGCGCCGGAGGTCGCCGTCGACATGACGATCGCCGATCGCGTCGAAGAGCTCCTGTCCCGTGCGCGCGACGCCATGACCACGCAGGACCAGGAGGGCGCCGAGCGCGCGCTCGCGAGCGCGGAGGGGCTCTTGCGGTCACACCCCGAGCTCCCGAACGCGGCGTGGCTCATGGCCGAGGTCCACCGCGGCTGGTCGGCGCGATGGTCGCGCCTGTCCTCGGGGGACCCGTCGCGCGCGGCCGCGGAGTGGAAGCGGGCGGCGGCCATCGACGGTGGCCGCACGGCAGGGGTCGGGGAGAGCTCGTCCAGCGGGGACAGAGAGGTTGTCGCCTCGCTCGCGCTCGAGGGGGACGGCGAGGCATGGCTGGACGGCGCGTCGGTCGCGCGAGGGCCTCTTCACGTGAGGCCTGGCGAGCACCAGCTGGTCGTCACGGCAGGCTCATCCGGCCACGGTCCCGTCGTGTGGTCCGAATGGGTGACGTTCGCGGCCGGCACGACGCTGCGGCTCGCCGTACCCGAAGCCGCGGCGTGCTCGACCGAAGACCTCTCGCGCGCGCGGGTCGCCAGCGGCGTCGTCGTGGCCACCGGCATCCATTGCCCAGCCTGGGCAGCGGCCACCGTGGCGACCGCGGGGACCGGGCTGACGCTTGGAGGCGCCACGGTGCTCGTGGCCACGTGCGAGGGCGACCACTGCGGGCCCCTCGTCAGCTGGAGCGTCGGCGCGCCACGCGGGGACGACCGGCGAGCCGAGGCGTCCCACCAGCACGGGTGGCCCGCATGGGCCACCTGGACGCTCGTGGGCGTCGGCGTGGCCGCTGCTGCTGTCGGTGTAACCCTCGGCGCCACCGGCGCATTCCGCTCGTCGCCTCCCGGTCCCACGTTCGTCAACGGTGGGCTCAGCGTGAACGTCACCCCGCTGCGGCCCTTCTGACGCTCGCGGTGCCGGGCCCGAGGTGCCGGGCCCAGGCCCGGGGTCCCGGGGGAAGGATCGGAGACGCCCAAGTGTAAACGCATGGTGCGGCAGCCACGCAGCTCGCCTTTGCAATTCTCAATAAATCTGGCCCAGCCGGGCCAATTGCGAAGCGGTCCTGTCGTCGTTAGGCTGCCTGTACTGTTGTCGCACCGTCCTGCGAAGAGGCCGCCCGGACGCTGCATGCACGCATCACCCTGCTCACTCGGCCCCCGCACCAAGGATAGACATAGCCATGGCCCAAGCACCCCAGCTCGACTTTGACCGGTTCGTCCAACGCAAGAAGGGCGAGCGCGCCGGAGGCAGCGAGGGAGGCGGCCACGACTACGCGTACGTCTCCGACAAGCAGACGCGCGCCGCCTTCGAGCGGATGAAGCCGGTCGAGCTCGCGGTCGCCAGCACCGTCCGGATGTTCAAGACGGTCTGGAAGAACCAGATGCTCGGCCACGCCGTGAAGGTGAGCGAGCGGCAGTTCCCCCGCATCGACGCCCTCGTTCGCCAGTGCTCGGACACGCTCCAGATCGCGAAGCCCACCGTCTACATCATGAACGACCCACGCCCCAACGCGGCGACCTACGGGACGAACGACGAGTCGTTCATCATGGTGCACTCTTCTTTGATCGATCACTTCAGCGACGAGGAGCTGCTCACGGTGCTCGGGCACGAGTGCGGGCACATCCACAACTCGCACGTCGTCTACCTGACCGCCCTCCACTACCTGACGCGGATGGCCGGCGTGTTCGTGCGGTGGGCCGTCGAGCCCGCGCTCATCGCTCTCCGCGCCTGGTCGCGGCGAGCGGAGATCACCTGCGACCGCGCAGGCATGCTCTGCGGCAAGGACGCGGCAACCGCGCAGAAGGCGCTGACCAAGCTCGCGCTCGGCTCGCAGAAGCTCTACGACGAGTTCAACATCGACGCCTTCCTCGAACAGTACGACGAGGGAAAGGACGGGATCGGCAAGTACATGGAGGTCTTCGCGACCCATCCCTGGCTGCCGAAGCGCGTCCTCGCGATGCGTGTCTTCGCCGAGAGCGAGCTCTACCGGAAGGCGGCCAGTGTCGGCACCGGCGGTCTCACGATGCCCGAGGTCGATGACCGCGTACGCGCGCTCCTCAAGGGGGACGCATGATGCTCGACGCGTTTCGCGAGCGGAAGCTCGACGTCACGGTTGCCCTGAACGAGCTCTCCGAGATTGCAGGTACGCTCGGGGCCAGGTCGCTGAAGGAGCGCATCGACCGGGATCTGGTCCACAAGCTCGAGGAGGACCGCTTCCACCTCGTCGTCGTGGGTGAGTTCAACCACGGCAAGACGACGTTCGTGAACGGCCTGCTCGGGCACAACGTCCTGCCGACGGGCGTCACGCCGACCACGGCGACGATCCATCACATCAAGTACGCCGACAAGCCCGAGGCGACGGTGGCCTACGCGTCCGGAAAGCGGGAGGCCCTCGCGTTCGAGGACGTCCGCAAGTTCGCGGTGGGCGGCGGCAGCTCTTCGGACGAGGTCGACTTCCTCGAGGTCGGCTATCCGGCAGAGCTCCTTCGCGAGCGCATCCTCCTCGTCGACACGCCAGGCGTGAACGACCTCTCGCTCCAGCGCGCAGACATCACCTACAGCTACATCCCGCGCGCCGACGCCGTCCTCTTCCTGCTCGACGCGGGGCAGATCCTGAAGGAGAGCGAGCGGGTCTTTTTGCACGACAAGCTCCTCAAGGCATCGAGGGACAAGATCGTCTTCGTCATCACGAAGTGGGATCTCCTGAGCTCCGACGAGCAGGCCGAGGCGCTCGCGTACGCCAAGGACCAGCTCGCGAAGCTCGTGAAGGACCCGATCGTCTACCCGATCGCCGCCGAGTCGGCGCTGGCCGGCAAGATGGCCGAGAGCGGCCTGTCGCAGCTTCTCGACCACCTGACGAACTTCCTCGCGGAGGAGCGCGGACGGATCTTGCTCGACAACGCCCTCGGCGAGGGTCTCGCCGTGGGCACGCTCCTCTTGAAGGGGGTCGACGCCAAGAGGCGGACCATCGCGATGAAGACCGAGGAGCTCGAGCGTCGCATCGGGCTGCTCACGAAGGACCTCGCCGGTCAGGCAGGGACCATCGAGCAGCGCCGCTCGCAGATCCGCGAGGAGGTCGCGGTCATCAAGGTGGCGTCGCGCAAGGACCTCGACCGGTTCGTCGACGACGTCATCCGGCAGCTTCCGAACGTGATCGACGCCGCGAAGCCCGACGAGCTCAAGCAGTACCTCCCTGCCTTCCTCGAGGACACGTTCCGGGAGTGGGCGGAGCGGGAGACGAAGGAGATCGCGTCGCAGCTCGAGGCGCTGGCCGAGAAGACCATCGCGCTCGTCCGCGACGACGCGCACGAGACGACGAAGCGGGTGGGCGACACCCTCGGCGGCGACGTGAAGAAGCTCGACGTGCAGATCGACACGTTCGGCTACGACGTCGGCGTCCTCGCGCTGATGACGGTGGGCCTCGGGGTGATGTTCGCGAACGTCTTCCTGGGCGTCCTCCTCGCGGGCGCGGCGCCCGTCCTCGCGATGTTCGTCAAGGGTCGCGCCGAGGGCGAGTACCGCAAGCGCGCCAAGGAGATGGCCCCCGACGTGATGCGGGCCGCTGCCGCCAAGGTCGCGCCGAAGCTCGAGGAGATGATCAACGAGTTCGGCGCGAAGCTCGACGCCTGGGTCGTGACGGCCGGCGAGGAGCTCCATCGCGAGGTCCTCGAGGTCCTGAACGCGGCCCAGGCGGGCCGTGCGAACGGCACGCAGGACGAGGGCCAGGCGCGCGTCGAGATCGACGAGCAGGCCTCGCGTCTCCAGAAGGCAAGCGCCCGCGTGGAGGCCCTCCGCGCCGCTCTGTGGGTGCCCAAGGAGCCCGCGGAGCGCGTCCGCGTCGCCAGCGACGCCGACGCCCCCCCTTCCCCCAGCGCGCAGGCCTGATCGAAGGGTAGAAAACCGCAGAGAACGCAGAGGAAAGAGGGGCTGAGGAGATTTTCTCTGCGCCCTCTGCGCCTCTGCGGTTCGCTACTCCGCCGCTCCCCCACCACGTTTCGTCAGGGCATTCAGAGGCCGAGGAGGGCGCGGAGCCCGGGCTCGCCCATCGACTCGAGCGCCGCGTGGCGCGCGGCGAAGCGGCGCCAGTCCTTGTCGCGGCGCGGCGGCACGCCCAGCTCGTGCGAGCGGATCGCGTTGTCGGTGATCCGGGTGACGGTGAAGCGAAGCGCGGCGAAGCAGCCTTCCGCGTGGAGGCCGCGCGCCTCGGCGTCCGATAGGGGCCGGAGCTCCTGGTAGCCAGCGACCATCGCACGCGTCAACGCGGGCTCGAAGCTGTCCCGGAAGCACCACGCCAGGATCGTGACCATGAGATCGAACGCGAATGCTCCCTCGCAGGCGCTCTCGAAGTCGAGCAGCGCACGGATCTCGCCGTCGTCTCCCCAGAGAACGTTGTCGCGAAAGAGGTCCCCGTGCGCGAGGCCGCGCGGCAGCGATGGGTCCTGGCGTTTGACGATGTCGCTCAGCTTGCTCTGCAGCGGCGGGCCCAGCGCTGCCAGGGAGGGCTCGGGGTAGCGAGCGATGCGGGCGAGGCGCGCCTCCAGGTCCTCCGGGCGAAAGCGACCCGCCCGGAGCGTCGCCCCCGCGCCGGCGCGGTGCACCTCGGCCAGCGCCCGCCCTACCCTCCTCGTATCCGCCGCGGATACCCTGGCGAGGCACCGGGACGTACCCTCGCGCCAGGGAAAGAGCGCGGCCGGCTTACCTGCCAGCTCCCCGACGAGGCCGCCATCCTTGCGCGGCACCGGCGAAGGCGTCGCCACGTTGCGGCCGGCGAGGTGGGACAACAGGGCCGCCTCGGCCAGCGCGCCCGTCCGATCCTGCTCCTCGTAGACCCGCAAGAAGATGCGTCCACCCGCGGCGAGGTCCAGCGCGAAGCTGGAGTTGACGGTCCCGGTCGGGATCCCGACCACGGCCTGCAAGGCCCAAGGGCCGTCCCCGGTTGGCGCGTAATCCGTGAGAAACGCTAGAGCTTCTTTGGACGAGACGGGGGTGAGGATGGCCAAGACGGGGCGTATCTTACGGCTCTGGCGCACATCCAGGGCAATCCTTTGTGGACGGCGGGCGCACGCATCTGGTACTGGGGCGTCCGTACAAGGTATTTCAGGGTGACTGGGGGCCGCCTCCAACCCCTGACTGCCTCCTTACACCGAGCTCGACCGATACTATGGGGACTACGAAAAAGGGGAGCAAAGCCAAGGTTGAGGAGGCGAAGCCGGGGGCAGCCGCCGCCAAGGCCGACCCCAAGGCTGCGGCTGGTGCCGACAAGAACGCCAAGCGCAAGCTCGGCCTCCGAGGAGCAGCCCCCTGGGCTGCGCGCCATGCCGCAAAGCATGCCGCCGAGGCTCGTGCTCGTGCAGCCGAGCCGCCGCTTCCTGGGAGCGCGCGCGCCACGATCCGCGTGCCGACGGGCGCCGAGGACATCAAGCAGAAGATCGGCGATCTTCACAACTCGCTCGTCCAGATCAAGGCGCTGCGCAAAAAC
>Ga0302196_10004828_pt1 | contig 12135 bp, 11 predicted proteins | sample II_Bog_N1_3_FD_198794 | JGI IMG/M metagenome (GOLD analysis project Ga0302196, IMG submission 198794) | Peat permafrost microbial communities from Stordalen Mire near Abisko, Sweden - II_Bog_N1_3 | ecosystem: Environmental > Terrestrial > Soil > Wetlands > Peat | place: Sweden: Abisko...
TGTAGTGGAGGTCGGAGACGAGGAGGATGCGCATCTGTTGGGTCAGGGTTCCGGGCGTGCCCGCGGGAGGCGGGGCCGTCCGGCAGCCTAGGCCTGCTCACGGTCGGCGCTGCGGACGTCGCCGTGGTTCAGTGGTCGTGGTCCCGCAGCTGCCGTCGGATCCAGGCGTCGCCGTTGGCCGCAGCTTGCCGGGAGATCGCCGAGTCAGCCACCATCTCGAACCCGTGCGGGGCCCCGGGCAGGACGTGGAGCTCCGTCGGCACCCCGGACTGGAGCAGTCGGAGGGCGTAGGTGACATCCTCGTCACGGAATCCGTCGAGGGAGCCGACGCACACGTAGGCCGGCGGGAGCCCGTGCAGGTCCTCGGCCCGGGCGGCGGCCGCGTAGGCCGGGACGTCGTCGGTGCCGTAGCGGTCCCCCAGGTACGACTTCCAGCCGAAGGTGTTGGACCGGCGGCTCCACACGCGCAGGTCGTCGAGCTGACTGGAGGGCGTGATCTGTCGATCGTCGATCATCGGGTACTGCAGGAACTGAAAGGCGACGTCGACCTCGCCGCGGTCCCGGGCCAGCAGCGCCAGCCCGGCGGCCAGACCGCCGCCGGCGCTGGCCCCGTAGATCCCGATGCACGAGGGGTCGATCCCCAGCTCGTCGGCGTGCTCCGCCGTCCACACGAGGGTCTGGTAGCAGTCGTCGAGCGGCCCGGGGTACGGGGTCTCGGGAGCCCGCCGGTAGCCGACCGAGACCGCCACCATCCCGGGATCGATGCACCAGCGGTCGAACAGCCCGTCGTACATGGTGCGATCGCCGATGACATAGCCCCCACCGTGGATGGCGACCACCCCGGGGAGCGGTCCCGACCGCTGCGCCGGCGCATGCACCCGGACGGGGACGGACACGTCTCCCGGAACCACCACCTCCCGGCGGGTGACCGCGTCGGACAGCTCGGTCTGGGGGAACGAGAACCCCCGCATGGTGGGCAGGACCTCGGCGTCCAGGTCGGGGATGGGCAGTGCTTCGATGATGGGGGCGAGCTCGGGGTCGAGGGGTGTGCTTGCTGGCATCGGATCACCTTACGACGGTGCCCCACGGGCGTGTGGAAACGGACACGGGACGGGGCGGACTGACGGTGGGCGGTGGGCGGTGGGCGGTGGGTCGGGGACGGGGCGGACTGACGGTGGGCGGTGGGCGGTGGGCGGTGGGCGGTGGGCGCATACAGTCCTCTCAGGATCAGGAGGTGGGGACGGTGGACTACGGCGAACTGGCGCGGCGGTCCGCCGCCACCTTCGGCGAGATGCTGGCCGTCGTCGGACGGAGCGGCGGGGGCCCCGACGCCGTGGTGCGGCGCCCCGACGCCGTGGGCGCGTCGTTGGCGGCCATGGTCGACGGGACCCTGGTGGGAAATCCGTGGTTCGATGCGGCAGTCGTGCCCGCCGGTGCGGTGCCGCCGCCGGACGATCCACTGCTCCCCTACTGCCTGTGGACCTTCGCCGGTCGGGCGGGCGGCCGTGTCGAGGATCCGTCAATCGCCACCCCGGCGATGGGCCTCGAGCTGGGGGAGGCATCCGGACCGACGGCTGCGGGGATCGTCGAGGTGCTCGTCCCGTCCACCGCCCTCGTCGGGACGTTGAACGATCGGGCCTACGGCAGCGATCCCGCGCTCGGTCGACTGGCCGCAGGCCTCGATGACGACCGGGTCCGCACCCACGGGCTCGCCGTCGACGGACGGACGGTCTGTGTGGCCATGACCCTTGTGCTCGGCGACGACCTGGGCATCCACTACGTGGCCACCGACGCCGACCACCGGCGCCGTGGGCTCGCCACCCTCCTGCTCACCGAGGTGATGGACCGGGCCCGGGCGGAGGGGATGCGGACCGCCACGTTGCAGGCCAGCCCGGACGGGCTGCCGGTCTACCGGCGGATGGGCTTCCGCGTGGTGGGGGTGCTGCACGGATTCGTGCGTCCCCGGAGCGACCTCGGCTGACGGCTCCGTTCGGCCCTGACCTTGCGGTTCAGATCCCGGTGACGGCTGGGGCCAGCGTCCGCCACTCGTCCATCGGGACCTGTCCGAGGTCCACTCCGAGGACCTGCAGCAGCACGTGGTCGGCCCTGGCATCGAGGTGCTGGCGCACCTGTTCGACCACCGCATCCTCGTCTCCCTGGACGACCAGCGCGTCGGCCAACCGGTCGGAGCCGCCCCGAACGAGGTCCTCCTCCGTGAACCCCTGGCGCAGCCAGCTGTTCCGGTAGTTGGGCAGGCCGGTGTAGATGTTCAGGTGGTCGTGGGCCCGCCGGAGCGACTCCTCCCGGTCCTGGCGCAGCACGACCGCCTGCTCCACGACGAGCAGGGGATCCGGGCCCAGGGTCTCCCGGGCGGACGCCGTGTGGCCGGGGGTCACCAGGTAGGGGTGGGCACCGGCGGTGCGGTCACGGGCGAGCCCGAGCATCTTCGGACCGAGGGCGGCGAGCACGATCGGCGGTCGCACGGAATCGGCACCGTAGTACGTGGCCGAATCCAGATCGTCGAGGTACTCGGTCATGGCTTCGAGCGGCGGCCGGTAGGCGACCTTGCGGTCCCGTTCGAGCGGGCGTTGGTGGCTCACGCCGAGACCCACCACGAATCGGCCCGGGGACAGCGCCTCGATGAGGCGCACGGCTCCGTTGGCCGCCATCGCCCCCCGGGCGTAGATGTTGGCGATCCCGGTGCCGACGACCATCCGGCCCGTGGCGGCCAGGAGGGCCTGGGCGGCCGAGAACGACTCGCGCCCGTAGGCCTCCCCGAACCAGAGCGACCCGTAGCCGAGCTCCTCGATCTGGCGTGCGGCGTCCTGGGCGCCCGGTCCGGGAAGTGAGTCCAGGGCGGGGGTCCAGAGTCCGGTCCGATGGGCCCGGAGTGCCTCGACGGCGGATACCCCGCTCACGGGTTCACCGGGTCAACGGGGGTCATGGGGGCCACGGGAGCCACCCTACGGGCCGAGACGTCATCGGCGGACCTCCAGGGCCAGATCGTTGGCACACACTGTGGCCAGCGGGAGCACTTCCGGTGGCGCGTCCCATCCGGTCGTTCTAGGGTGCGTTCGGAATCAGCCGTCCGCCAGTGGGGACGGTCCCGAGTCGGAGGTTGTGCAGTGGATGGAATGCGCAGCGACCAGGCGTGTCCGGAGTGCCGATCAGCGGAAGTGCCGAGACTCATCGTCCGGGGAACCGGGAAGGGCAGCCACGGGACGAGCCTGCAGTGCCGCCGGTGCGGCCACGAGTGGACCGACGAGTCGTCCTGGAGCAGTCAGGCCTCCTGAGGTGGCGGCCCCGGGCCCGGCAGGCGGGTCCGGTCAGACCGGGGCGAACGAACCCGACCCGATCCGCACCCGGGTTCCGACCAGCTCCTCGGTGCAGGCCGAAGCCGCGAGGTACGGGTCCGCGCTGATCGAAACGCACCGGCGGCCGTCGACGGTGTCACACACGGCCACCACCCGGGCCGGGTCCATGCCGTCGTAGGTCACCGTGTAGGTGGCCACGGTGGCGTCACCGTCGTAGCCGTCCAGCGAGTCGACCGCCGTCACCACGTCCGTCCGCGATGCCACCTCGAAGGCGAGATCGGCCAGGAGCGGGGGACGGCCGTCGGGCGTCGCCGACCACACCCCGATCCCGGGCTTGGTCAACAGTCCGCTGACCGTCGTGACCATGCCCAGCCGGTCGGTCGCCTCACGCAGTCCCGGCAGGACAGCCGCCATCGCCTGGAGCACGAAGTTGTTGAACGGGCCTCCGGCGAAGGCCATCCCCCCGGTCACGGTCGGTGTGCCGTCGGTGTCGAGACCGAGCGCCCGCTGCTGCACCCGGACCGCAGCCGGAAAGCAGCTGTAGACCTCGGTCACGTCGACCTCGGCCACCGCGCGGCCCAGCCACGCCGCCGCGGTCCCACCGAGCACCTCCATGGCCGGCCAGGCGTCGATCCGGGCCCGGCACAGCACCGACACGGCGTGACTCGACTCCAGGCCCACCCGGGGGAAGACCCAGCGGTCGGACGGCACACCGGACCGTCGGGCGGCCTCCACCGAGCACAGCACGAGTGCCGCCGCCTGATTGACCGTCCACTGCGTCGAGTGCCACTTGTTGTAGGGGAAGGCGAGTGGCCTGTTGTCGGGAGACGGCTCGGCGAGCCACGCAGGGTCGACGGCACCGCCGAACGCGGCATCCGGATTGGTAGCCGAGACCCGGGCGAACCGGGACCACAGTCCGGCGATCTCGGTCCGGTGCTCGGCGATGGTGCGACCCTCACGAGCCCGCAGGGCATTGTCGATCATGGCGTACTGCTGGACCGGGTCCCACAGCTGGTGGGCCACCTCGACCGGCTCGAGGAGCGGTCCGGGCCGGGCACGGAGGACGTCGGGCGCGACGTCTGGCTGGGCCGTCCCGACCGGAGGGTGACCGGCTTTCTCCTGGTCGCGCACCCACCGCTTGGCCTCGCCGCCGACCACCACGGCGACGTCCGAGGAGCCCGACAGGATGGCGGCGAGGGCCTCGTTCACCAGGCTCTGCTGCGGGATCCCGAGCTCCACCAGGATGGTGGTGGCCTCCCGGGCCCCGATCCGGGCCGCCACCAGCCGGGCCGGGTCGGGGTAGGTCCAGCTCCCCTGAGGGACGGCCACACGGTCGACGGCAGCCCCCAGCCCGCTCCCCCCGGCGTCGGCCAGCGCGGCCTCGGTGGCCCGGCACATCAGCTCGGACGCCTCGGCGTCGTCACATGCCGTCCCCACGCCGACCAGGACCGGCGTGCGGGGGTCCAGGGCTCCGGTCACGGCACCACGGTGGCGTCGTGGGGCGGAGTCGCGGCGGGGGGCGGGGTCGCGTCCCTGCGGGCCCGCAGCATCCGTCCGAGTTCGCGCCACGTGATCTCGACGGCGCCGTTGGACACCGCCTCGGCGCGGGCCCGTTCCGGCACGTCGTAGTGCGCGTGGTGCGGCCGCCCGGGCTTGTCCTGGAACCAGGCTCTGCGCATCCCCAGGCGCATCGCGAACTCATGCAGCTCGGTGTCGCTGTCGGCCACCAGGTGGGACCAGCGGTCGTCGACCGGTCCGAGGTGGGCCGGCTGCCGCCAGTCGTCGAGGTAGACGGTCATCGCCGTGGCCGACCCACCAGGCCCGCGCTCAGAGGACCCGGCCCGGTGCACCCGACCCGTCCACCACCGGGAGCTCGGCCGCGGCCCACGCCACCATGCCGCCGCCGATGTTCCGGACGTCGTAGCCGGCCCCGACCAGGTGGAGCGCCACGGATCCCGACCGGCCGCCCACCCGGCACATGCACACGATGGTCCGATCGGTCGGGAGCTCGCCGATGCGGTCGACGATCTGCCCCATCGGCACATGGACGGCGGCGGGCGCGTGCCCGGCCTCCCATTCGTCGTCCTCACGGACATCGAGCAACAGCGCCCCGGTGGCCACGAGGCGGTCGGCCTCGGTGACGTCGACGTCGCTCACGGTCAATGGTTCGGATGGGTCTCGGTCGGCGGGAGGCACGGGATCACGGTAGCGGAGGCCACGCCGCCCGGCGTGCGACCGGTCACGGCAGGACATGGGGCCGTCAACCGCCGAGGTCCATCAGCTCGATCCGCACCCCGTCGGGGTCGGTGCAGTAGACGAAGTCGAGCGAGGAATCGCCGAAGGGGATGGTCGTCCGGGTGGACCCGATGACCGAGCCACCCAGGGCCTCGACCGCGGACGCCGTCGCCCCGACGTCGTCGACCCGCAAGCTCAGATGGGTGAGGCCGAGCGCGTTCATCGGCCGACGCGCTCCGTCACCGGTGACACCGGGCGAGTCGAAGCCCAGCAGCTCGATCGTGACCCCGTCCTTGAGGATCATGCGCGATCGCAGGCGCACTCCCTCGACCTCCATCAGGGCGGCGAACTCCTCCCCCACCTCGTGCGCCGCCACCTCGACGAACCCGAGTCCGTCGCAGTAGAAGCGGAGGGACGCGTCGAGGTCGGACACGCAGATCCCCAGATGGGAGAACGACACGCTCACCGGGACCGACCCGTCATCCGCCGAACCGACGTGGGCACGATCGTGGGCACGGGCGCCGGACTACGGGACGGGCTCAGGCCGGCTCGGCGGCGAGGGTGGCTCCCAGCCTCAGCAGCTGATCGGTGGCGCCCCCCAGGGTGAGCTCGATGTGCTTGGTGTTGAGGAAGAACCGGTGGAGCGGGTACTCGCGGTCCACTCCGACGCCCCCGTGCAGGTGCACGGCGGCGTGGACGACCCGCTGGCCACCGTCGGCGGCCCAGAACTTGGCCACCGCCACCTCCTTGTCGGCCGGCAGGCCCTCGGCGATACGCCAGGCGGCCTGCCACCCGGTGAGACGGATGGCCTCGGCGTCGACGTAGGCGTCGGCGGCGCGCTGTCCCACCGCCTGGAACGTGGCGATGGGCTTGCCGAACTGCTCCCGGTTCTTCGTGTACTCCGCCACCAGGGCGAGCGAGGCGGCTGCGGCGCCAGCCTGTTCCAGGGCGAGCGCGGTCGTGCTGCGCTGCACGAGCCACTCCACGATCGACGGGCCGTCCTCGACGGATCCGAGGAGTGCATCGGCACCCACGACGGCCCCGGCGAAGGTGAGGAGTCCCTCGGGCTGCCCGTTGTTGGCGGTCATCGTCTCGATGGTGACTCCGTCCGCGCCGGTCGGCACCACGAACACCGCCACGCGGTCGGGTTCGATCCGGGCGCTGACCAGGACGGCGTCGGCGATCGTGCCTGACGGCACGCATGCCTTCACCCCGGTCAGGGTCCAGCCGTCGCCGGCCGTCTCGGCAACGAGCGCAGGGGCCGACGGGGTCCCGCCGAGCTCGACCAACGCAGTGGTGAGCACGGTGTCGCCGGCGACGACCCCGGGCAGCCACTGCTGTCGCTGGGCCCCGGAGCCGAAGCGGGCGATCGCCGGGGCGGCGGCGGCCACGCACTCGACGACGGGCACGTAGGCGGCCGTCCGGCCCGCGGCCTCGGCCAGGAGCCCCGTCTCCAGGAAGCCGAGCCCGGCCCCTCCGACGTCCTCGGGCAGCGAGATGCCGAGCAGGCCGGCACCGGCCAGCTCGGACCAGAGCTTGCGGTCGAAGCGGTCATTCGTCGGGTCGGTCTCCATCTCCCGGAGCCGGTCCTGGGTCGACAGGTCGGTGAAGATGCGGTCGGCCAGCTCGCGGACGGCCTCCTGCTCCTCGCTGAATGAGAAGTCCATGGTGTGTCCTCTTTCGTCGTTCGTCGTCGTGCGGTGCGGGGTGACCGGTCGGCTCAGCGCAGTGACCGGGGCATGCCCAGGCCGAAGATGGCGATCAGGTCCCGCTGGATCTCGTTGGTGCCGCCTCCGAAGGTCAGGATGACCAGGCTGCGGGCGTACATCTCGAGGCGCCCGGCCAGCACGGCCTCGGGCGAGTCCTTGGCCAGGTAGCCGGCCTGGCCGACGATCTCCATCATCAACTTGAACGCCTCGAGGTAGAACTCGGTGCCGAAGACCTTGATGGTCGAGGCGTCGGCCACGTCGAGGTGGCCCTGGGTGGCCGTCCACGCCACCTTCCAGTTGATGAGCTTGAGGAATTCGAGGCGGGCGTAGATGCGGGCCAGGTGGACCTGTACCCACTCCTGGTCGATCACCCGGCGGCCGTCCGCCAGCTTGGTTGACTGGGCCCAAGCCCGGACATCGGTCATGGCCCGCTCGATGATCCCCGACGAGCAGAGGGTGACCCGCTCGTGGTTGAGCTGGTTGGTGATGAGCGACCAGCCCTGGTTCTCCCCACCGACCAGGTTGGCCGCCGGTACCCGCACGTCCTCGTAGAACGTGTAGTTGATGTTGTGGTTGCCCAGCAGGTGCATGGGGACGACCTTGATCCCCGGCGTGTCCATCGGGACCACGAACATCGAGATGCCCTTGTGCTTGGCCACGTCCGGGTCGGTCCGGGTGGCCAGCCAGATGTAGTCGGCGTCACCGGCCAGCGACGTGTAGATCTTCTGACCGTTGATGACGTACTCGTCCCCGTCCCGCACGGCACGTGTCTGCAGGGAGGCGAGGTCGGTGCCCGACTCGGGCTCGGTGTAGCCGATGCAGAAGTGGATGTCGCCGGCCAGGATCTTCGGAAGGAAGAACTCCTTCTGTTCCTGGGTCCCGTAGTCCATGAGCGTCGGGCCGACCGTGTTGATGGTCAGCATGGGCACCGGCGCGCCCGCCCGCATCGACTCGTCGAAGAAGATGAACTGCTCGACCGGGCCCTTGCCCTGGCCACCCCACTCCTTCGGCCACCCGATGCCGAGCCAGCCGTCGGTGGCCATCTGCTTGACCACCCGGCGCATGTCCGGCCCGATCCCGTGGCCGTTGGCCAGCTGCTCCTCCACCTCGGGGGTCAGGAGCTTGGCGTAGTACTCCCGCAGCTCGTTTCGGAGCGCCTGGTGCTCCTCGGTGTAGCCGATCTCCATGGGGTCCCTCCCGGTCAGGTGCAGCCCGCCACGGGGGCGGTCCATCACGACTAGAACACGTTACATTCGCCCCTGCCGGGGCGCCACCGTCCTCTTCCGGTGCGGCCGGCGCGGGGATGCCGGCTCCCCGGTGCGTCCACCCCGGCCCCGGGCCACTAGGGTTACCATCCGGTAAGTTCCGGGGGGATCCGGCGGGGCCGCATCCGTGCCGCGTCCTTCGGGTCCCGACCGCATCCGCCCACGAGTACGCAGGACCGTCATGCAGCACCGGTACGCTGCACCGTCACCTATCGCACGCCGCGGCACCGGCCGCCCGTCACCGAGGAGCACCACATGCCCGAAGCAGTCATCGTCGCCACCGGCCGCACCCCCATCGGACGGGCCAACAAGGGCTCGCTCGTCGAGTGCCGCCCGGACGACCTCGCCGCTCTCGTCATCCGCGAGGTCCTGGCCAAGATCCCCCAGCTCGACCCCCAGCTCGTCGAGGACGTCATCCTCGGCTCGGGACAGCCCGCCGGTGAGGCCGGCTACAACATCGGCCGCGTGGCCGCCATCCTCGCCGGACTGCCGGACGTCCCGGGCGTGACCGTCAACCGGTACTGTTCCTCGTCGTTGCAGACCATCCGCATGGCCGCCCACGCCATCAGGGCGGGCGAGGGCGACATCTTCGTGGCCGCCGGGGTGGAGACCGTGAGCCGCTACCTGCACGGCGCCGCCGACGTCGGCCCGCACAACGAGCTGTTCGCCGATGCCGAGGCCCGCACCGTGGCCCGCACCCCCGCCGCCGGCGTGCCGTGGACGCCGCTCGAGGGCGCGTTCCCCGACGTCTACATCGCCATGGGCCAGACGGCCGAGAACGTGGCCGAATTCAAGGGCGTCACCCGCGAGGAGCAGGACGAGTTCGCCCTGAACTCGCAGCTGCGCGCCGTGGCCTCCCAGGAGCGGGGCTTCTTCGACCGGGAGATCATCCCCGTGACCCTCGCCGACGGCACGGTGGTCACCAAGGACGACGGCCCCCGGGCGGGCACCACCCTGGAGAAGCTGGCCAGCCTCAACCCGGTGTTCCGGGAGGGTGGCACCATCACCGCCGGCAACGCCTGTCCCCTGAACGACGGGGCGGCCGCCGTGGTCGTGATGTCCGACACCAAGGCGAAGGAGCTCGGGATCACGCCCCTGGCCCGGATCGTGGCCAGCGGCGTCACCGGCCTCAACCCCGAGATCATGGGCCTGGGCCCGGTCGAGGCGATCCGCCAGGTGCTGAAGCGGGCCAACATGACCATCGACGACATCGACCTCGTGGAGATCAACGAGGCCTTCGCCGCCCAGGTCGTCCCCTCGGCCAAGGAACTCGGCATCAGCTATGACAAGCTGAACGTGAACGGTGGCGCCATCGCCCTGGGCCACCCGTTCGGCCAGACCGGTGCCCGCATCATGACCACGCTGCTGAACGGCCTCGACGACGCCGGCAAGACCTTCGGGCTGGAGTCGATGTGCGTCGGAGGCGGCCAGGGCATGGCCATGATCGTCGAGCGCCTGTCGTAAGGATTACCGTGCGCCCGTCCCGGTGACGGTCACGAGCCGCAGGAACGAAGGAACGGTCGACGGCCGTGGGGTGCAGACCCTGCGGCCGTCGTCGCGTCCGGACCGGTGCGGTCAGATGCCGGTGACGGCCGGCAGCCGACCACTGGCGATGGCGTCCAGGTACCGCCGGTAGTCGTCCTCGTTCTGTCCGGCGTAGGAGAATGCGAACGCGGCCATCGTCTCGGGGAACACGTCCCCCTTGCCGAGGTAGCCCGACAGCACGAAGCGGTAGCCCGAGCGTGCGTGTGCCCGGGCGAGCGCCCACCCGCAGACCTGCGCGTAGGCGTTCATGAGGACGGGGTCGAGGTTGTCGATGTCGACCGATCCCTTCTGGTCGTGCAGCTGGCGCACGTAGAAGTCTCGGGCGACCCCGTCCTCCTCGGTCCGGCGCTGCCACCCGAGGAAGATGTCGGGCGTCGCCTGGACCATGCGCTGGCCCTCCACCACCCGCCGGCCCTGGTTGTCGTAGGGGCTCGGGTCCAGGTAGGGCTCGAGGACGGACCGCTGGGCCTCTTTCACCTGGAGGATGATCGGGTCGTCCTCGTCGATGCCGATCAGCAGTGCGATGTAGCAGCGGGTGCCCACCGAGCCGACGCCCACCACCTTGCGGGCGAAGTCGACCACCCGGTACTGCGACAGCAGGAACCTCCGGTCGTCGGTCAACGACTGGTGGTACGTCCTCACGATCCGCTCCACGGCGTCCTCGTCGTCGAGGGGGTCCTCACCGGTCAGGTCCGCCACCCGCACCAGGATCGGGGGGTCGGACTTGAACCAGCGCCGACCGTCGACCTCTTCGGTCAGCTTCCGCTTCGCCCGGAACACATCCTTGGCCTCGGCCCGGCTGATCAGCCCGTCCACCTTGGCCGCCTGGTCGCTCGAGACGCCGCGGCGTATCTGCTTGGCCAGGTCGTTGACTGCCAGGTTCGAGTACCAGACGTCGAGGTGGCGCTGTCCGGCGAAGTCGTTCAATCCATCGCGGTAGCTCTCGCTCATGGTCAGGACGGCGTTCTCCTGCTGCTTCGGCGTGAAGCCGAGGTCCTGCCCGGCGATCACGATGCTGGCGGCCAGGCGCTTCAGGTCCCAGCAGAACGGTCCCCGGATCGTCTCGTCGAAGTCGTTGATGTCGAAGACCAGCCGGCGCTCGGGTGACGCGAAGATGCCGAAGTTGGACAGGTGGGCGTCGCCGCAGAGCTGCACGTGGATCGGCGACCGGACCACCGACCCGAGGTCGGCCGCCATGATGGCGGCGCCACCCCGGAAGAACGCGAACGGACTGGCAGACATACGCCCGTACCTGATGGGGTTGAGCTGGGCGACACGCGACGCGGCTTGTGTCTCCAGAATGGCGATCAGGTCCCTTCCTGAGGAGGACCCGAAGGCGGCGAGCGACGTCCGGGGCACCTCGGAACGGATGGCCCTCCCCATCGCCAGCCGCTCCTCGATGGTGGTGGCCGGTGTGATCCGTGTGCCGACCCCGTCGGTCTCCGTCATGGTGGTCCTCCTCGTCGCCCCGATGACGCTACGCCATCGGGGCGACGGTTCAGACCTTGGGTGGGTACACGGCTACCGCATCGGCGCTCAGCGTTCCTGCCGTCGACGTACCGATGGCCACGACCCGCGTCCCCACGCACACGTCGGCGAAGGACGGCGCCGGGTCCTGGGAGTCGGCGTAGGTCGTCGAGGTGGTCACCGCCACCGGGAGGAGGAGGCTCGCCCCGTGGGCCTTCACCTGCACGGTGAGGCCGCCGGCCGTGCTGGCCACGCCACAGGTACCCGTTGTCGGGTCACCGTTGACCGTTGCCACCGTGCCCTTGATGGTGATCCGCTTCGGGATCCTCACCGTCACCAGATCGGCGACCACGGCCCCGTCGGCACTGGGGCCGACCGCATCGGCCTGGTCCCCCACGCACACGTTGGCGAACGAGGCACCGGGCACGTGCCGCTGCACGAACGACGTGGCCGCGTTGACGTACACCGTCGAATTGGTGGGGGTCGAGTTGACCACGGTCTCCATCGTGAAGTTCCCGTCGGCCCCGGCCACTCCACAGGTGCCCTGGGTCGGATCACCGTTGACCGTGGTGACCAGGCCGAAGAGGTGGGTCGCCTTGG
>Ga0302196_10004838_pt1 | contig 12115 bp, 10 predicted proteins | sample II_Bog_N1_3_FD_198794 | JGI IMG/M metagenome (GOLD analysis project Ga0302196, IMG submission 198794) | Peat permafrost microbial communities from Stordalen Mire near Abisko, Sweden - II_Bog_N1_3 | ecosystem: Environmental > Terrestrial > Soil > Wetlands > Peat | place: Sweden: Abisko...
ACCTGGTGGACGCGAGGGTTCCGGCAATGGAGGCGCGCACGGCCAGCCGCAAGCCGATTGCGCTGGCGCTGAGCGAGGTGTGGCGCATTCTGGGCGCAACTGTGGATGCGGAAGGGATTGGCAAGGCGACCGTTGAAGGTGTGCTGACGGCGTTGGGGTGCGGGTTAGCGGAGTTAGAAAGCAAAGACAAAGCTGCCTGGCTGGTGACCCTTCCCAGTTGGCGTCTCGACCTGGAGCGCGAGATCGACCTGATTGAAGAGGTTGCGCGAGTCTACGGATACAACCGGTTTGCGAACACTTTGCCTGCATTCGGCGAGGGAGTGAAGGCGCTTCCATGGGCCGAGAGAGAAGCCGCAGTGCGCGGCACGCTGCTGGCGGCGGGATTCCATGAGGCTATAGCCGGCACCTTCTGCTCGTCAGCCGAGGCTGCGCTGAGTGCGCCGCAACCGGGACAGGTGGTTCCGCTGGGCAATCCGCTGAGCGACGAGGCGGGCGTGCTTCGGCCTTCGCTAGTGCCAGGAATGTTGGCCATGATCGCGGCGAATCTGCATCGCGACGTAAGCGACGTTCGCCTGTTCGAAGTGGGCACCGTGTTCAACGGGAATACTGAGAAGGTGGACGAGCGGCCGGCGGTAGCGTTTGGCGCCGCCGGCAGCCTGCCGGAACAGGGGCCGCTCCATCCTGCGCGGGTGATCGAATTCCATGACGTGAAGGGCGCGGTGGAGCAAGTGCTGGCGCGATTCCAGGCCCGCCAAGTGTACTTCGATCACTTTCCGGCTGAAGCCGGACTCACGCCGGAATGGCTGCATCCTTACCGCGCAGCGCGGGTTGCTGTGGATGGCATCACCGTAGGCTGGTTCGGTCAACTGCATCCGCGCCAGGCCGCGGCCCGCAAGTTGAAGGAGCTGGTACTGGTGGGCGAGTTGTATCTTGACCGGCTATACAAGCTGCCGCTGCGCAAGCCTATTGCGCGGGAGATTTCGCGATTCCAGCCGGTGCGGCGCGACTTTTCCCTGGTTTTGGACAACAGTATTTCATGGGAGCGGATCGATGGGGCACTGGCGGGATTGCAGATTCCGGAACTGGTGGAATGGCGCGCTCGCGAGGTTTTTCGCGATGCCAGGCTGGGCGCGGGAGAATTTGCTTTGCTGTTGGGAGCAACCTTCCAGGCAGCCGACCGCACACTGCGCGAAGAAGAGCTTCAGGATTTCCAGGCGCAGGTGGTGGAGGCTGTTGGCAAGGCTGGGGCGCGGCTGCGGAGTTAGCCGAAGATACAAGGCAAAACCGCGTTATACTTGCTCGAATGCGGGCAATTTTCCGCGGAGGTTTTTCGATGTCGCATTTTGCCTGGGAGCCAGAGAGTTTGGAAGAGTCGCAGCTTGAGCAGGAGCCGCAGGAGCCTGAAGCATACGAACCGGAGGCGTTGGAGCCGGTGGCGGCGGGAAATCTCACTTTGAGCCCCGACGATTTTTCGGCGCTTGAGGAACGGATTCTGCGCGCAGTGGACCTGGTGAAGCGTAGCCGGGCGGCTAATGCGGCGGCCGAGGATCGCGCAGCAAAGGCCGAAGCTCAACTGCGTGAGCAAATGCCGTTAGTGGAGCAGTTGCAAACGGAAGTGAATGCGCTGAGAGCCGAGCGCGACCACGTGCGACAGCGGGTGGAGCGGTTGTTGGCCCAACTCGATTCGCTCGAATTGTGAGGAGAGCATGGCTGAGGAACAGACGGGCAACCGACCCGGTTATGTAACCGTCGAAATCTACGACCAGATCTATCATCTTTCTGGCCAGGATGCCGGACACATCAAGCAACTGGCCGCCCGAGTCGACGCCAAGATGCGCGCGGTGGCTGCTCAAGGCCGCACCGTGGACTCGCTACGCGTGGCAGTGCTGGCCGCGCTGAATCTGGCGGATGAACTGTCCCAGGCAGGAAACGCAGATTCGCGGCTGGGCCGTGTGCGCGCAGCCAGCCTGCGCGGTCTGCTGGATGAAGTGCTTGAGGATGAATGGAAGACGGGGTCGTAGAGTCGCTTGATCCCAATTTTGGAAATGGCGGGATGAGCGATTCCCAAAAGCGGGGGCAAAAACGTAACACACAGCGCCCCACTCGCACAAGACTTGTAATTTCTCGCCGAGACTCATAGTATCCGCAATAGAAACCGGCCTGCAAAGCAGGTGGGTGGTCAACGCTGGTTGAACCAATAAACATGAACAGGGGCTCAACTCGACAATCGGTTCTGTGTGCCGTGTCCGCCAGTCCGGAATGCCTAATGAACCGCGGAGAGCTCCACCTTCTTAGGAAGGGTTCACCAGCGCATCGCCCACGGCCCAGCGGGTCGGATTCTACCTTCCTCAAGGCCTGAGGGTCTATTCTGACTCAGGTGTATCCAGTCCTCTTCCACATCGGAGCAGTTCTTATCCCGTCCTATGGGGCGTCGGCAGCTGTGGGCGTGCTGTTGGCGCTGTTTCTGGCGCAACGCACAGCTCGCATTGCAGGCGTAAATGCCGGCCAGGTATGGAATCTCTGCGTACTCTCCTTGTTTGGGGCCATTGTTGCCCAGCGGTTGCTGCTTGTCGTTGTCAATTGGAGCGACCTGCGTCGTCATCCTTCGTGGATGCTGGGTCTGGGGATGATTCATCATCCGCTGGTGGGAGCCGCGGGCGCGGTTGCGGGGTTTGGGACTGCATCTTTGTGTGCGCGCCTGAAGCGACTTCCAATTTGGACGACAGCCGACGTGCTGGCTGCACCGCTGGCTCTGGGGCTGGCATTTGAGCAGTTGGGCGCGCTGCTGGCTGGATCGGGCTATGGGACTGAATCCGGCGCGCGCTGGGCCGTAACCTACACCAACCTGTGGGCGGCGCGGTGGAGTGGAACGCCGCTGGGCGTGCCTCTGCATCCGGTGCAGGCATACGCGGCGCTTGCATTGCTGACTCTCTCAATGTTTCTGCTGGTGTGGCTGCCCGGAAGGCGCCAACCGGGAGATGTGGCCGGGCTGGGTTTGCTGGGCGCGGGCGTGGCTGTCTTCATCACGGAGTTCTGGCGCGATCCGGAAGGGCGCGGCGCGGTATTTGGCGGTGCGCTGGACTGGCCGCAGGTGGCCGCTGCTCTGCTGGTATTGGCAGGCGGATTGGTGTTGCTACAGCGCGGAGAGAAGCTGACAAGCTACGAAGAGAAAGATGGCAGCGAGGGAACAGATGGCTGAGGGCATAAGAGACATACTGCGCGTGATCGAGGTTCCCACGGAGGCGGCCGGACAGCGGCTTGACCAATTTCTGGCCGCGCAGCTTGAAGGGGTGAGCCGCTCGCGCGTGCAACTGCTCATGGATCAGGGCGATGTGCTGGTTAATGGCGAGCGGGAGAAGCCGTCGATGAAGCTGCGCGGCGGTGAGCGCATCTCCATCACTGGAGAGCCGCATCCCGCGCCCCTGAAGGCTACCGCGGAAGACATTCCGCTGGACTTGATTTATGAGGACGAAGACCTGGCGGTGGTGAACAAGCCGGCGGGAATGGTGGTTCATGCCGGAGCTGGGCAAAATGAAGACGAGCGCAGCCGGGGCACGCTGGTGAACGCACTGCTTTACCGGTTCAAGGCGCTCTCCTCCACTGGCGGCGATCTGCGTCCCGGCATCGTACACCGGTTGGACAAGGACACCAGTGGCCTGATTGTTGTGGCCAAAAACGACCGTGCGCACGCAGCCCTGGGGGAGATGTTCGCCGGCCGCCGCATCAAAAAAACCTATGTCGCACTGGTGCAGGGAGCGGTGGAGCGGGCGAGGGGAACCATCAACGCAGGCGTGGGACGCGACCCGGTGCGGCGAACCCGCATGAGCACGCAGCCTAACGAAAATGCGCGAACGGCCGTCTCTCACTACGAAGTGGTCCGGAGGCTGGTGAATCGCTTCGGCAAATTCACGCTGGTGCGGGTGCGCATCGAGACGGGCCGGACGCATCAGATTCGCGTACACATGGCGTCGATCGGACACCCGGTGGTGGGTGATACGCTGTATGGCGGCGCGGGCCAGTTGACCGACCAGGTTGCCTCGCAGGCGGCGCAATCCAAGGCGGCGCGGCGCAAGGCGGAGCCTGAGCGGCTGAAGCTGGGGCGGAACTTTCTACACGCCGCAAAGCTTGAATTTACGCATCCAATCACTGGGAAGCCGCTGCAGTTGGAAGCGCCGCTGCCGGATGAGTTGGAAAGGTTTCTTGAACGGCTGGAAGCTGCGGGAATCGCGGCTGGACAAGACGGAGACGCCTCAACCGGCAAACGCTGATGCGGTTGGGCGGTTCGATTGCTAAAATGGGGAAGCTATGACCAGACAATTCAACACCGCACAGACCTGTACCCGTCTGTGCGAACTCAAGACACTCGTCCTCGTGATTGCAATGGCGCTTCCCTCTGCCGCGGCGCGGGCGCAACAACCGGCAACTCCTCCAGGTACTACGCAGACTCCCGCGGTTCAAACCCCTTCGGCGCAGCCAGCCGCCGGCCAACTCGGTGAGCAGGAGCCCGATGTGGGCGCTCCTACGATCACCATCACTGTGAATGAAGTCAACCTGATCTTTACCGTAACGGACAAGCATGGGCGCTACAATCCCAACTTGAAGCAGAGCGATTTTGCGCTGCTCGACGACCAGAAGGCGCCGCAGAGCGTGAAGTCCTTTCACCAGCAGATCAATCTGCCGATGCGCGTGGGCATCGTCATCGACGCCAGCACCTCCATTCGCTCCCGCTTTCAGTTCGAGCAGCAGTCGGCCATTGAGTTTCTGTTGGAAATCCTCAAGGCTAAGAGCGACCGCGCCTTCGTGATGGGATTCGATGTGACGCCATCGGTGACCCAAGACTGGACCAACGATGTGGACAGGCTGGAGACAGGCGTGAACCGTCTGCGGCCGGGCGGCGGCACGGCGCTGTTCGACGCCGTCTACACCGCATGCCGCGACAAGCTGCTCGACGTTTCGCGCGGCCAGGAACCCGTGCGCAAGGCGATTGTGCTGCTGAGCGACGGAGACGACAACCAGAGCCGCGTTCGTCCGGACGAGGCCATCAAGGAGTGCCAGCGCGCGGAGACGATCATTTACGCCATCAGCACCAACTGGACGCCGAGCCGAGGCAAGGGCGACAAGGTGCTGCAAGATATGGCGGAGGCCACCGGGGGGCAGGTTTTCTTTCCTCCCTCCGTGGAAGAAATGTCGGTCAGCTTCAAGCAAATCGAGGAAGAGCTGCGCAGCCAGTATGCGTTGACCTATACGCCAGCCGACTTCAAGTATGACGGAGCGTTCCGTTCCATCTATCTGTATTGCAATGATCGGCGATATGTAGTTCGAGCCAAGAAGGGTTACTTCGCGGTGAAATAGCGAAAGAAACTTTGAGTGTTGCGAGTCAGCCAAACCGGGCCGGAGCGGAGACGTTCCGGCCCGGAGCTGTTTTCGTGCGATTCAGTTCCCGTGAAGCGATGCAGTCGACAAAGATTGAAGCCGGTATGTGCTTTTTGCTCTGGCGCTTCCGTGTGCGGCCGATTGCCGGTTCCATTTCAGGAATGTCTCTGAACCTTGTTCCGGATTAGATTCTCTTGTTGATTCCCAGCCCATCTTTATCACCCAAATTCTGCCGCGCGCGATGAAATAGAAGAAGCGAAACCGAGGGCTCTCCAATCGGCTCGCCTGGCGGGCTCAGGAACCTTTCGATGGGCCATCACACCGGGAATTGGAGAGCACCGGCGTCTGGAGAGCCAGGGCAAGGCTGTGCGGGCGGGGGGGATGCGGTGATCCGGCAGGCTATTTCGTGCGACATCTGCGGAGCGGAAAAGAAGCAGACGAACCACTGGTTTGTCGCGCACGAGAATTCGGGAGAGCTTCGGGTGAGCGGGTGGAGTTCGCGGAACCGGATGCGTCCCGGGTCGAAGCATTTGTGTGGGCAAACCTGCCTGCACAAGCTCGTGGACGACTTCATGGCCAGGGATCTGGCTGCGCGGGTGCAGCGGGGGGCGGCTGGAGAATGCGATGTGGAGGAACTGGCAGAGAACGTGGATGCGAGCCTGACATCGGCCTCGGCCTACGCAGAGTCGGGTTCCTCCGCGCGACTTTTAGGGTCGCCCGCGCCATGTTCGCCCGGCACGCGCCCGTTCAAGACGCCGGTCCCAACCGATACGAATTCGTCGGTGGGATGGAAGGCCGGCGTCGGCACGGGTATAACTTCGCCGATTCCCTACCGATCCGGAGTTGAGCTCGTTGCCGTGCCGGCAAAAGTGCAGGCCGCGGACCCAATGCCGGTGCTGCCGGAAGCGACGCCAGGTGCCAAACCGCGCAACCTGCGCGCGGAAGCCTGGGACCGGGAGCGGCAGCGTGAACTGCGCGCAATAAACAGCCATCCGGATATCATTGCCCGCCGCCGCTCGGCATCTTAGCAAGGAGAATGGGCCGGAAGGAAGAATGAGAAAGTGAGGCTGGAATGTGGATGGACCTTATGTTGATTCTGATAGCCATTTTGCCGTTGATGCCCATTGCCCGCTGGGGTGGGACAGCTCAGGAAAAAGCTCCAATTGCACATTGAGAGGCGCAAACTAATTCGCCGGCGACGCGGCCTGAAGCAGCGCAAGCAATCCGGCCTCGTCGATAACTTGGACCTGTAACTCGCGCGCTTTGTCGAGTTTCGAACCTGCTTCTTCTCCGGCTACCACATAGCTGGTCTTCTTGCTCACCGACCCAGCGGTCTTTCCCCCGGCGGCCTCGATCCTTCGCTTGGCTTCGTCGCGCGTCAGAGTGGGCAACGTGCCGGTCAGCACAAAGGTGAGTCCCGCCAATTGCGCCGAACGCTGCTTTTTTTCCGCCGTCATATCCACGCCCGCGTCCTTCAAGCTCTGGATCAGCGCCAGATTTGGGGGCTGCGCGAAAAACTCCAGAATGGCCTGCGAGATGCGCGGACCAACTTCTTCCACAGCTTCCAGCTTGTCCGCGGGAGCCTTCTCCAACTCCTCAATGGAACCAAACTCTTCCGCGAGCAACTCCGCGGTGCGTTCGCCCACAAAGCGAATGCCCAGGCCCATCAGGACTCGGGCGAGACCTGCGCGCTTCGATCGCCGAATCTCCTCAAGCAGCGCGCGGGCCGACTTTTCCGCGAAGCGTTCCAGACCAACTAACTGCTCTTCCTTCAGGTTGTAGAGGTCGGCAACGCTCCGGACCAGTCCGTGATCGAGCAACTGCTGGACCACCGCATCGCCCAGCCCCTCGATGTTCATAACGCTTCGCCGTCCAAAGTGGAGCAGGCTTTCGCGCAGCTTGGCTGGGCAATCGGCGTTGACGCAGCGGTAGTCCACTTCGCCTTCGGCGCGGACCACCTCGCTTTTGCATTCGGGGCATTCGGTGGGAAAGTGAAATACCTCGCTCCCCCGGGGGTGCTCGGCGTTCGCAATCACTTCCACCACCTTGGGAATCACGTCACCGCCCCGCTCCACGCGTACCCAGTCACCGACCATCAGTCCGAGGCGCTCAATGAAGTCGGCGTTGTGCAGCGTGGCGCGGCTCACAGTGGTGCCGCCGATGAAGACTGGCAAAAGCTCAGCTACGGGCGTGAGTTTGCCGGTGCGGCCCACCTGCACGGTGATTTCGCGAACCTGAGTCTCGCCGGATTTTGCGGTGAATTTGTAAGCGATGGCCCAGCGCGGCGCGCGGCCCGTGTAGCCCAGGCGCTGCTGGGTGGCGTGGGAGTCCACCTTGAGCACGACTCCGTCGATCTCGTATCCGAGCGTGGCGCGTTTGGCTTCGGCCAAATCGATGAACTGGATCGCCTCCTCAACGGACGAGACCAGTTTGCGGTGCGAATTGACCCGAAAGCCGAGGGCGGCAAGGGTGTCGAGTGTTGCCTGCTGGCCGTGCGGCCAATACTCGCCCTCGACCAGCAGGAAGTATGCGTAGAAGTCCAGCCGGCGATTGGCCACTGTCTTGGGTTCCAAGGTGCGCAGCGTGCCCGCGGCGGCGTTGCGCGGATTGACGGCCGGCGCCAGGCCCTCGCGCTCGCGCTCTTCGTTCAGGCGCAGGAAGGCGGCCTCGGGCATCACAGCCTCTCCGCGCACCTCAAAGGCCTGCGGAAGACCCGCTGCCTGCAAGCGGTCTGCGGAGATGGTAAGCGGAACGCTGCGAATGGTGCGAATATTCGAGGTCACATCCTCGCCGGTCTGGCCGTCGCCGCGAGTAATTCCGGCGGTCAGGCGCGCGCTGCCCTGGTCGGCAGCTTGATAGTGCAGGGCGATGCTCAGCCCATCCATCTTCAGTTCCGCAGTGTATTCCACGGGCAGCAGCCCGGCCAGTTCGCGCACGCGGCGATCCCACGCGGCCAACTCCTCCGCGTTGTAGGCGTTGTCAAGGCTGAGCATGGGGCGCGAGTGGCGCACCTTCCCGAAGCCTTCCGCGGGCTTGCCGCCAACGCGCTGGGTGGGCGAGTCGGGCGTTAGCAGGTTGGGGTGCGCGGCTTCGATTGCCTTCAGTTCGTTCATCAGCGCGTCGTACCGGGCGTCGGTGACCTCCGGCGCGTCAAGAACGTAATAGAGATGCTCGTGGCGGCGCAATTGATCGCGCAACTCGTCGGCGCGCTGGGCCGGATCGGGGTTCGAATTGGCTTGGATGCCCATGGGCAGGATTATAAGAGGCTGCAGTGGCAGTTTAGTATGGGTTGAAGGTCGCAATGGAACCAATTACCCACTTTCTTACCGGCGCATGTATTGGGCGCGCGGGGCTGAACCGCAAAACAGCTTACGCCACGCTGGCCGCGGTGCTGGCTGCGGAGGCCGCGGACAGCGATATTCTGTGGTCGCTACGCGGGCCTGTCGAGGAGCTTAAGCACCATCGCGGCATTACGCACACGCTCATAGGCGCGCCGGTGGTGGCTGGGGTGGTGGTTGGTTCTATATGGCTGCTCGACCGCTGGGTGCAGGCGCGAAGGCGGCGCAAGCTGGCTGCGGCGAAGCCTGTTGACCCAGGCGCGCCGGGTCAAAAACTGCCGCAGCCGGTACACTGGGGCTGGCTTTATGCGACTGCCTTGATTGCCGCGCTGAGCCACATTCTGCTGGACTGGACCAACAACTATGGCGTGAGGCCGTTCTTTCCATTCAACCCGCGCTGGTATGCGGGGAGCTTTATGTTCATTGCAGAACCGGTGCTTTGGGCACTGTTCGTGCTGGCGCTCGTTGTTCCGTGGGTGTTCGGGCTTGCGGACAGCGAAATCGGCGCTCGGCGAACGGCTTTTCGCGGGCGCAGTTGGGCAATTTTTGCGCTTACCGGGATGGTGACGCTGTGGTGCTGGAGATGGGCGGAGCACGCGCAGGCGCTGGCGATCATCAATAACACCGAGATTGCAACGGCTCCGGTGACGCGGGTGGCGCTGGAACCTTACCCGATCAATCCATATCGCTGGCATGCCATCCTGGAGACCGAGGATTTTTACCAGACGGCCGAAATCAATACGCGGACGGGCCTTATCGACACCGATCCGGAGATTGACGTTATCTTCAAGCCGACTTCAACCGCGGCGACTGAGGCGGCCAAGCGGACACGGCTAGGCCAGGTGTATCTGGATTGGGGAACGTGGGCCGTGGTGCGCGATGTAGGCCAGAAGCCGGTGATCGGAATGGAGCCGCCTCAGTTTCCGCCGGCAGCGACCTCCACATGGACCACCGTGGAGTTTACCGATTTGCGCTTTGGTTACTCCTATATGGCAAGCGGGAGGCAGACCGGTCGCTCGCCGCTGGGCGGCTGGGTTTACATTGTGAACGGCCGCGAAGACGCGGGCGAGGCGATGGGCGGACGGGAGGAGAAATAACTCCTGCCCTTTGGTCCCATTATTCGGACCTCAGCAGGATGGTTGAGCCGATGTCAAGCGCCGGAAGACGAAATCCCTCAAGCGTGAGGTCGGTCTGAGTATGCCCAACGAGCCTGTATTGGGTAAATGTCACTGGCGAACCTGTACAAAAGTGACGTGGCCTGGGCACCGAGCCTTGATGATAATCACCCCAGGCATTTGAGAAGTTGAGCGGGGTTTCCCAAACGGATGTAATCCCAAAATCTGCCCGCTCCGTTTCCAGCGACCCGGCCCAGGTGGTTCCAAGGACGCCCGCAGACGGCTCGGACTGCGAAGCGGAGCACGGTTCGTCTGTCCAGAGTGCAGAGACGTAGGTCAACATCGGTTGGCGCAGAGCGGCCCTGCAATTAATCGCGGTGATTGCGAATGGCTCTCTCAGCCAACCCGCGCGTGGAGAGCAGACGCCGAATCTAGATACAAAAAAGTCATGAGACGGAATCTGGATTCGCGTGACCGATTCGGCCTTTGCACTTGTAAGCGCGAAGTCCAGGTTAAGGCTCACGGGGGTGGACTTGAATTTGTCATAAACGGCGCGCCTGATCGTGAACCTGATGGAGGCGTCATTCATGTCTGGGAGGAGACGTTGGTTGTAGATTGCCTGCCATGGTGAATCCCAGTGGGATCCATCCGGCGCGTCGATTGTCACCTTAACCGCTTCGGTAATGGCCGTGTACCCGTCCGCGACGCCGGAAGCATGCAAGGGAATATAGATCTCGAGTTCCTGTGCATGTTCAGTCGTGTTCGCTGTCGCTTGATGAGTCGAGTCCGGGGTGTACTGAAGCTGGACTGGAGCCGCAGCTGCGCGTGGATAGGTTCGGTTCATGAGCAGTTGGTCGGGGTCGCCGAACGCCAGGGCGCTTAGCAGAACGGGGATCGCCAACAGCAAGCCCCACCCGAGCAGCGTTTTCCGCATTGCGTATTGCAACACCACAACTGCACCGCAGAGCGACAACAGCACAGCGAAAGAGAGTCCATCGCCGAGTGGACTGGCGACGCTGCCGATCGAGTCTGAAGGCGGCAGAGACCCAAGAGCGGCGATCCCCGCAATGAGCAAGGCAACTCCGAGAATCGCAAGCGTCATTTTGGCGAACGTGGGAGTCAGAGTGGAAAGCGCAACAAGCGGTAGTACGATTACTCCGGTGATAAGGAGAAGATTGTAGAGAAGGCCTTGAATATAGGCGAACGGACCAAAGCCCGCCTCAATCAGCAATACGATCTGTGCAATAAAAATGGGCAGATAAACAAACACGACCAGAAAAAGCACCTTTGCCCCGAGGAGCTTCTTCCACTCATACGGACGCGTCAACCAAAATTGGCGATCCCCAACCAACTTCTCAGCATGAACGACTCGAGAGATGAGCAGCCACCAACTTATCGGGATCAGCACAACAAGAATCTGGCCGAGAAAGCCCATGATGCCCCCCGCAAACAAGTTGAACCGAACGGCGCGATGCATTGAATCCGCGTCCAGCCATTGGTGCGGATAGATGCGGGCGAAAGCGGCGACCAGTGCGAGCGAGATCAGGCTTTCTGGCCAGAACCGGCGGACGTCTTTGACGAAGATATGCAGGATCTGCTTCATGCTTCTTTCTCCTGGGAGCTAACTTGATTGCCAGCAGAGGTGGCGCCGGAGCGGTTGGACTTGGCAATGGCCAGAAAGATTCGCCGGAGCGACATAGGATCGAATGTTATGTCGCGGGCGGCGGGAAAGAATTCGGCAATTTCGCTTTCGCTGGTGTGTTGCTTATAGCTGTTATGGACAAAGCGCACCACGCGATCCGCGGCCTGGGGTTGCAGCCACGTTGTGGGCATGTTAGCGGGCAGCGTTGCCGAGTTAGGGAGCGTGACTGTAACTTCGCGGAAGCGCTCGCTGAGCACGGACATTTCCTCGGAGAAGAGCAGATTGCCTTGCTCCAGAAACCCGACGTGGCTGGCGAAGCTCTCTATCTCGGCCAAGTCGTGTGAGGAAAGAAAGATAGTGGTCTCAGGCGCGCGGTCGAGCAGGCACTCGATAAGTTCGTCGCGCACCAGCGGATCGAGGCCGGAGAACGGCTCATCGAGGACGATGAGCGGGGGACGATAGGCCAGTGAACTGGCGAAAGATGCCTTCATCTTCATGCCGCGCGACAGATGCTTGAGCTTGCGTCCTAGCGGCAAATCGAACTGGCGAATCAGTTCCTTTTCAAGCGCCCGGTCCCAGGTGGGATAGAACGCGCGAAAGTAATCCATCATTTCGCCGGCCGTCATCCCTTCGGGCAACTCCTGATT
>Ga0302196_10004841_pt1 | contig 12112 bp, 9 predicted proteins | sample II_Bog_N1_3_FD_198794 | JGI IMG/M metagenome (GOLD analysis project Ga0302196, IMG submission 198794) | Peat permafrost microbial communities from Stordalen Mire near Abisko, Sweden - II_Bog_N1_3 | ecosystem: Environmental > Terrestrial > Soil > Wetlands > Peat | place: Sweden: Abisko, Stordalen...
TCACTCAATCGCGGCCGCCTGGCCGAACTCCAGGCCACCATCGACGGCTGAGTCCCTCAGGACGTAGACACCGTGACCAGGAGAGCGTCGCTGGCCGACGTCACGGTTACAGCCGAGAGGTCGTCGGCGATGTACGTCGCTCCTGCCATCTCGACGGCGGTGTGGGTCGTCAAGAGACCGACGCTCATGCACCCGGCTGCGCTGGCCGAGTCGATCCCGGCTGGAGCATCCTCGAGGACCAGACACCGCACAGGTTCGAGGCCCAACATCTGCACGCCCCTGCGGTAGGGATCAGGCGAGGGCTTACCCCGGTCGACGTCGTCGGCGCCGACCATGAGGGGAGCTCGGGGAAGCCTGGCTGCCGCCAGGCGGAGGACGATCTCGGCTCTGGTGGCGCTGGAGACAACGACAAGGCGGTCGGTCGGCGTGGAGCGCAAGAGGTGGAGAGCGCCAGGAAGAGCCACCACATCGGAAAGTGCTTCGCCAATGCGCCGTGGGAGGTCGGCAATGGCCTGCTCTGGGGATATCGGAAGTTGGGATGCGTACCGGGCGATGACGTCCGCCGCCCGGCGACCATGGATCTGACTGAGGAGCTCGTCGGGATCGAGGCCCCAGTGCTCGGCGAACGATCGCCAACCGACTTCGATGGCCGCGGTGCTGTCGATGAGGGTCCCATCCATGTCGACCAGCAGGGCCTCGATGCTGAGCTGGGGCATGGTTCCGATCACAACAGTACCTCCGAGGCGTGGCTCGAGGTGGCACGGAACCTGGATTCGGCCAGTGTCACCGGACGATCTCGATCCACACCCCGCAGGGGGGTTCTGCCCGCGGGCCCGTCCCTGCCCCTTCGGTGGAGGGCTCGTTATGAGTAGGTGAACGTCAGCGCGTTCGAGGTCCCGCCGTCCGTGGTGATGGTGAGCGGCGTGGTGGACGTGAGGGAACCATCCGGCGGCACGATGACGAGGCAACTGGTCTGGGCGAGGCAGGCGACGGTGCTCGTCTCCGGACCGAACTGGGCCGTGATCTGACCTGATGGACTCATGAGGTTGGATCCCAACACGACGATGGTCTGTCCCGGCGTGCCGCTCGCCGGCTCGATCGAGCTCAGCACTGGACCCGTTCCCGCAGCGGGAGCGGAAGCCGTCGTCGTTGTGGTCGAGACTGCAGGCGGGGTCGTCGTGGTCACCGAGGCCGCGCCGGACGCGGTGCCGCCAGCTCCGACTCCTTCGTTCCCGGCCTGCGCCGTGGGCGGCGCATCGGGCGTGGTATGGGGTGACGTAGTGGGAGGACGACCCGATGAGGACAGGGATCCACCGCCACTGTCCTTGACTGCCCACGTACCCAGTAGTGCGGCCACGATCGCCATCAGGCTCACCCCTACGATCAGCTTGGAGCTCCTTCGATGATGGTCTCCGCGGGTCGCGGTTCGCTCGCGCCGAGGACGGGTACCCGACGGAGTCGTGGTCCTCGCAGTCCAACCCGATTCTGCCGCAGCCGTCTCTGCCGCGGCTGTCCGTGCAGCAGCCGTCTCTGCCGCGGCTGTCCGTGCAGCAGCCGTCCCTGCTGCGGCCGTCTCTGCAGTCCCGAAAGGCGGCTTGGCTGGTATGGATGGATCGGGCGGAGGGGGCGGCGACCAATCGGCAGCGGGCGTGTCTCGGGCCGCCATCGACCGGGCCGTCGGCGTGGCCCTGACGTCCGGCTCCGGTAGCTCGGGCTCGGTGACGATGTCGTCCGCATGCACGACCTCGACGGCGTGGGGAACGACCGGTTGCCCGTCCGTGGTTGCTCCGCCGGGCGCCGTCCCCAGCCCGGCCTCCCGGGAACGTCGTGCAGCATCGGCCATGGCCGCCAGGGCCCGGGGCCCCATGGCCTCATCGGAGTGGCGGCCAGGTTTACGTGCTCGCATGATTCGCCTCCGTGACGGATCCGCTCTCCTCGGAGCCTGCTTCCGCCACCGAGGCCCGCTACTCGCCATCATGCCGCGACGCGGCACCCTGGTGGGGTCATCCCCTGCGACCTGCCGGTCACGATCGATCACTCGGTGGTAGCCGGTGTGTGCCCAGGGGCATGGCGGAGCCCGGGCCCAATCAGGCGTCACCAACGCGAATCGGGAACACCTCGTCACGGTGGTTCCACCGTGACGCCCGGACAGCGGCGGGGGTCAGTTCACCGACTGCGCCGACCGTCAGGCGCTCCGGGCGAGGTCCGTTCGGCCCTGGTGACCCTGTGCCGGCTGGAGCCCCGCAGCGATGGCGGCGAGAAGGGCCGGCGCATCGTCACGGTGGAGCCGGAGTTCGATCAGGGTGGCGCCGGGTCGGGACACGTCCGTTGCCGCCAGGGCCAGGCGGAGCTGACGGAGGCTCCCGACCGGGAGGATTGTCCCGTGGTCGCCCTGCCCGAGGGAGGTGGGCATCGATGTCCAGTCCCATGCGGTGATGTCCTGGTAAACGGCATCGGGACTGCGGATCTGGCGCTCGATCGAGTAGCCGCCGTTGTTGAGTACGAAGACGATGACGTCGAGGTGACGGTGGAGGATGGTGGCCAGCTCCTGGATCGTCAGCTGTGCGGCGCCGTCCCCAATGAACAGCACGGGCCGGCTTCCCGGGCAGGCCAGCTCCGTGCCGAGCAGAGCGGGCAGCGTGTAGCCGATGGACGACCAGTACGGCTGGCCCACCACCTCGCAGCCGGGGGCCAGCCTCATACCCACGGCGCCGTAGTAGGCGGTCCCGGCATCGGCCAGCACGGTGGTCCCTGGCGGGATCCACTGCTCGAGTTCCCCCCAGAGCTGGTCATGGGTGAGCGGACCGGTTCCGGGCCCGGGGGCGGCGGGATTCATCAGCGCCCACGACCGGTGTTGGGCGGTCGCCGAGCGAACGGTGGGTGTGGTGCGGGTGGAGGGTGCTGTGTGGTCGGCCCGACGGCGATCCCACGGACCCGTGGCGGTGCTCACCGTCGGGACCAGGAGGTCGACGATGACGTCGATGGCATCGCCCAGGCGGACGTGTTCGAACCGATCCGGGCCCACCCGGGCCCGGGTGAGGTCGAGGACGATGGCCCTGGCGGGGTCGATGTTCTGGGTGAACATGCCCGAGGTGATGTCGCTGAACACGACGCCGGCGAGGATGAGGGCATCACACCCCTCGACGGCGGAGCGAACGCCTGCGTCCGGGGTGAGGCCACCGATGTAGACGCCACCACCGTCCGTGCTCCGGCCGCCCAGGGTGAACGCCACCGTGGCGGTACCGGCTGCGGCGACTTCGGCGATCCGATGATGGAGTGCCTGACGGCTCACGAGATGACCGGTCAACAGCGTGACGTCTCCGGCGTCGGCCAGCCTCCGGGATGCCGCCACCCGGAACGCATCGAGTGCTCCGGGGTCGCTCGGGGGTGCCTGGACCGGTCGGCACAGGGCCGTGGCCGGTATCGAACAGTCGACCAGGTCGGCCGGGATGCTCAGATACCCCGGCCGGGAGTTCGTGACCATGGCGGTCAGCACACGGTCGATCTGGGCCGCCGGATCGTCGGCGGTGAGCGACTCGGCGGCCACGGTCACCTCGTCGTAGGCCCGCCGGAAGTGGCCGAAGTCGCCGTCGATCAGGGTGTGATGGGCCAGCGCTCTCCTCGCTACCAGCGCTGTCTCGGGTGCCCCGGTGATCTGGAGGACCGGGACCGACTCGGCGTAGCTGCCGGCCACCCCGTTGATGGCGCTCAGCTCGCCGACGCCGTAGGTGGTGACCAGTGCGCCGAAGCCGCGCTGGCGGGCGTAGCCGTCGGCGGCATAGGCGGCGTTGAGCTCGTTGGTCGAACCGACCCACTCGGGTCCCGACTCGGCCAGCATCTCGTCGATGAGGCCGAGATTGAAATCACCGGGCAGTCCGAAGACGTGGTCGACACCCAGTTGACGGAGGCGGGTGGCGAGGAACCGGCCCACCGTCGTCCGGGCGGCCTGCCCTTGGGTGGGGTGCAGGGGCGTGTGCATGACGACCACCTCACACTGTTACGCGCAGGTGATCAATATTCTACGATGTGAGTGATGATAATGGTCACTTCTCTCCAGATTTACGACAAGTATGATCACTAGATGATGGAATTTGACGCCATTAATGCCCAGATCTTCCTCGAGCTCGATGACGATCCGCGCCGTCCCGTCATCAGCATCGCCGAGCGACTGGGCCTGGCCCGGCGGACCGTGCAGACCCGCCTGGCCCACCTCGAGAGCATCGGCCTGCTCCGCCCACACAGCACCCGGCTGCGCCCGGGCCGACTGGGCTACACCATCGACGCCGTCATCAGCGCCGACCTCGATCAGAGTCGTCTGGACACGGTGGTGGAGACGCTGGACGGGATGCCCGAGGTGCTCGAAGTGGTGGCCACCAGTGGCGATCAGGACATCCTGGTCCGGGTGGTGGCCATCGACACGTCGCATCTGTACCAGGTGGGCCAGGACATCCTGGCCTGTCCGGGAGTCCGCCGGACGAGGACCGCGCTCGTCCTCCGTGATCTCGTCCCCTACCGGACCCGTCCCCTGGTGGCGGCCCGATCCGCTGGCACGGGGGGCGACGGGCCGGAGCGATCGTCTGCACCGGGCTGAAGGACGCCCCGAGACACGCCACCGGTCCGGTCTCGGACCGGAAGGGAAGGCGCGGTCCGCCCGCCCGGTCCGTCTGGAAGCGACGGCGCACCATTGGTTAGGATTCAGGCAGTCCATCGGCCGGGGAGGTCGTTATGTGGGTCGTAGCCGGAGTCCTGCTCGGTATGGTCATCCTCTCCTCGCTGGTCGGCCTGCACACGGGTCCCCATGCCCATCTCTTCGCCGGGATAGTCGGTGTGGCCGCGGCGCTCTGGTTCGTGCTCATGGCTCTCGACGGCCGCTCTGCCCCGGTCCTGTGGGGACTCCTGGGCGCAGACCTGGTCATCGCCCTCGGCGTCGGGTACACCGCCTGGAAGGGCCTGACGTCGAGCCCTCCGGACGGCCGACACGTCCCCCCGTTGGAGAGTGCCGAGGGCGTGGCCGTGAGTGACCTCGCCCCCGACGGCATCGTCCAGGTCCGGGGGGAGCAGTGGTCGGCGGCCTCGGTGAACGGGCTGGTCCGGGAGGGCACCCGGGTGCAGGTGCTCCGGGCGCGGGGGGTGCGCCTCGACGTGTGGGGGGAGGAGGTCGAGGCTCTGGGGCCCGAACGGCCCTTCAGCCTGCGGTGGGGTCACGATGAGGAGTTGGGCGCATGATCATCGGGTTCATCCTGGGCGGTGTCGGCGCCGCCGCCGTCACGGTCTCGGCGTTCTCGGTGAAGATCGTCCGTGAGTACCAACGCATCGTGCTCCTCCGCCTGGGCCGGGCCACCGGGCTCCGCGGACCGGGGGTGGTCTTCATCAACCCCCTGACCGACCGGACCTCGCTCGTCGACCTGCGCGAGCGCTTCCTCGAGATTCCCGAGCAGACGGCCATCACCCAGGACAATGCATCCATCTCCATCGACTTCATCATCTTCTACAAGGTCGTCGACCCGGCCATGTCCGTCCTCCAGGTGCAGAACTTCGCCGCCGCGGCGCAGAACGTGGCGGCCACCACCCTGCGTAGCGTGGTGGGGGACATGCCTCTCGACGACGTCCTGTCGAAGCGCGAGGAGATGAACGCCTCCCTGCGGATCCGCCTCGACGATGTCACCGAGCGCTGGGGCGTGAAGGTAACCACGGTGGAGGTCCGCGAGGTCAACCCACCCAAGGGCGTCCTCGAGGCCATGACCCGCCAGATGTCGGCCGAACGCACCCGGAGGGCGGCCATCACCGAGGCCCAGGGCCAGAAGCAGGCCGCCATCACGCTGGCCGAAGGGACCAAGGAGGCGGCCATCCTGGATGCCGAAGGCGAGCGCCAGGCCGCCATCCTGAAGGCCGAAGGACTGGCGCAGGCGCTCGAGAAGATCCTGGTCGTCGGCCAGGGCCTCGACGCCAACACCATGCAGCTCCAGTACCTCGACACACTGAAGCAGGTGGGCATGTCCCCGTCGACCAAGATCGTGGTTCCCATGGAGCTCGGCGGGCTGTTGAACGGGCTGAAGGGGATCCTTCCGAGCGATGCGGTCGCCCCGCCCGTGGCCCACACCCCGGCGGTGGCCCCGGCTCCCGCCCCTCCGGCCGAGGTCGGTCCGGCCACGGCCGCCTCGCCGGTTGCATCCAACGGAGCGTCCAACGGCTCGACCCCCGCTCCGGACTGATCGACCGGGCACGGGTGCCCCCGATCAGTGGGTCGGGACCCAGCCTCTCGGCGCCACGAAGGGCACGTCCAGATAGGTGACGATGCCCGGGCGGGCCTGGCACACCTGGGGGATGGCGTTGACGGCCGGCAGTGAGGTCATGATCATCCCGAGAACCATGTAGTCGCTGAAGGTGGTGGCCTTGAAGTCCGAAGCCGGGTACACCTCGAGCTTCGTCCGCACGCACGGCTGACCCTGGACGTCGATGACGTAGCCGTGCTCGATCTGCCAGTCAGGGTCGAGATGGGTTCCCTTCCGCCAGCGGGTCCGGAGTTCCACGACGGCCCGGCCGGACACGAGGCCCTGCCAGTTCACCGCCACCCCGGCCACACAGTCCGGTTCGATCGACCATGAGCCCAGATCGAGCCGCTCGGTCGTGCGGGCGTACTCGGCCTGGCAGCGGACCTCGTCGAGCTCGAGGCCCAGTCCGTCGGCCATCAGCCGTACGGCATCACCGAACACGGCGCTGCCGGCCTCGGTTATCGCCGGGAGGTCCGGGTCGTCGATGGGGCGGCCGAATCCCACGAGCAGCTCGGTCTCGGGCGAGTCGTAGCCCGTGGAGTCGACCGACTCGAGCACGCTGATCGAATCGACCCGGTCACACAGGCTGGCCGAGACCAGGCCCAGCAGGTTGGCCAGCCCCGGGTTCATGCCCGATCCGAAGATGGAGCTCCCGCCGCGGTCACAGGCGTCGAGCAGCTGCTGCCGGTCCTGGCCGAGCGCGTGGCCGGTGACGAAGCCTGCCGTGGTCACGACGTTGATCCCGGCCTCGAGGATGGGGACCAGCTCGGCGACGTCCGGCCATTTCGGGTTGTAGACGATGCAGTCGGGCTCGAGGCCCACCAGCGCGGCGACGTCGTCGGTGGCCACGATGCCGGTCTCGGACAAGCCGCAGAGCGTGCCGACGTCCTGGCCCACCTTGTCGGGGGACCAGGCGTAGCACCCGACCAGCTCCAGCCCCGGATGGGCGAGGACGGCCCGGACCGACCGCTGTCCCACGTTCCCGGTCGTCCACTGGACCACCCGGAACGGGCCGTTGGTCGCATCGGTACTCATCGCGGGCCGGTCGATACGCTGGTGGTCGCTGGGCAGGGCACGTCGGGAGCCTACGTGGGTGCTCGCCGGCCGTCGACCCGTCGGATCGGGACCCTACGGTCCACGGACAACTCCCAGAGGCAGCCCAGGAGCCCCCCAGCCCGCTCACAGCGATGGCTCCGACAATGCCTGCATGTCCATCACCGTGTCAGCGCCGCCCGTTACCCGACTGACCCCACTGGCAACCGACGGCCATGCGCCGCCATCGCCCGTCGACAGCGATGAGCGGGGCTCACCCTCCTCACCCCGCTGGGTGGTCCCTGCCCTGATCGCCCTGTTGGCCGCGACGGCCGGCGCCTATCTCTGGGACCTCAGTGCCTCGGGCTACGCCAACAGCTTCTACGCCGCCGCCGTCCAGGCCGGCACCAAGAGCTGGAAGGCGTTCTTCTTCGGCTCCATCGACTCCTCCAACTTCATCACCGTGGACAAGTCACCGGGATCGCTGTGGATCATGGAGCTCTCGGGCAGGCTGTTCGGGTTCAGCAGTTGGAGCATGCTGGTTCCCCAGGTCCTCGAAGGAGTGGCCGCCGTGGGCCTGGTCTATGCCGCCGTCAAGCGGTGGTTCGGACCGGCGGCAGGGTTGCTGGCCGGTGCCGTGCTGGCCTGCACGCCGGTAGCGGCGCTGATGTTCCGGTTCAACAATCCCGACGCATTCATGGTGCTGCTGCTGGTGGCCGCCGCCTACACCCTCACCCGGGCCATCGAGAAGGCCGGCACCAGGTGGATGGTGGCCACCGGTGCCCTCATCGGCTTCGCCTTCCTGGCCAAGATGCTCCAGGCCTTCACCATCCTCCCCGCCTTCGCCGGCGTCTACCTGCTGGCCGCGCCGACCGGCCTGTGGCGCCGTCTCCGCCAGTTGGCCCTCGGTGGGGTGGCCATCGTGGTCTCGGCCGGATGGTGGGTGGCGGCCGTGGAACTTTGGCCGGCGGCCTCGCGGCCCTACATCGACGGCTCGCCGGACAACAGCATCCTCAACCTCATCTTCGGCTACAACGGACTCAGCCGACTCTCCGGGGGGACCGGAGGCAACGGCACCGGGTTCAGCGGTGCCACCGGGATCTTCCGCCTCTTCAACGACCTGATGGGCGGCCAGGCCTCCTGGCTCCTGCCCGCCTCCCTGTTGGCCCTGGTGGCCGGCCTGGTGTGGCGGGGCCGGGCTCCCCGGACCGATCGCACGCGTGCCGCACTGCTGCTCTGGGGTGGCTGGCTGCTCGTCACCGGCGCGGTGTTCAGCTTCTCCAGCGGCGTGATCCACACGTACTACACGGTGGCCCTGGCCCCGGCCATCGCCGCCCTGGTGGGAATGGGTGGCGCCATGCTGTGGCAGAACCGCCAACGGATGCTGGCCCGGGGCCTCGGCGCCGTGGCCATCGTCGGCACCTCGGTATGGGCCTTCGCCCTGCTCGAACGCACGCCATCGTACGATCCCTGGCTGCGTCCCCTCATCCTGGTCACCGGGTTCCTCGCCGCCGTGGTGCTGCTCGCCGCTCCCGCGCTGCCGCGACTCACCCGGCCCCTCACGACGGCCGCCATCGGCCTGGGCCTGGTGGCCTCGCTGAGCGGGCCCATCGCCTACACCGCCACCACCCTGAGCACCGCCCACACGGGCAGCATCCCCTCGGCCGGTCCGGCAGTGAGCGGTGGCGGGTTCGGTGGCGGAGGGGCAGGGTTCCCCGGCGGCGGTGCCGGGGGTCGTGGCGCCCCGGGCGGCACCCGCACCGGTATCGGTGCCGGCCGAGGCGGCGGCCCGTCAGGTGCAGGCGGCACCCGCCCGACCGGTGCCGTCCCCGGCGGTTTCGGAGGCACCCCGCCGACCGGTGCGCGGTCAGCCGTGGGAGGTGCTGGAGGGGCCCCGTCGGGCGCGGCCGGTGCCGGCGGGGGAGGAGCGACGACGAGCGCCGCCCTCACCGCGGCCCTGAAGTCCGACGCCCACCGCTACCGATGGGTGGCCGCTACCTTCGGATCCCAGTCGGCGGCCACCATCGAGCTGGCGTCCGGTGAGCCGGTGATGGCCATCGGCGGCTTCAACGGTCAAGGCGGCAACATCAGCCTGGCCACCTTCGAGGCCTATGTGGCCAAGGGCGATATCCACTACTTCATCGCCTCGGGCACCGGAGGTGGGGGAGGGCCGGGTGGTACGAGCAACAGCGATTCCGCCATCACCAGTTGGGTCGAGGCCCACTTCACGGCCACGACCATCGGGGGCCAGACCGTGTACGACCTGACGGCGCCCAAGTGACGAGGGACCTGCCGGTGGTGGGGGGCACCACCGGGGTCCCGGAACCTCCTCGGTGGTGCCGTCACCGCGGTCCCCACCGGTGAGCCGCCCCTAGGCCCGGCGCCGGCGGCGCCTCCCGATGATCCATGCGCCCAGGAAGGCCACGGCGAGCACACCGCCGATCACGATGGCCGCCACCGTGCCGTTCGACAGGCCACCCCCCGATGAGCTGCCCGCCTCGGAACCCAGGGTCAACGGGGACGTGGTCTGGGTCGTGGCGGTCGTGGCGGTCGTGGCCGTGGTGGTGGGGGTGGTGGAGACCGTCGAGGCGGTGAAGGCGACCACCGAGTCGGCCGCCGGGGCCAACAGGAGCCCGTCGCCGACGCTGGGCGTCGGGAAGTGGTTGGCGGCGACGCCCACGGCCACACTCTGGCGCACCGCTCCGGTGGTCGGACTGAGGCCGAAGAGCGTCCCGTCCTGGCCGATGGTCCAGACCAGTCCGGCGGCCACGATCGGCGGCCCGCCCCCCGTGGTGGAGCTCCACAGGACGTGCAGAGCGGCCGGCGACGCCGTGGCCCGGACGGCGATGATCCCGGCCAGGCAGGGGAGGTACACGGTCGTCCCGACGACGGCGACGCCTCCGTCGATGTCGTCCTGGCAGCCGGTGCCGAGGGACGCCTGCTGGCCCCCGATGCCCCCGAGGTGGCTGCCGTCGAGGAGGTAGGCGATCCGCGACTTGCCCGCCGCCAGCACCTGGCCGTCGGACAGCAGCGCCGGCACCGTGGACAGGTCGAGGTCATGGGCGTTGTCGCTGGCCCAGGACCGGGGGGCGAAGTACTGGAGGAGGGTCAGCTCCGGGGACAGCTCCAGCACCGAGTCGCTGTTGTCGAAGGGGTGCGAGGGGGATGTCACCGAGCCGTTGCCCACCCCGACCCAGATGTCACCGGCACTGTCCACGGCGGGCGCGCCGCCACCCATCCAGACGGCGCCCTGGCTCTCGTCGCGGGCCGCGTCCACGGCGAAGTCCAGCGGAGTCCCACCGCCCTCGGCCGCGGCGACCACCCACCCCCGGTACGTGGAGCAGTCGCCGTAGTTGCCCCCGAAGCCGAAGACCACCCGTCCGGCGTCGAGGGTCAGGCCGGTGCGCTGGAGGAGTGCGGAGGGCGTGGATCCGGCGGGGTCGACGCTCTGGGTCAGCTCCACCCGTCCGGTGGCGGTGTCGAGCCCGACCAGGCGGTGGGTCGGTGCTCCGTTCACCAGTTCGTCGGCCACGACGAAGAGCTCGGACCGGACCGGGTCGATGACCGGGGTGCCGGTGATCCCGACGTCGGGGGTGATGTCCCCGCAGGGGAGCATGGACGAGGGAACCGGTGCGCCGACGTGGGTCGACCATGCCACCGCCCCCGTGGATGCCGAGAGGGCGTACACGGTGTCGTTCTCGGTGGCCACGTAGACCAGGTCCCCCGAGACCAGCGGCTCACCGTAGAGGTTCCCGTCGAGGGTGGGTGACGTCCATGCCCGCCTGGTCGTGTCGACGCCGGTCAGCGGGGTGGCCACCCCGGCACCGGCCGCGTCCTGGTGGTACACGGTCCACGCCGAAGCAGTGGTTGCGGGGATTGACGAGGAGGTGGCGGACGAGGGGGTGGCGGCGCCGGCGGACGGACACGTCAGCGCCAGGAGGCCCACTGAGGCCAGAACGATGGCGATCGACCGGGCCGGACGTCGACGGTGGGGGTCCGAGCGGGGGCGGCCCCGGTGTCGGCCGCACCGGGGGGTGAGCATGAGCCAAGGCTACCGACTGGGACCACGGCCACCGACTGGCCGAGGGCGCCACCACGTCGGGCTCGATTCACCACAGTCTCCTAGCCCGTTCCCAGCTGGCTCTAGGCCACGGTGGCCACCATGCATCCATGAGAGCAGCTGATCCACGAGGCAGCCAGGAGGTCCACCGGGCCACGGTGGACATCGCCGTGCCGATCTACAACGAGAGCGGTGGCCTCGAGTCGAGCATCGTCAGGCTCCGGAGGTATCTGGACGACCGGTTCCCCTTCCCGGCCGTCATCACCATCGTCGACAATGCATCCACCGACAGCTCATGGGAGATCGCGTCCAGGCTGGCCCGCACCCTCCCGGGAGTGCGGGCGATGCACCTCGACAAGAAGGGCCGCGGTCGGGCGCTCCGGGAGGCCTGGACGGCCAGCGATGCCGATGTCGTCGCCTACATGGACGTCGACCTCTCGACCGGGCTCGACGCCCTGCTCCCTCTCGTGGCGCCCCTGGTGAGCGGGCACGGTGACGTGGCCATCGGCAGCCGTCTGGCCCACGGGGCGCAGGTGGCCCGGGGTCCGAAGCGGGAGCTGATCTCCCGTCTCTACAACCTGATCCTTCGGGTGGCCCTGCGCTGCCGGTTCAGCGACGCCCAGTGCGGCTTCAAAGCCATGCGGGCCGACGACGCACGGGTCGTGCTCCCGTTGGTGGTCGACAACGAGTGGTTCTTCGACACCGAGCTGTTGGTCGTCGCTGAGCGTGCCGTCCTGCGCGTCAGCGA
>Ga0302196_10004844_pt1 | contig 12107 bp, 8 predicted proteins | sample II_Bog_N1_3_FD_198794 | JGI IMG/M metagenome (GOLD analysis project Ga0302196, IMG submission 198794) | Peat permafrost microbial communities from Stordalen Mire near Abisko, Sweden - II_Bog_N1_3 | ecosystem: Environmental > Terrestrial > Soil > Wetlands > Peat | place: Sweden: Abisko, Stordalen...
AAGACCGCGACGGTTCCATAAGCTTCGCGCCGGGGGGATTCGAGAAAGCGCACGCCGCGCGCGCCCATCGCCGCATGATCGCGGGCGAAATCGTCGGTCTCGAGAAAGTAGGCGACGCGGCCGCCCCCTGCCGCGCCGATCGCCGCGCGCTGGGGCGCGTCGGCGGCCTTGGCGAGCAGGAGCCGCGCTCCCTCGCCGCCCGGCGGCGCGACGACGACCCAGCGCTTGTCTTCGCCGAGCGGCGCGTCTTCGATCAGGTCGAAGCCGAGCGCGCCGCGAAACCAGGCGATCGCGTCGTCATAGTCGGGGACGAGGAAGGCGACGGCGGCAAGGCTCTTGGTCACGGGGCGGCGCTCAGCGGCTCATGTGATCGAGCCATTGGGCGATATAAACCCCGCCCGAAGCCAACGTCGAGGCGGCGACCACCCAGGCGAGCGGGTCGGACAACGCCGAATCGTCGAAGCCGAAGCCGCGGGCGCCGAGCGCCAGCGCGGCGAAGGCGATCTGGGCGAGGGTGTTGAACTTCGAGATCCAGACCGGCCGGATCGCGACCGGCTTGCCGAGCAGCCATGAAATCAGCACGGCGGCGAGGATCATCAGGTCGCGCGAAACGACCAGGATCGCCAGCGCCGGCCACACGACGCCGATCATCGCCAGCGCGATGTACATCGAGTTGACCAGCGCCTTGTCGGCCAGCGGGTCGAGATAGGAGCCGAGCTCCGAGCGCAGGTCGAAGCGTCTGGCGATGAAGCCGTCGACCGCGTCGGAGACGCCCGCGGCGACGAAGATGAGGAACGCCGCGACGAAGCGCTGCGAGACGATCATCGTCACCGCCATCGGCGTCAGCAGGAGCCGCGCGAGGGTGATGAGGTTGGGCAGATTGGCGAAGACCCACGAGCCGCTCATGAAAACGCGACGCCCCCCCAACACGGCCGCCCGCGCGCCGACACACGCGATTCGCGCTTCGCGCTTCTGGCATTTATGCGCGTTTCTTATGACGGCGCGAATCCCGGGGGCCGGATTTGTGAACAGAGGCCACGACATCCGCCACATTTTTGGAGTACCGTCCATTTTGTCGAGGTCGCCATGCGTAGGCGTCCCGCAACGTGGAGGCTCAACATGAGCAAATTCTTGGCTGCGCTGGGATTGTCGACGGCGCTCGCCGCTGCGGCCGCCCTGCCGCTGGCCACACAGGCACAGGCCGCCATGAGTTACGGCGGCGCGGGCGTCGCCGACCTTCAGCATCAGATGGCGCCGATCGAGAGGGCTCAGTTCTTCTGGGGCGGATACAATTATTGCTGGTATCCGGTCGGCTGGCACGGCCCAGGCTGGTACTGGTGCGGCTACGCTTGGAACAACGGCTTCGGCTGGGGCGGCGGTTACGGCTGGCACGGCTGGGGCTATGGACGCGGCCCGTGGGGTCCGGGTCCGGGGCATGGCCCGTGGCCGCCTCGTGGTCCGGGCCCGTGGCCAGGCGGACCGATCCATCCGTTGATGCGCGGTCCGGTAGGCCAGCCTCCGCATGGCGCCGGGCCGTGGCAGCCACATCACTAGACGGTCAAGCGGGCCTGGCCCGCGCGGGCGGCGGTTCAGTCAGGACCGCCGCCTCTGTCTCGGCCGCAGCGGCAGTCAGTTTTCGCTGTAGGCCGCAAGCGCCTGGGCGAGAATCGACAGGCCGGCGGTTGAAGGCGCGCCTTCGTTGACGACCAGGAACCCGCCCGAGTCGGCCTCCCCATCGGAGGTCTGGTCGGCGGTCTTGCGCTTCTGCGGCGGGGAGGACCGTTTGAGATCGCCGCGCAATTGCATGACGTCAGCTCCGAAGCTGACGCGCGAGATGGTGGAAAGCGGCATCGTAGCGCCTTCGCATTGACGCACGCCGACCTTAATGGCGGCTTGGGCTTTGCAGGGCCTATGTCGGCGCGTCCGACCGACTCCGAATCATCACGGCCCAGCCACTGTTTGGGACCAAGTCTTAACGACTGGTTAAAGCGCCGCCTCTGCGCCGCCCGGAGCTGCACGCATACCTAACGTTTCGGCGCCTGGATCGATAGAATTCGAACCAATCCGGTCCTGCGCCACCGCGACGGCAAATTCCGATTGCGCCGTCCCGGCAAAAGGCCGACGCTTCGGCTCGGCCGGCGGGGCGCCGGCTTCCGGCGTGGGCGGGCGTGTCGAACAACCATGCGCTGAGAGCGAAGGTCTTCGTCGTCAGGCGGCGGCCGCGGGCCGCCTGTCTGCGAGACCCAAGAAATTGTCGTCGTCGGGGAGAGGCCGCGGCGGTAGGCTCTCTGTCATGGCGCCGTGACGATCGGCCCAAGGGCGGTCCCAGGACGAACGATGCAGTTAGATCCGGTCCTGCTATCCCGCCTGCAATTCGCCTGGGTGATCGCCTGGCACATTCTTCAGCCCGCCTTCACCGTCGGGCTCGCCTCCTTTGTCGTGCTTCTCGAAGGGCTTCATTTCACCACCGGGCGCGAGGTCTATTTCCGGCTGTCGAGCTTCTGGACCAAGATCTTCGCGGTGTCGTTCGGCATGGGCGTCGTCTCGGGCGTCGTCATGCCGTTTCAGTTCGGCGCCAACTGGAGTCGGTTCTCGGATGTGACCGCCAACGTCCTTTCGCCGCTGTTCGCCTACGAAGCTCTGACCGCGTTCTTTCTCGAGTCAGCGTTTCTCAGCGTGTTGCTGTTCGGGCGCAAGCTTGTGCCGCGTTGGGCTCATTTCGTCGCCGCGCTGATGGTGGCGGGCGGCACGTTGTTTTCGTCCTTCTGGATTCTCGCCGCGAACAGCTGGATGCAGACGCCGGCGGGCTATGAGATCATCGATGGACGGTTCTTTCCCAAATCGTGGACGGAGATCGTCTTCAACCCCTCTTTTCCCTATCGGCTGACCCACACGGTGGTCGGCTTCTACATTACCGCCGCTCTTGTCGTCGTCGGCGTCGCCGCCTTCTATCTGCGGCGCGGGCGCTTCGTCGCCGAAGCGCGCACAATGCTGTCGATGACTCTGTGGCTGCTGACGGCGCTCGTGCCGCTGCAGATTTTTCTCGGCGACGAGCATGGCCTCAACACGCTCGCCTATCAGCCGGCGAAGCTCGCGGCGATCGAGGCGCGCTGGGACACCGTCAGCCGCGCGCCGCTGACGCTATTCGCCGTTCCCGATGAGAAGGCGGAGACGAACCGCTACGAGATCGCCGTTCCCGATCTCGGCAGCCTCATCCTCACGCATGATCTGAACGGGACGATTCGCGGCCTGAAGGACTGGCCGGCCGATCAGCGGCCGCCAGTTGCGATTCCGTTCTTCGCCTTCCGCGCCATGGTTGGCCTTGGAATGATCATGCTGGCGACGGTGCTCGCCAGCCTGTGGCTGCGGGCGCGCGGCCGGCTGTTCGACACCGATTGGTTCCTGCGCCTGTGCACGCTCGTTTCGCCGCTCGGCTTTGTCGCCGTGTTGGCAGGCTGGACCACCACCGAAGTCGGCCGCCAGCCGTGGACGGTTTACGGCCTACTGCGCACCGCCGATTCGGTTTCGCCCTCGCTCGCCGGACGCGACGTGGTCGTCTCCCTGATCGGCTACGCGATCGTCTATCTGGTGATGTTTCCGTCCGGCGTCGCTCTGATGGTGCGGTTCGTGCGCGCCGGTCCGAGCGAGGCGGCGGCCAAGCTCGATCCGATTGAGAGTGGCCGGCCGGCCGGCCCGGTCGAGGCGTTGCCGGCCGCAGATGGCGCAAGCCGCCAAGACGCAGCGAGAGAGCCATGAGCGCGCCGATCTTCGATTTCGTGCCGATCTGGACCGTCATCCTGGGGTTTGGCGTATTTCTCTATGTGCTGCTCGACGGCTTCGATCTCGGCGTCGGCGTCCTTTACGGCTTTGCGCCCGACCTTGCCTCGCGCAATGTGGTGATGAATTCGATCGCGCCGATCTGGGACGGCAACGAGACGTGGCTGGTTCTGGGCGGTCTCGGCCTGCTGGCGGCGTTCCCGCTCGCCTTCGCCGTCATTCTTCCGGCCGTCTACTTCCCCATTCTGGTGATGCTGCTGGCGCTGGTCTTCCGCGGCGTCGCCTTCGAGTTTCGCTACCGCGACGCCGAGCGGCGCGGCCTATGGGATCATGCTTTCTGCTACGGGTCGGGGATCGCCGCGTTCGCACAGGGCGTCGTGCTGGGCGCATTCATTCAGGGCTTTCAGGTCGAGGGTCGGCAGTTCGTCGGCGGCTCGTTCGACTTCCTGACGCCGTTCTCGGTCTTCACCGGCGTTGCGCTGCTGTTCGGTTACAGCCTGTTGGGGGCTGGCTGGCTGGTGCTCAAGACCGAGGGCGATCTGCAGCAATGGGCGCGCCGGTTTGGACGCCGCTGCCTCGTCGGCGTGCTGGCGGCGATCGTCGTCGTTAGCGTCTGGACGCCGCTGATGAACGCCGACATCGCCAGCCGCTGGTTCTCGTGGCCCAACATCGCTTTCCTGGCGCCGGCGCCGATCGTCACCGCCTTCGTCGCCTACGGTGAATGGCGCGCGCTCGCCGGCCAGACCGAGGTGTGGCCGTTCGTCGGCGCTGTCGGACTGTTCGCGCTCTCCTACCTCGGCGTCGCGATCAGTCTGTGGCCGATGATCGCGCCGCCGCACATCACCCTCTGGCAGGCGGCGTCGTCGCCGAGCACTCAGGCCTTTCTGCTGATCGGCACACTGTTTCTGCTGCCGATCATCCTCATGTACACTGGCTGGTCGTACTGGGTGTTCCGCGGCAAGGTGCGCGGCGATCTCGGCTATCACTGAGCGAAGGGGGCCGGCCCTTGCGCTGGGCCGGCCGAGCGGCTAACCCGGCGCCAGCATTTCGCCAAGGCCGCCATGACCTCGAAAGCTTCTCCGCGCCTGACTTACGCCGACGCCGGGGTCGACGTCGACGCGGGCAACGCCATGGTCGAGCGCATCAAGCCGCTGGTCCGGGCGACGCGCCGCCCCGGCGCCGACGCGGAAATCGGCGGCTTTGGCGGCCTGTTTGATCTCAAGGCGGCGGGCTTTCGCGATCCCGTCCTCGTCGCCGCCAACGACGGCGTCGGCACCAAGGTCAAGATCGCGATCGAAAGCGGCATCCTCGATTCGATTGGCGTCGACCTCGTCGCCATGTGCGTCAACGACATCGTCGTCCAAGGGGCGGAGCCGCTGTTCTTCCTCGACTATTTCGCCACCGCGAAGCTCGATCCGGCGACCGGCGCGGCGATCGTTGGAGGCATCGCGCGCGCTTGCGTCGAATCAGGCTGCGCGCTGATCGGCGGCGAGACGGCGGAAATGCCCGGCCTCTATGCTGAGGGCGATTTCGATCTCGCCGGCTTCGCTGTCGGCGCGGCCGAGCGCGGGACGCTGCTGCCGCGCGCCGGGTTGAAGGCGGGCGACGTCGTGATCGGCCTGCCGTCGTCGGGCGTTCACTCCAACGGCTTTTCGCTCGTTCGCCACATCGTCGCGCTGAGCGGCCTGTCCTGGAACGCGCCGGCGCCGTTCGCTCCGGAGCGCTCGCTCGCCGCGGCGCTGCTGGAGCCGACCCGGCTCTACGTCAAGCCGCTGCTGGCGACGCTGAAGGCGGCCGAGGGCGTGCTGGCGCTCGCCCATATCACCGGCGGCGGCTTTCCCGACAACCTGCCGCGCGTGCTGCCGGAAGCGCTGGCGGCAGAGCTCGACCTTGCCGCCTTCGCGCCGCCACCCGTCTTTTCCTGGCTCGCCGCGACCGGTGGCGTCGGCGAAGCGGAAATGCTGCGCACTTTCAACTGCGGCTTCGGCATGGTCGCCTTCGCCGCGGCGGAGGCGGCCGACGCGGCGCTCGCGGCGCTTGCCGCCAATGGTCTCGCGCCCAAGCCGATCGGAACGCTGATTCCGCGCGAAGGCGCCCCGGTCGTCATGCGCGGGCGGCTCGCGTTATGAGCGACCGGCTCAGGGTCGCCGCCCTCATTTCCGGGCGCGGCTCCAACATGGCGGCGCTGGTCGAGGCGGCCCGATCGCCGGATTTCCCGGCGGAGATCGCGCTTGTCGTCTCCAACAAGCCAGGCGCGCCCGGCCTCGATTTCGCCGGCGAGGCGGGGATTGCGGTCGAGACCGTCGAGTCAACGCGTTTCCCCGATCGTGAAGCGTTCGAGGTGGCGCTGCAGGCGACGCTCGAGGCCCATCGAATCGAATTTATCTGTCTGGCCGGCTTCATGCGCGTGCTGGGGACGAAATTCGTCGAGCGCTGGCGCGGGCGCATGCTCAACATCCACCCCTCGCTCTTGCCCGAATTGCGTGGCCTGCACACGCACGCGCGCGCGCTCGCCGCCGGGCTGAAGGAACACGGCTGCACCGTCCATTTCGTCGAGCCCGAACTCGACGCCGGCCCGATCGTCGCTCAGGCGCGGGTTCCGGTCCTGCCGGACGACGACGCAGAGAGGCTGGCGGCGCGAGTCCTGGTCGAGGAGCACAGGCTCTATCCGCGCGCGCTGGCCGAAGTCGCGGCGACGCTGACGCTGCGGGCAAAGACCGCATCGCGCTCACGAATTTCGGCCGCGCGGCGCGCCGCAGTTGGCGGCGATGCGGTTTTGTCACAGAATTACCGGAAGGATGGGGCGGAGCGGCCCGCCAGGTCGGGCGTCAGGAGGGCGAAGAGGATGAAGTCCGCAACGGCCGCCGCCGAAGACGCGCCGCCGGCTCTGCTCGAATCGCCAGAGCGGTTCATCAATCGCGAGCTGTCGTGGCTGGAATTCAACCGCCGGGTGCTGGAGGAATCGGACAACCGCAATCACCCGCTGCTCGAGCGGCTGCGCTTCCTGTCGATCTCGGCCAACAATCTCGACGAATTCTTCATGGTGCGCGTCGCCGGGCTGGTCGGCCAGGTGCTCGCTGGCATGACGGAGATCTCCGACGACGGGCTGACGCCGGTCGAGCAGCTCGAGCGCATCGGCGCGCGGGTCGCCGAACTCGTCGCGGCGCAACAGGAGCGCTGGCGTGCGCTGCGCGCCGAGCTCGAAGCGGTGGGGATCGTCATTTGCGACGTCGCCGCGCTCTCGACCCGCGACCGCCAATGGCTGGAGGACTATTTCCTCCTCTACGTCTTCCCAGTGTTGACGCCGCTGGCGGTCGACCCGGCGCACCCGTTCCCGTTCATTCCCAACCTCGGCTTCACCCTCGCGCTCGAGCTCAAGAGCCACGCCGACCATCGAACGATGAACGCGTTGGTGCGTTTTCCCACCCGTATCGACCGCTTCGTCAAGCTGCCGGACTCGGGCGCCGCCGGACCGTTGCGCTTCGTTCTGCTCGAACAGATCATCCTCGCCTTCATCGGTCAGCTCTTTCCCGGCTACAAGGTCACTGGCCACGGCAGTTTCCGCGTCATCCGCGACAGCGACATCGAAGTCGAGGAAGAGGCCGAAGACCTGGTGCGCCTGTTCGAAAGCGCCCTGAAACGGCGGCGGCGCGGCTCAGTCATCCGTCTCGAGATCGACGCGAGCATGCCGGAGCGGCTGCGCGCGTTCGTCACCGGCGACGTCGACGTCGTCGCCTCCGGCGTCGTGCTGATCGACGGCCTGCTTGCGCTCGAAGAGCTCAGCCAGATCATCAGCGTCGACCGGCCGGAGCTGAAGTTTGCGCCGATCAACCCGCGTTTTCCCGAACGCGTGCGCGACAACGGCGGCGACTGCTTCGCCGCCATCCGCCAGAAGGATCTCGTCGTCCACCATCCCTACGAGACCTTCGACGTGGTGGTGCAGTTTCTCGTCCAGGCGGCGCGCGATCCCAACGTCGTGGCGATCAAGCAGACGCTCTATCGCACCTCGGCCGACAGTCCGATCGTCCGCGCGTTGATCGAAGCGGCGGAAGCCGGCAAGTCGGTCACGGCGCTGATCGAGTTGAAGGCGCGCTTCGACGAGGAAGCCAACATCCGCTGGGCGCGCGACCTCGAGCGCGCCGGCGCGCAGGTCGTGTTCGGCTTCATCGAGCTGAAGACCCACGCCAAGCTGTCGATGGTGGTGCGGCGCGAGGCGGGCTCGCTCGTCACCTATTGTCATCTCGGCACCGGCAACTATCACCCGGTCACCGCGCGCATCTATACCGACATATCGCTGTTCACCGCCGACGCGGCGATCGGGCGCGACGTCGCGCGGGTGTTCAACTTCATCACCGGTTACGCCGAGCCCGACGGGCTCGAGCTGCTGGCGATCTCGCCGTTCACGCTCAAGAAGAAGCTGCTGCGCCACATCGCCGAGGAGATCGAATTCGCCAAGGCCGGCAAGCCGGCGGCGATCTGGGGCAAGTGCAACGCGTTGGTCGATTCGGAAATCATCGACGCGCTCTACGCGGCGAGCCGCGCCGGGGTCGAGATCGACTTCGTCGTGCGCGGCATCTGCTGCCTGCGGCCGGGGGTGCCGGGCCTATCCGACAACATCCGCGTCAAGTCGATCGTCGGCCGCTTCCTCGAGCACGCGCGCATCTATGCCTTCGGCGGCGGCCACGGCCTGCCGAGCCGCGAGGCGCACGTCTATATTTCCTCGGCCGACCTGATGCAGCGCAATCTCGATCGCCGCGTCGAGGCGCTGGCGCCGCTGCTCAATCCCACCGTCCACGAACATGTCCTCAATCAGATCATGGAGGCCAACCTGCTCGACAACGAGCAGAGCTTCCGCGTGCTGCCGGACGGCTCGAGCGTCAGGATCGAGCCCGCCGAGGGCGAGGAGCCGTTCAACAGTCACAAGTATTTTCTCACCCATCCGAGCCTATCCGGGCGCGGCCGGTCGCTTGCCGAGTCCCGCCCGGGCGCGCTCGCCTACCGCAAGTTGCGCGATTGAAGCACAAAAGCGCCCGAGCCGGCCACGAGCGGCCGACGGCGGGCCGAGCCGCAGGAAGGAATGAATGTCGGGGTTGGAAGCAAGAGGACGGTTGCCAGGCGAACCTGTGGCGATCGTCGACATCGGGTCGAACTCGGTCCGCCTCGTCGCCTATGAAGCGCTCGGCCGCGCGCTCACCCCGATTTTCAACGAGAAGGTGCTGTGTGGGCTCGGCCGCGGCGTCGCCACGACCGGCTTCCTTTCCGAAGACGCGACGGCCAAGGCGCTGGGGGCGCTGCAGCGCTTCCGCGTCCTGTGCCGGACGATGGGCATCGCCAACCTTCGGGCGGTGGCGACGGCGGCGGTGCGCGACGCCGCCAACGGTCCGCAGTTCCTCGAGCTGGCGGAGCTGGCGATCGGCTGCGAGATCGACTTGCTCGCCGGCCCGCGCGAGGCGCAGCTTTCCGGCCTCGGCGTGGTGTCGTCGATCTGGGCCGCCGACGGCGTGGTCGGCGACCTCGGCGGCGGCTCGCTCGAGCTTGCCGACGTCGAAGGCGGCAAGGTCGGTCGCGGCGTCACCCTGCCGCTCGGCGGCCTGTCGCTGCTCGAGCTTTCCGATCGCTCGCCGAAGAAGGCGGCCAAGATCGCGCGCGACGCCCTGCAAAAGGTGAAGCTGCTCGACAATCTCGCCGGTCGGATGTTCTACGCGGTCGGCGGCACCTGGCGCGCGCTGGCGCGCCTGCACATGAGCCAGCGCCACTACCCGATGCGGGTGATGCACAATTACGTCATCCCGACCCGCGACGCGCTGGAATTCGTCAAGCTGGTCGAGCGCATCGAAACCGAGGCGCTGACCTCGATCGAGACGGTGTCGGCCGCCCGCCGGCCGCTGCTCGCCTACGGCGCAGCGGTGCTCGAAGAGATCATCCGCCGCTCGCCCCCGAGGGAGATCGTCATCTCGGCGCTCGGGGTGCGCGAAGGCCTGCTGTTCGAGGGCCTTTCGCCCGAGGAGCAGGCGCAGGATCCGCTCATCACCGCCGCGCGCCAGTTCAACCTGTTGCGCTCGCGCAGCCCCGGTCACGCCGAAGAGCTTTTCCACTGGACGAGCCAGTTTCTCGGCGCCTCCCACCTCGAGGAGACGCCGGAGGAGACGCGGCTGCGCCACGCCGCTTGCCTGCTCTCCGACATCGCCTGGCGCGCCCATCCCGACTATCGCGGCGAACAGTCGTACGACCTCGTCGCCAACGCCGCCTTCGTCGGCCTCGACCACCCGTCGCGCGCCTATCTCGCCCTCGCCGCCTCCTATCGCCACGTGTCGGGCGATCAGGAGGTCAGCCCGCACGCGCGCTCGCTGGTGTCGCCGCGCCAGCTCGATCGGGCCCGTCTGCTCGGCTCGGCGATGCGCGTCGCCTACATCGTCTCGGCGGCGATGCCCGGCGTGCTGCCGCGCGCCCCAATGGCGGTGCAGCGGGGCCACGTCGTGCTGACGCTGCCGAGCGACCTCGCCGCGCTCAACAGCGACCGGCTGCAGACCCGGCTGCGTCAATTCGCCCGCCTGCTCGGCGGCGATCCCGAGGTCCGCGCGGCGAGTTGAATGGTCAGTGTAACGCTGCGGAAAGCTTTTGTTTACACACTGCCCCCTCTAATCCGCCAAGTCCGCGACATGAGGTCGCGGCGACGACGGGGCACATTATGAGACTCGACTTATCGCCGCTGCACGGCGTTGTCGCGCCGTTGCGCGAGCGGCGCGAGCACGCCGGCGACCGCGCCATCGGCCGGCTGGTGTCGCTCAATGGCGCCGAAGGGGTGATCGCCTGCGAGCTGTCGCCGAGCGAGATCGGCGATCACTGGTCGGTCGGCCACCTCATCTCCATCGTCCATCAGCAGGCGCGGCTGGTGGGCGTCGTCTGCGAGCTGTCGACGATCGACCGACGCTGGAACGACAACGACGCCAACGTCGCCTACGTGAAGGTGGAGCTGAGCGGCGAGATCATCGATGACGACGACGGCGCGCCACGGTTCTTCCGCGGCATCCGCTCCTATCCCGCGCTCGGCGCCGTCGCCCATCGCATCCGCGCCGACGACCTCAAGGCGATTTACGCCTTTCGCGGCGTCGACGGGGTCGTGATCGGCACGCTGACCCAGAACGCCAACCTGACGGCCGCGGTCAGCGTCGACGAACTCGTCACCCGCCATTTCGCGGTGATCGGCTCGACCGGCGTCGGCAAGACGACCGCGGTGTCGATGCTGATCAAGAAGTGCCTTTCGCAGCGGCCGAAGTTGCGCACGCTGATCATCGACCCCCACAACGAATATGCGCGCCACTTCCCCAAGGAATCGGTGGTGCTCACCTCGGACAACCTCGAGCTGCCGTACTGGATGTTCCGGTTCGAGGAGATCGCCGACATCATCTACAGCGGCCGCAAGGCGAATTCCGACGAGCTCGACGCGCTTTACGACGCGATCAAGACCGCCAAGACGCAGTTCATCGCCAGTTCCGCCTCGATGATCGCCGCCAGTCCGCTGCGTCGCGCCAACCCGACCGACAGCGGCTGGATCAGCGCCGACACGCCGGTGCCCTATCGCGTCGCCGACATGGTCCACATCATCGACGAATGGCTCGGCAAGCTCGACCAGCGCTATCCGCGCTCCGACCTCAGGGCGCTGAAGTACCGACTGGAGACGCTGAGCCGCGACCCGCGGTTCAAGTTTATGTTCGGCCGCGTCGTCGTCGAAGACAACATGGCCAAGGTGATCGCCAAAATCTTCCGGCTGCCCAAGGCGGGCCAACCGGTCACGATCGTTCAGCTCGCTGGCCTGCCCAACGAGGTCGTTAATTCGCTGGTGTCGGTGCTCGCGCGCATGGCCTTCGAGATCGCGTTGTGGAGCGACGGCGCCTACGAAATCATGGTCGTCTGCGAAGAGGCGCACCGCTACATCCCGACCGATCAGTCGCAGGCCTTCGGCCCGACCCGCACGGCGATCGGCCGCATCGCCAAGGAAGGACGCAAATACGGCGTCTCGCTCGGCATCGTCACCCAGCGTCCGTCCGAACTCGACGCGACCGTTCTGTCGCAATGCTCGACGATGTTCGCCATGCGGCTCTCCAACGAGACCGACAAGGCGATCGTCCGGTCGGCGGTGGGCGTCTCCTCGGCGAGCACGATCGCCTTCCTCTCCTCGATCGCCGACCGCGAGGCGATCGCCTTCGGCGAGGCGATCGCGACGCCGATGCGGATGAAATTCTCCGATTACCGCGACGAATCGGCGCGCGTCCCCTTCACCGGCGACCCGGAGCCGAACATGGCGCATCTCGACCTGCGCAAGATCGTCT
>Ga0302196_10004848_pt1 | contig 12099 bp, 11 predicted proteins | sample II_Bog_N1_3_FD_198794 | JGI IMG/M metagenome (GOLD analysis project Ga0302196, IMG submission 198794) | Peat permafrost microbial communities from Stordalen Mire near Abisko, Sweden - II_Bog_N1_3 | ecosystem: Environmental > Terrestrial > Soil > Wetlands > Peat | place: Sweden: Abisko...
CCCACGACATCCACCGACGCATCCTCTCCCGCGTCTTCACCCCCCGGGCCATCAACGACCTCGAACCCAAGATCCGCGACTTCTGCGCCCGGAGCCTCGACCCGCTGGTCGGAGCGGACGGGTTCGACTTCATCGAGGACCTGGGCGCCCAGATGCCCATGCGCACCATCGGCATGCTCCTGGGCATCCCCGAGTCCGATCAGGAAGCCATCCGCGACCGTATCGACGAGGGGCTCCGCCTCACCGAGGGCGGCATGCCCGACTTCGACAAGACCTACAGCGAGGGCATGAACGCCACGGAGGGTTTCGCCGACTACATCGAGTGGCGGGCCTCCCATCCCTCCGACGACCTCATGACCGAACTGCTGCAGGCCGAGTTCGAGGACGTGGACGGCACCGTGCGCCGGCTGTCCCGGGAGGAGGTGCTCAGCTACGTCAACCTCATCGCCGCCGCCGGCAACGAGACGACGGCGCGGCTCATCGGATGGACGGGCAAGGTGTTGGCCGAGCATCCCGATCAGCGCCGGGAGCTGGTCGAGGACCGCAGCCTGGTGCCCAACGCCATCGAGGAGCTGTTGCGCTACGAGTCACCCTCCCCGGTCCAGGCCCGCTACGTGACCAGGGATGTCGAGCACCACGGCGTGGCCGTGCCCGCGGGGAGCACCGTCCTGCTCCTCACCGCCTCGGGCAACCGCGACGACCGCCACTTCCCCGAGGCCGACCGGTTCGACATCCATCGCACCATCGACCACCACCTGGCCTTCGGCTACGGCATCCACTTCTGCCTCGGTTCGGCCCTGGCCCGGATGGAGGGTCGCATCGCTCTCGACGAGGTCCTCCAGCGATTCCCGACGTGGGAGGTCGACTGGGACCACGCCGTCCAGACCCGGACGTCCACCGTCCGTGGGTGGGACAAGCTGCCCGTCGTCACCTCCTGACCCGATCATGTACCTTCACGTCACGGGTCGGCCATCGGCCCCGGCGGCAGCGATCGCCGAGCACGCAGGAGAGAGGAACCACCCGTCGTGAGAACTGTCGTCGTCGGTGCGTCGAGCGGTCTCGGCCGGTCGCTGGCCACAGGACTGGGTCAGCGAGGCGCAACCGTCGCCCTCCTGGCCCGGCGCAAGGACCGACTGGTCGAGGCGGCCGAGGAGGCAGGCCCGGGTTCGCTGGCCATCGTCTGCGATGTCACCGACGAACAGTCGTGCCGGGCGGCCATCGAGGCGGCGGCCGAGGGCCTGGGCGGGATCGACGCCCTCGTCTACGCCACGGGGGTGGGACCCCTCGGTCGGCTCGTCGACATCGACGCTGAGACCTGGCGCAATACGTTCAACACCAATGTAGTGGGAGCGGCGCTGATCACCGCGGCCGCCGTCCCCCATCTCACCGAGACCCGGGGGGTGGCCGCCTACCTGTCGTCGGTCAGCGCCTCGTTCACCCCGCCCTGGCACGGCCTCGGGGCCTACGCCACCAGCAAGGCGGCGCTGGAGCGCCTGATCGAGGCGTACCGGACCGAACATCCGGCCGTCGGCTTCACCCGGGTCATCGTGGGCGACTGCGCCGGGGGCGAGGGTCCCTCGGGCACCGAGTTCGCCAACGGGTGGGACTGGGATCTGGCCGCCGAGCTCCATCCCATCTGGCAGGCCCGGAACCTGATCAGCGGATCGCTCATCGAGATCGACGAGCTCGTCCACGCCGTCGACAATGTCCTGCGGTGCGGGGCCAGTGCCTACATCCCGTCGGTCGCCGTCATCCCCCGACCGCCGGTCTGACGGAGGTCGGGGGGGCGCCGGCAGCGCCCGGCAGGCTCAATACCGCCCGAGCAGGAAGTTGGCCGCCGCAGTGGCCTCGGGGAATGAACCGGTGAGCCCGGAGCTGATGTAGCCCGAGTCGGTGATCATGATGATGCCGTTGACGGCAGCGGCAGCATCGCTGCACAGGAACACCAGCGGGTAGGCCTGCTCCAGCGGCGTGGCGGCCTCGATCCCCGCCTCGGCCCGGTAGTCGGCGCCGAAGCCCAGCCACATGTCCTTGTTGGCCTGGGCCAGCGGCGTGTCCGTGGGCCCAGGGCAGATGGCGTTGATCCGGATGCCCTGCTTCTGGAGGGGGAAGGCCTGGCCGGCCACGTAGGCGCAGATGATCTGCTTGGTGGACATGTAGTCCGCCTTGTTGTGGGCCTCGATCCAGGCCACCGAGTCGTCCCAGTCGCTGATGGCCAGGAACTCCTGGATCTCGGTGAGGTTGGTCTCCCAGCCCAGGCCGGCGGCCGACGAGATGAAGCCGATGGCTCCTCCCCGGCCCAGCGCACCCTCGGCGATCAGCTTGTCGATCATGTACCGGTGGCCGATGAAATTGATGCGCTCGATGCCGGGCGTTCCGTCGGCCACCCCGGCACAGGAGAGCAGCACATCGACCGGGCCGCCACACTCGGCGATGGCGGTGTCGATCGACTCCCGCTCAGCCAGGTTGACGTGGATGGCCTTGGCCCCGGCCAGGGTGACCTCGGCGAAGTCCATGACCACCACCTCGGCTCCGGCGTCCAGGACCAGCTGGGCGGCGGCGGCACCCATGCCGGTGGCGCCACCGACCACGAGGACCCGCTTCCCGTCGTAGCGAAATGCGTCAAAGAGCGTCATGTCCGGTTCTCCTGTCTAGGGCTGTGTCTGGCTGTCTGGTGCTTGTGTCCAACGGCTACTGCAGGGTCTACTGGTTACTGAGGTCCAACGGTTACTGGAGGCTAGGCGACGACGCCGCGTATCTTGAGGTCGATGATGGCATCGTCGTCCAAGCCGATGCCGGCGAGGATCTTCTCCCCGTGCTCGTTGAACTCCGGGGCCCGCCTGGGTGAGGCGGGCTCCTCGTCGAACTGGACGGGCGCCGCCACCAGTTGGAACGGTGTCCCCGTTGCCGTCTCGCACTCCTGGATGTAGCCGTTGGCCACCGACTGGGGGTCGGACGCCGCCTCCAGCGTGTCCTGCACCACGGCCCACTGCCCACTGAAGGAGTCGAGGCGCACTCGCCAGTCGGCCAGCGTGGCCGAGCCGAACACCTCGGTGAGGATCTCCACGGCGGCGTCGCTGTTGGCCATGAGCGACTGGTAGTCGGCGAAGAGGGGGTCCTCGATCAACTCCGGCCGGCCGATGACCTCACACATGGGCGGCCAGTACTTGGCCGGCTGGAGGCAGGTGAAAGCCAGGGTCCTGCCGTCCTTCGTCTCGTAGTTCCGCGACAGCGGATTGGACCCGATGCGGTCGGCCGGGGGCGGGGTCCAGGGAGTGTCCAGTACGAGGGAGAGGGCCATGGCCTGCCCCATGGCCCACATCCCCACCCCGAGCAGGGACACGTCGACGATGGTGGCCTCGCCGGTCCGCTCACGGTGGAAGAGGGCACCCATGATCCCGCCGGCGATGGTCATGGCCCCGATCGAGTCGCCGAACCCCGGGGCCGGGGGCACCGGCACCAGGTCGTACTCGGGCCGCCTGGCCCCGACGGCGATACCGGACCGGGCCCAGAAGGCCAGGGCGTCGTAGGAGCCCTTGTCGGCGTCCGGTCCGCGCTCCCCCTGGCCGGTGCCGCGCACGTAGACGATGTCGGGATTGTGGGCACGGATCTCGTCGACACCGATCTTCAGCTTGGTGCGCACGCTGGGCAGCTTGTTGGTGAGGAACACATCGGAGGTCGACGCCAGCTTGTAGAGGATGGCCAGGCCGTCAGGTGAGGTGAGGTCGAGCCCCAGGCTCTTCTTCCCCCGGTTGGAGTGCTCGAGCAGGACGTGGACGTCACCACCCATCGCCATCACCCCGCTCGAGGCCAGGCCCCGCATGGCGTCGCCCCGCTCCACGTGCTCGATCTTGATGACCTCGGCACCCCAGTCGGACAGCAGCGCCGAGGCAGCGGGGACGAAGGTGTGCTCGGCCACCTCGAGGATCCGGACACCCTGCAGGACTGCGGTCACGCGCCACCTCCGACGATCTCCCTACGGCAGGGCACAGCGGTTCCGCGCTCCCCCGGACTGAATCCGAATCGCCGGGCCGGGCAGACAGAGCCAGAGACCCACGAATCGACAATTGAGACTCTAGCTTCGAGAGACTGCCGTTCTCAAGCCGGTGGCTCCCCTGACGGGACCCAGCTCGGGGGCCGCTTCTCCATGAAGGCCCGCATGCCCTCCCGGGGCTCGTCGGAGTGCTCGAGCGACCAGAACATGGTCTGGTAGTCGATGTCGCCGTACCGCTCGTTCAGCATGCGCTTGACGTGGGTCCGGGCGTCCGGTGCGGTCTGGAGGATCTGATGGGCGGCCTCCAGCGCCGCCCCGCGCAGTTCGTCGTGGGGAACCACCCGGGAGACGAGGCCGAGGCGCGCGGCCTCGGCCGCGTCGAAGCGCCGGGCCGTAAGGAGGAGGTCCCGGGCCACGGCGATACCCACATGGGCAGGGAGGGCGGCGGCGTACGTGGCGTCGGGGATCCCCCGGAGGAGCTCGGGCACCCGGAACGTGGCCCGGTCGCTGACCACGGCGATGTCGGCCATCATGGCGATGAGGAGTCCCCCGGCCTGGCAGATCCCGTTGACGGCGGCGATGACTGGCGCCCGGCTGTCGCGAATGGCCAGGAAGGGCAGTACGTCCTGGCCCACGTGGTCGGGCACCGACTCCCCCGGCTCGGAACGGCCTCCCAGATCGCCTCCGGGGGCGAAGACATCCCCCACTCCGGTGATGATGAGCGCGGCGAGGTCCGGGTCACGGTTCACGAGGGCGACGGCGCGCTTGATGCCGTAGTACATGGCCGGGGTAAGTGCGTTCCTGGCCTGGGGCCGGTCGATCACACACCAGGCGATGGGCCCGACCCGCTCGAGGCGCAGCATGGCGGTGCCGAGATCGTCGTCCATCGGTCCTCCCCTCCCGGCGACGGGACTCGCCGCCTTGCTACGATAGTGCGGCTCTTGTCATTCAACAATCATGTGCTGATTTTATGACAACCTGACTTCCGTACCCGTTGAAGGAGCACCCGATGGCCCGTCCCCGCCCCCCTGAGCACACCCACCTGCGCAGCGCCCGCATGCTCGATGTGGCCGCCGGTGAGCTGGTGTCCCCGGGCAACCTCCTCATCGCCGGTGACCGCATCCTCGAGGTCGACCCCTCCACGGTGCCCGAGGGCACGGTGGAGATCGACCTGGGCGACGTGACGCTCGTCCCCGGGCTGATGGACATGGAGGTCAACCTGCTCCTCGGGGGGCCCGACCACCGCAGCGCCCTCAACGCCGTGCAGGACGATCCGGCCCTCCGCACGCTGCGGGCCGTGGCCAACGCCCGGCGCACGCTCCAGGCCGGGTTCACCACGGTGCGCAACCTCGGCCTGTTCATCCAGACCGGCGGGCTGCTCCTCGACGTCTCCCTCATGAAGGCCATCGATTTCGGCTGGTTCGAGGGGCCGCGGATCGTCCCCGCCGGCCACGCCATCTGCCCGACCGGGGGCCATCTGGATCCGACCATGTTCCAGGCGTTGGCCCCCCACATCATGCCGCTGACCGTGGAGGAGGGGATCGCCAATGGCATCAGCGAGGTCCGGAAGGCCGTCCGCTACCAGATCAAGTACGGGGCCAGGCTGATCAAGGTCTGCGCCTCGGGCGGGGTGATGTCCCACACCGGTCCGGCCGGCGCCCAGCAGTACTCCGACGAGGAGCTGGCGGCCATCGTCGACGAGGCCCACCGGGCCGGGCTGCGGGTGGCCGCCCACGCCCACGGCGACGCCGGCATCCGCACCGCCATCGAGGTGGGGGTCGACTGCATCGAGCACGGGTCGCTGATGAGCGACGAGACGCTCGACCGGTTCATCGAGCTGGATCGGTTCCTCGTGCCCACCACCTACCTGGCCGACGGCATGGACGTGTCCCATGCCCCTCCCGAGCTCCAGGCCAAGGCGGCCGAGGTGTTCCCCCGGGCCAAGGCGACGGTCAGCAAGGCCATCGCCAAGGGGGCCCGCATCGCCTGTGGGACCGACGCCCCGGCCATTCCCCACGGCAAGAACGCCAAGGAGCTGGTGGCCCTGGTCGACCGGGGCATGTCCCCGCTGGAGGCCCTCCGCGCCGCCACCACGGTGGCGGCCGAGCTCATCGACGTCGATGACCGGGGGCGCCTCGAGCCCGGGCTGCTGGCCGACATCATTGCCGTGCCCGGCGACCCGCTCGTCACCATCGGTGTCACCGAGGACGTCCGCTTCGTGATGAAGGGTGGACAGGTCTACCGTCACGACGGCGCCTGACGGCACCGGTTCCCCGCCGCGCTCAGGACGCGGCGCCCGTCCCGATGCCGTTCATGATCAGGTTCCAGAGATCCTCACCGGAATCGCCACCGGCATGGCGGAGCGACATCCCGCCGATGGTCGAGGAGAAGGTGTTGAACATGATCACCTCGAGCACGATGCCGACGATCGGACCGTGGCGGAGACCGGGGCGGACCGATCCGGCGTCGGCCGCCTCCTGGAGGACCTCCTCGAACAGCGAGACGAGCGGCGCGAACACGCGGGCTGCCTCCTTCGGGTGCTCGGTGAGCAGCTGCTGGGCGAACTCGGCCATCCCCAGAGGACCCTGGCGCTGGGCGCCGCCATCGGCCGGTACGCTCGGCCGGCACATGCGGTAGTACTCGAGCACGAAGGCGTGGAGCCGCTCGATGGGCTCGTCCTCTTCGGCGATCACCACGTCGAGGTGGTCGGTGGCCTTACGGACCGATTCCTCGATGAGGGCCAGGAGCAGCTCGTGCTTTCCACCGAAGTACTGGTAGAAGCTGTGCAGCGACTGACCCGATCGCTCCACCACCTCCTGGACGGTGAAGTCCCTCCCCGGTCGGGAGGTAAGGAGATCGAAGGCCGCGTCGAGGAAGCGCTGGACCCGGCTCTCGGCCCGGAGGCGGGCGGAGTCGAGCGACCGCGCCACCGCCTGGTCGCGCCGGCTGAGCCCGGTGGGCTCGAGCGCCTCAGTTGCCAGTTCGTCGTTCGTCACTGGGGTGAGCGTACCCGAGGCTGCCCTCGGCGCCGACGACCGGGGGACCCGTCCGGAGCGGGCACGATCCCCCGGCGGGGCGGTCAGACGGCCGGTTCCACCAGCATGTCCATGCTCGCCGCACCGCTGTCGGGGACCCTCGGCTGACGCCAGACCTCCACAGGGAACGAGACGTTCACAAGGGAGTAGCAGAGCCACAGCAGGGCCGTGGCCTCCTCGGGCAGGGCATGCAGGTCGAGCCCGTCGAGGTAGGCCATGGCGTCCGCCAGTCGGGGGAACGCCGCGTCGTAGAACGCCTCGAGCTCCTCCATGGAGCTGGCCAGCCGCTTCGCGTAGCGCTCGGCCTCCGTGGCCAGGGCCCAATCGGCGAAGGGTTCGAGGTCGGTGAAGCCGGTGGGGAGCGTGGTCATGCGGTCGTGGTTCCTTGTCTGGGTCGTCGGCGTTCTAGGAGGCGTTGGAGATCCGGACCGGCGTGGCGAACGTGCTCTGGTACGCCGCCACGTGGTCCCGCGCCGTCTTGTGCAGATTGCGGAGGAGGATCTCCTGGTCGTTGAGGGGGAACTCGGTGACGGCCCGGGACTCGAGCATGGTCTGGGTGGCCTCCAGGGTGTTGCCGTCCTGGAGCGCGTACTCCTTGAAGGTCACCGCCGCGAGCTCCTGTTCGAGGCGCTCACTGGCCGTCTTCGGGGGAACGAAGTAGAGCGTCCCTTCGAAGATGTGGGTGTTGTAGGAGGTCGGCCAGTAGTGGTAGGTCAGGTACCAGCCGGGCTCCCAGATGAGCAGCATGAAGTTGGGGAAGAAGACGAAGGTGTCGACGCCCCAGGCCCGGTGGTGGGAGGGGTTCACCGAGGGAGGCAGCTCGGCCAGGCCGTCGATGTCGGGCTTGGTCCACGGCCCGAACAGCCCGCTCTGCAGCACCCGTTCGATCGGCTTGACCATGCCGAGGTCCTTCGGGGGAGACATGCCGCCCCAGGAGGACACCATGCCGTGGGGTCCGTCGAGCTTGTAGGCCAGCGCTTCGAACCCGTAGCCCGACAGCTTGCGCGACTCGTCGGCCGTGGCCTGCTTGGCGTGGAGAATTGGCGCATGGTAGAACTCGGCGAAGGCGTCGACGAACAGCTTCCAGTTGGCCCCGACGTCGGCCCGGTACTTGTAGACCTGGGTCATCGCCCCGAAGGGGTAGCCGGCAAGGCCGTCACCGAACTCCCCGAGGTACTCGCGCAAAGGTGTGGTGTTCTCGGGGTCGAGGTTGACGAAGATGAAGCCCTCCCAGGCCTCCACCTGCACCCCGGCCAGGCCGTACTCGCTCTTGTCGAGATCGAAGAACTCCGACTCCTGCTGGACGAAGGTCAGGTCACCCTCGGTGGCGTAGCGCCATCCGTGGTACTTGCACGTGAACTGCCGGCAGGTCCCGCTCGTCTCCTCGCCGGGATAGTCGTTCCACACCAGCTTGTTCCCCCGGTGCCGGCAGATGTTGTGGAAGGCGCGGACCTCCCCGTCCCTGCCCCGGACGATGACCAGGGAGGTCCCGGCGGCGTCGAGCTCCTTGGTGAAGTAGCTGCCGTTGCGGGGCAGCTGCTCCACCCGCCCCACGTTCAGCCAGGTGCGGGCGAAGATGGCCTTGCGCTCGAGCTCGTAGTGGTCGGGCGAGATCGAGTCCTCGTAGGACACCGGCCCCGTGCCCAGCTCGGGGTAGTGCTCGGTCCAACTGCCCTCAGCGGGCTTGGCGAAGTGGGGCATCTCGTTCCTCCGGGTCAGGTCGGGCCCTGGCCATGATAGCAGCCATCTTTAAAAAACAGAAGGTCATTTCCGCTTGAGATCGTCATCGAGCTCGACGTCGAAGGACCGCAGGGCCATGGCCAGCACCTCGTAGCCACCCACCGTGAACACCAGGTCCATGAGCTGCTGGTCGTCCAGCTCAGCGGCCAGCACCCTCCAGGTGGCCTCGCTCACCGCCCCTGCGCCGATGAGCTCGTCGACCGACCTGACCATGGCCCCGTCGAGGGGCGACCACCCCGGGGCGTCAGGGCCCTGGGCGATGCGGGCGACCTCGTCCTCGTCGATCCCGGCGTCGCCGGCCAGGACGGCGTGCTGGGCCCACTCGTACTCGGATCCCCGCACGGCGGCCACCCGGAGGACCAGGAGCTCCCGCTGCCGGGGTGAGAGCGTGGTGGCGAAGAGGATGTGGCCGTTGAAGGTGTGGTACGCCCGGGCCAGCTCGGGATGCCGGGCCAGCGTGCCGAGGAGGTTGAGCCCCTTGGGTCGCCCCTCCTTGCGGGAGGGAAAGGGGTGGCGGGGATTGGCCGGGCGCAGCGCGGCCAGCGCGTCCTTCATCGCCGGGGGCCACTCGCCCGGGGGGAGCGGCGGAATCCGGGCCATCAGGTGTTCCGCCCCCCGTTGACCCCGATGACCTGTCCGGTGATGTAGCTGGCCTCGTCGCTCACCAGGAAGGAGCAGGCGGCGGCGATGTCCTCCGCCGTCCCCACCCGCCGCACCGGGGTCAGGGCGGCGTGATGCTCGACGCCCTCCCCCAGCAGTCCGCGCGCTTCGGACTTGCGGAGCATGGGGGTGTCGATGAAGCCGGGGGGGATGGTGTTGACGGTGATCCCCTTGGGGCCGAGCTCGAGGGCCAGGGCCTTGGTGAAGCCCATCACCCCGGCCTTGGACGCCACGTAGTGGGTCATCATGGGCTGGCCGCCGTGGGCGCTGGAGGACGAGATGTTGACGATGCGGCCCCAACCCTCCTCGATCATGCCGGGCACGACGGACTGACAGCAGTCGAACGTCCCGGTGAGGTTGACGGCCAGGATGCGGTTCCACTTCTCGGCGGTGATCTTGAGGAACGGGTCGAAGCCGTCCAGGCCGGCGCTGTTGACCAGCACCGTCGGCCGACCCAGGCGCTCGCCGGCGTCGACGACGCCCTGGTCGATCTGGGCGCGGTCGGTGACGTCCACCGTGAGTCCGACGGCCGAACCACCGGTGGACACGATCCCGGCGGCGGCGGCTTCGGCCGCCGCCCCGTCGCGGTCGAAGATGGCGATGGCGTTCCCGTCGGCGGACAGGCGACTGGCTATGGCCAGGCCGATCCCCGAGCCGCCCCCGGTGACGATGGCCACTCGGGTGGGCGTCACTGGATCGCCTCGTCCCCGCTGAGGGTCGTCCGGTGCATGTCGCGGGCTGAGGTCGGGTCGTAGCGACAGGCCCGGTGGAGCACGCCGCGGTTGTCCCAGATCACCATGTCCCCGACCGACCACTCGTGCCGGTAGACGCGCTCGGGGGTCGTCGATCGGGCCACGAGATCGTCGAGGAGGGCCCGTCCGGCGTCACGGTCCATACCGGACACGTGGGACGTGGTCGCCCCGAGGACCAGCGAGCGCCGTCCCGACTGGTGGGTCCAGACCAGTGGATGCTCCTTGGGTGGGCGCCTCCGCCAGAGGGCCAGCTCCTCGGGCGAGGGGTCGTCGTCCACCAGCCGCATCGAGGCCTCGATGGTGTGGACCACGCGGAGCGAACCGAAGCGCAGCTTCTCCTCGTCGGTGAGGTCGTCGTAGGCGGCATAGGTGCTGGCGAACTCGGTCTCCCCACCCGACTCGGCCACGGCATGGGCGGCCAGGACCGTGGCCATGATGGGGACGTCGTCGGTGCAGCCGTCGATGTGCCAGTCGAAGGTCCCCCGGAGGTAGGCGGCGGCCCGGTTCTTCGTCGGGTCGAGGGTCACCCGGAAGATCTCGGGAAACGGGCCGGAACCGAACGTCTCCACCCGACCCAGCCGTTTGGAGAAGGCGACCTGCGTGGCGTCGTCGACGTGGAGGTCCCGGAAGACCAGCACACCGTGGTCCTCCAGCGCGGCGAGCGTCCAGGCCGGCAGTGCGTCGTCCTCCAGGAGCAGGCGCCGGTCGACGCCCAGAATCTCGGCGCCGACGGTAGCACTCAGCTTCTCAGCGGTGACCACGGTCATGGGGTTCTCCTTCGTGGTTGGCGTCCTAGAAGATCACTATTCAGCTTCCAGAATCCGGTTTTCACTGTTTATCAGTCCCGAGCCGGCCCTCGCCGAGGAGCTGACGGAGGCGGAACTTCTGGACCTTGCCCGATGGCGTACGGGGGAATTCGGCGATCTCGTAGATCGACTCGGGCCACTTCTGGCGGGCCAGTCCGGCCTGGCCCAGGTGGGTCCGCACCTCCTCCAGGGTGGGCGGCCTCGTCCCCTGGCGGACACTGACCACGGCGGCGGCGTGCTCGCCGAGACGGGAGTCCGCCTCGGCCACCACGGCCACCTCGGTCACCGATGCCATCGTGGCCAGGAGCTCCTCGACCTCCTGGGCGCTGATGTTCTCACCACCCCGGATGATGATGTCCGAGATACGGTCGGTGATCGTCAGGTAGCCGTCGGGGTCGAGCGCGCCGATGTCGCCGGTCCGGTACCAGCCCTCCGCGTCGAAGGCGGTGGCCGTCAGTGCTGCGTCCGTGTAGCCGATGCAGCAGTCCGGCCCGCGGCTCACGATCTCGCCGTCTTCGTCGAGCCGGAGCTCCACCCCGGGGAGGCGGTGGCCGTCGGTGGTCAGGCGCTTCACCTCGGGATCGTCGAGGATGCAGCCCGTGATGGAGGGATGCTCGGTGCTGCCGTAGGAGCGGAACACCTTGATGCCCAGCGCCGTGGCCCGCTCGGTGACGGCCACGGGGACAGCCGAGCCTCCCAGCCCGGCGAACGGCATCAGGGCCAGGTGCCCGGGGGTGAAGTCGGGATGGTCGAGCAGGCTGGTGAGGAAGTAGGTGGCCCCGCCGCCCATGCCCAGTCCCTCCTCGCCCATGAGGCGGAGGACCTCGCCGGGGTCCCACACGTCGAGCAGGTGGACCGGGCGGTCCCGGAGCAACGGCATGAGGAAGGCGTTGACCATGCCGATGAAGTGGCCCACCGGGGCCCCGGTGATCTGGGGTGGCCCACCCTTCGGGTACATGTAGTCGAGCTGGCGGGTCTCGCACCCGATGCTGCGATGGGAGTGCACGACCCCCTTGGGATCCCGTGTGGTCCCGGACGTGAAGGCGATGATGGTCGGAGCGTCGGGGTCCACATCGGCCGGGCCGGCGATGGGCTCGGCCTCGAGCATGGAG
>Ga0302196_10004850_pt1 | contig 12095 bp, 11 predicted proteins | sample II_Bog_N1_3_FD_198794 | JGI IMG/M metagenome (GOLD analysis project Ga0302196, IMG submission 198794) | Peat permafrost microbial communities from Stordalen Mire near Abisko, Sweden - II_Bog_N1_3 | ecosystem: Environmental > Terrestrial > Soil > Wetlands > Peat | place: Sweden: Abisko...
CAATGCGTAACCCCATGTCTGTCGCGGCAACTCTCCCATGGAGGACGCATGGCGTCCGCGCGCCTGGCACGAATCGCTTTCTATCTCCTGTCGGCTTTCGCGATGTGGGCCGGCCATGAGGCTTTTGCGGAGAGTAGCCCATTGTTGGCAACCTTCACCAGGCCGGCCGTGTTTGTCGCCGCGCGGGCCGCTCCGGCGGAGGGCGGCGAAGCGGCATTGCCGCGACGGGCGCACGTCATCATCGGCGTCACCGAATATCACCCGGCCGATGACGGCACCCCGGTCGAGGTTGTCGTCAAAGGCCGCGTCGGCGGTGGCGCGGAACGCGAAGTCGGCCGGTTCGCGGTTACTCCCGATCGCGATTTCAAGGCCGCCGAACCGTCCGAGGCTCTCCGTTTCAGTCTTCTTTTGCCAGGCGAACTCACGACCAGCGCGCCGGTCGCATTCAGCGTTCAGCTGGTTCCCGGCGATCCCACGGCCGGCGAGGCCCGCGACAAGGGTGCCTACCTTCGCGTCGGCGAAGCGGAGATTCGGTGAAGGCGAGCGCGCGAAGCGCTGCGATTTCCTGGATTGGCTGAACGGGAGGAATATATGCGCCGCCGTCATTTCTTCCTGTTGGTCGCGAATCTGCTGTTTGCCACCGGAGTCTCTGCGGAAACGCCAGTCGGATCCGAGACTGTTTCGGGTAAGTGGACCTATCGCAGCTTCCACAATCAGGCGGCGCTCATTGATGGTGATGCGCAGAAGGCGCTCGCTCTGATATTTGCCGAAGCGGTGTTCACGTTCGAAGTGACGGGGCCGACGACGCTGAAAGGAAGCCTCGATTGGCAGGGCGGCGGGCTCGATCTGCAAGGCACGATCGTGCCCGCAAGCGGCAACGCGCCGCTGTCCGTCGCGATCGTCGGGACCGGCAGGCCGAACAGTCAGACCACCGGATGGGAATACGACTATCGCGCCAGCCTGGCTTATCGGTGGCCGAACGGCGTGGATCAGGTCCCGGCACTGGTCGGCACCGTTATCCGCGCCAAGCCGCACAACGGTGAAGCGGCCGGCTACGTTGCGTCTTTTATCGCTGTGAAGCAGCCCTGATCGTCTTGGCGTTGCGCCAAGCCGGAATAGAGGATGGGAACAGGCCATGATAGTCGAATACTTTGAACGGTCTTCATTGGATTCCAGATGGGCCAGCCGCCGCGCGCTGCATGCATGCGCCGCTCTGTCCGTGTTGGCCGCGGCATGCGCTCTCGGCCCCGCTGCGGTCCACGCTCAGGCGCCGGCCCGGATCGCGCAGCGGATTGTCACGGCCCCGCCGGCCGCGCAGGCGCTGCGCAGCCGGGCGGGCAGCAACCTGTTCTCGCTTTCTCTGGGGCCGCTGCTGTCCGCGCCGCTGGACAATGTCGGGGAGGCCATTTTCGATCTGAACATCGAATACACCGAGTCGAAAATCTATAATCCGGCGACCGGGCGGGAAGATACCGTCCGGCTTCGGTCGTACCGGGATGCCACGCAGACCACCGTATCGAAAATTCCATTCGTTGCGCCGACGGTCGAGATCGTGCCGGGCGAGACCATGCGCATTACGCTGCACAACAATCTGCCGCAGACCAATCAGAATTGCCCGGCGCCGGACGGTTCGATCAATACTCCCCACTGCTTCAACCGGACCAACCTGCATTCGCACGGCTTGTGGGTGAGCCCGACCGGGAACAGCGACAATGTGTTGATCAGCATCAATCCCACGGTGAGCTTCCAGTACGAATACAATGTCCCGCCGGATCATCCGGCGGGGACGTTCTGGTATCATCCGCACTTGCACGGTTCGACCGCCTTGCAGGTATCGAGCGGCATGGCTGGGCTGATGATCATCCGCGGCAATCGCCTGCCGACGGTGCAGTCGACAGGCGACGTCGATACCTTGCTCAAGGAGCCGACGGGATCGCCATTCCCCGAGCGGCTGGTGTTGTTGCAACAGGTGCAGTACGCCTGCCGGGATGCGGCGGGCAAGATCGAGACCGACGCGAACGGCGCCTATATCTGCAAGGAGAATGAGGTCGGCGGGATCGAAGGATACGACCAGTTCGGGCCCGGGACGTGGCCGGCTTCCGGCCGCTATACCAGCATCAACGGCGAAGTGCTTCCGGTCTTCCCCGGTGCGCAGTCCGGGCGTATCGAGCGCTGGCGCATTGCTCATGCGGGCGTACGGGATACCGTAAAGCTGCAGTTCAAGAAAATGCGTCCCAATGCGGCAAGTTATGAGCAGCTCACATCGCCGCAGCAGCAGGATTGGGTCTCGGCCAATTGCATCGGCGATCCCATCCCTCATTTCGCGATGGCGAGCGATGGACTGACGCGCGGCAAGATCATCCAGCGGCAGACGACGGTGATGCAGCCCGGCTATCGCGAAGATCTTCTGGTCGTATTTCCCGATCCCGGCGACTATTGCGTGATCGACGACGAGGCGCCAGCCTCCGCCACCGTCAACGGACTGGCGAAGGGGCGCAAGTTCCTTGGCCAGGTCAATGTCGGCATCGGGCAGAGCGTCGGCGCCGATATCAAAGGCTATTTGCAAGCCCAGTTGCTGGCCGCTGCTGACCGTACCATGCCGCTGACGGTTCGCGCCAAGGTGCACGCCGATCTGCTGGACGACCTGGCCTGACATCCTTCATCCCGCATCCGGACGTCGCGGATGCCGAGGTCAAGGGTCACCAGACCCTCGAGTTCAGGATCGTCCTCGGCCCGTCGACCCTGTTCGAGGTCGATGGTAAATCCTATGATCCGAATCGGGTCGACCGTACCCTCATGCTGGGCTCAGCCGACGAGTGGACCTTGACGGCGGGAACAAATCCCGCGGTCGGGCATCCCTTTCACATTCACGTGAATCCGTTCCAGATCATGAGCATCCTCGATCCGGGCGGCGTTGACGTCAGCGTCAATGGCGAGGCGTCCGATCCGCAATATGCCGGCCTGAAGGACACTTGGAGAGATACGCTGTTTGTCAAGCCGGGTTATCATGTGATCATGCGCACGCGCTATCAACGCTATATCGGCGACTTCGTCCTGCATTGTCACATCCTCGATCACGAAGACCAGGGCATGATGCAGAATATTCGCATCGCGATACCCGATGGGGCGGGCGGCGTGGCAGCCGGTCACCATTGAAGTCGGAGGCGGGTACTCCGGGCCGGCGGCGGCTCGTCCGAGGGCAATGAGACGGCCGGCTTTGGCGCCCCCATGCTGGCCAATGGACGGCGTGGCTTGATGGCTGCTCCGGGGAACTGGCGCGCTTTCGCAAGCGTTGACGGCAAGCCCGTGCTAGGAAAGCTGCAAAACACCGTCGGGTCCGATGACAAAGGGACGAATTCTCGCAAGCCTGCTCGCTGCGCTGGTGGTTGCCGGCGCGGTTGCGGCGTTCGCGCTCGCCTGGCGGCCGGCGATAGCCGCGATCGATCCGCCTTCGCCGCAATCGTTCGATCCTTCCTTGGTGAAGCGCGGCCGCGAGCTCGCGGCGATCGGAAATTGTGCCACCTGCCACACCGCGCAAGGGGGCAAGGATTTTGCCGGGGGACTGCCGGTGCCGACGCCGTTCGGCACCATCTATTCCTCCGACATCACGCCGGATGCGACGACCGGGATCGGCGGCTGGCCGGAAGCTGCGTTCCGCCGCGCCATGCGCTCGGGTGTCGACCGCGACGGCCGTCATCTCTACCCGACCTTCCCCTACGACCATTTCACCAACGTCAGCGACGAGGACGACCGCGCGCTCTATGCCTATCTGATGACGCGGCAGCCGGTTCGTGCGACGGCGCGCGCCAACCGGTTGCCGTTTCCGCTCGATCAGCGTTTTGTCATCGCGGGCTGGAAATTGCTGTTTCTCCGCCGCGGCAGCTACCAGCCGGACCCGGCGAAGAGCGCGGAATGGAATCGCGGCGCCTATCTGGTCGAGGGATTGGCGCATTGCGGCGCCTGCCATACCCCGCGCAACGCGCTCGGCGCCGAACGCGCCAATGCGGCATTTGCCGGCGGCGAGGTCGATGACTGGAGCGCCTATGCGATCAACGCGCAATCGCCGGCGCCGGTGCCGTGGAAGGCCGAAGCGCTTTTCTCCTATCTCCGCAACGGCTGGCATCGGGATCACGGCGCAGCGCGCGGGCCGATGGCGGAAGTGGTCGGCAATCTCGCCGACGTTCCCGACGCCGACATCCGCGCGATCGCGACCTATATGGCTGATGTGTCAGGCGCGCCGTCGCCGGATCGCAATCGCAGCGCCGAGGAAGTGCTGGCGCAGGTCAAACCCTCCGCGGCCACCGCAACCGCCGATACGCCGGGGGCCGCGATCTATGCCGCGGCCTGCGCCACCTGCCACGAGAACGGCCGGGCGCTGCCCTTTGGCGGCGTCCGTCTCGCGCTGTCGACCGCGCTCAGCAGTCCCGATCCGCGCAATGCCGCCAACATCGTGCTGGCGGGCATTCGCCCGGTCGAGGGCGAACGCAGCGCGATCATGCCGGGTTTTGCCGGCAGCATGAGCGATGCGCAGCTTACCGCACTTCTGAATGATCTGCGCGCCCGCTTCAGCCACCAGCCGGCCTGGAGCGGCCTCGAAAAAACCATCGCCGACGCCCGCCGCGCGCAGACCGCGATGCTCCAGACATCGCCGGGGCCGTCGAGCGCGCCGGCCGAAGCCAGCCAGCGAGACAAGCCATGACGACAGTGACGGTCAATGGTCGGGATCACCGGGTCGATGCGGAGCCGGATACGCCGCTGCTCTACGTGCTGCGCGACGAACTCGGGCTCAACGCCGCCAAGTTCGGCTGCGGCCTCGGCCAGTGCGGGGCCTGCACGGTGATCGTCGACGGCAAGGCGGTGTTGTCCTGCGTGACGCCGCTATTGCTGGTCGAGGGCAAGCAGGTGACGACACTGGAGGGGCTCGGTTCGGTCGAGACGCCGGCGCCGATCCAGCGCGCCTTCATCGAGGAGCAGGCGGCGCAATGCGGCTACTGCATCGCCGGCATGATGATGCGGGCGCAGGCGCTGCTGCAGCGGAACATCAGGCCGAGCAACGACGAGATCCGCGCCGAGCTGATGCCGCATCTGTGCCGCTGCGGCACCCATATGCGCATCCTGCGCGCGGTGCATCGCGCCGCCCATCTGATGCAGACCGCCGACGCGTCGACCGGCCGGAGGAGCACGCCATGAAAGGTCCCGTTCTCGACCGCCGCAGCGTGCTCGCCGGCAGCGGCGCGCTGATCGTCAGCTTCTCGCTGGGCGAGGCCTTCGCGCAAGATCCGGCCGCGCCGAAACCGCCGGGCAGCCTTGCCACCGCGCCCTATCTGGATTCCTGGATCCGCATCGATGCCGACGGCGGCATCACCGCCTTCACCGGCAAGGCCGAACTCGGTCAGGGTTTTAAAACCGCGTTCCAGCAGATCGCCGCCGAAGAGCTCGATGTGGCCTTCGCGCAGGTCAAGGTGGTCACCGCCGACACCAGCCGCACCGCCAATGAAGGTTATACCTCCGGCAGCCATTCGATGCAGGACTCCGGCACCGCGATCCTGCATGCCGCAGCCCAGGTCCGCGCGCTGCTGGTCGCGGAGGCGGCGCGGCGGCTCGACCTGCCGGCGGAGAATTTCCGCACCGAGAACGGCGCGGTGATCGCGCCGGACGGAAGGCGCGTTGCCTATGGCGAACTGGTCGCGGGCGATTGGCTGCATGTGCAGGCGCAGCCGACCTCGCCATTGAAGGATCCTTCCACGTTCAGGGTGATCGGCCAGCCGGTGCCCCGCGTCGACATCCCGGCCAAGGTCACCGGCGGCGCCGCCTATGTGCAGGACCTGCGATTGCCAGGCATGGTGCATGCCCGCGTGGTTCGCCCGCCGGGCTATGGCGCGCAATTGACGGCATGCGACACGGCGGCGGTGGAAAAACTGCCCGGCGTGATCAAGGTCGTGCGCGACGGCAACTTCCTCGCCGTCGTCGCCAAAAAGGAGTTCCAGGCGATCAAGGCGATGGCCGCGCTCGCGGCCGCGGCGAAGTGGACGGAAACGGCGAAGCTGCCGAAGCAGGACGATCTGCCGCGCATGCTCACCAGCCTGCCGTCGCAGGACAAGACGATCTTCCAGGCCGGCAATGCCGTGGTCGCCGGCCGGAAGACGCTGGAGGCGACCTATACGCGGCCGTATCAGTCGCACGGCTCGATCGGGCCGTCCTGCGCGGTGGCGCAGTCGGTCGATGATGCGATGACGGTGTGGACCCACACCCAGGGCGTCTATCCCGATCGTGCGGCCATCGCCGAGATGTTGCGCGTGCCGCCGGCCAGCGTTCGCCTGATCCATGTCGAGGGCTCCGGCTGCTACGGCCATAACGGCGCCGACGACGCCGCGGCCGACGCTGCCCTGATCGCGCGCGAATTGCCCGGCGTGCCCGTGCGGGTGCAGTGGATGCGCGAGCAGGAGCACGGCTGGGAGCCGTATGGACCTGCGATGGTGACGAAGCTGAAGGCGTCGCTGGACGACAGCGGCGCCATCGCCGACTGGCATTTCGAGGTCTGGAGCAACACCCATTCGATGCGGCCGGGCGGCGCCGGATCGCTGCTGGCTGCCCAGCACATGGCGCAGCCGTTCGCGGTGCCGGCGGCAAAACCGATCCCCCTGCCGGAAGGCGGCGGCGACCGCAACGCGATCCCGATCTACACATTTCCCAACGCAAAGGTGGTGCACCATTTCATTCCGGACATGCCGATCCGGATTTCGGCGATGCGGGCGCTCGGCGCCTATCACAACGTATTCTCGATCGAGAGTTTCATGGATGAACTCGCCAGCGCCGCCGGCGCCGATCCCGTCGAGTTCCGGTTGAGACATCTCGATGATCCGCGCGGCCGCGACGTGATCGAAAGGGCGGCGCAGGGTTTTGGCTGGCAGAAGGGCCAGAAGGCGCCGCCGGACCGCGGCTACGGCTTTGCCTTCGCGCGCTACAAGAATCTGGCGGCCTATTGCGCCATCGCCAGCGAGGTGGAGGTCAATCGGGATACCGGGCGGCCGCGGCTGGTGCGCGCGGTTGCCGCCGTCGATGGCGGGCAGGTGGTCAATCCGGACGGGCTGATCAACCAGATCGAAGGCGCGATCCTACAATCGATGAGCTGGACCCTGTATGAGGCCGTCAGCTTCGACGACGGCAGGATCACCAGCATCGACTGGCAGACCTATCCGATCCTGCGCTTCAATGCGGTGCCCGACAGCGTGACGGTGCACATCATCGACCGGCCGGGAAAACCCTTCCTCGGCTCGGGCGAAACCGGGCAGGGGCCGGCCGCGGCCTCGATCGCCAACGCCATCGCCGATGCCTGCGGAAAACGGGTGCGCGACCTGCCGCTGACGCGCCGGAAGATCAAGGCCGCGATCGACGCCTGAGGCTCCGGCCCGGTGGCTTCATCCCTCGAGACGGCCGCGTTGCGGCCTCCTCGGGATGAGGTCGGAGAAGAGGATTGCCGAACCCTCATGGTGAGGAGCGCGGCAACGCCGCGCGTCTCGAACCATCCGGCACCACCTCGAACGCCATGATGGCTTCCAAACTGGCCGGGCAGAATGACGGTTTGCGCCATTTCTTTCCAACGCGGTTAGGGCCGGATGGCTCGATGCACGGCCGGGACCCAGCCTCCCGACATTTCGACTTGCGCGGCGCGACCCGAACGGAGAGAACGCCGGCCACATGCCGCATGACCGAAATACAATGTTCCTGGAAGGGCCGATCGGCCGCGCGCTGGTTCGGCTCGCGATCCCGATCATTCTTGGCAATCTGCTGCAGACCGGCTACCAGTTGACCGATGCGTTCTGGGTCGGACGATTGGGAGCTGCGGCGGTGGCGGCGGTGTCGATCAGTTTTCCCGTCACTTTTTTGGTGATCGCGCTGGGCGCGGGCCTCGGCATCGCCGGCGCAACGCTGTCGGCGCAATATGTGGGCGCGGGCCGGCAGGACCTGGTCAACCATGTCGCGGCGCAGACCATGATGATGGTGACGGTTACCTCGGCGGTGCTCGGCGCGGCGGGCTATACGCTGGCGCCGCTGCTGCTCGATGTGCTGGGCGTCGCGCCCGACGTCCATGCCGGCGCGCTCGGTTTCATGCGGGTGTCCTTTGTCGGCATCATCTTCGTTCTCGTCTATGCGATGTTCCAGGCGCTGATGCGCGGCGTCGGCGAAACCAGGACGCCGCTGATCATCGTATTCGGCACGGTGGTGCTGAATTTCCTGCTCGATCCGCTCTTCATCTTCGGCCTGGGGCCGTTGCCGCCGCAGGGCGTGATGGGGGCAGCGCTGGCGACGCTGGCGACGCAGGGGCTCGCGGCCGCGCTCGGGATCGCGATCTTCCTGCGCGGCCGTCACGGCATCCAGCTGTCGTGGCGCGGCTTTCGTCCCGATCCGGTCTACATCAAGCGGGCGTTCCTGCTCGGCCTGCCCGGATCGATCGAACTGGTGACGCGCGGCGTCGGGCCGATGCTGCTGTCCTTTTTGGTGGCGAGTTTCGGCACCGTGACCCTGGCGGGCTACGGCATCGGCTCCAACATCCTGCTGTTCGTGACCATTCCCGCGATGGGGATGTCGCAGGCGGTGTCCGCCCTGGTCGGCCAGAACATGGGGGCCGGAAACCTGCAGCGCGCGACGCGCGTGACCTGGCTCGGCGCCGGCACCAGCTTTGCCACTCTCTCGGTGGTGGGGCTGGTCGCCTACGTCTTTGCGCCGGCGCTGGTGGCGTTCTTCGTGCCGCGCGCCCCTGATGTCATCGCCGAGGGCGCGCAGTTCATCCGCATCATGTGCCTGACCTGGGCGGCATCGGCATGCAGCTCTGCGTGTTGTCCGCCTTTCGCGCCTCCGGCAACATGCTGGCGACGATGGTGATCGCGCTGGTCTCCCAGTTCATGTTGCAGTTTCCGCTGGCCTACATTCTGTCCAAACATACGAGCCTGCAGGCCGAAGGCCTGTGGTGGTCGTTTCCGGTCACCACCATTCTCGTCGCACTGGTCTCGCTGGGCTGGTTCGCGCAAGGCGGCTGGAAAAAGACGGTCCTGACCGACGAAGACCGGCAGGTCGTCCGGGTGGCCGAGGAAACCATTACCGAAGAGGGCATTCGCTGAGCGGGCAGCTGCCTCCGAAAAGCGGACATAAGGTGATCCAACAGGATTCAACCCTCTCGAACCATTGCAACAATACTATGTTGGATAATCGACATAGTTGATATGCCTCAATCCGGTCCGCCGGTTCGATCCTAAGTTGCTGCCGTTGCCGCCGTCGAAAAGCAGTGAATGCTGACGTGCCGCAGCGGAGGGTGTTTGTCATGTCAATATCCGGCATCAGGATTGCGGCCGTTGTAGTTCTTGCGGCCGCGCTATCGGCCACGGCCTACGCCGCGCCGCCCAAGGGCGGTGGCGGTGGCGGTGCGCGTGGCGGCGGCGGAGGCGGCACACACGCCGGTGGCGGCGGTGGCATGCGCGGAGGAGGCGGCGTTGGCATGCGCGGTGGCGGTGGTGGTTTTCACGCCGGCGGCGGTGGCGGTGGTGCTCACTTCGGCGGTGGCGGTGTTCGCGCCGGCGGCGGCGGTGCACGTTTCAGCGCGCGGCCGGCGGCATCGGGGCCCTCGGTTCGTTCGAACTCCGGTGGCAACGTGGCGCGCTCGACGTTTCGCGGTACGCGATCGGCGACCACGGGCAATTCGGCAGGAACCGCAAGATTCAACGTGAAGCTCGACCACAACGTCAAATCCGGCGCGGTGCGCGAGACGCTGCGCTCCGGCGCTGTCGCCGGGGCGCTGCGCAACAGGACGGCGCTGCGCAATCCGAACAACCGCGCCCGCATCACCGCGACCGCGGCGACGGCGGCATGGCATAACGGACGCGATGGCGGCAATGGCTGGTGGCGGCACCGCAACGGCGGATATGGCTGGGTCGGCCCGCTGTATTGGCCGTTCGCCTACAACGACATGTACGACTACGGAATGTGGGGCAACGGCTACGACGATTCGTTCTGGGGCTACGGCTATGACGACATTTATGCCGGCCTGTTTGCGCCCTATGGCTACGACGACCTCGCCGGCTATCTGCCGCAAAACGCCGGGGCGAACCCGAATGGCGCCGCGCCGGCGCCCGCTGCCCCCGCAGCGGCGAGCACCCCGGCCGACCAGCTGACGCAGATGTGCGGCCAGGACAGCCGCGATATCGCCGGGCTGCCGATCGATCAATTCCAGCAGGCGATCCAGCCGACCGACGCACAGCGCGCCGCGCTCGACGATCTCGCCAATGCCTCGCTGAAGGCGGCGCAGGACATCAAGGCCGCCTGTCCGGCCGACATCGCCCTGACGGCGCCGAGCCGGCTCGCCGCCATGCAGCAGCGCATCGAGGCGATGATCGCGGCGGTGGCGACGATACAGCCGCCGCTGGAGACGTTCTACGGCCTGCTCAGTGACGAGCAGAAGGCGCGACTGGCGGCGCTCGCCAGCGATCAGCTTCAGAATCGCAGCGCCGACCAGAGCACAGCCTCGCCGGCGCAGAAATGCGGCAGCGCGCAACCCGGGGTGATGGCATGGCCGTCCGCCGACATCGAAGCGGCGGTTCATCCGACCGAAGCGCAACGCGCCAGCCTGGCCGCGCTGCAGGACGCGACCGCGAAGGCGGCCGACATGCTCAAGGCGTCATGCCTGACCGACAATCCGCTGACGCCGCCGGCGCGCTTTGCGGCGGTCGGAAAACGGCTCGGCATCATGCTGCAGGCGGTGACAACCGTGCGTTCGGCGCTCAATGATTTCTATGGATCGCTCAACGACGAGCAAAAGGCGCGGTTCGAAGCGATAGGCCCGAAACGCACCAGCCAGCTGGAGTCGCTGGATGTGTCGCACACACCCGCTCGCCGGCGCGGCTTCGATCCCGTGGGCCAGATCGTGCGGCGATTGATGTCGATCGGATTCTGAATGGAAGACGGGGCGCGAACTGTGCCGGTTGGGACATTTCGCATACCCGACTGCCACTCGCGAAAAGGCCCCAGCACGGGGGGACGTGCTGAGGCCTTCATTCGTCGGACGCCGGGGGGGATGGCGTCCGGCAGTGAACAGATAAGCTGAATGGACCGCGATGGTTCCAGTCCGGCCTGCGAACATCCGGTCGCAACCTGAAGACCACCAGGGCGCTCGACCTCGCGGTGCCTGCCTCGATGCCGGTCCGCGCCGACGAGGTGATCGGGTGAGCGCCGCGAGTTGACCACGCTGCTCGGCGGCGTGAGCCTTGGCAAAATTCCCGTTGGGGCGGCCCTGGCGATTTCTGGTTTTCGTCGAACGTCGAAATTGCAGGAACTTCTGCGGCGATACGCGCGTTCGCTTTGTGGACAATGGAGGCCAACATGCCGCTCTCTTTGAGTTCGTATCTGCTCGGAGTTGGAACCGTGATCGGTGCGCTCGCCTTCGGTTTCGGAGGCGGCGTGTTCCTGACACACACAGCGTTGAAAGAAAGCCCTGCCGCGCAAACAAGGGTTGATCGGTTAGCCCGTGCGGAACCGGAGGCTCCGGCCCAGGCTCCGGCCGCGCAAGCTACTCCGACGCCCGACCGGGCTCCGGTGGCTGCCTGACCAGGATCATCCCGCATCAGTCACCGCCATAAAGCAGGATGCGGCACCGGCGGCGCCTGCGGTTGTCAATTCTCCCGATCGGGTTCCGGCTGCTCAAGCCGGGACGCCGAAACCCGATGCTCCCAGCAAACCAGAACCGGAAACGCCAGGGCAGCTTCAAGCGGCCAGGGAGCAACAGCCGATGCAGCAAGCGGCGAGGGAGCCGCAGCCGCCGAAGCAGGTCGAACAAACCGGGCGAACGGAAGCAAAGCCCGTTGAATCGAGAGAGACAGATCGCAGGGCCGAGCGCCCGAGGCGGTATGTCGATCGAAGGCTGCCAGACCCCGTGGCACCCAGAATGAGGCAGCGGAGGCTCGTGATCCAGGAGGAGCCGGCACAAGAGGTCGTCGTGTCGAGGCCTCCGGAGCCGCAGCATTTCGATTTGTTCGGCGGCTTCTTCGGTCGCCCGGCGGACGCGAACGACTGAGCGAGTCTTGGTTCCCTCTTTGATAACCAGTTAT
>Ga0302196_10004860_pt1 | contig 12082 bp, 9 predicted proteins | sample II_Bog_N1_3_FD_198794 | JGI IMG/M metagenome (GOLD analysis project Ga0302196, IMG submission 198794) | Peat permafrost microbial communities from Stordalen Mire near Abisko, Sweden - II_Bog_N1_3 | ecosystem: Environmental > Terrestrial > Soil > Wetlands > Peat | place: Sweden: Abisko, Stordalen...
GGGACGTTCGGCGTTCGGGGCCCCGATGGCTCCCTCAGCATGCGGTGGACGGACGCGTGCGCCGGCATCGAGGCGCAGCTCGGAGCACCCATCGGCATGGCCATCTTCGGCGTGACCGCGCGCTACCCCACGATCGTCGTCGACATCGACGCGAACCTCCTCCGCGTGAGGGATCCGATCGCGCTCGCTACCGCGCTGCGTCCCGAGTGAGCTTCGCTCGCACGGTCACCACGCGACTCCGAGGCCTCCGCTCGAAGCGCTGAGCCGGACCGGACCGGACGCCCGCGCCGCCTCGGGGCGGACGGCGTACAGGACGACGGCCGTGGCGAGGGCCGCCACGGCCAGGCCCAGACCCACGTTGCCCACCCAGAGCGCCGTACGCGCGCTGTCGCGGCTGCTCGTCGTGCAGTCGGGCTTGCACCGGTCGAGGCTGCCGAGCTCTTGCATCCCGATGATCTGGAACGGAACGCCGATCGCCGCCGAGACCACGCCGACGACCCCGATCCACTTGTACGGCGCGACGCGCTGCGGCGGAGGTGCGAGGACGGGGGCCGGCGCGACCTTCGGCGTCGCGAGGTGGACCGCGACGTCGACCCTCTGCCCGGAGAGGGCCTCGACGGATCGGGTGACGGGCAGGCTCCCCGCGTGCTCGAAGCGCAGCGCGTGCGTACCAGGATCGAGCTCGAGCTCGATCGGCTCGTCGGCAGCCGCGGCGCGATCGGCCACCTGGACGCCGTCCACGTAGACCCGGACCCCCGCGACCGGCCGGCCCTGCTCGTCTGCCACGCGCAGGGTGACCGGCGCGATCATGCCGAGGACCTGCTGCATCCACTTCTTGCAATCGGTGCGTACGAAGCCAGGGCAGCTCGGGTCCGAGCAGAGGGCGAGCTTCTCGCGCGCCTCGCCCGGCTTGTTCGCCCGGCGGAGCTCCTGGGCGGACTCCGCCGCGCTCATGCAAGCTTCCTTGTCCATGGCCGACGCCCGGCGGGGGACGCCGAGGCTCGCGATCGCCAGCGCGCAGAGCGCCCACCTCGGGCCCGAGCGAGGCCGTGCTCGTGCACGCGGGCGTCGGGCCGGGGGGCGCATGGTTGGGCGAGAAGCAGCCTCCCACGTCTCTCGCACCCCGCTCAAGCCTCGGAGTACAGTCTCCGGAATGCCGTCGCCGCCGCCGCCGCCGGAAGACAGAGACATACACACGGTGCTCCAGACCGCAGCGCCCGGCTACGGGGTCACGCGCCGGACGCTGGAGCTGCGGTGGACGGAGGATGGCGTGCAGCGGACGGCCGCCATCGAGGAGCGAACGGTGGTCGGCTCGGCTCCGGACGCGGGGATCGTGCTGGGGGACCCGGCCGTCTCTCGCATCCACGCCGAGTTCGAGGTCCGTGACGACGGCGTGTGGCTACGCGATCTCGACAGCCGCAACGGGACCTACATCGAAGGGATCCAGGTGTCCCTCGCGCGCGTCCCCGACCGGGCCCGCATCCGCTTCGGCTCGACGGTCATCAACGCGGAGCGAGCCGCCAAGGCCACGCCGGTGGATCTCTGGCCGTACGAGCAGTTCGGGCCGGTCATCGGGCGAAGCGTCGTCATGCGCGAGCTCTTCGCGCGGCTGGCCCGCGTGGCCCCCACCGACTCGACGGTGCTCATCCAGGGGGAGACCGGGACGGGGAAGGACCTCGTCGCGCGCGCGATCCACGAGGCGTCGCCGCGCGCCGACAAGCCGCTCGTCGTCGTCGACTGCGCCGCGCTCGCGGAGGGCGTCCTCGAGGCCGAGCTCTTCGGGCACGCGAAGGGGGCCTTCACTGGCGCCGTCGGTGCGCGGGCAGGCGCCATCGAGTCGGCCGACCGGGGGACCGTGTTTCTCGACGAGGTGGGGGAGCTGCCGCTGTCGGTGCAACCGAAGCTCCTGCGCGTCATCGAGTCGCGGACCGTGCGGCGCCTCGGCGAGGCGAGCTACCGGGCGGCGAACGTGCGCTTCCTGACCGCCACCCACCGTGACCTGCGCAAGATGGTGAACAGCGGCGGGTTCCGCGAGGATCTGTACTTCCGCCTCGCCGTGCTCCCCGTCACGGTCCCGCCCCTCCGGGAGCGGACGGAGGACATCCCCGCGCTTCTCGAGCACTTCGCCCCGCCGGGCGCGATCGGGGGCGAGATCGTGGCCGAGGCGCTCCAGAGGGCCTGGCTCGGCAACGTGCGGGAGCTCCGAAACTTCGTCGAGCGGGTCGTCGCCTTCGGCGCGAAGGACGCTCTCGCGATGAGCCCCGCGAGGACGGACGCGGACGCGCAAGGCTCGGTCGCCAGCTACGACAAGCCCCTGCGCGCCGCGCGCGAGGCCTGCGTCGAGGACTTCGAGCGCGAGTACGTGCGCCGCCTGCTCCAGAAGCACAACCGCAACGTGAACGCGGTGGCCGAAGCGGCCGACGTCGATCGGACGTACATCTACCGTTTGATCCGCAAGCATGGGCTGTGAGGGCCAAAGCCCACCGACTCGACGCGTCAGCGGCGGGTCGATAGAATGAGTGGATGAGCGGGTCCCCGGTCGATCCCCCCCGCGTACTGGGCCGCTACGCCCTGTACGACGCGATCGCGACCGGCGGGATGGCGACGGTGCACCTCGGGCGCCTGATCGGGCCGGTCGGCTTCGCGCGCACCGTCGCCATCAAGCGACTGCACCCGCACTACGCCTCCGATCCGCAGATCCTCGCCACGCTGCTCGACGAGGCGCGCCTCGTCGCACGCATCCGTCACCCCAACGTCGTGCCGACGCTCGACGTCGTGGCCGAGCAGGGGGAGCTCGTCCTCGTCATGGAGTACGTGCAGGGCGAGTCGCTCGCCGGGCTCATCCGCATGACGCGGGATCGCGGCGCAAAGATACGTCCGGAGATCGCCGCGACGATGATCGCGGGGGTCCTTCACGGCCTGCACGCCGCCCACGAGGCGCGGGACGAGCAGGGACAGTCGCTCGGGATCATCCACCGCGACGTGAGCCCGCAGAACGTGCTCGTCGGGATCGACGGCGTGGCGCGCGTCGTCGACTTCGGCGTGGCGAAGGCTGCGGTGCGCGTCGGGGAGTCGACCGGGGACGGACAGCTGAAGGGCAAGCTCGCCTACATGCCGCCGGAGCAGACACGCGGCGTACTGGGGCGCACCACGGACGTCTACGCGGCCTCGGTCGTGCTGTGGGAGACGCTCGCCGGAAAGCGCCTGTTCACGGGCGACAACAACATGGAGATCTTCAACAAGATCATGGAGGCGCGCGTCGATCCTCCGAGCAAGCACGCGCCCAATCTGCCCCCGGCGCTCGACGCCATCACGCTGCGCGGACTCTCCCCCGACCCGGACAAGCGCTACCAGACGGCGCGAGAGATGGCGCGCGCCCTCGAGGACGCCATGCCCATGGTCACCGCCTCGAAGATCGGCGAGTGGGTCGAGGCGGAGGCCCGGGTCTCGCTCGACGAGCGTGCCTCTCGCATCGCGGCCATCGAGAGCACGTCGGCGCTGCCGACCCCCTCGCGCGAGGAGCTCGCCAGCGCGCCGTCGTTCTCCGGCAAGCTGGCGGTCCCGATCCCGCCGAGCACGGAGACGCGGGCCGGGTTTCCCGCGCCGGCCAGCGAGGGGCCGTCGACGGAGCTCTCGAGCATCGGCTCTGCGCCCAACATGGCCGGCCTCAGCCGCGCCCGCAGCCGCCGCAGCGCGGCTCTGGTCGCGGGAGCGGGCGCCGTCCTGCTGCTCGTCGCGGTCGTCTCGTTCGGGCCGAGGCTCTACTCGTCGTCGGCCGGTCACGACCCTGGCGCCGTGACGACCAACCCTCCGGCCTCCGTGGTCGCGCCGCTCCCTTCGGCCGCGCCCGACACGTCGTCTGCCACGGCGGACGCGCCTCGCGACGCGGCTGCGGCGGCCCAGGCTCCGCCCCCGGCCCCCGGCACTTCCCAGGCGCCGCGTGGCCCGGTTCCGCCGGGCACTCCGGGCAAACACCGCCCGTCCAAGAGCAACGATGTCTACGACCACATGTGAGCCGGCGCCCGCGCGACGACGTCGCATGCGGCTCCTGGCGGCGGCGGGCGCCCTCGTCAGCGCTTGCCTGGCCGCGGCGCCGGCAGCCGCGCAGGCAGAAGATCAGGCCGCGGCACGCGTGCTCTTCGCCGAGGGGCGCCGGCTGATGAAGGAGGGCCAGTACGAGCAAGCGTGCCCGAAGCTCGAGGCCGCGAGCAAGCTCCACCCCGGGTCGGGCGTGCGCCTGAACCTCGCCGACTGCTTCGAGCACATCGGACGCATCGCGAGCGCGTGGGCGGAGTTCGGGGAGGCGGCCGCCGTCGCCAAGCAGTCGAACCGCTCCGAGGACGAGCTCGAGGCGCACAAGCGGCAGGCCGCGCTCGAGCCTCGCCTCTCGCGCGTGCTCATCCGCGTGACCCGGAGCGTGGACGGGCTCGTCGTGAAGCGGGACGGTCGGATCATCGACCGCGGGGCCTGGGACACGCCGCTCCCCGTCGATCCCGGCAACGTCGCGTTGACCGCCGAGGCCGCGGGGTACGCGCCCTGGTCGCAGTCGATCAAGATCACGGCGCCGGGGACGACGAACGTGGTCATCCCCGCGCTGGCGCAGCTCGAGGGCACGACGGCGACCCCGGCGCCCACGGAGCCCCACGAGAAGCCGCCGAGCTGGTGGACCGGGCGGCGCGCCCTCGGCGTGGCGATGACGGGCGCGGGGGTCGTCGGCGCAGCCGTCGGCGGGGTCCTCGCCCTGTCGGCGAAGTCGCAATACAACACCGCCGAGAACGAGAGCGGGGCCGCGCGCCACAACGACTCTGTGAGCGCGGTGAACACCGGCAACGTCGCGAGCGTTGTGCTCTGCGTCGGCGCGGGCGTCGCGGCCGGGGGGCTCGTCGTGTGGCTGACGGCGCCGAGCACGACGACGACCGTGGGGACGAACGGATCCCAGCTCTTCGTGCGCGGGACGTTCTAGGCGCGCGGCGCGGCGGTCGGTTCGTGCGACAATGACGCCATGAAATCCCCCGCTCCGGAGCTCACCGCCCTCGCCTTTTCGATCGAGGATCACGTGGCCACGGTCGTGCTCCGGGCCGCCGGAAAGGCGAACCGGATGGGCCCGGCGTTCTGGGCCGAGATGCCGCAGGCGTTTGCGTGGCTCGACGCCGAGCCCGAGGTTCGCGCCATCGTCCTCAAAGGAGAGGGAGAGCACTTCTCGTACGGCCTCGACCTCGCCACGATGGCCGGTGAGCTGGGGACCGTCGCAGGAGACGGGGCGCTCGCCAAGGAGCGAACGGACTTCCTCGCGACGATCGAGCGCCTCCAGCGGGCCATCTCCTGCGTGGCCTCGTGCAAGAAGCCGGTCATCGCCGCGATCGCCGGCTGGTGCATCGGCGGCGGCGTCGATCTCGTGACGGCGTGCGACGTTCGGCTCTGCTCCGCCGACGCGCGGTTCAGCGTGCGCGAGGTCAAGCTCGCAATGGTGGCGGACGTCGGGACGCTCGCGCGCCTGCCCGCCATCGTGGGCCAGGGTCACGCGCGCCTGCTAGCGCTCACGGGAGACGACATCGACGGGGCGCGCGCCCTTCGCATCGGGCTCGTCGAGGACCTCTACGAGTCCCGGGAGGCCCTCTTCGAGGCCGCCCGGGAGCTCGCCGGCCGCATCGCGAAGAACCCCCCGCTCGTCGTGCAGGGCATCAAGCAGGTGCTGAGCTCTTCGTCGGAGCGGGCCGCGGCCGAGAGCCTCCGGACCGTCGCCCTGTGGAACGCAGCGTTCCTGCCCTCCCACGATCTGCGCGAGGCCATGGCGGCCTTCCTCGAGAAGCGTCCGCCCCGGTTCGAGGGGCGCTAGCCCGATCACTGGTATGTTTGGTGGGGGTCGATGGACGAGCCGAAGGTCATCGGACAGTACGTGCTCTACGGGGAGATCGGCGCCGGCGGGATGGCGACCGTCTACGTGGGTCGGCTCCGGGGGCCCGCCGGCTTCTCCCGCACGGTCGCGATCAAGCGCCTGCACCAGCACTTCGCGAAGAACCCGAACTTCGTCGCGATGTTCCTCGACGAGGCGCGCCTCACGGCCAGCCTGCGGCACCCGAACGTGGTCCCCACGATCGACGTGGTCTCGACCAAGGAGGACGTGCTCCTCGTCATGGAATACGTGGCGGGTGAGACGCTCGCGCACCTGCAGAAGCACATTCGCCGGCAGAAGGAGCTCATGCCGCCGCCCGTGGTCGCGGCGATCATGTCGGGCGTGCTCCGGGGCCTTCACGCGGCGCACGAGGCGCAGGGGAAGAACGGCGAGCTGCTCGAGATGGTGCACCGCGACATGTCGCCCGAGAACATCATGGTCGGCAACGACGGCGTCGCCCGCATCCTCGACTTCGGGATCGCGAAGGCGGAGGGGCAGCTGCACACCACGCGGCAGGGCGTGCTCAAGGGCAAGCTCGCCTACATGCCGCCCGAGCAACTGCACGGAAAGACGCTCGACCGCCGCGCCGACGTGTACGCGGCCTCGGTCGTCCTGTGGGAGGCGCTGACCGGCGAGCGGATGCACACGGGGACCGACGCGCAGATCTTCGGCAAGGTGCTCAAGGGGTGTACGACGCCGCCGAGCCGCCTCGTCCCGTCGCTGGACAAGGCGCTCGACACCCTGACCTTGCGGGGGCTCGCGCTCGAGCCGGCGCACCGCTTCGCGACGGCGCTCGAGATGGCGCGCCAGCTCGAGCGGTGCGTGCAGATCGCCGCGCCGTCGGACGTGAGCGACTGGCTCGAGGCGCACGCAGGCGAGCTGCTCCGCAAGCGCGCGAGCCGGCTCGCGAAGATCGAGTCGATGTCGCGGATCCAGGCGGCCGCCGTGGCGGCGCCGCCCGAGGAAGAGGCGGCCGCGGACGCTCCGGCACCGCGGGCTCCGCTGCCCCCCTCCGCCGAGGACGACGACGCGCCGACGACCAACGATCTCTTCCGCGGCAAGGGGCCTCCGGCGGCGGTGAAACGCGACGCGAAGCCGCCCGCCTCGATCACGCACCTGGTAGCGGCGCCTCCCGTGCACCCTGCCCCGGTTCTGTCCGGGGCGGCGCCCCGACCTGCGCCGGTCGATCCCGACGCGACGATTCGCGACTTCGTCGACGCGCCGACCGTCGAGGCGTCCGTCCTCGGGATCACGGGGCTCGAGGCGCCCCCGGTCGTCGCACCCGTGCTCCCGGCTACCCCCTCCGACGACGAGCCCACGGCGGAGGCCGCGGTGCCGGCACGGGCGGAGGTGTCCACGCCACCGCCGCGGTGGCAGATCCCGAAGCTCGCGATCGCGGCGCCGGTCCTGGCGGCAGCGGCCGTGGCCGTCCTCCTGCTCGTGTCCGGCAACGCCCGGACGGTTTCGCCGCCGGCCGCCACCGTCGCCGCGACGAGCGTAGCCCTCCCCGTGACGATGGCCCCGCCGCGCCCGTCGGCTCCGGGCGCCGAGGACACGCGGCCGACGCCGAGCGCCGCTCCGCAGGACGAGGTGCTGTCGGCCGGGGAGATCGCAGATCCCGCGCCGAGCGCCGGCGCGATCCCGGCGGCCTCGCAGGCTCGCGATCCGCAGGAGCCGCCGAGGGAGGCCGGCCCCAAGAGAGAGAACTGCAACCCGCCCTATTACTTCGACGCCTCGGGCCTCAAGCACTACAAGAGGCACTGTGGTTGAGCGCAGCGAGCGCGCGGTGGCGGCGCGCCTGCCGGGGCGCGCTCTCACGCTCGTGGCGCTCGGTCTGCTCGGCGGCGCCGGCGTCGATTGCGCGGCGTTGACGAGCTGGGACTCGTACGTGGGGGGCGGACCGCCGGACGCGCAGGCCGTCGACGCTTCGCGGCCCGACGTCTCGGCGGGCGACACCCCGCCTCCGTCGTCCTATTCCCTCGGGGGAACCCTGACCGGGCTCGCCAGCGGGAGCGCCGTGACGCTCGCGGACGGCAACGGCGGGACCGTTGCCCTGACCACGAACGGCGCGTTCACGTTTCCAGGCACGCTCCCCGAGGACCGATCCTACAAGATCACGATCGTCACGCAGCCGACCGGGGAGAGCTGCGTCGTGGAGAACGCGGCCGGCACGGTGGGCGCGATGGACGTCGCCGACGTCGTGGTGAGCTGCTCGGACGGGGGGCCGCCGGCCCCGGACGCGGGGGCGTTCACCATCGGAGGAGTCCTGGAAGGTCTCTCGCAGTCGATGGGCGAGGCCGTGACGCTGACCGACGGCACGACGCTCGTGACGCTGAGCGGCAACGGCCCGTTCACGTTCCCCTCGCCCGTGGCGACCGGCTCCTCGTACGAGGTCGCCGTGAAGGTGCAGCCGGGGCAAGGGTCGGGCGGCGCCGTCAGCCAGACGTGCTCCGTCGTGAACGGCAGCGGCACCGTGGAGAGCGCCGACGTCACGGACGTCCGTGTGACGTGCGTGACCGACATGTTCACCGTCGGAGGCACCCTGACAGGCTTGCCGCCGGGCGATTCGGTCGAGCTCGAGGGCACCGGCGCGGGCCCCGTCATGTTCTCCACCGACGGACCGTTCATGTTCCCGCCGTCCGCGAGCGGGACCTCCTACGACGTCGTCGTCGTCACTTCCTTCGGCACGGATAGCTGCACCGTCGATGGCGGAACGGGAACGGTCGGCAGCAGCGACGTCACGTCGGTGGTGGTCACCTGCAGCGCGCCCGACTGGTTCTCGATCGGCGGAACCGTCCTGGGGTTGAGCAATGGCCAGGTCGTCGTGCTCGAGAACAACGGCACCGACGACCTGACGCTCACGGGAACCGGAGGCGATCTGCCCTTCGCGTTCCCGACGCCGGAGCAGATCGGCATGCCCTACGACGTGAGCATTTTCGCGCAACCGTCCGCCCAGGCATGCAAGCTGAGCGGCCAGAGCGGCATCGTGAACGGCAACACTCTCACGGTCATCGTCGCCTGCCAGTGATCCGGTAGCGCTACCCGCGCGCGCGGACTTTCAGCGTCTGGCCGACGAAGTCGAGCATGCCGCGGAGGGTGTCGTAGTCGGGGTGCTTCAGCCGCATCCACGCGTTGGCCATGTACCCGGCCGCGACCGGCTGCGTGGGCGTGCCCGGCGAAGGCAGGTAGGCGTCGACGACCCACTCGCCCATGCGGCGGTAGACCTCGTCCACGCCGTCGTAGCCGACGATCGTTCCGTCGCACTCCGGGCGGAGCGCGATGAGGCCGGCCGCGTAGCGGCGCGAGAGCGACTGGCTCGGACGGCCGTGCACGACGGCCATCGCCCACTCGCGGTAGATGTCGGCGTCGTTCGACACGGAGTAGAGGTCCCACGTGCGCACGCCCGGCGGGCGACACCCGATCTCGTTGAACTTCAGGCCCTTCGGCCCGTAGAACCACTCCATGTGCGTCGCCGACGTGTCGATCCCGAGGGCGTCGATGACCTTGCGGCCCATCGCCTTCACCTCGTCGTAGCCCTGCGCCGAGTCCACCCGGTTGGTCGCGACGACCTGCGGCGAGATCCAGCGCGTGCGCATCGCCTCGAGGACGCCCGGGTAGTAGTGGCTGACGAACTCGTGGACCACGCGTCCGCCGATGGTGAGCGTGTCGTAGACGCCCTCGTGCCCCTCGATGAACTCCTCGACGGCGACGCTGCGACCGCGTGTCACGCCGAAGGACACGATGGCCTGCTCGAGCTCCCCCACGCTGTCGACCCGCGCCGTGCCGGAGGCGCCCGCGGAGTCCCGCGGCTTCACGATGAGGGGGAAGCCGACCTTGGCGGCGAAGGCGCGGATCTCGTCCGGATCCGATGAGCCGATCGACTGGGCGCAGGAGACGCCGGCGGCGCGGAGGGCCTCCTTCATCGAGGGCTTGTCGCGGCAGAGGAAGGTCGTTCGCGCCGTCGTGCCGGGGATGCCGCAGCGCTCGCGCACGTGCGCCGCCGTCATCACGTGGGCCTCGATGACCGCCTCGAGCCTGTCGACCCGGACCTTCTGCTGGAGCCAGCGGACGACGCGCTCGATCTCGCCCTCGTCCGTGACGTTCTTCACCTGCTCGTAGTGCGTGAGCCAGTGCCGGAGCTCCCCGTCGAGGGAGTCCTTCGGCCGCTCTCCGATGCCCGTGACGCGCGCGCCGACGGCGTGGAGCGCCCGGGCGAATTCGCGCTGGTTGGCGGGAAAACACGGCTCGATGAGGACGACGTCTACGGTCATGAAAAAACATCCTACTCAAACCCGCGCAAGATGGTGACCCGTCCTGCTAAGATTGGTGGTTCGGTGAAGACTCGGTGAAGATTCTCTTCGTCTCCTCGGAGGTCGCTCCGTTCGCCAAGACAGGGGGCCTCGGTGACGTTTCGGCGGCGCTGCCACGCCATCTCGCGGCCCTCGGCCACGACGTGCGGACGTTCGTCCCCATGTATTCGCGGGTCCACGCCGCAGGCCGCTCCTTCACGGAGGTGGTCCCCGAGATCGTCTTCCGGCTGGGCGACCTGCGGGTCCAGGTCTCGATCTACGCGTCGACGTTCCCTGGCACGAACGTCCCCGTCTACTTCGTCCGCTGCCCCCCGCTTTACGACCGCGCCTCGATCTACGGGTCGGGGCCGGACGAGCACCTGCGCTTCGCGGTCCTCTGCTGGGCGGCGCTCGCGGCCTGCCAGCACCTGGGGTTCGCGCCCGACATCGCGCACGTGAACGACTGGCAGGGGAGCCTCATCCCTCTCCTCTTGAAGACGATGTTCGCGTGGGACCGGCTCTTTTCCCGCACGCGCTCGGTCCTGACCATCCACAACATCGGCCACCAGGGCACGTTCGACGCCAGGGTCCTCCCCGAGACGGGGCTCGCGGACGCGGCCGGCCTCGTCCACCAGGACGAGCTGCGCGCGGGTCGTTTCAGCTTCCTCCTCACGGGGATCCTCCACGCGAACGCGCTCACGACCGTGAGCCCGACCTACGCCCGCGAGATCCAGACGCCGGAGCACGGCGTGCGGATGGATCCGTACCTGCGGATGCGCAAGGACGTCCTCTTCGGGATCCTGAACGGGATCGACGAGGGGGAGTGGAACCCGGAGATCGACACGCGCATCCCGCAGCGCTTCTCGGCCGAGGATCTGTCGGGCAAGGAGCGCTGCAAGGCGGAGCTGCTCGAGTCGGCGGGCCTGCCGTACCGGCGGGAGATCCCGGTGCTCGGGATCGTGTCGCGGCTCGTGTGGCAGAAGGGCTTCGACCTCTGCATGCCCGTCCTGCCGGGGCTCCTCCAGCGGCGCGCGTTCCAGCTCATCATCCTGGGCACCGGAGAGGCGAAGTACGAGGAGTTCTTCCGCGCCCTCGCCCGCGCGTTTCCGCGGCAGGTCGCCTACCAGCCGAGCTTCAGCGAGAACCTCGCCCACCGCATCGAGGCCGGCGCGGACGCGTTCCTCATGCCGTCCCGCTACGAGCCGTGCGGCCTGAACCAGATGTACAGCCTGCGCTACGGCACCCTGCCCATCGTCCACCGCACGGGCGGCCTGGCCGACACCGTGTGGCCGGTCGAGGGCGAGCGGGGGACGGGCTTCGTCTTCGAGCACTTCGACGAGCGGGGCCTCGCGTGGGCGATCAACCGGGCGCTCGACGTGTGGGGGAGCGGGACGGGCGGGGATCGCGAGCGGTGGCGGCGGCTGCAGAGGACGGGGATGGGGCTGCCGCTCGGGTGGGACCATAGGGTCGGGGAGTACGTGGAGCTTTATCGCAGGCTCGGGTCGTAGGTTCGGCCGTCCCGCTCCTGCTCCTGCTCCTCCCCCGCCCCAACCGACGCGGCGCCCCACGCGTTGCCGGGGCATCGCGCGCCCGCGCCCGTGCCCGTGCCCGAACGACTGCGGTCCATCCCCGAAACGAACGACTGCGGTCCATCCTCGAACGGCCGTGGTGCAAGCAATCCGGGCACGGGCACGGGCACGGGTTCTGAGGCAAAGCCCCCTGGAGCGGTTCGCCTTGCACTGGAGGCCTTCGCCTTCGGTCCTCATGCCCTCACTCTCGCGCGGGACGCCTTCCCCCATCGAGGGAACGCGTCCCCCACTCGGGTGCATGCCTTCACTCATCGAGCGAACGCGTCCCCCACTCGAGTGCATGCCTTCACTCATCGAGCGAACGCGTCCCC
>Ga0302196_10004862_pt1 | contig 12081 bp, 16 predicted proteins | sample II_Bog_N1_3_FD_198794 | JGI IMG/M metagenome (GOLD analysis project Ga0302196, IMG submission 198794) | Peat permafrost microbial communities from Stordalen Mire near Abisko, Sweden - II_Bog_N1_3 | ecosystem: Environmental > Terrestrial > Soil > Wetlands > Peat | place: Sweden: Abisko...
CACTTTCCGGCTGTGCCCAACTGCTTCTGAGTACCCATGAGCACGGGGCGTTTCGCTGGGTTTCCGCGACGTCCGGTGTCGTGATGGTTCTCTTGGCTCCCGTGTTCCTCTGGCAGCGGCGACGTATCTTGAACAACGCAGCCAAACTGCTCGGTCCTGGCAGCGCTGCCAAGTAGGGCACGTGACCTCCGACCTCTGGAGGTCACGCCCTCATGTCCAGCGGCATGCAACATCGTGGTCAGTGCGGCGAAGGGCCCGGAGCCGGCGTTCGGGGCTACCGGGTATTCAGGTAGCTATCAACCAAGTGCGCCCGTGCTGCCGGGTACGACTGGCGTCACAAATATGGAGGAGCAGTAAGGAAAGTCCGTTCCACCTCCCTGATCGCCAGCGCTGCTGACAGTCTGTGATTGCGTGAAGTTAGGCGGGGTCACAAGGAATGAGGCGAAATTCGGACACGAGGTGGCGGTCCCTACTGGGCCATCGTCTCCATCGACCGTCGTCGAGGCCATCTGCCCTGGCCCAAGCGTCACTGTGGGCAGCGATGTCTGACCCGCAGGTACGCCACCCCCATTGAATGCACTGAGTTGGCGCACTGCTTGAGCAATCTGCGCTCCCTGGGCATTGAGGCCAGCCACGCCGGGCCACCCCATGAGAAGGCAAGTGGAGTTGCTGGAGTTCACGAAGACTATGACAAGGTCACGGTTGCCAAGGCCAGCGCCCGTGACCGTGGACGTGGCATTGATTTGACCGTTCTCGCACATGCTCCCCGACAGAAATGTCGGAGTAGTCGTCGGCACGACCGTGGTTTGCGTGGTGGCAGTCGGCCCGCTCAACGTGGTCGTAGTGGCGGCCGTGGTCGGGGGCGAGGTCGTCTTCGGCTTTGTCGTGGCAACGGAGGAGCCACATCCGAGAGCCACCACTCCGGCCAACGGAATCAGACCAGCGGACACAAGTCGCTTCACAATGGGCATGTACCCCTCCAGAGCCTGAAAACGCAGTCATTGTGTAGCCGGGGTCTGGGGCGACGCCCCGAGGGAGTGCCAGCGTCGCTTGCACCGCCCAACACGGTCCGGGGCTGTGATCCGTGTCTACCTCCGACGGTACACCCCAGTCAGCCGTGCAACTCGCTCCGGGCGGTAGCGGGCAGCCCGATCGACCGTGGCATAAGTGCCGGTAGGGGGCACCCCCTTCAGGGAACATTGACTCACCCTTGTATGGGCCAGGCTGATCTCACCGGGGCGCATCGCTCCGCTCCCCCCACCGATGAGGGCCACCGGGGAGACACCGTGGTGCGGAGCGCGGAAGGGCGGGCGGTCCATGAGTTCCCCGCCATCGGGGCGTTCACCGGCCGCCGAGTGGACGCGGGTGACCTCCCGGGCCGTCACCGGGTCCAGGTCGGGAAGCAGGCCGGGCAGCCGGGTGGCGAGCAGGGTCTTGCCCGCTCCCGGGGGGCCGACGAACAGCAGGTGATGGCCGCCGGCGGCGGCCACTTCGAGGGCCCGTCGGGCCACCGGCTGGCCGAGGACGTCGGCCAGGTCGGCGACGGGTCGGGTGGCCGGGACCGGCTGCGGTTCGGGAGGTCCAGGGTCCGGCCGGGGCGGGTCGAGCCACGGCCGGCGGCCCGTGCAGCGGGCCACCAGCTCGGACAGCGTCGGAGCCGAGACACATGGCCCACCGGCCACACGGGCCTCGGCCAGGCTGGCCTCGGCCACCACCACCTGGTGACCGACCAGGGCGTCGACCAGGGCGAGGACCCCCGGGACCCCGCGCAGCGAACCGTCGAGTCCGAGCTCGCCCACGAAGGCCCGGCCGGCCACCGCGGCCGGATCGAGCACCCCCGACGCCACCAGGAGGCCGACGGCGACCGGCAGGTCGAGGCCGGCCCCGGCCTTGCGCATGCCTCCCGGAGCCAGGTTGACGGTGATACGGCGACGGGGCCACGGCAGGCCACTCGACGCCAGTGCGGCCCGGACCCGGTCCCGTGATTCGCGCACGGCCGCATCGGGCAGGCCGACGACGGTCATACCGGGGAGGCCGTTGGCCACGTGGACCTCGACGGACACAGGGATGCCGTCGACCCCGAGGAGGACGGCGGAGGGGATGCTGGCGATCACGGGTTCTCCCGGGCGACAGGTGGGTCTCGGGAGGGCGGCCCCGACGCCCTCCGCCCGGTGTAGGGAGGAGACGATCAGGTCCAGGGTGCCGGCAGCCCTCGAGGCACGGACCGAGGGTACGGGTCGGGTGTCTCACCCATTGTGGACAGACCGGGCTGCAGTGGACCGCATGGAGCGGCCCGAAAGCTCGCCACGGATCATGCCCGTGATCCCGCCCACCCGGGCCGCCGGCGACGGCCCCGTGCGTCGCGGCAGGTGTCCGGCTCCGGTGCGGGCCCGGGACGCGGGTCCGTGATCAGCGACCCTCGAACCTCGGATCGCGGCGCTCGGCGAAGGCGCTGAGGGCCTCGCGGGTGTCGCGGGTACCGAAGTTGACCGTCTGGGCCCGCGCCTCGTCCTCCAGCGCCTGGTCCATCGAGATGCCCAGGGAGTTGTTGAGCAGGGTCTTGGTCATCGACAGGGCGAGCGGCGGACCGTCGGCCAGTCGCCGGGCCCAGCCGTCCACGAAGGCGTCGAGTTCCTCGTCCGGCACCACCCGATTGACCAGTCCGAACTCGGCGGCCTCGGCGGAGCTCAGGATGTCGGCGAAGAAGGTGAGCTCCTTGGCCCGGTGCAGGCCGATGAGCCGGGGGAGGAGCCACGAGGCCCCGAAGTCGATGGACAGCCCCCGCTTGGCGAAGATCTGCGAGAACCGGGCCGACTCCGAGGCCACCACGAGGTCGCACCCGAGGGCCAGGGACATGCCGGCACCGGCGGCCACCCCGCCCACCTTGGCGATCGCCGGCTTGGGGAACCGGTGGAGCCGCAGGGCCACGTCGCCCAGGGCCCGCATCTGGAGGAGGTAGTGGTCCCCGGGACGGCCGGCCACGTCGGTGGGGTCCGACAGGTCGGCCCCCGAGCAGAACGCCCCCCCGGCCCCGGTGAGCACCAGCACCCGCTCGGCCCGGTCGGCACCCACGTCGTCGATCACGGCGAGGAGCTCCTTCCACATCGTGCCGTTGGCGGCGTTCTTCCGCTCGGGGCGGTTCATGGTCACGGTGACCACACCGTCGGACCGGTCGACCAGCAGGGTCTCGAAGGAGTTCGACATTCCCGCAGCCTAGAGCCTGCCATTCCGCGCGTTCTGGGAGGTGCGGGGGTCCACCGGGGACACCTCGGGCGCACCGCCTCCGGCCACTGGGCCCGACGGCTCGGTCCCTACGGGACCACGCAGTCCACCTCGACGGTCGTGCTCCGGCCTGCCGTCACGGTCACCGATCGACCCACCATCGGGCACGTACCCGAAGCGGTGACCCCGGTGCTCGTCTCGGTATGGAGGTGCGAGCTGATCCCGGTGACCTGGTACGTCCCCACCGGGACCTGTGCCCGGAACGATCCACTGCGGGGTACGGGGACGGAGGCGACGACGTGACCGTGGGCCGAGAGCTCGATGGTTCCCGGCGTCGGGGACCTGGCCGTGCCCGGAGCGACACCCCCGAGCACGTCGAAGGCTCCGGTGACGGTCCCATCGGTGGCCTGCGCACCGGACAGACTTGAGGAACAGGCGCTGAGCAGCCCGGCGGCGACCGCCAGTGCCGACGCCGTCCGCACCGTCCGCCCCATCCGCAGACTGTTCATCCCGTCACCTCCAGTTGCCCGGAGAGTCTTGCGCATCAGGATGCCGGGCGGAAATCGCCCCCCGTCGACCAGGTTCCACCGGTGCCCCGGCGCACGTCCCTACGTGCACGTAGGGTTTCGGGATGGGGATGCGGTGGCTTCGACGTCCGACGGTCCGGAGCGCGCTCACGCTCCTGGTCACGGTGGTCACCGTCGGTATCATGACGACCGGCGTGCGGGCCTACGCCGTGCAGGCGTACGTGGTGCCGTCACCGTCGATGACGCCGACACTCCAGATCGGGGACCGGATCATCGTGGACAAGCTGTCCTCCACGATCCGGCGCGGGGACATCGTGGTCTTCCACCGAGCCCCCGGTGACCACGACCCCCGCTATCCGATCCTGGTCAAGCGGGTGATCGGACTCCCCGGTGAGACCATCTCCCAGCGGGGGCCGACGATCTACGTCGACGGTCAGCCGGTGGCCCAACCGTGGCTGCCCCCCGTGACCGGCATCTGCGCCGATCCGTCGCCACCGGTGCCGACCACGACGATCCCACCCGGCCGGTACTTCGTCATGGGCGACTGCCGGGGGGACTCCGAGGACAGCCGCTACTGGGGAACCGTCCCGGCCTCGTACATCGTCGGCAAGGTGAGTGCCGTGGTGTGGCGCGACGGGCACCCGTGGTTGCACTGGTTCTGACCCACCCGACGCGCCGCGGACCGCCTCCGGTCCCGTTGCGGAGGTGCCACACTTTTCCATGGCTGCATACAGCGCTCTGGCGTGGCACGACTTCTTCCTGGGCACGATCGGGGCGGCGGCGGCCCTGACCGGGCTGCTCTTCGTGGCCATCTCCATCAACCTCGAGCAGATCCTCACCTACCCCCAGCTGCCGGGCCGGGCGGCCGGCACCCTCGGGATCCTGGTGGGTGCGCTGGTGGTGTCCGGATTGGTCCTGGCGCCGGGGCAGGGCACCCGGGCCCTGGGCATCGAGACCGCCACCGTGGGGGTCATCCTGGCCGTACAGGCCGTCTGGGTGGCCCGCGGGGCGCGCTCGGCTGACGAGGCCGTGTCGTGGAGGTGGGAGCACCTGGCCACCCTGCTGCTCCCGGGACTGGTGTTGCTCGTGGGCGGGGTGAGCCTGATCGCCGGCAGGGGGGGCGGTCTCTACTGGGTGCTCGCCGGGATCCTGCTCGCCTTCGTCTCGGCCTCGGTCAATGCCTGGGTACTGCTGGTCGAGATCAAGCGTTAGCTGGCTAGCGTTTGTGGAACCGGGCGCTGATGACGACCCGGTTCTTCAGCCCGGCCCCGAACGGTGTCAGGGTGAGCCCCCACGTACTCCGGTCGACCTCCACCTCGGTGGATACGGTGACCGAGTCGGCGGCGACACCGAATCGGCCGGACACCGCCAGGGGCCTCGATTCCCCGTGCACGGTCAGGGTGCCTTCCAGTTCGACCGTCCCGGGACCGGTGACTCGACCGCCGTCGGCCTCGAAGGTGATGGTGGGGAAGGTCTCGACGTCGAAGAAGTCCGCCGTCCGCAGGTGGGCGTCCCGCTTCTTGTTCCCGGTGTCGACCGATGCCGCGTCGATGACCAGCATCCCGCTGACGTCACCGTCGGAGGACACGGTCCCCCTCCCCTCCCTCACCCGGAACGTCCCCTTCGTCGGAAACACCCAGAACGCCTTGGTGTGGAACTCGACCGAGGTCCCGTCACCATCGAGTTCCCACTCGCCGGCGAATTCACCGGCGTCGACGGGCTGCTGGCTGGGGGATGTCATGGGTGTGCCTCCGCTGGTCGCCGACTACTCCCTCGGACCCTAGGCGGCGCCCGTCCGCGAGCGATCCGGTGGCTAGAAGGCGTCCTCGATGACGTCCACCTCGCCGGCGGTGATGCACACCACGTCGAAGCGCAGGTCGACCAGGGCCCGGCCCGAGGCCGGGGTCAGCTCGGCCAGCCACCGCGAGGCCAGGCGGCGGATCCGCCGCTGCTTGGCGGGCAGGACCGACTCGGCCCCGGTCCCGAAGGCGTCCGTCGTCCGGGTCTTGACCTCGCAGAAGGCGACGGTGCGCCCGGCGCGGACGATGAGGTCGACCTCGCCCTCGCGTCGGCGCCAGTTCCGCTCCAGCACCTCGTAGCCGTGGTCCTCGTACCAGGCGGCGGCGGTGTCCTCCCCCGCCGATCCGAGGGCCCGGCGCCGATCCGGGTCCGGGCTCACCCGACCCGGCTCACCGGGACGGGCTCACAGGTCCTTCTCGGGGAGCCGTTCGATGTTGACGTCCCGGAAGGTGAGGATGCGGACCGACGGCACGAAGCGCGCCGGCCGGTACATGTCCCACACCCAGGCGTCGGTGAGCACGACCTCCACACAGGCGGGCGACGTGTCCGAGCGGACGGTGACGTCGACCGTGTTGGCCAGGTAGAACCGGCGCTCGGTCTCCACCACGTAGGAGAACAGCGGCACGACGGCCCGGTACTCGTGCACCAGGGCCAGCTCGATCTCGGACTCGTACCGCTCGAGGTCCTCCTCGCTCATCGGAGGACGGGCCCGGTCATGTCGCCGATCCGGTCGGCCGGGGGCACCCGCGTGGCACGATCAGGAGCGGGCGGACCGCAGTTCCTTGATCTTGGCGGCCTTGCCGTGGCGATCGCGCAGGTAGTACAGCTTGGCCCGACGGACGTCGCCGTAGGAGACCACCTCAGTGTGGTCGATGACCGGCGAGTGGACCGGGAAGGTGCGCTCGACGCCCACCCCGAAGCTCACCTTGCGCACCGTGAACGTCTCCTGGACGCCGGTGCCCTGCCGACGGATGACCGCCCCCTGGAACACCTGCACGCGCTCCCGGGTCCCCTCCACCACCCGCACGTGCACTTTGACGGTGTCGCCGGGGCGGAACTCGGGGATGTCGTCCCGCAGGCTGTCGCGGTCGATGATGTCGGTCGGCTTCATGGGGCGCGTCTCTTTCGGAGCTGGTTCGATCTCGCACCCGTCGGCACCCCGGTGGCGGGTCACCACCGCCGGTGGAGACCTGTCGAGGGCGTCGGTGCGGACACCGGAGTACTCCGGCGCCGACGAGGCTCCTCAATCGTAGCCGTGTTCGCGTAGGGCCCGCACCTCACCGTGTCGTCGGAGCAGCTCCACCTCGTCGGTGGTCAGGCCACCCCGCCCGGCGATGAGGTCCGGCCGGCGGTCCAACGTCCTGACCAGGGACTGGACCCGACGCCACGCCTGGACCCGGCCGTGGTCACCCGACCGCAGCACCTCGGGCACACCCTGTCCGCGGAACTCCGCCGGCCGGGTGTACTGCGGGTACTCGAGCAGCCCGTCGGCGAAGCTCTCCTCGTCGGTGGACTGCTCGTTGCCCAGCACCCCCGGCAGCAGACGGGCCACCGCCTCGACGACCACCAGGGCGGCCAGCTCGCCCCCGGCCAGCACGTAGTCCCCGATCGAGAGCTCGCCGTCACACAGGTGGTCGGCAACCCGCTGGTCCACCCCCTCGTAGCGGCCGCACAGCAGGGAGAACCCCCCGGGCCCGGCGGCGAGCTCCCGGGCCACCCCCTGGTCGAACCGGCGCCCCGACGCCGACAGCAGCAGGAGCGGGCGGGGCAGGCCGTCGGGTCCGGCGGCCACCGACTCCACGGACTCGAAGGCCGGTTCGGGGGCCAGCACCATCCCCGCGCCCCCGCCGAACGGCGAGTCGTCGACGCTGCGGTGCACGTCGTGGGTGGCGTCGCGGATGTCGTGGGCCCGCAGGTCGAGGCGACCCCGTTCCCGGGCCCGTCCGAGGATCGACGTGGTGCCGTAGGCGGCCACCACCTCGGGGAAGAGGGTGAAGACGTCGACGCGGAACGCCGGTCCCGACACGGAGCCGTCCCCCGGCGCGGGAGGTCGGTCCGGGCTCACGGCAGGTCGAGCAGGCCGTCAGGGATGTCCACGGTGACCCGGACGCCCGGCTCGGAGCCGATGACGAACCGCAGGGGGATCAGTCCTCCGTCGGCCAGCACGAGGAGGTCGCTCGCCGGATTGGCCTCCACGGCGGTGACCGTACCGAGTTCGGCGCCGGTCGGATCGACCACCACCGAGCCGATGAGGTCGTGGACCCACAGGGCGTCGGGGTCCTCCAGGGGGGGAGCGAACAGCGGCGTGTCCCGCAGGGCCTCGGCGGCATCGATGCCGGCCACACCGGCGAACGTCACGATGTGCCGTCCCTTGTGGGGCGACGACCGCACCACCTCGAACGAGCGACCGTCCCCGGTGACCAGGACCGACCCCACCGACACCCGCTCGTCGCGGTTGGTGGTCAGCGCCACCACGACGTCGCCGCGCAACCCGTGGGGCTTGACGATCCTCCCGACCCCGAGCAGGGCGGGCGGGCCCTCGCCGGTTCCGGCACCGTCGGCACCATCGCCGCGGGCCGGGGCGGGCACCGGGCGTTCAGTCGTCGACGATGTCGACGCTGGTCTGGACGCCGTCCCGGGCTCCGGCCGCGGCCACCACGGTACGGATGGCCTGGGCGACCCGGCCGCGGCGGCCGATCACCCGGCCCATGTCCTCGGGGGCCACGTGGATGCGGAAGCGGACGCTGTCCCCCCGCTCCTCGGTGTTGATCACCACCGCCTCGGTGTCCGAGGCGATGGAGTTGACCAGGTAGGTGACCACGGCGAGCGGGGTGCCGCCCGAGACCCGGTTGCCGGCGTCGTCATCGTCGTACTCGTCGTCGAGGGTGTTGACGTCGTCAGCCGAGTCCACGGCCGCGTCGTCGGTCACTGGGCCGCCTTGGCCGTCGCGAACTCGTCGAGGGCGCCGGACTGCTTCAGCAGCTTCTCGACCCGCTCGGTGGGCTGGGCGCCCTGGGACAGCCACTTCACCGCCTTGGCGTTGTCGATCTCGACCACGGCGTCGGGCTCGGCCAGCGACCGGCCCCGGGGGGCGTAGGTGCCCACGATCTCGATGAACCGACCATTTCGGGGCGAGCGGCTGTCCGCCGCCACCAGCCGGTACGTCGGCTGCTTCTTCTTGCCGATCCGCACGAGGCGGAGCTTTACTGCCACGGTAACTCCTCTGTCACATGATCTCCCCCGTGGAAGGATGGTCTCCACGGGGGGCGCTGTCGGGTGGTGCTGGGCACGGTCGGCGTCCGGAGCCGGGTGGGAGCCAGTCTCCCACGGTTCGGACCCGGCGGGTCCTGCCGGTGGCCGGATCCGCCGAACCGACAGATCATAGGGCATCCCCGGCGACCGACGGGACCGCGGGTGCCACCCGGTGGGGTCGGGACCCACCCCACCGACGACCGTGCCGGTTGTCGCCGACGGGGGCCGCCGGTACGGTGTGCCGACCCAGCCCCGCCGACCCGTGAGGAGCCCACCGTGAACCGTCGACTGTGGATGCCGGTGGTGGTGACCGTCGTGCTGGTGGGGGGCGTCCTCGCCGCCCTGGGCGCAGCGGCCCCCGACGCCGACGGGTCGACCGTCGTGCGCCCCCACGTGTCGGCCCTGACCGCCTCCCCCGCGACCCTCGGGGCCGTCGGCGGCACCGTGGTGCTGACCGCCCAGGTCAGCGGAGCCACGTCCTGCACCTTCTCGTCGACGTCCACGGTGGACGGCCTGCCGGCCACCGGGCCGTGCTCGTCGGGTCCTGTCACCGACACGGTCAGCCTTCCCGCCGATCCCGGGAAGAAGGCGGAACGGGTCCGGTTCACGCTGTCCGTGACCGGGAGCCGGACGGTCCGGACCAAGGTGACCGTGACCGTCGACCCGTCGTCGACGTCGGTGGACACGGCGGCGGCCCTCGAGGCGGCCCACTGGGCCCCGAACGTGTCGGTCACCTCGAGGTCGGGCTCGGTGGTGATCTCGTCGGACGGCCTGCCCTCGACCACTTTCTGGACGAGGCCGTCCGAGTACGCCGTCCCCGACCCGGGCGTCGTCGTCCCGGATGCGGCCACCGCGCAGGTGGCCGCCGACCCCACGACGTCGTCCCCGATCACCCTCACCGTGGCGGCCGTACCGACCTGGAGCACGACGACCACACCCACCGCGGGAGGGGCCATCGGCATCCTGCTGTCCGGGGCGGCCCTGTTCGACCCCTACGAGGGCGACGGCACGACCGTGGCCCTGGCCTCCAACTTCACCATCACCGACGCCCACGGGGACCCGGTGTCCTTCGTCGACGGCTGCAACGGCCATCCGTCCCCCACCGGCGAGTACCACTACCACGGGCTCCCCACCTGCATCACCGACGTGGTGGACGGCTCGACCGGACCGTCCCACATCCTGGGCGTGGCGCTCGACGGCTACCCGATCTACGGCGACCGGGACATCCACGGCGACCCGGTGCCCACCAGCGCTCTCGACGCCTGCAACGGGATCTACTCCCCCACCCCCGAGTTCCCCTCGGGGATCTACCACTACGTGCTGCCCGACGTGACCACCGCCCAGTCGTCGCTCCGCTGCTTCCACGGAAAGGTGGCCATGCACGGTGCCGCCCTGGCCGCCCTGGCCAACGGGTGCGGCTCCCCCGCCTCCGGCACCGACCTGGTGACCGCCTACCTGACCAGTCGGACCTGGCGGCCCTGAACGGACGATCCGGCACGGGACCGGAGCCAGCCGCGGTCCCGGGTCACCACCGGAGCGGGCTCAGCGGGACTTCGGGGTGACCCGGCCGCCGCCCTTGCCCTTCTTGCCGCCCTTGCCCTTCTTGCCGCCACGGGAGCCCCCCGGGGCGCCGCCTCCGGCGGCGCTTGCGGCCAGGGGCCGTCCCGGGTCGCCCGGACCGACCGCTCCCGTTCCGGCCAGCTCGCCCATGGCCGCCATGTCGGCCATGGCCCTGGGTGACAGCTTCGGCCCGCCGCGCCCGAGCATGCCGCCGAGCCCGCCCAGGGCACCACCCATGCCGCCCTTGGTGAACCCCTTCATCATCTTCTGCATCTCCTTGAACTGCTTGAGGAGGGCGTTGACGTCGGTCGTGGTCGTGCCGCTGCCGTGGGCGATGCGCACCCGTCGCCCACCGTCGATGATCGACGGGTCGACACGCTCGGCGGGGGTCATCGATCGGATGATGGCCTCGACCTGCCCGATCTGCCGGTCGTCGATCGACTCCGAGGCCTGCTTGATGTCCTTGGACACACCCGGGAGCATCGACAGCATCCCCGAGATGGAGCCCATCTTCTTGACCTGCTGGAGCTGCTCGAGGAAGTCCTCGAGGGTGAACCGGCCCTCGACGATGGCGGCGGCACCCTTGGTGGTGACGTCCTGGTCCATCGTGCGCTCGGCCTGCTCGATGAGGCTGAGCACGTCACCCATCCCCAGGATGCGGTCGGCCATGCGGTCGGGATGGAACTGGTCGAAGTCGTCCAGCTTCTCCCCGGTGGAGGCGAAGGCGATGGGCCGGCCCACCACCTCCTTGACCGACAGCGCGGCGCCGCCGCGGGCGTCACCGTCGAGCTTGGTCAGGATCACCCCGTCGAGGTCCAGGGCGGCGTGGAAGGTCTGGGCGGTGGCCACGGCGTCCTGGCCCGTCATGGCGTCGATGACCAGGAACGTGTAGTCCGGCCGGACGGCACCGGCGATGTGCCGGATCTCGTCCATGAGCTCCTCGTCGATGGACAGCCGTCCCGCCGTGTCGACGATCAGTACGTCACGTCCGAGGCGCTGGGCCTCCTCGAGCCCGGCCGTCGCCACGGCCACCGGGTCCGTCGCCTCGGAGAACACGGTGACCCCGGCCTGCCCCCCGAGGACCCGGAGCTGCTCCACGGCGGCCGGGCGCTGGAGGTCGGCGCCCACCAGCATCGGGTTGCGGCCCTGCTGCTTGAACCAGCGGGCCAGCTTGGCCGAGGCGGTCGTCTTGCCCGAACCCTGCAGGCCGGCCAACAGGATCACCGTCGGGGGCCGGCTGGCGTACTGGATCCGGAGGGTCTCCCCCCCGAGGATGGCCACCAGCTCCTCGTTGACGATCTTGATGACCTGCTGGCCGGGGCTGAGGCTCTGGGACAGCTCGAGGCCCACACACCGTTCGCGCACCGCGGTGGTGAACGTGCGCACGACCCCGATCTCGACGTCGGCCTCGAGGAGCGCGGTGCGGATCTCCCGGAGGACCTCGTCGACATCGGCCTCGGACAGCCGCCCCCGGCCCCGCAGTCGGGTCAGGATGCCGTCGAATCGGTCGGTCAGGCTCTCGAACATGGGGTGCTCAGGCTACCCGACGGCCGGGTGGCACCGGGGCGGCCGCCCGACGGCCGGGGCGGTGCCCCCGGGGCCGACGGTCCCCCGGGTCCCCCCGGGTACGGGCGCGGTCAGAACAGCGCGTCGACGAAGGCCTGGGGGTCGAAGTCGACCAGTTCGTCGGCCCCCTCGCCCAGGCCGACCAGTTTGACCG
>Ga0302196_10004863_pt1 | contig 12080 bp, 6 predicted proteins | sample II_Bog_N1_3_FD_198794 | JGI IMG/M metagenome (GOLD analysis project Ga0302196, IMG submission 198794) | Peat permafrost microbial communities from Stordalen Mire near Abisko, Sweden - II_Bog_N1_3 | ecosystem: Environmental > Terrestrial > Soil > Wetlands > Peat | place: Sweden: Abisko, Stordalen...
TCTTGTCTAGGGCGGCCTTCACTGGGGGCAGCCCCCAGGTCAGGACCGCGGCCGTGAGCGCGAGGTAGGGTAGCCATGCACGAACGATCTGGTTGGGCGTGTGGGCGTCGGCCGCGACCGGCACCGCGGATTCGTGCTCAAAGCGGAAGATCTTCTTCGGCGACCAGAACCTGAGCAGCACCAGCAGCGCCCCCATCGACGCGAGGGAGGAGACGATGTCAGGGAGGTAGGGTCCCAGGTAGCTCGACGTCGCCCACTGGCAGATCGCGAACACCCCGCCGCAGGTCAGTACCGCGGGCAGGACCTCCAGCGTCCGCCTGAAGCCCGCCATCAGGACCACGATGTAGCACGGCACGAGGAAGGACACGACTGGGAGCTGGTGGCCGACCATGGCTGAGAGCTTCATGAGGCCGGAGTCATTTAGGCCCATGACACCCGCCAGGGCCACGATGGGGATGCCGATCGAGCCGAACGCGACCGGCGCCGTATTGGCGACCAGGCAGAGGCCTGCGGCATAAAAGGGCCTGAAGCCCAGGCCGACGAGCGTTGCTCCCGCGATCGCGACCGGCGCACCGAAACCCGCGCAGCCCTCGATGAACGCGCCAAAGCAGAAGGCGATGAGGAGGGCCTGCAGTCGGCGGTCGGGCGTCACGCTTGCGATCGAGGAGCGGATCACCTGGAACTGGCCTCCCTTGACCGTGATGTTGTAGAGAAACAGGGTGGCGAGGACCAGGAAGTAGATGGGGAAGAGCCCGAAGGCCGCGCCCTGGAGGGAAGCAAGGACAGCCAGCTTGGCCGGCATCCCCCATGCGGCGACGGCGAGCACGAACGCGGTGAGGAGGGCGAGCGACGTAGCCTTGACCGCCTTCATCCTAAGCACAGCAAGGCATACGAAAACCACGGCGAGCGGCAGGGAAGCGACAGCCGCGGACAAGCCGGCACTGCCCGCGACCGGTGAATATGCCTGGAGCCAGGGCATGCCGCCGATCAGTCCGTCCTCTTGAGCTCGCGGATCTTGATGTCCCGGAAGCTGACCATGTTGTCGTGGTCCTGGAGGGCGATGTGGCCGCTCGAGAGCGTCGCGAAGTGCGCCATCGTGTGGAACTTGCTATCGGCCACGAGCGCCTTGCCCTCGGGGCTCGCGAGGTCGACGTCCACGATCCTCACGCCGTTTAGCCAGTGCTCGATGTGCCAGCCGCGGACGACGATCCTCGTCTCGTTCCACACGCCGACCGGCTTGGTAACATCGCTCGGCGGCGCAACGAGGTCGTAGAGCGCCCCGGCCCTGTGCTTGGGGTCGAAGCGGTCACCGCCCGCGATGTTGTCCAGAAGCTGGTACTCGGGGCCCGTGTAGTAGGTCTGGCTCTCGGTGAGGCCAACGCGGTACAGAATCCCGCTGTTTGTCTCGTCCGCGACCTTCCACTCGATCGAGAGCTCGAAGTCCCCGTACTCCGCGCTCGTCAGGAGGTCCCCGCTCCTTGCCGTGCGCACAATGGCGCCGTCGATGACCTTCCACCCGGCGCCGGGCTCCGTTGCCTTCAGGCTCCTCCATCCGTTGAGTGTGGTACCGTCAAAGAGGAGCTGCCAGCCGTCGGCGCGCTCGGAGTCGGTGAGGACGTTGTGCTCGGCCCCGGGCGCGCTGGGCGCGGCGAGGACAAGGAGCGAGAGGGCAAAAAGCGACGAGACGAGGGATGTTTTCATGGGGGATTTGGCAGGCGTTCCTTGCCGCGTGGGCACTCTGGCGGGGTTGCGGTCCAAGGAAGCGCAGCAGCCGCCACTCGGCAACCCTTCACTTGGATGCGGCACCGGGCGTCGCCGAGATTTTCTTTGCAGGCCGTCGCTGCCGCGGCCCATGCTGCGCCGAACTATGAAATCCGCGTGCTGGCTCGTGAAGCAGGAGCCCGACTCCTATTCCTGGGACGAATTTGCGAAGGATGGGGTGACCTCGTGGGACGGCGTCAGGAATTACCAGGCGAGGAACAACCTGAAGGCCATGGGCAAGGGCGACCTCGTTCTCTTTTATGCGAGCGGCGAGTCCAAGGCGGCTGTCGGCATCGCGAAAGTGGCGAAGACCGCGTACCCCGATCCCACGGCAGACGAGCCGGGCTGGGTCTCGGTGGAGCTGAAGGCAGTAAAGGCCCTGAAGAGGCAGGTGACTCTCGCGCAAGTGAAGGCGACGCCGGCCCTCTCGGGCATCGCGCTCGTGAAGAACAGCCGCCTTTCCGTCATGCCCCTGAGCGGCGAGGCGTTCGAGGCCATCGTCGCGATGGCCGGCTAGTCCGCGGGTCGGCGCACGAGGCGGCCCGACTCGGGCGGTGCGGGTGTCTCGGGCTCCTCCTGCACGAATGCGTTGGTTGGAGCAAGAGGCCTGCCGGAGGTCGTGACGAGCGAGCCATCCCTCACCGATACATCCTCCACGTGGTAGAGCTTGCCGTCCCTGCGAAGGAACGCGTCGAACTCCGATCCCGTGAAGGGACGGCTGCCGCGCCTGCCGAAGACGACCGTCTGGTTGCCCGTCTCGTCGACTACCCGGTCCCGGTCTAGGCCGCGGCTGACAGCCAGCGCGGGGCCCTTGGTCGGGAACGATGCGATGAGCTTCGGGTTCGGCTGCGGGCTGAAGCCCATGTATCCCGGCACGTTCTCGGGCGAGATCACCTGAAGCACCCGAAGGCCGTTCCTGCCGTCCGCGACGAGGGCGTACATCGAGGCGTTGACGGAGCCGATCTGGATGCCGCGCGTGTCGTTCAGCGCTCCACCCGCGGAATAGAGCGTGGCCAGGTGCGCCGCCGCGGGGTTCTTGATGTCGACGATCGCCATGCCGTCCGCGCCGTCGGCCACGTAGAGGTAGGTCCTGGCCGCGTAGAGGCCCTGCGCGTCCCTTAGCGGGACCGTTGCTGCCGCCACCGGGGCCGGGTTGTCAGGGAAGGAGAGGTCCAGCACCTTCACGCCCTCGTCATCGGTGACGAACGCGTAGAGGAACTGCACGGCGATGCTTCGCGGGTTTTTTAGGAAACCGGCGGGCGCCCGGCCGGCGATCCTGGGCTTCGTCGGGTCCGAGATGTCGACCACCACGAGGCCGGCCGCGCATGTCACATAGAGCCGTGTGCCGGCGAAGTAGGCGTGGGTCGCGCCATCCAGCGCGCCCCCCGGGTTGTAGCGCGTCACGTCCGCGTCGTTGAAGAAGTTGTTCGTCGGGTCCCCGTCGACCAGGGTGCCCACCATCACGTCGACCAGACCCTCGTACTTGTCGGTGACGTAGGCGTAGGCGTAGATCTTGTTTATCGGCTGCTCCTCGTTGGCCGGGTTGTGCGTGCGAAGGGGATCGATTCCCTGCGTGCTCGGCAGCGTGATGCTCGTGGCGTACCTGGTGCGCACCCAGAGGCGCTGGCCGAGCGGGGAGAAGGGCGCCGAGGTGATCCGCTCCGAGAAGCCCTTGTTGTCCACGTTCGCGACGTCGAACACCTCGAAGCCGCCGGGGCCGTTCGCGGTGTAAAGGTACTCGCCGCGCAGCACAAGGTCCCTAATGTCCTCGCCGTCATGGTGGGCCGACTCGGTCAGCCTGCCGTGGTTCTCCTCGACGTGGCGCCGGTAGTTGTCGGGGTAGGCCATGCTCTGCAGGTGGCTCCCGAGCGGCGCCTGCGGCTCCTCCTGCTCGGTCCACGCGACGGCATCGAAGCCGTCCTTGCCCGTGCCCACGTACGCATACCTGCCGAAGAAGTTCACGGTGCCCGTTCCGAACCCGAGGAGCTGCGTCATCCACGCGTTGTTGTCGTTGGCGACCGAGAGGTGGCAGTCGGTGCATCCCTTCGTCGTGCCGACGGAGCCCGTCGTGTGCGGGAAGTGCGGGTTGAAGGCCTGGCCCGAGTAGCCCTCTGCCGAGACCGTCTGCTGCTGCGAATAGACCCACTCGCGGCTGGAGTTCTGGGAGCCGACGACGACCGCGCTCGAGGAGCGCAGCACCGCGAGGCGGCGGCCCTTGTAGGTCGCGTCGCGTCCCAGCATGAACACGTCGTCGCGCACGACCTGCGGGTTGTAGCTCGTGTAGTTGCGCGTGGTGACCCCCTCGAACTTGTTTGCCTGCACCCTCTTGTTGCCTCGCATCGGCAGGTGGCAGCCGAAGCAGCTGGTGGCCCAGGAGGTGTGGCATATCTGGCAGGAGATGTTCGAGTTCGCGTGGGCCAGCTCGGCCGTGATGATCTGGGGCTTCTGCGGCACGTCGCCCCAGGTGACGCCGTCCCTGCGGATCGTCTTCGCGTAGGCCGACTTCGCGTTGTAGTGGTCCGAGGCCGGGTTGATCGTGTCGATCGTCTGCGGGACCTCCCACTCGACCTCGGGCGACATCATCGAGTGCTGGAAGAGCCTGCGTCCCACCCAGCGGAACCTCGGCCCCCACGGAGTCGAACCCTTGGAGAGGTCCGATGGATTCACGGCCCCGTCCTTGAACGTCCCGGAGTTGCCGGTCGTCATGAGGGTCGGCCTTTTTTCCACCGTGCCGTGGCAGTCGATGCACTCGATCGCCGTCGCCGCCCGGGGCTCGCCGTAGAGGAGCCCGTTGCCGTGCACGTCCGTCTGGAAGTGGCAGTCGACGCACTGCATGCCGCGGGCGAGGTGGACGTCCTTCAGGTGGACGGCCTTCGCGAACTTGTCCGGGTCGTCGTGGTCGATCGGCTTGTCGTCGAGCGTCAGGAGGTTGCCCTCGCGGTCCTTCTTGAAGACCGCGCGGAACACCCAGCCGTGGCCGTGGTAGTCGGCGAACTGCGTCTCCTTGAGCTTGGGGTTGAGCTCCGCGACCTTCTCGAGGAAGTCGGGGTCCCCCCAGAGCCCGCGCGCCGCCGCGGCCTCGGGGTTCCTCTGCAGCGAGGCGGCCATCTCGTCCTCGGTCGGGTTCTTCTGGACCTTGGGGTACATGAACTCCCCGTCGCTCTCCTGGTCCCACCAGGTGTACCCGAGGAAGGAGTTAACGAAGAGGTTTCCCTGGTGCATGTGGCAGGTCATGCACTGGCTGGAAGGGATGCTGCGCGTGAACTGGTGGATGATCGGATGCGCCTTCTCCCGCTTGGAGATCATAGGGTCCGCCGAGAAGCTCAGGCCCTGGTTGCCGTACTTCGACCACCAGCCCGAGTTCGTCGGGGAGCGGTCGTTCGCATAGATCACGTGGCACGCCGCGCAGCCCGACGAGCGGTAGTCGCCCGCGTGGTCGTTGGAGCCCATGAAGCCCAGGTGCGGGTCGTTGAGGCGCGTCTTCTGCAGGTTCAGGAACACGGGGTCGATCCGGTTCAGCGTGCCGAGCCCGCGCTCGGACAGGCGCCTCGCGGGGTGGCCCGGGCTGTCGAAGGCGTCGGGATTTCCGATGTCCTCCTGCTTCTCGCCACCCTTCTCGAACACCCGCAGGATGTTCGAGGGCTGGCCGAGCTCGAAGCGCGGCAGCGGCTCCAGGAAGGGCAGGAGCCCGTGCATGAGGGTCATGTCCGCCGTCACGGGGATCGGGCTCTCGAGCCTGAGCGCCTCGCCGTTCGGCCCGTAGCCCTGGCCGTAGCGCGCGTTCTTGAACGGCGTGGCGCCGTTGTTGTACAGCGCGGCCTCCCAGAGCATCGCCCCGTGGCTCATCATGCTGTTGCCGGAGTCCTTCACGATGTCCCCGTGGCAGAGGCCGCACGCCTTGTCGGCGACGCGGAGGTCGGCCGGGTTCACGAACCGGATGAACTCCGGCGACTCGTGGTTCAGCAGCACCGAGGAGTCCGACGGCTTCGCCGAGCTCTCCCAGAAGACGGGGTTCCTCGGGGTGACGTGGGCCTTGCGCATCGTCAGGCCGGAGGTCGGGTCGCCGCCGTGGCAGTCGGTGCAGCCGAGGATCACGTGCGGGGACGCGTGCATCTCCTCGGTGCCCGTGTGGCACTCGATGCAGCCCGCGCTCTTCCTGTGGGCGTCCTCGCGGCTCTGGTCGACCCAGCTGGACGGCGTCGGCGGGGGCAGCGGCTCGGTCGAGGAGCGGGCGTCCGGCGACACGGAGGTCGGCGGCCCGAAGAGCATCCCCATCGGAGGCCCCGTCCCCGCCGCCGCGAGGCACGCGCAGAGGGCGAGGGCCCCGATTCCTGTCAGGAACCGGGACACGGGCCATCGGCATTTGAAGTGGATTTCAGTCACGGCGCCCGGCTAGTAGGTGAACGTGCCCGCGAGGATCGCGCTGTAGAGAAATTGGTCAACCTTGCCCGAGCCGTTCGCCGTCGTGTAGCCGGGGTCCGCTGGCACGGTGTTCGTGTAGATGTTCCTGTAGCCCGCGGCCGGCAGGAGCACGCCGCAGCCGGCGGAGATGATGACGTTGCTGATGAGGAAGGGCCGCCACTGGAAGCCGAGGCTGACGTCCATGCCGATCGACCTGCCGGCGTCGTTGGTCATCAGGAGCTTCTTGATAGGGTCGGTCGTGTCGAACTGCAGGTAGTTCGCGTTGAAGAACGCCTTCACCTTCGGCGTCAGGTCCGCGTCCGCGCCGACGCCGTAGAGGACGAGGCCGGGGTTCACGAAGTTCGACTGCCCCTCGAAGGAGCCGCCGGCCCGCAGGTCCGGCAGGAGGCTGAAGCGCTGCTTGAGCGGGACGGAAGTCCCGCCGAGGTTGAAGCTCTGGCGAACCCAGTAGCTGAAGGGGCCGCCCGTGAAGTTCGTGTTGTCCTCGATCGAGTCGAAGCCATTCGCCTTGCCGTCCTGGCTCGAGTGGTCGCCCGAGGCGAAGAAGACGGACGCCTTGTAGCGGATCCAGTCGCGGTCGTAGCTCAGCTCCAGGGCAGCCATGCCTGCGAGGATCGTTACCGGCCTTCCCGCCAGCCCGTTGAACTCGTCGTGCCCGGTCACGAAGTAGGCCGCGTCCGTCACGTTCCAGCGTCCCGCGTGACCATCGCCCGTCAGGCCAAAGTAGTAGCTGTCGACGCGGTGCGGCCTCACGGTGCCTATTGGCTCCGGCCGCACGAGGAAGCCGTTCGTGTCATACTGCAGATCGGGCTGGTCGAAGCTGCCAAGGACGCTCACCTCGGTCGTGTAGCCGGGAAAGAGAGAGTCCTCTCTATAGAGGTTGGCGACGGCCACCAGCTGGCCCCTCCTCTGGAACGTGTTGAGGCCCGAGTTCGTGTCCTTCTCCCTCAGGTCGAAGAGCGCGAGGTTGTACTGCCAGCGGTTGTCGTCGTAGTTGCCGAAGAAGCGCGCGCCGAGGTTCGTGTCGTTGAAGATGAATCCCCTGAAGTCGCTGTTGAAGGTCTGGTTGCCGACCTCGACGGCGCAGAAGTCGTAGGTCGAGGAAAGGTCGGCCAGGTGCTTCTCAATGAAGGCTTCCTGGAGCGAGACGTAGGTCTTGCCCCTCGTGGTGGACTTGGTCCCGGTCAAGGTTCCCGGCGCGCTTGTCAGCCCGCCCGAGAGGAGTCCCCCCACGTCGCCGGGGTTTGTGACGCCCGTGTTGCTGGGCTCGGAGCCTATGCCCGAGCCGAGCGAGCCCCGGGGATCGGGCGAGACTTCACCCGTCTCCTGGAAGCTCACGTAGTTGTAGTTGAAGACCGGCTTCACGCGTATCAGCCAGTCGACGGGCTTGAAGACCGTGTCGCCCTTGAAGAGGTCCAGATCGATCGAAAAGTCCCCGCTGAACAGGTCCGACCGGCTCTGGCCGTAGAAGTCCGCGCTCTGCACCCGCGCGGCGCTGTCGAGGTTCGGGACGGGAAGCGCGCGGTCCTCGGCCGTGACGGCCGCGGAGGCCGTGACACGCAGGAACAGGTCCTGCCCCTTGATCGGCCGGTCGCCCTTGAGCGTACTCTGGCGGTAGTAGTGCCAGAATTCAGGGTCCGAGTGGAAGTACGGCATCTCGTCCGTGTCACCGGCCGTGTAGCGCCTCCAAGGCACAAAGCCTACGCTCCAGCGGTCGGGAACCTGGGTGGCGCCCGGAAATGCGCCCGCCTCCTGCGCCCCCGAGTAGGAATCCGGTGCGGTCCAGTTGCCATTCATGTAGCGGTCCTCCCGCACCTGGGCGCGCGGGAGCTTGAGGGAGTCCGGCAAGGGCTCGGACTGGTAGGCTGGCGGCTTCGCCGGCGCGGGAGCGGGCTCGATCTGTGTCCTCTCAAGAGGTCCCCTGGCAACGGCGACGCTCGGCCCGCTCGGTGCCGGAGCCTGGATCGGCGTCTCGGCCTCGGTGTAGAGGGAAGTGGCCGGTGCGCTTACGGCGGCCTTCGAGGCTCCCGGGTCGGGATTGAAATCCGCGGGCGCGGGCGGCCCCGGGCTCTCCGGGACGCGTTTTATCACATAAGTCTGCGGCGGCGGCGGGCTGGGAAGCGCGGGCAGCGGTGCACCCGGGTCGACCCGGACTTGGTCGGACGGCGCCGGCGGCGTCCCTTTGCTCACGCGCTGGTTGGGCCGGGGCTTGTCCTCGGGAACCACGTCGGGAGCCTCGGCGAGGCGCGTGCGGCACGCGGCTAGGACCGTGAGCGCGAGCGCCAGCGCTAGGACCCTTTGCCGCCTCATCGCGCCGAGGCTGTCTCCGCGTTCCTTGAGAACAGGGGAGGCGGGTTGTGGTAGGTGTGGCAGCTGGTGCAGCTGTCGACGGCGCCGCCCTTGGGGCTGTGGCAGCGGATGCAGCTCTGCTGCGAGGGAAGGATGACGTCGGAGGTGAGCTCGCTCGAGGTGGCGGCGTGGCACTCGCTGCACGCCATCGTGGAGTGCGACGCGTGGTTGAACGACGCTCCCGGCAGCCAGCGGTCGGGCGAGGTGGGCGGCGTGATGGCGGGGACGCCGCTCTGCCTCCAGGCGACCTCGTGGCACAGCGCGCAGCTCGTGGCCGTGGCGCGGGCCTGGGCGCCCGCCTCGCGCGAGCTCGTGCCCTCGCCGAGGAAGACGCGCCGCTCAAGCTCCTCGCCGCTGTGCTCGCGCCTTTTGAGCGACTCGATGTGCCGGCGCACGTAGGCGTCGACGGCGCCTGTTCCGGTGATCCCCACCACCCGCGTCGCGAAGTCCGCGTACTGGACCGGCAGGCTCCTCAGGTAGTTGCGGGCGAACGCCGGGTCACCGTGCGGGAGCTTCATTCCCGGGGTCTCGGAGTCGAACTCAAGCCCATGGCAGGTCCGGCACGACTGCTCGAAGGAGACCCTGGCCATGTAGGCCCCCGAGGCGTCGGGCCTATGGCAGTCGGCGCACTCGAGCCGGCGCCCGTTGACGAGCGGTATGTCGGCGCCGAGAAGGTGGAAGCGGTGGTTGAAGCGCAGCGTGTTCGAGTCGGGGGTCTTGTCCTTCAGGACGCGGAACTCGGGATGGTCGACGGAGAAGCTCGTGATCACCGCCGTCAGCCCCTCGCGAGGCCTCGGCTCCTCGTGGACGAGGCGGCCCGGGAACTTCTGGCGGGTGAACATGACGGCGGGGAGCGCCATGCTCCTTTCCCTGGCGAGGGCCATGTCCTCCTTGCTCCCGTGGCAGTCCACGCAGCCGTGCGCCGCCACCTCGGCCATCGACGCCTTGCCCTGGTGCTCCATGTGGCAGGCGGCGCAGGCGGTGTCCCTGACGACGTCCGCCTGGTGGAAGGACTGCGCGCTGTGGCAGGCGATGCACGAGTGGTCCATGTGCGAGAAGTCCTTGGGGTGGTCGCTCATCAGCACGGCGAAGGAGAGCGAGTTCCTTGAGGTCGCGAGGGCGTCCGTGGCCAGGCGCTGCAGGCTGGCGTTTGCGCTCGTGTGGCAGAGGACGCAGCCCTGGCCGCCGCCGTGGCCCGACGCAAGGCGCGCGAACTCCGCGCCGGAGTGCTGGCGCGAGAGGGGTCTGGGGTTCACGAAATCGTCCCTCCTGGTGCCCGAGAGGCCGATAAGGAGGATCGCGAGCGAGGCCGCGACCGCCGCCACCGTGACGAGGCCGCGCCTCGCGCGGAGGCTGAGCTCGGGCTTGCACTTCTCGATCAACTTGCAGCACGTGCCGTCGGGCCTCGGGCCCTCGGCGCACGGGCCGCCCCAGTCGGCCGGCCGAGTGCAGACGAAGGTGCCCTTCGTCTCCCCGGGCTTCACGATCAGCCTCGGCGCGCACTCGGTCGTGGCGCGGCAGTCGCCGGAGGGGCTGGGCCCGATGCGGCATGGACAGCCGTCCTTCGCGTTGCCGCAGACCCACTTCTTGTTCGGTCGCTCGTACCGGTTCGAGTCGAAGTCCGGCGACGGTGCCCGTCCCTCGTTCATCGCGCGCCCCCCGCGTAGGAATAGACGATCACCACGTGGATCACGATGAAGGAGAGCATCCCGTACGTGAGAGGGATATGCACGAAGAGCCAGCCCTTGAGGACGAGCTGCATCGAGCGGTGCAGGTCGAGGGCGTCCTTCTCGCGCACGAGGGCCGCGAGCTCGATGGCCGAGGAGCGCTCATGGTTGCTGAGGTATTTCTTGGCCTCGCCCAAGTCCGCGAGCATCGAGTTGAGGGCGTGGCTCGAGCCGAAGAGGTGCGCCCCGAAGTTCGCAGGGCCCGCGAAGAACGTGCTCAGGCGCGCCGCGTAGAAGTCCGCGAGCGTCGTGGCGCCCGCGGCCGGAATCCCCGTGACGACGAGTGCCTCGGCCTTCTCGCGAAGCGCCCGCCTAATCACCGGTATCCTCTCGAACGGGACCTCGCCGCCGGCGCTCGTCAGGCGCTTGGGGAGAACCCTGGAAAGCCACCATCCCGCGATGCCGCTGAGCGTCACGCCGGCAAAGAGCGCGGCGAGAGCCGCGTCGAACGGGCTTGTAGGCACGTGCCAGCCGACGTGCATCATGAAGAGGACGGCCGCGAACATCCCGAGCCAGGAGTGCAGGCGAAGCCACGCGCGCGAGCTCGCGAGCGGCAGGAACGCCAGCTTCTTGCGAGCGTTGTAGAGGGTGAGGATGATGATGGCAGCCAGCAATGCCCACCCGGTCAGGTAGGCCATGTGGGGGTGGGAGGGGCCCTCGCGCACGCACCACGCGATTGCCGCCACGGACACCGCGGTCATGACGGCGGGGAAAGCGTAGCGGTTGATGAAGCGACCGGCTGTCACCGTTGGATCCAGCTGACGAGGTCGTCCAGCGTGTTGAGGTTGATCCTTTTCAGGGCGTCGTGGGGGCAGGCCCTCTCGCAGGCGGGGCCGCCGTACTGGTCGTTGCAGAGGTCGCACTTCGTCGCCTTGTGGAGCGGGTTCGAGTCGCTCGCGACGAGGATCCTGCCGCTCGCGTCCCGGATCTCCACCATGCGGATCGCGCCGTAGGGGCAGTTGTTCGCGCAGGCCGAGCAGCCGATGCAGCTCGAGGGGTTGATGATCACGTTGCCCTCGAAGGTCTCGCGGTGGATGGCGCCTGTCGGGCAGCCGATCATGCAGATGGGGTCCGTGCAGTGCATGCACGCCTGGGCCACCATGAGGTTGTTGTGGACGGGCCCATGCCGAAGGAAGCGCGGGTTGTTGTCGTGCGTCGCCGCGCAGGCCCGCACGCAGTCGTCGCACCGGGTGCATCGGTCCAGGTCGATCACCATCGTCTTCGTGCCGTTGAAGAAGCGGTTCTGGGTCACGAACTCCATGACGTCGGCGGACGCCTGGGACTCGGCCGCCGAGCGTTCCTTCGTCGCGGCGAAGGGCGCCCGGGTGCGGCCACCGTCCTCGATCAGGGGCGGGAGCGCCGCCTTCGGCATGGCCGGCAGCACCACCTCCTCGATTATGGATGCGGGAATGACGAGGACGTGCGTGTAGCCGATGACGCGCAGCGTATGCTGGAGCGCCACGTGGTTCTCGGGCTGCCGCCAGTTGTGGGCGATCTCCTCGAAGCCGTACATGCGGCCGGAGCCGAGATAGTTCAGGGTGCGGTGGCCGCTTCCAAAGCGCTGTGTCATCCTCGCAAAGCCCGCGCGGATCATGACGACGCTGTTCGGGTAGTCGCCCTCGACGGCGATCGTCGGCTCCTGGGCCGCCGAGGCGCCTGACTGCACGAGCTGCTTGTACTCGCCCGACCAGTCGTAGTCCCCGTAGGTCTCGAACTGCGTCGCGTCCATCAGGCGCTTCTTAGCCTCTGGACCCAGGTACCTCATGAAGGGCATCTCCTCCAGGTACGTCGAGAGGGCGCGCTCCCTGTAGATGCCGTCGA
>Ga0302196_10004882_pt1 | contig 12048 bp, 11 predicted proteins | sample II_Bog_N1_3_FD_198794 | JGI IMG/M metagenome (GOLD analysis project Ga0302196, IMG submission 198794) | Peat permafrost microbial communities from Stordalen Mire near Abisko, Sweden - II_Bog_N1_3 | ecosystem: Environmental > Terrestrial > Soil > Wetlands > Peat | place: Sweden: Abisko...
GCATGCTCCACCTTGCGGCGCACACCGCGCGCAGCCTTCACCTTGGCCAGGCGCTTGTCTTCCTCATCGATGCGCACGGTGATGAACTTGATCACCTGCTCGGTCACGCGCAGGCGGCGCTCCAGCTCGAGCACCACCGGCCCGGTGGCCTCAATGGTCAACAGCACATAGTTGCCGTCGTTGAACTTGCGCACCAGGTAGGCGAGCTTGCGGCGACCCATCTTTTCGACCGTCTTCACCACTCCGCCGCCACCGGTAACGGTGGTGGAGAAGCCGGCGATGAGCTTGTCGACATCCTCTTCGGCCGCGTCGGGCCGAACAATGAACATCACTTCATACACTCGAGACATCCTGTTTCCTTTTCCGCCGAGGCGCTTCCCCTCTGCTCACAGCAAATAACTCACAGCTCAACTTGCCGCGGTCGTCATTTCTGATCTCTGATCCCTGATCCCTGATCCCTGTCTTCTTTCCTGTTGAACTCGTTCATTGCCGGGCCCGGGCCTTCTGAGACGACGCGCCGCGTGGCCGTTGCCACCCGGTCCAGCACCTCATCCAGAACCGACAAATCCGCCTTGCGCAGGGGCGAGAGCAGATAGTCCCTGCCCGGCCTCCTGCCTCCACCGGCTGCAATCGCCTCCGTTGGTAGACTGAGCCCCACGCCGATACGCAGGCGCAACCACTCCTGACTGCCCAGGGCGCCGGTTACGCTGCGGGCTCCGTTGTGGCCGGCCGGCGAACCGCGCTCCCTGATCTTGAAGGTCCCCAGTTCGAGATCGAGCTCGTCATAGATCACAAGCAGGTCCCGCGCCGGGTCAGCTTCAAACTCCTTCACCAGAGCGGCCACTGCAAGCCCGCTCAGGTTCATAAACGTCTCCGGCTTGGCCAGGATCACTTCGCGCCCCGCCATGCGGCAGGTTGCGGTTGCGGCCCGGCATCGCCGGTTGCCAACCACAACGCCCTCTTGCTGGGCGATGCGGTCGATGGCCATGAACCCCGCGTTATGCGGAGTCCCCTGATACTCGAGGCCAGGGTTGCCGAGACCCACAACAAGAAACGGGCCTCGGCGAACCCTGGTGTCGATCGATTCAGCCAAGGCTTACTTCTTGGCCGCGGGCTTTTTGGCCGCGTCGGCAGTCTTGGCCGCGTCTTCCGGCTTGCCCTTCTTGGCCACTTCCGGCTCGCCGGTGGTTGCGGCGGCCACAACAGCGTCTGCCGCAACGGCGGGAGCTGCTTCCTCGCGGATGGAGACGACGTGAGCCACGGTTGCATCTTCCGCATTGAGAAAGCGAATGGAACCGGAGTGAGGCAGATCGCTCACGCGCAGCGCATCGAACAGTCCCAGATGGCTGACGTCGACGTCGATGTGGCTGGGAATGTCGCCGGGCAGGCATTCGATCTCGACCTGGCGCAGCACCTGATCGAGGATGCCGCCGGAGGCCTTGACGCCAACCGGGACGCCGAGCAGCTTGACGCGCACCTTCACCTTGAGAGTCTTGTCGAGCGCAATCCGCTTCAGGTCGATGTGGATCAGCTGGTCCTTGATGGGCTCGCGCTGCCAGTCGACGATCATGGCTTTGGCGGAAGGCTGGCCGGCCAGCTCGACGTCGAAGATGGTGTTGTGGCCGGACTCGGAAAACAGGATCCGGGAGATCTGCTTGGGGTCCACTTCCACGGCAACCGGATCATGACCGGAACCATAAAGCACGGCAGGAATTTTGCCGGCAACGCGCACGCGGCGGGCGGCATTCTTGGTAAATTTTCCCTCACGGGGCTTGGCTACAACGACTTCAGGCATTCGATTCTCTCGTTTCTTCATGTCGGGCACGGCCTGTTTAGGGCCGCTCCCTTTGTAAAGGCCAGGGGTCAGGGATCAGGGGGCAGGGATCAGAAGAACTGCGTTCCGATCTCCGCTTGCCGTTTGCCTGCTTCCGGCTGTTCGTTATTGTTGCGGGTCAATGATCCCTGAAACCTGATCCCTGACCCCTGCTTGTCAGTTGAACAGCGAACTTACACTCGTCTCCATGTGAATGCTCTCAATGGCCGCGCCCAGCAGGCCGGCGATGGAGAGGACTTTGATTTTGGGTACTTTCTGGGCCGCTTCGCGCAGGGGGATGGTGTCGGTAACGACTACCTGCTCCAGGCGCGAGTTGGCGATGCGGTCGATCGCCGGCCCGGAAAGCACGGCGTGGCTGGCGCAGGCATAAACGGTCGCCGCGCCGGCAGCGTAAAGGGCATCGACCGTTTTGACCAGCGTGCCCGCGGTGTCAATAATGTCGTCGATGATGAGGCAGGTCTTGCCGCTCACGTCGCCGACCACGTGCATCACTTCGGCCACGTTCATGTCCGTGCGGCGCTTGTCCACGATGGCCAGCGGCGCGCCGACCTTCTGCGCAAAAAAACGGGCCCGCTCCACGCCGCCTGCGTCGGGCGAAACCACGGTCAGGTTGGGCAGCTTGAGCTCGCGGAAATGACTGACAAGAACCGGGCTGGCGAAGAGATGGTCGACGGGAATGTTGAAGAAGCCCTGGATCTGGGCTGCATGCAGATCGACAAAGAGGGCGCGGTTGGCGCCTGCGGTCGTCAGCAGGTCGGCGATGAGCTTGGCGCTGATGGCCACGCGGGGACGGTCTTTGCGGTCCTGGCGGGCATAGCCGTAGTAGGGCACGACCACGGTGATGCGGGCGGCCGAGGCGCGCTTGAGCGCATCGATCATGACCAGCAGTTCCACCAGGTGCTGATCAACCGGGTAGCAGGTGGGCTGGACGACAAAAACGTCCACGCCGCGCACGTTCTCAAGCAGCTGGAAGTAGACCTCGCCATCGGCAAAGCGCTGCAGCTTGGCCTCGCCCACCGGGACGCCGATGTGGCGGCCAATCTCCTCTGCCAGCGGCTTGTTGGCGGTGCCGGAGAACAGCTTGAAGCGCTTGTCCTCGCTCAGGTTGCGGGCGCGCTTGCGCTCCGGCGCCGGTTTGGCGCCGTGCGGTTTGGCGGCGTCCGCCGACCCTGAATTCGCACCGGAATTCCCATCTCTGGGATGCGGGTCTTTGGGTGCGCCGTCGCTCTTCGCGTTCGCATCGCTGCCGGATTGCTTGTCTTCCAACGTCAACGTCACTGCGTCCACTTCCATCTCCGATTACCCTCCAAGCTGGTTTGCTTTGGCTGTTCTTCGGGGCCGAAACTCAGTGGTCGGGGATCAGTTGTCAGAGATCAGCAAAGCCGCTTGTCCCGGCCGTTGACTGATCCCTGATCTCTGACCCCTGACAACTCACGAAACCTGGCTGGGCGACTAGGATTCGAACCTAGACAAGTGCCTCCAAAGGGCACTGTCCTACCATTAGACGATCGCCCAACATGCGCACTTTCCCACCGTCCGGAAAGCTGTTCCTCAACAGCCGGAGGCGAGTCTCTCTCGCAGAACGGCTGCCTGTCAATTTCCTTTTTCTACAGAAGCATCTCGCCCCAGTAGCGCTCGCGCGGCACGGTGCGGGTCAGCTGGCTGGCCACACCGGCTGCGTGCAACCGCTGGCACGCTGCCTCTGCATCTCCGCGGGTCTGGTACAACCCGAAGAGCGCTGATCCGGACCCGGACAGCGAAGCATGGAGGGCTGCCCCCGGGGTATTGGCGGCCGCAAGGATGCGCTTGATTTCTGCAAGGGAAGGATGCTGGGCAAAGACGACGCGTTCAAAGTCGTTCTCGATCCAGCTCAATATCCCGGTGCGGACAAGCGCGGACTCTTGAGGTCCGGCCAGGTTCTCCCCAAATGGAAGAACACCGGAGGAGCCTGCTCCCTGCTGACCTTCTGTGGTTGATCCTGGATTCCGGATCGCACCCGAGAAGGCGCTGGCATAGGCGCGGCTCAACTCATTCAGTTTATCTGTACTTGCCTGCTGGGTCAAACCCTGGTCGGCACAGAGCGCGTCCCAGTCGCGAAAGGCCTGCGGCGTGGAGACGCCAACAGCCGGGGTTGCCACCACACACCACACCGCCTCGATGTCCGGCAGCGGATAGACCTGCTGGCCGCGGTCGGTGCCCAGAACCGCCCCGCCAATCAGGAACAGTGGCACATCCGAGCCAACCTGCGCGGCAATCTCCAGGCGCTCTTTCCCACCAATCCGGGTGCCCCTGGTCTCGATTTTGAGACCAGGGAGAGCACCGCCCTCAAATCCAATCCCCAGCTCCATCTCCAACCCCACCAGCGCGGCAGCCGCGTTTGCTGACCCGGCGCCCAGCCCCCCCTGGACCGGCAGCCGCTTTTCGATATGAATATCGACCTGGGCGTCCATACCCAGCGACTCAAGCGCAAGCGCCACCATCTTCCACGCGGTGTTGCGCCCATCCGTCGGAACGCGCCCATCGTTGGAGCTGAGCCGCAGCCGGGTTTCGGCCGCGCGCTGCGCAGTAACCGTCACCACGTCATAGACTTCCAGCGTCTGGTAGACAGTGGTGAGCCCATGAAAGCCGTCCGGGCGCGGCGCACCAATATACAGGCCTAGGTTGATCTTGGCGTGCGAGCGGACGGTGGTGGGCATACCGGCTCTATTCTAGATTGCCGCTCCAAAGGCCGTTCCGGGATTCATGGCCTGGGCTTTGGCTGTCTTGAGCTTGGCTACCTGGTCGCCGATCGGCATGAACTCCATGGCGATGGTTTGGCGATAGCCGAGCTGGGCCAGCTTTTTGTAGATATTGCCGTAGTTGATCTCACCTGTGCCGGGCTCGTGGCGGCCGGGGACGTCCGCTACGTGAATGAGGTCGATGACGTCGAGGTGCTTTTCGAGCTTCTCGATCAGGTTCCCCTCGGCAATCTGCTCGTGGAACAGGTCGTAGAGGAACCGCACCTGGGGATGGTTGGCGCCGCGAACCACCTCGATGCCTTCGGCGGCCGAGGTGAGGAAGTACTTCGGGTTCTCCTCCGGATCGATGCACTCCAGCAGCAGGCGGACGGGGTGGCCGTTGATCTTGCGGCCCTCAACGAGCTTGGCGGCCTGCTTGAGGCCTTCGACACAGCTCTCATGCTGGGCTTCACGGGAGAGGCCGGGAACCACGTTGCCGGACATGACAATGAGGGCCGGGCAGCCGAGCTTCTCCATCAGCGTGAGCTCGTGGGCGACTTCGGCGAGAAGGGCATCGCGCTGGGAGGGGTCGCCGATGGTGTTCTTGAGGCCGGCGGTAGTGTCGAACTCCATGCCCAGGCGGTCGCGGGCGGCCAGGGCGCGGTCAAAATCCGCGGGCGACCATTTGTGGTACTCGCCCACGAATTGAATCCGGGTATAGCCGGCTTCGGCGACTTTGGCGAGGCGCTCCTCGAATGGCAGGTCATGGAAGACGGTCCACAGCATGACCGAAAGGCCGTACTGAGGGGCAGGTGTTGCGGCCGAGGCCGCGGATTGTGTGGCCGCTGCTCGGATGGGCGGCACCGCGGCGCTCAGCGCACCGGCGGCCAGGGCCTGGGCAAACGATCTGCGATTCATTCTTTCCTCCATCGATTCCTGCATGAGATTAGGGCCTTGGCCCGTTTTCCGTCTACGGCCAGGCCGGACTTCTGTGATCTCCCACCCATTGTGCGAAGAGCGCACAATGGATGGGGCACCCAGAGCTCAATCGTCATTCGCATTGAATGCACTCCGGGCCTGCACTGTTCAGCGAGGTTCTGGCTACACCTTGCCCAGTTTGCGGGCGCGACGCAGGGCTTCCCAGTCTTTTTCGGTCTGGTCGGCATAGAGCAAGCCAAACGTGCCGAGCGCCTCGGCAAAGCCATCGCCGGAACCGAGGTAGCCGGCAATCACGAGTGGGTCTCCGGAGCGAGCATGGCCGCGGGCCAGCAGCTCTCCGCAGACTTCGGCGAAGGCTCCCAGGCCGCCGCCGGCCAGGTCTTCAAGCTCAATGGAGCCCTTGTGGTCGTTGAGCTGCCGGACAAGATACTGGCGGGCGCCGATGTGCGTCCAGCCGAGAAACGGGTCGGACTGCAACTGCATGGCGCGCTGGCCGTCGGCCACGCGCTTGCCGTTGTGGTGCTCGGCGCGGGCATGGGGCAGATAGGCCGTGTAGCCGGAGGCCGGCTCCTCCTTGATTTGCAGGAAGAGCGAATCGTTGGGGCCATTGCCTTCAAAGTAAATGCAATAGTCGCGCAGGCCTATGGAGCCCGTGCCCACCACCTTGAAGGCCACGTCGATGGGCCGGTAGAACGAGAGCAGATGCTGCCGCTGCGGCTCGAGCATCTGGCGGTAGGGCTCGAGCGAGGCCAGCACCGTGTCGGCCTGCGCCTGGGAGATGCGGGTGAGTATGGGCTTGATTTCCTTGAAGCGGCGCGGCCCGTCCGGCTTGCCGGCCGCCGGCTCGGTAAGCTGTTCGAGCGTGTGCTGGGGCGTGGCGCGCTCGGCTTTCAGCAGCGCTGCATGGACAGGGGCAATCTGGCCCAGGCGATGGACTTGGAAGCGGCCGACTTCAAGATGCGGCATCTTGGCGAAGGCGCGCATCTGCGCGGTGTAGCGGACGATACACTCCTCGACGGCGCGGCGGACGGAGGAGTCCTTGTGACCGGAGCCGCGGCCAGCCAGCGCGATGGAAGCGGCCATGCGCTTCAGATCCCACTCGAAGGGGCCGTGGATGGTCTCGTCGAAGTCGTTGATGTCGAAGACCAGGCGGCCGTCGGGCGCGGCGTAGGCGCCCACGTTGCGCACGTGCGCGTCGCCGCAGAGCTGGCTGGCGATGCCGGTGTTCGGCAACACGGCCAGGTCCGCGGCCATCACCGGGACGGCGCCGCGGAAGTAGCCGAAGGGCGAGTCGGCCATGAGCTCGTACTTGAGCTTGACCAGCGCCGGCACGCGGCCCTTCATCGACCGCTCCAGCAGCGTCGCCGGAGATGTGGTGCGAGCCTTGATGTTGAGTGCGTCGTGCTGCTGGCGGCCGACCTGCTTGCGCCGCGCCTGGCCCAGCTTCGTGCGCTCCTGCGGAGTTGCCCAATGCATAGGCCGCACCATACTAGCTTGCCCGCGGGCCGCGCAACTCCTCATACTCCGTGATTTACACTGCTGGCTGGAGCTTCGGCGTCCCCTCCGGCAGCCGCAGCCGTTCGAACGCCGGTTCCGCTTGGGGAGGAAATTCGCTTGACCCGTGCCCTGCTTCTCCTTTCCGCTGTTTTTTCTTTCTCGCTGTCAACTGTTGCTGCCCGAGCGCAGGCCGGCGCCCAGCCGCTGACAGTGGAGGCCATCTTCGGGCACGGGTCGCTGGCCGGGCATCCGCCCGATGGGCTCTCCTGGTCGCCCGACGGAAAGCACCTGACCTATCTCGACGGCGGAGAGCTGGTCGATCTGGACCCGGCCACAGCCAAGTCGCATGTGCTGGTGAGCCGCGCCAAGCTGGCTGCGCTCTCCGGCGCAGCCGAGTCGGAGGCCGACCGCGACCGTCGCGACCGCTACAAGATGGCCAGTTATCTGTGGGCGCCGGACTCCCTGCACCTGCTCTTCGACTCCGACGGGCGTCTCTGGCTTTACGATCTGCGCAACGGAACGGGCCTGCAGGTGGGGTTCACGGGAATCGAGTCCGGCGACGATCCCAAGTTTTCTCCCAACGGCGCGATGATCTCGTTTGTGCGCGAACACGGGCTATCCGTGCTGCGGCTCAGGGATCCGGGCAGCCCGACGGTTGTGGTGGCGTCCGCGCCCGGTCCGGCAACCACCAACGGCGAGGTGGACTGGGTTTACGAAGAAGAGCTGGATACGCGCAGCAACTACTTCTGGTCGCCGGACTCGAAGAGCCTTGCCTACATGCAGATGAACGAGAGCGATGTGCCGTCGTATCCCGTCATCGATTGGATTCCTACGCACGCCAAGGTGGATCCGCAGCGCTATCCGCAGCCGGGCGACCCCAACCCTGAGGTCCGCGTCGGCGTGGTCGGCGCCACCGGCGGCAAGACCAGCTGGGTCAAGCTGCCCCTTCATCCCGGAGAGGATTACATTCCCCGCTTTGGCTGGGTCGACCACAAGACGCTGTGGATCGAGATGATTACTCGCGATCACAAGCATCGCGATCTCTACTTTGCCGATGCGGCTACAGGCCAAACGCACGTAGTGCTGCAACTGACGGACGACAAGTTCCTCGACGAGAATTACGACGTCTCGGTGGGTTATGGCTACCTGGTGCTCACCGGCTGGAGCGATGGTCACAACCAGCTCTACCTCTATAGCTACAACCAGGGCGACCCCATGGCGGGCGAGGCCAAGCTGGAGCGGCAGCTGACCAAGGGCGACTTTGAAGTGGGCGAGGTTCTCAGCGTCGATCACGCGGCCAAACTGGTCCGCTTCGCCTGCAACGCAAGCAGCGCTCCCGAAGGCAAGCCACCTCAAGGCAACCCGCCCCAAGGCAAGCCGCTGGAGCAACAGTTGAGCGAGGTCAGCTTCGACGGCGTGCTCCGCCCGCTCACCAGCGCGGCCGGCTTCCACGAAGGCAACTTTGCCCCGCTGGGCGGCGCGTATATCGACAGGCGTTCCACGCTCATGAGTCCGCCCACGCTCGAGCTTTGCCAGGCCGCGGACAAGTGCCATGTCTTTTGGGAAACGCACGCCCTTGAGGCCTACCATTTGCGGGCGCCGGAGCAGCTCGAAGTAAAGGCTCACGATGGAACCACGCTCTACGCCACGCTGCTGCTGCCCGCCGGAGCCGAAGATCCGGCCAGTGTTCCACTCATCGTGAACCCCTATGGCGGGCCGGGAGTGCAGACTGTGGTCGATCGCTGGAGCGACAGCCTGTTCTTCGACGAGTTGCTCGCCCAGCATGGGTTTGCCGTCCTGCACGCCGACAATCGCGGTATGGGCAACCGGGGCCGTGAGTTCGCGCAGGCGGCGTATCGCAACTTTGGCCCGGTGCAGCTGGAAGATCAGTTGACCGTTCTCGACGCGGCGCTGGCCCGGTATCCGCAGCTGGACAACAAGCGCCTGGGCTGGTGGGGATGGAGCTGGGGCGGCACCTTCACGCTCTATGCACTCTCCCACTCCGACCGCTTCCGCGTGGGAGTTGCCGTGGCTCCGGTCACCGACTGGCGCAACTACGACTCGATTTATACGGAACGCTACCTGAGCCAGCCGACGGAGTTTCCCACCGGCTATCGCGACTTCTCCGTGGTCAACTCCGCGGCCAATTTGAAGGGGCGTCTGCTGCTGGTTCACGGCACCGGCGACGACAACGTGCACATCGAGAACACCGTGCAGTATGTGCAGCAGCTGATTGAGGCTGAACTTCCGTACGACCTGCAGATCTATCCGCGCAAGACCCACTCCATCGCCGGCGCGGACGTGCGCACGCACCTCTTCAACCGCATCGTGGCTCAGTTTGAGCAGTACCTGAAGCCCGCGGTGCAATGAAACGCGACAGCGGCACCCCCGGCGAACTCTGCGCTCTCCTTCGAGCCTGCGAGGAAGCACTGCTCGATCCGGCTGCGCGCCGCGAATACGCGAGGGTTGCGCCGTTGCTGGCTGAGGACTTCGAGGAGTTCGGCTCTTCCGGAAGGGTTTGGTCGCGGGCTGAGATTCTGGAGTTGCTGGCAACCGAGAGTTACTCGCCGCCCGCGATGGAAGACTTCAACTGCCGCTTGATTGCCGAGGGCGTGGCCCTGGTTACCTATCGGGCCGTACGGACAAACGCACTGACGGGCCAGCCATCCGCGACGTTGCGGAGTTCTATCTGGACAAAAGAAGCCGGAAGGTGGCGCGTGCGCTTCCACCAGGGGACGAAGGCGCTCGAAAGCGGCAGCCTGAAGCCTTTATAGTTCGTGGCGGCGGAACAGGTCGTCTTTGTCGCGGCTGGGGCAGTTGGAGCAGCCCAGGCAGCAGACCAGAAGCACAGCCACGCACACCGTCACCAGTACCGCGATCACGCTTCCGTTCGTCGAAAACCAATGAATGACACTGTGCATATCCAGGAAACCCACACAATCGACAAATGTTTCGCCGATGAACCGAGCAAACGATCACACAGTCCGATCTTCGGGACACCGGAATCCCGGCGAGGACAGTGTACCATCGACAGATTTTCTTCGTCACCCTTCAAATTTGTCTTGCCGCGAAGAGAATAAAAAGCGAAAATAAATCGGGATGGCTTCCGCCCCCAACCCGGCTGTGAACTTCATCTTGGGCCCAGGCCCACAGGAAGACCATACCTCCGATTGGGGAGCCGGGACTGACTCAAAGGAGACAGAGCCGGCATCGCTCCAGGGTCAGGCTCCGGGGAACGCCCTCAACTGGCTCTTCGTCGACCTCAACTCCTACTTCGCCTCGGTGGAGCAGGAGGTGCGGCCGGAGTTGCGCGGCCGCCCGGTTGCCGTGGTGCCCATGATGGCCGACACCACCGTCTGCATTGCCGCCAGCTACGAGGCCAAGGCGCACGGCGTGAAGACCGGGACCATGGTGGCCGATGCCAAGCGCATGTGTCCTGGCCTGGTGCTGCTTGAGGGGCGTCACGAACTTTACACCGAATATCACCACCGCATTGTGGAGGCCGTGGAGAGCTGTGTGCCGGTCACGGCCGTGCTTTCCATCGACGAGATGGCCTGCCGGCTGATGGGCCGCGAGCGGCCGCTGCTCGCCGCCATTGAGCTGGGCCGCCGCGTCAAAGAGACCATCCGCGCAAAGGTTGGCCCCACGCTGCGCAGCTCGGTAGGGCTGGCCACCAACCGCTATCTGGCCAAGGTGGCCAGCGACATGGAAAAGCCCGATGGCCTGGTCGCCCTGCCGCTCGACATTCTCCCCGAGGCGCTGCGCCAGCTGACTCTGCGCGATCTGCCGGGCATTGGCGCGCGGACGGAGAAGCGGCTGAACGACAAGGGGATCCGGACCATGGAACAGTTGCTGGCGCTCGACTGCGACAAGGCCGGCGAGCTATGGGGGTCAGTGTGGGGCGAGCGGCTGTGGCACTGGCTGCGCGGCGAAGACTTTGACATGGCGGAGACTGAGCACCTGAAGTCGCTCAGCCACCAGCATGTGCTGGCCCCGGAGATGCGCACCCCGGAAAAGGCCTGGGCCGTGGCCCACAAGCTACTGCACAAGGCGGCCATGCGGCTGCGCGCCGGAGGCCTGTGGGCCAGCAGCATCGGGCTGGCGGTCGGGTTCGCTGGGCCGCACGGTGAGCGTGGCCCGGTGAGCAACTATGGCGTGCCGAAGAAGGGCTGGAAGAGCGAGCTGAAGCTGAGCGAGTGCCAGGACAACCAGACGTTGATCGCCGCGCTTGCCCGCCTCTGGGCAGGCATTCCCAAAGAGGAGGAGTTTGCCCACCCCTACTTCATCGGCGTGCATCTCGATGGGCTGGTGCCCGACCGGCTGCACTCACTCAACCTCTTCGAAGGCACCGAGGACGAGCAAAGCCGGTCGCGGCTGCTGGCGGTGATGGACCAGCTAACAATAAGTATGGATTGAGCACTCTGGCTCCGGCGACGATGCTGACCGCTTACAAGTCGGCGCCGACGCGGATCGCGTTCCACAGCATTCCCGATCTGTTCTAGCTTTTGGAGGGTCAGGGCCAGCACTTCCTGGGTGGATTTCCGGGCGAATCGGTCGCACAAAGGATGCAAGGATATCGACGCGGGGCGGGCGAGAACCGCACCGGCTTCCCATACAATGTCTTCTGGGAGCTTGAATTGATGGCACACATGGTTTTTTGTACGCGCAACAAGAAGGAGATGGAGGGCCTGGACGAGCCGCCCTTCGACTCGGAGTTTGGCCAGAAGATCTTCAAAAATGTCTCCAAGGCTGCTTGGGGCGAGTGGGTGGAGCGGCAGAAGATGCTACTGAATGAGTACCGGCTCCAGCCCTGGACGCCTTCGGCGCAGCAGTTCCTCGTCGAACAGATGGAAGAGTTCTTCTTCGGCTCCGGCGGAGCGTTGCCGCAGGAGTTTGTGGCGCCGTCGCACTGAGACCGGCGCCGTGTCTTCCTAGGCTGGCGGCTGCAAAGGCAGCGTCAGCCAGGCAAGCCCGAGATCGCGCCCCATATCGCCCGTGTCCGCCGCCGGAGCGTCATAAAAGAGCGCCAGCCCCTTATCGGTCTTTACCACCGACGGCATG
>Ga0302196_10004886_pt1 | contig 12044 bp, 9 predicted proteins | sample II_Bog_N1_3_FD_198794 | JGI IMG/M metagenome (GOLD analysis project Ga0302196, IMG submission 198794) | Peat permafrost microbial communities from Stordalen Mire near Abisko, Sweden - II_Bog_N1_3 | ecosystem: Environmental > Terrestrial > Soil > Wetlands > Peat | place: Sweden: Abisko, Stordalen...
TCGGCAACGTCGTCGACTTTCTCCTGGACGACGAGCGCTGGACCGTCCGCTACCTCGTCGTCGAGACGGGTGCGTTCTTCGATCAGAGGCGCGTCCTCATCTCGCCCATCTCGTTTCGTACCGCAGACTGGGCGACGCGTGAGTTTCACCTCGCGCTCACGATCGACAAGATCCAGAAGAGCCCGAGCATCGACACGGACAAGCCGGTCTCCCGGCAGCACGAGGTCGATTACTACCGCTACTACGGCTACCCCTATTACTGGGGCTACTCGGGCATGTGGGGCATGGGCTTTTACCCGGGGTTTCTTGCGGACCGAAAGTGGGAGGAGGCCTCGTCCCGCTACGAAGACAAGGCCTCGGGCGACGCGCACCTGCGTAGCGCCAAGGAGGTCCGCGGGTACACCGTCCAGGGGACGGACGCCGAGGTGGGCCACATCGCGGATTTCGTCGTCGACGACGAGAGCTGGACCATCCAGTACCTGGCGGTCGACACGAGCAACATGTGGTTCGGCAAGAAGGTGCTCGTTGCGCCGATCTGGGCGCGCGAGGTGAGCTGGCCTCAGCGCAAGGTGCTGGTCGATCTGACGCGCGAGACCATCAAGAGCAGCCCGCCCTGGGACACCGAGGCCGCGATCAGCCGCCAGTACGAGTCGGCCCTTCACGACCACTACGGGCGCCCGAAGTACTGGGCCGGTAAAGATGCCCCGAAGGGCCCGCCGCCCCTGCCGGCGGCGGCGATTCACCGGAGCTGATCGGCCGTCGTTTGGGCCTCAGCGGGATTTGATGGGATGACCGCGCGGCGTCGCCGCGGCGGGCTGAGGGCTCGGCTCGACGCGCGACGCCAGCGCACCGCGCGCGCCGTCCATGGCCACGCCGGCCGCGTGCAAGCGCTCGACGAGCGTGGCGAGCGCCGCGCGTAGCTTGCGAGGGCCGATGTCGAGCTCCTCCGCCATCAGCGCGAGGGCGCCGTCGACCTGCGCCTTTGCGGTCGCCGGAGGGAGGGTCTCCGTGCGCACGGTCGCGGACGTGACGAGAGCGACGACGTCCTCGTGCAGGTGCACCATCGACGCGAGCAGCGGACGCAGAAGGGCGGCATCGACGTGCCGCAGCTCCACCGCGAGGTGAATCTGCTGGGCGACGGGAGGAAGCTCCCCATCGCTCTCCCAGCGGGTGAGCGTGCGCCGCGACACGCCGAACCGGCCTCCAAACGTACTCTGCGACTCTCCGAGCGCGTTGCGCACGACCATCAGTGACCGCGCAAATGCATCATTTCGCTTACGTTTCACTGGACCCCGCTCCCAACCGCCACGCGGACACCGTCCCCGGCTGGCGACAGGGACGATACCCCAACGAAGCGCCTCCCCGGGCCTCGAATGTGACATGAGATCACCTAATATCGGGCCACGCTCGACTTCAGGTGATACGGGATCACCTGATATCGGGCCGCGCTCGACTCCAGGTGACACGGGATCACCTGATGTCGCGCCGCGCTCGACTCCAGGTGACACGGGATCACCTGATGTCGTGCCGCGCTCGACTCCAGGTGACGCGGGATCACCTGATGTCGGGCCGCGCTCGACTTCAGGTGACACAGGATCACCTGATATCGGGCCGCGCTCGACTTCATGGGATCCCGGATCACTTGGCGGTCGTGCCGACCGGCTTCTTCTCGTCGAGCACGTCGCGCACCTTGCGCGCGAGCGACTGCGCGGTGAACGGCTTCTTCAGGAAGGCGAAGCCCTTGTCGACGACGTCCAAAGGTCCGCCGGTGTAGCCGGACATGCAGAGGACGCGCATGTTGCCGCGCTCCCGCAGGAGGCGTTTCGCCAGGTCGGGCCCGCGCATCTGCGGCATCACGACATCGCTCAGCAAGAGGTGGATCTCCCCGTCGTGCTGCTCGCAGTGGAGCAAGGCCTCGCCTGCGCTGCTCGCCTCGAGGATCCGGTAGCCGTGCCGCTGGAGGATGCTGCGGGCGACGGCGCGCACCGGAGCCTCGTCCTCGACGAGCAGGATGGTCTCCTTGCCGTTCAAGGTCGACGGGGCGTCGGACGTGCGCGGCGTGTCCGTGTCGGCGTCGACGCGCGGCAAGCGGATCTCGAAGGTCGTGCCCTTGCCCGGCGTGCTTTCGACCGACACCGAGCCGCCGCTCTGGTTCACGATCCCGAACACCATCGAGAGGCCGAGACCGGTCCCCTTGCCGGCCTCCTTGGTGGTGAAGAAGGGCTCGAATATGTGCTCACGCGTGGCGGCATCCATTCCGGTGCCGTTGTCGCTGACCCGCAGGGAGACGTATCGGCCCGGGAGCATCCCGGGGTGACCGCGGGTCTCGCTCTCGCCGAGGACGACGTTGGTGGTCTCGATCGTGAGCTTGCCGCCCGACGGCATCGCGTCGCGCGCGTTCACCGCGAGGTTCATGACGACCTGCTCGACGCTCCCGGGGTCGGCCTTGACGCGACCGAGCCCCGGCGGGTGCAGGTACTCGACGGAGACGTCCTCCCCGAGCAGGCGCAGCAGCATCCGGTCCATCCCGGCGAGCAGCTCGTTGAGATCGAGCACGCGCGGCTCGAGCGACTGCTGGCGGCTGAAGGCCAGGAGCTGCCGCGTGAGCTGCGCGGCGCGGTGCCCGGCCTGGCAGATCTCCGCGACGTCCCCGAGCGCCGGATGATGGGCGCCGAGGTCTTCCTGGAGGAGCTCGCCGCAGCTCAAGATCACGGACAAGATGTTGTTGAAATCGTGCGCGATACCGCCGGCGAGCTGCCCGACGGCCTCCATCTTCTGCGCTTGACGGAGCTGCGCCTCGAGCCGCCGTGTCTCGGTCACGTCGATGCCCGTCGAGAGCTGCACCTGCCGGCCCTCGAGCTCGAGGGTGTGCGCCACGATCTCGACGTCGAGGATCGCGCCGCTCTTGGTCCTGTGCTTCCTCGTGCCGCGGAAGCTCACGGGGGCGGAAGTGTCACCGGGCTGCCGGATGACGATGTCCCTCCGTAGCGCGGGGATTTCCTCGGGGACCTTCAGATCGAGGATCGAGCGCGCGAGGAGCTCTTCGTTCGTGTAGCCGTACTGCCGCGAGGCTGCCGCGTTCGCGCCGAGGATCTGAAACGTGCGAGCGTCGAACAGGAGCATCGACACCGGGCTCTCGTCGAAGAGCAGGCGGTAGCGCTCCTCGGACAATCGGAGGGCCGTGGCCGCTTGCTCGCGCTCGTCGTCCGTGCGCTTCTTGGTCTCCTCCTCCGCGGTGACGTCGTCGATGAGGAGCATCACGCCACCCTCGTCGTCGAGCAGGAAGATCCGCGTGTCGTACCAGCGGCTCTTGCCGTCCGGCAGCTGCGTGCTCGAACGTCGGGTCACCGTCTCGCCCCCCGCGCGAATCACGGCCAGCTGGGCGCGGAGCCTTGCTTGCTCCGGAGCCGATACGAAGTCGAAGACGCTCCGGCCGAGATCCCGCGCTGCCGAGACGAATTTCGTGTCCCGGTTCAGCGAGGTGAAGCGGTCCTCGCGGTCGAGCGTGATGACGTAGCCGGGCCAGTGCGAGGCCAACGCCCTCCATTTCTTCTCCACGATGCCCCCCCTGACTACGTACGCTTCTCACTCGGGCAATAGCCCCGCAAGGGGCACGCCACGAGCTAAGGCTTGGTATGTATAGGCCAGCGGTCACCCAACGGCGCTGTTTTTGCGCGTCCGCGCGGTCCTTGCGCACACGAGTACGCTTCGAGGCGCCGAGGTCGCGCAGCGGACTCCGCTAAACCATCACGCTGTCGCCTAACTAGCGGTAAGATTGCCGCTGCATGGCCACGAGCGACAAGAAGGTCCGCCTCAAAGTCCACCGCCAGGACAGCGCCGACGCGCCCGACACGCGTCGGTGGGAAGAGTTCGAGATCCCCTGGCAGCCTCAGATGAACGTCATCAGCGCGCTCATGGAGGTCCAGAAAAACCCCAAGACCGCCGACGGCAAGTCCGTGCCTCCGGTCGTGTGGGAGTGCGTGTGCCTCGAGGAGGTCTGCGGCTCCTGCACGATGGTCATCAACGGCAAGGTCCGCCAGTCGTGCACCGCGCTGGTCGACCAGATCTCCCCCAACGGCGAGACCATCACCCTCGAGCCGATGACCAAGTTCCCCCTCGTGCGCGACCTCATCGTCGACCGCTCGCGGATGTTCAACGATCTCAAGAAGGTCAAGGCGTGGATCCAGCTGGATGGCTCGTACGAGCTCGGCCCGGGGCCGCGCCAGGCGCAGGAGAACCAGGAGGAGGCCTACCCCCTCTCGCGGTGCATGACGTGCGGCTGCTGCCTCGAGGCGTGCCCGCAGATCAACCCGTCGTCCAAGTTCATCGGCCCGGCCGCGATCAGCCAGGTGCGCCTCTTCAACCTCCACCCGAGCGGCAAGATGCACGCGAGCGAGCGGCTCGACGCCCTCATGGGCGAGGGCGGCATCGCCGACTGCGGCAAGGCACAGAACTGCGCGGAGGTGTGCCCGAAGGAGATCCCGCTGGTCGACTCGATCGCCGTGGTCTCGCGCGACACGACGAAGCGGATGCTCTTCGGCTGGCTCCTGAAGTAGGCGCGCCCCGTGCCCCTTCGCGACGCTCTCCGCCGAAAGGCGCGCTCATGAGGCCTGGCCGCTTCGCGTGGCTGGGGCGGGCCGGCGGGGCGCTCGCGGCCGTCGTCCTCATGGCAACCCCCGCGCTCGCCCAGGAGCCTGCGGACCACGGGCCGCAGCCCGCGGTTGGCGCTCCGGAGCCTGTGCAGAACGACGCGCCGCCGACGCCCATTCTGCCCGAGGCGCCCATCGAGGTGCCTCCGCCGCCGCCGCGCCACAAGGGCCTCGTCCTCGAGGCGGGCGTCGGCGCGCTCCAGTTTCTGGGGCAGTTCAAGCACGTGGCGCCGCTCGCGACGTGGGGGTACGCGCAGCTCGGCTACGAGCCGTGGCGCTGGCTCCTGCTCTATGGGTACGGTGAGCTCACCTTCACGGACACCTCGGAGGCCGAGGACGAGACGCACGCACGCGCCTTCCCCATCTACGGCTTCGGCGGCGGGGCGCGCATCACGGTCCACGCGACGGAGCGTGTCGCCGTCTTCGTCCAGGGACAGGCCGGTGCGATGCAAGCCGACATCCCCAAGGGCGCGCTCGCGGACCTGGGCTTTCCCAAGGCGGAGAACCTGGGGGTCGCCCTGGGCGGCAGGCTCGGCGTCGAGTGGTACCAGATGGACCGCCACCTGGCCCTCGGGCTCGGCGTCGGCCTGCGCGACGCCATGGGCTTTCAGAAGGACTTCGGGGCCGATACGCCGCTCGCCTTCGATGCCACCGCGTCCATCCGTTACACCTTCTGAGCCCGACCTCCGCGGCTTCGTTCAGTAGAGGCGGATGATGCCCTGCTCCAGAAAGCCGATGACGAACCGCAGACCATCGGCGCGGGGCATACCCGAGATATCCAGGATCATCTCGATCGTGGACACGCCGTCGACCTGGGACAGGAGAAACGCGGCGCGGTGATCGACGGCGAGCGCGCGAAGCTCGTTCTGGTCCACCGCGAGCGTGGGCACCCACTCGAGCGAGCCCAGACGCCGCAGCAGCGCGTCCTCGGTCATGCCGGCAGCGACGGACGAGACCGAGGATGGCGCCGAAGGTGGGGCCTCGGCGGAGGGGGATCCGGGGCGGTCGTAAGTACCCGACGCCGGGTCGTCTGGCGGAGGCCTCGTCGGCATCTCCGACGGAGCCGCGCGATCGTCCCTGTCGCCCATCTTGGCCTTGGCGAACGCCTCCAGGTCGAAGGGCGGCGCGATGGTGGGCCGGTCGAAAACGTCCGACTCGTCCGTGGGCGCGTCCAACGCAGCGACGACCTCAGCGACATCCTCGCGCCGAGCGGTCTGCTTGTCGCGCGACGAGGATGTCATCACCCATCACCGTGCCGCACCTCAGCAATAAGGGCAACTGGGTACTGGGAGACTCGCCCAGATAGGGGAATCCGGGCGATCGTGTGCGGACGGTGCACCGTTGCCAACGTCACGGCTTTCATGCGATTTCCTGAGGATGCTCCTCCCCCGACGCGCACTCCTCGTTGTGACGTTTGTGACAGCTGCGGCGTGCGGCGGCGAGGTGCAGACAGCCCCGCCGCCGCCACCACCGGTCGCGCCGGCCCCGCCACCACCGCCGCCTGCACCCACCGCGGAGGCGCCGCCGCTTCGACCCGAGGCCGGCCACAACCTGGCCATGCTCGCTGCGGGCTGCTGGTTCGGGGGCATCTGGGGCGACGCCGAGGGTGATTCGCCGGAGATGCGCGCCGAGGCGAGCCAGGCGAGGTGCCACGACGTGATTCGCCGCGTCTACGGGGCCGACGACAAGGATCGCTACGAGCAGCTGCGGGCCTACGAGCCCGCGATCGTGGGCGACATCGCCGCCAAGGTGGAGCTCCTCGCGAAGGACGATCCGGACGACGCGCCGCGCGCCAAGACGCTCGCCGCCCTCGTCCAGGCCGTCGCCGCAGCGCAGCGCGAAGCCATGGTGGCGCGACGCGCGGCGGCGCGCGTGCGGCGCGACCTCGATCACGAGCCGGACAAGCTCTCGAACGACGAGGCCGCCGCCATCCCCGCGCTCAAGGACACGCGGAGCCTCGAGGCGCTCCTCAAGATGGAGGCGGGGGACATCACCCACGACGCGCACGCCCTGGGAGTGCTCGCCGCGCTCGAGCGGATGCAGATCGGGCTCGATCTGCCCAAGCACATGAAGCTCTACGCGGTGGGCGGCGCCAACCAGCTCCTCTTCGGGACGGCCCCGCCCGTGCTGCCGGACGACGCCATCAAGAAGCTGCCGCGCGGCACATGGCTCACCTACCTGACGGACGTTTCGCAGGCCGCCGGTCACCCCGTACCGGCGACGGTGAAGGGCGCCAAGCAGCGCGAGCCGCTCGCGTGGGCCGGAGTGCTGGATGGCTACGGAGACAAGCTGCGCGGCGACATCGACCAGCTCGCCAAGGACACCCGCTTGACGCACGTGGCCACGGTCGTGACGCGGCGGCTCGAGGCCGAGTACAAGGCCGAGCTCAACGCGATGACGGGACCGCCCGCCCCGAAGGACGCGAAGGCGCCGCCGGCGAAGGGCCCGCAGCCGAAGCCACCGACGGGCCACTGACCCAGAAGGCGATTGGGCGACTGCGCCCGCGTGCGCGCCTTGAGCGATCGGTCGACCGGCGCAGTTGCTCAATCGTCACCTTGGGCGGAGCCGGTGCGCGGCAGCGACTGGGCGTATCCGGACGGCGTCCGGGGGACGCTATGGGAAAGAAGGGCGTGTGGGGGTGGCCCAAGGACGTGAGCTGACCGATCGCCGGCGCGTGAGCAGCGCACGCGCCGGGCGGGAGGCATCGTGAAGCGCACCGACACCCATCGGTTCCACGGGGAGGGCGCGCAGCGAATCGGGTGACGCGCCTATTCGCCGTTGCGAGGACACACCTCCGGCCATCGGTGCCGGTGGCACTGCCGTCCGCAACGCACCTCGCCGCTCGAAGCTCACGCTGCAACCTCGGGCGGCGCGCGCGCCAGCGGTTTTGGGGCGTCCAGCGGTCGACGCACGACCGCGAGCTCGCCGCACGCAGGGCATCGGCGGACGTCGATTCCTGTCAGTTGCTGCAGGAGCTGTTGCCAGGGCAACGCCGGATCGACCGGGCCGCCGGTTGATGGTGCGGGTGCCGGGCCCTCGGCTGGCGGGTTGGCTGGGGGCGAATTCAAGAGGGCGCGGGCCACGGCGAGCTTCGTCGTGGCGTTGCTCGGGGCCATGAGCCCGTAGTGGCGAATCTTGACGAAGCCCGGAGGCAGGACGTGTTGGATGAAACGGGCCAGGAAGTCCTGAGCGGCCAGCGTCATGGCCTTGCCGTCCTTGGTGCGGAAGGTCACCTGCCCATCTTGTAGGGACAAGAGTCGCTGGTTGCTGATGCCGATGCGGTGCGTGTACCTACCGAGGTAGCGGATGACGTGCTCGGCCCCGCCGAAGGGCCGCTTGGCGTACACGACCCAGCTGCAGCGCTGCAGACGGTGGAGCAAGATCGACATGCCCTCGGGGTCGACCGGCTCGGGTCCGAGATCGAGTCGTCCGCGGTCGTGGGCGTCGCGAAGCTTCGCGCACATCTTGCCCCGGAAGAGCGCTCCCATGACGTGGACGGGCAGCAAGAAGTCGCGCTTGGAGCTTTTCCATGCGGTGCCGTCGGCGGTCAACCCGCCGCCGGTCACGATGCAGTGCACGTGGGGATGGAGCGTCAACTCGCGGGTCCAGGTGTGCAGCACCGCCGTGACACCGAGCTCTGCTCCCAACCACTCGGGATCGCGGCCGAGCTCCAGCAGCGTCTCAGATGCAGCCGCAAACAACATGTCGAAAACGGTCCGGGAGTTGCGCCTCACCAAAGGCCGCAGCTGCTCCGGTAGGGTGAAGACGACGTGAAAGTAGTGGGTGGGCAGGATGCGCGCGAGCCGGCCCACAATCCATCGCGCCTGCGCCAACGACTGGCACTTAGGGCAATGCCGGTTGCGGCACGAGTTGTAGGACGGCTCGGCCCGACCGCACGCAAGGCACACGTCCAGATGCCCACCCAGCACGGCCGTGCGGCAGCGCTCGATGGCGCGCAACGCAGCATGCTGATCGGGAGTCAGGGCGTGAGCGCGCCGAAACGCCTCGCCGTGCTCGCGAACGATGTCGGCGAGCTCGAGGGCGGGGCGGGGCCGGCGCGCACCGTCCGGTGCGTCGCAACCGCGAAGCACGCGCTGTCAGCGATTCGTGGGAGCGCTCGTCGACAACGGAGGCATGCGGTCCAGCGGGCTCGTCACGCTCCGCACCCGCGCCGTCGTCACGTGCACATACAGCAGCGTGCTGCGCATCGAGCCGTGACCGAGCAAGACCTGCACGGTGCGCAGGTCCACGCCCTGCTCGAGCAGCTGCGTGGCGAAGCAGTGACGCAGCGTGTGGGGGGTCACCCGGTCGTCGATGCCCACCCGACGCGCCGCCTTGCGCAGCCCGCGCGCCACCGACCGCCGCGACAGCGTTCCCTCGCCGCTCCAGGCCGGGAACACCCACGGCCCGCTCGGGCGGCGCTGGCGCCAGTACGAGCGCAGTGCCTCCAGCAGCCTCGGCGAGAGCATCACGTCGCGCGCGCGTCCCCGCTTGGCGTGGCGGATGTGCAGCACCATCGCGCGGCTGTCGATGTCCTCCACGCGTAGTCGGCACGCCTCGCCCACGCGTAGCCCGGCGCCATACGCCAGCATCAACACCGTCCGGACGGCCACCGAGGCCACCGCGCCGAGCAGCCTCGCGATCTGCTCCGGCGACAGCAGCATGGGCAGACGCATCGGCGTCTTGCGCCGGGGTATACCCGCCGTCACCTCGGGACGCCCGAGCGCGGCGCCGTACACAAACCGCAGCGCCGCCGCGTAGACGTTGTGCGTCGAGGGACTCAGTCTCCGTTCCCGAACGAGGTGAAGGAGGAACGTCTCGACATCCTCGCGACCGAGCTCGCTCGCCGGTCGGCCGAAGAACCCCTCGTAGCGGCTGATGCACCAGCCGTACGCGTCGCGTGTTCCCCGAGGCGTGCCTCGAAGGTCGAATGCTCGGTCCAGACTCTCCCGTGTCGTCATGGCGTGCTCCAGAGAACCGGGCGCCCACCTCGGACGCCACGGACCTCCAGGGTCGCCTGCACTCCGGCACGCGCTAACGTCCCGACCTACCCCGCGCCCTCTCCGCGCTCCGGCGCGCGCCACGACGACTCAGCTCACAAGGCTGCCGCGCAGCGGCTTCGTCCAAGCCATCGGTTTCGGTGCGCCGGGGAAAACCGGCATGAGAAAGTAGGTGAGCAAGATGCAGCACGTGAAGGTCGAGCAAGTCCTACCCCAGGAGGAGTCCACCCCTGGGAAGCCCAGTCCTTGCGTCAGGCGGGGCGATCCGCAGGGCGAAGCGTAGGAGGGCGCGTGGGCGGGCCGGGCGATCGAGCCTCGAAACATGGATTTTCGAGGGAGCCAACGCTTTCGAAACGAGCGGATGGCCATGGCGAGATTCCGAAAAGTGTGGACGTGGAATCCTCGCTCCCTCCGGGGTCCAAGAGTTCGGCAAGCGCACACATGTCTCATGCACGGGAACCGGGAGACCTCGGAGGGGCCAGTGCGCCGATGGTGGCGTGCGGGCACAGGCGGGAAGGCGAATGCCGCAATCCGCAGCAGTCCTCCGAGGAGTCGGACGCGTCCGTAGTACCGACCTGCAAGAAGTCGACGAAGACGTGGGTAACGCCCGTCGAGTCGATGGAGGGAAGGGACGCGGCCAACGGAAAACTCGCTTCACGAAACGCGCTCCGGGCTCAGGACCGGGCAGGCGCGCTCACGGACCTGGAGCGGGTCGGACAGCGAGCGAAGCAAAGGAGAGGGGAACGGTTCATCAACTTGCTGAGCCATCTCAAGGTGCCGCTACTGCGAGAGGCGTACAACCGCCTCAACAAGGCAGCGGCCCCTGGCGTTGATGGTGTGACGTGGTGCGAGTACGGCGAGAATCTGGACGCCCGCTTGCGCGACCTCCAGGACCGCGTTCACCGCGGTAGCTACCATCCGCAGCCGGTGCGGCGGGTGCACATCCCGAAAGGTGATGGTCGCACGCGTCCGCTCGGCATCCCCTCGCTGGAGGACAAGGTCGTCCAGCAAGCGGCGCGGATGATCCTGGAGCCCATCTACGAGCAGGAGTTTCTGGGTTTCTCGTACGGCTTCCGGCCAGGCCGGTCGCAGCACAAGGCCCTGGACGCTCTGGCAGTGGCCATCGGCAGGATGGTGAACTGGGTGCTCGACGCGGACATCCGTGATTTCTTCAACACCATCGATCACGGGTGGATGCAAAAGTTTCTCGAGCACAAGATCGGGGACCGACGCATGGTGCAGCTTCTGATGAAGTGGCTGCACGCAGGCGTCATGGAGGACGGCGAGCTGCGCGAGGTGCAGGAAGGGGCGCCGCAAGGGGGCGGAATCAGCCCCTTGCTGTCGAACATCTACCTGCACTACGCGCTCGACCTGTGGGTCCAGCAATGGCGCAAGCGGCAGGCACGACGTGAGGTCTACGTGGTGCGTTATGCCGACGATGCTGTGCTGTGCTTTCAGGACGAGCAGGACGCACACGCGATGCGGTCGGCGATGGCCGAACGTCTTGCGAGATTCGGCCTGGAGCTACACCCGGAAAAGACCCGGGTACTGCGGTTCGGGCGCTACGCCCGCGAGAGGTGCGAACGCGACGGCCGCACGCGGCCCGAGACGTTCGACTTCCTGGGATTCACGCACATCGCGGGACGAGCCCGTAATGGCGGCTTCCAATTGCAGCGCCGCACCTCGCGGAAGAAACGCGCGGCGAAGTTGTCGGCGCTGCGCGCGGAGATGCGACGACGAAGGCACGAGCCCGCCACTGTGCAGCACGGCTGGCTCTGTTCCGTGATCCGTGGGCACTGCCAGTACTACGGGGTCCCTACCAACTCACGGGCGCTCGGGACGTTTCGCCACGCCATTGAACGCGAATGGCATCGCCTGCTTCAGCGGCGAAGCCAACGTGCTCGCTGGACGGTGAAGAAGACCGAACGCTTTCGAACTCGATATCCGCTTCCTGTCCCGCGCATCGTGCACCCCTGGCCGAGCACGCGCTTCGCTGGCCCGTAGACCGAAGGTGGGAGCCCGGTGCGGGAAATCTGCACGCCGGGCTCTGTCCGGGGGGCGGCCCGAAAGGGCCGTCCCTACCGGATCGACCACCCGTTTTCCTCGGCCGCCCCCCCCTTTGCGCCACCTTCTCTCTACACCCTTGGAGGCCCACGAAGCGCAGCCAAATAGCACCAGGGATCAGGGGCCCAGCGAAGCGCGGAACTCGTCGAGGTCAAGGATCGCGCGTCGCAGGGATCTGTAGTCATCACGCGGGACCTCGCCAGCCAATTCCGCGTCATTGTCGCCGCTGGTCTCCGTCCGCGGAGATCTGACGAACTATCTTCCTACTGATCGTCCAGCAGCGTCATCGCCAGCGAGAGCGGCGACGACGTAGAACGCAAGGGTCGGAGAA
>Ga0302196_10004887_pt1 | contig 12044 bp, 9 predicted proteins | sample II_Bog_N1_3_FD_198794 | JGI IMG/M metagenome (GOLD analysis project Ga0302196, IMG submission 198794) | Peat permafrost microbial communities from Stordalen Mire near Abisko, Sweden - II_Bog_N1_3 | ecosystem: Environmental > Terrestrial > Soil > Wetlands > Peat | place: Sweden: Abisko, Stordalen...
CCCCGTGGTTGCGTCCCTGACGGTTCTCCTCGTTCATCACCACTGATCGCCGGCAAGGTTCCCACCCGACCGCTTCCGGCGATAGGGACGACCCCCGATACCGGCAGACGTCGCCGAGTGGCCCATGGACGAGAGCTCAACGCAGAGTGTCGAGTCCACCGTTCGTGGACGGTGTTGCCCGGCGAGGTGAGCCGAATCCAGGCCGCTCACTCGCTGTGGCAATGTATCGACTGGTGAGCGCTGTCCTTTCGGATGACTCGTGGGGGACGTTCTAGTGCACCGACACAGTGCCGTCGAGTCACCCTTCGACCAGGTGCCCCCGTGGATCGATGAGTTGTCCTTTCGGCCAGGACCGCCATGGCTATCGATGGGGACACGGGCCCTTCGCGACGAACCACTGCTGATCAACGATGATCTTCGCTCGTTGTACCTGGCCGAAAAGGAGTGGCTCCTCGCCAACGTACGCGACGTTGTATCCGTCGGCTTGCCCGAAGCTGTCGAGGCGGCTGCGGAAGCGGCCGAACTGGTGTCATCAGGGCTGAGCGACCCGAACCCGATCGATGACTTTCACCCGCTCGAGGTCGCCGCCCTGCACGTTCAGGAGGATCTGATCGTCATGATTCGATCCGAAGGCACATGGCGGTTCGGTGCCGGTGTCGTCTGCTTTCCATCGCATTGGGTACCGGCCGAGAAGCTGGGACTACCCATCACCGATGTGCATGGACCCGTGCCTCACTACAACGAGGAACTGGCGCAGCGGGTCGATCGCTTCCTTGATCGTCTCGCACCGGGAAAGAACGCGTGGCGTCGCAACTGGGTGATTCACGCCAGCCCACAACTGCACGTCCCACGCCAACCAACTCGTGTTGGCCCCGTGCAACCCGGAGATCTCTGGTTGCGAAGCGAAAGGCAGGTGCTCTGTGCGCTCCCAGCTACGGGCGGAATTCTCTTCACGATCCGCACTCAACAGTGTCCCCTGAGGGCCTTAGCGGCGCGGCCGGACGTAGCGTCGTCGATGGCCTCGAGCCTGCGATCGTCCCCAGATTCGCTGCGCGCCTATCGCAGACAGGATGCATTCACTCTGGATGACGTCATCGATCTTCTCGAAACATGGGCTGAATGACCACGAACCACATCGGAGCGACGTCTCACGACCCAGACGAGCCGCGCTCCAAAACTCGACCGACTGCTCGTCAGTGGAACCCGACAGGTGGGTCAGTCTCGAAGCACCTGACCGTCAACTGTCACCTCGGTGCGGTCAGGGTAGAAGCACAGCATCCCTCTCACTTCGGCAGCCTGAGCCGTCGGAGCCTCATAGCTCCACACGATGCCGTCATGGGTCTCTCCGTCGATGTCGAGAGACCAATACGATGCCTCACCCTTGAACGGACAATGGGTATGGAATGTCGTGGGCCTCAGGAGATCCATATGCACGTCGTCCGGTGGCAGATAGTAACGGGCGGGCAACCCCGTCTCATCGAGCTTCATGGCCCGGTCGGTGCTGGCGAGCAGCCGAGCGCCAACCCGGACTTCCACGTGGGCGGCGGTTGGGACAATGCTGATCGTATGCCCGGGCGTCATGACCACCTCAACGGCTCCGGCGACATCGCTATTCCTCTGTCCGGTTGGCTTCGGCTCATGCCGGTCACACGGGATCAATTCGCCGACCGGGACGCTGTTCGGTCACAGTGCCTGGTGACAGTGGTGCCGGGGCCGGAATGGTCCTCGGTCCCGTCCCTCCACCCCGACCCGACCCGGTCAGTTCCCCGGTTGCTTCCCGGGTGGCCTGGGCGGTGCTGCTGAGCCTGCCGCACAGGCACGCCCACCCTCCTCCGGAGGGGCAACTGGAGCCGTGGGTGTGAAATGATGCGGTCGAAAAGGTAGCGGGGCGGACCCCGTGCGGCGGAATTGAGGGACTGTGAGCACCACACCCATGGGTCCTGGCTGGTGGCAGGCCTCTGATGGCAACTGGTATCCACCAGAGCTGCATCCGGACTACGTGCCGCCTCTGGCTCAGCCGACGGCCGCGGCGACCGGTCGGGGCCCGGCAGCAGCCGCCGCTCCCACTAATTCGTCCGGGGCTCCGCCGGCCCGGCGGAGCAGGAACGGGGTGGCGTCCCACCGGGCGCCGAAGGCACCGGCCTACAAGCGATGGTGGTTCTGGACGGTCGCGGCGCTGGTCGTGGTCGTCGTGGTCGCCGTGACGACAGGCGGAACCAAGAAGGGCACTGCCGACCCGACGCCCGCCACCGCTCCGACCGCAGTGCATGCCAGCACCCCTCCGACGGTGCCGGCGGCCACGGGAGCGACGACCACGTCCCCACCGACGACGGCACCGCTCGCCACCACGGCGGTATTCAGCTGCACGGGCACCGCCCCCGAAGGGGTCAGCATCACCTATGGCACCGATACGTCGAACCTGAACGGTGCCTCCACGGTCCCGTGGCAGGCGAGCCTCCCGCTGCCGTCGACGGCGGAATATGCCAACGTGTCAGCGCAGCTGCAGGGCCCCGACGGGAGCATCCGCTGCACGACGACCGTGACCTGGAGCTCCGATGGCAGGTCGCACACGGTCTCCCAGTCGGGAAGCGCCGCCGGCGACTACAACATCGCATCGGCCCAGGTCTGTACCGACCAGTTCAACGGCAACTACACGAGCTGCTAGCGGCGGGGGACACCCTGGGCTGCCACGTCCGTGCTCGGGTGGGTGGCACGGGTGGTGCCCTCGGCATGGGCTGACTACGAGTGGTACGGGGGGTGAACCGGATGGCCGTCTCACGTCTGGAGGGCCGCGCCCACTGGGGGTGCCCGTGACGGCCGGGACCGTCTGACGGCGGGGCCCATCTGACCCTCGGTGCACCTCAGCAACGATCGCTGCAGAGTCCACCCTCACCGAACAATAGGGCGTACCGCTGTCGGCATCCGTCAAGCCCTCGGATGACACCGTCGATAGCCATGTGGGATCCCTGAATCGCAGGTGCCCGATCATTCCCAAGCGAACTGAGGAACAATTGATGTCAGAGTCCACGATTGGACGCCTGTTGTCGAGGCGGATCGATGCCAACGAGTCCAGCGAGAGCGCTGGGTTCACCCTGATCGAGTTGATGGTGGTCCTTCTCATCCTGGCCATCCTGCTTGCCATCGCCATCCCCACCTTCTTGGGGGTGACCAAGTCCGCCAACGACCGTTCGGCCCAGTCGAACCTCAACACGGCGCTGATCAACGCCAAATCGGTGTTCCAGGCCAACAGCCAGTCGTACAACCTGGCCACCAATGCCACCTACACGACACCCTCGGCCGTGATGGCAGCCACGCTGGCTGTCGCCGAGCCGAACCTCTCGTTTGCCACGGGCACGGTCACGGCCGGAGCGGCACCCGCCCAGGTGAGCGTCGCCACCGCCACCGACGGCAACGGCGTCATCCTGGCCGTGCAGGCCAAGGCCACCAACAACTGCTGGTTCGTCATCGACAACTCCGCAACCGAGGCGGCAACCGGCCCCTACGCCAACCTGACCGGAGCTCCCCTGACGCCAGGAACCGCCTACGGCGAAGCCAAGAATGTGACCACATGCTCAGCGGCCGCGCCGCCCACCGCGTCGGCCACGGTCGTGTATTCGGCGTCCGGCTTCCCCAGCATCTAGAGCTCGACAACCGGTCGACCCCCGCTCCTCATGGACCAGAGGCGCGGGGGTCGAAGGGTCCGCGACCAATCGGTCCGGGCCGGGGTGGTCACGCCCAAGCAGCTCTCGTCCTGGTGCCGGTGGGCCATCGTGCTCATCGGGGTGGTGGCCGCGGTCATCACCCCGAGCTCAGACCCCTTCTCGATGATGGCCCTGGCCGTCCCGCTCTACGTGTTCTCCGAGCTGTCCATCGTCGCCGGGCGGATCGTGGCCCGGTCACGGGACCGGCAGGCGGCCTGAACCTCCCGAGACCGTGGACCTCCCGTGGGGAAACGTTCGTTTCAGGTCTGAGTAGAGTGCCTTCGGCGAGGTCGGCACCAGGGGGCATCCCGGGGTCCCGTCCTCGAACGACGTCGACACACGAGAAGAGGAGACCGGCCGCCGATGAGCTTCGTTCCCTATGACCGTCCGGTGCGGGCCGCATTCGTCGGGCTCGGCCGCATCTACGACCTGAACATGCGGGCCTACCTGGACAATCCCGACGTCGAGGTGGTCGCCCTGGTCGATCCCGACGAGCGGCGCCGAGCCCAGCGGCAGGCCGACTGGCCGGGGGCCCGGACCTTCGGGTCGGTGGCCGAGCTGGCGGCGAGCGGCCTCGAGGTGGACGCCGTCGAGGCCCTCCTGCCCATCCCGCTGCACGTGGAGGGCGTCAAGGAGCTGTTCAGCCACGGGTGGCACGTCAACCTCCAGAAACCGATGTGCAACGACCTGGCCAGCGCCGCCGAGATGCTGGGGGCAGCCCGGGCCCACGACCGGCAGTTCCGGGTGATGGAGAACTACATCTTCTACGAGCCGCTGGTGCGCCTGAAGGAGGTCGTCGAGTCCGGCGAGATCGGCGCCGTCAGCGGCTACCACATGAAGATGGTGGCCAGCGGCCTCGGAGGCTGGGAGGTCCCGGGCAGCAGCTACGAGTGGCAGTTCAAGCAGATCCGCCAGGGCCGCGGCATCCTGGTGTTCGACGACGGCTGGCACAAGCTGGCCACCGCCCTGTGGCTGTTCGGACCGATCCGCGAGGTCCGGGCCTGGATCGGGGGGACCGAGGTGATGGCCGGCATCGAGATCGACGCGCCGGCCACCCTCGTGTGGGAGCACGAGAACGGCATCCGGGGCGTCTGGGACATCACCCTCGCCCCCGAGATGTACCTCCGCTCCGACTACTACACCAACGACGAGCGGTGGGAGGTGACCGGCCGGCGCGGGTTCGCCCGGGTCAACCGGTGCACCGGTCGGGGCGTCCAGGAGCCCAGCCTCGAGGTCTACGCCGACGGCCAGATGCGCTCGTACCACGCGCTCGACGACGACTGGGCCAGCAGCTTCCGCGACTCGGGCCGCCACTGGTTGCGCTGGTTGCACACCGGCGAGGGTCCCATGAAGTGGAGCGGCGAGGAGGCGGTCTCGGTCCTGCGGTTCGCCCTGGCCGCCTACGCCAGCAGCGCGGCGGGCAGCATCGGCGTCGATCCCGCATCACTGGACTGACGGGGGCCCGCCCCCCTCGGCCGTGGGCCGTGGGCACCCGGGCCGGGAACGACGCGGACTACGGAGCGTCCGCCCCGGTGTGGACCGGCAGCGTGAGGCAGAACTCGGCGCCCCCGGTGTCCCGGTTCCGCACCGCCACCGACCCTCCGTCGGTGGCCACCGCCTGGGCCACGATGGCGAGCCCCAGGCCCGAGCCGGGTCGGCCGCGGGCCTGGCTGGACCGGTAGAAGCGATCGAAGATGTGGTCGACGTCCTCCGGCGCCACACCCGGCCCCTCGTCACGGACGACGACGGTGCCCTCCGAGGTGACCACCTCCACGGTGCTGCCCGTCGGCCCCCAGGCGATGGCATTGCTGAGCAGGTTGGCGACGGCCCGCTCGATCCCGTCGGGGTGGCCGAACACGGCGGACGACTCGGCCACCAGCTCGAGGTGGATCTCCCGCGACCGCCCGTACGCCGCCGCCGCACCGACGGCACGGCCCACCACCTCGTCCAACGCGTACACCTCCTTCTGTGACGGGACCTGATCCCCCCGCACCAGCTCGCTGAGGTTGCCGATCAGATGGGAGAGCTCGTCCACCTCGGTCAGGATGTCGGCGTACAGCTGGACGCCCTCCTCGGGCGGGAGCTCGGCGATCCGGGGCACCAGCTCGACGTTGGTGCGCAGGCTGGTCAGCGGGGTGCGGAGTTCGTGGGAGGCGTCCATGATCAACCGGCGCTGTGAGGCCTGCGCCGAGTCGACGGCATCCAGCAGCCGGTTGAAGGCCAGCCGCAGCCGGCCCAACTCGTCGGCCGCCCCCGGTTCGAGCCGGGTGGCCACGTCGAGCGTCGTGGAGATCTGCTCCACGTCCGCCGCCAGCTCGTCCAACGGGCGGAGGGCGACCTGAGCCACCGCCAGACCGAGCACTGCCGCCGCCATGATCCCGAGGACCGCGGCACCGAGCACCGACCAGACGAGGATCTCCAACTCCCGGTTGACCTCGGTCAGTGGCGTCGCCACCTGCAGCGCCCCACCGTCGATCAGCAGCTCGCTGCCCGCGGAGATGCCTCCGGGGACGGGGGTGACCAACTCCCGCTGGGCGACCCCACCCAGGGAGATGTTGACGAAGAAGGGGCCGCTGCGCCCGCTGGCCACCGCCAGCACCTGGGAGGTCACCGGCAGCGGGTCCCCCTGCCCCCTGCTGAGCGAGGGGACGATCTCCGCGGTGACACCGTAGAAGCTCGCCGGGGCCAGGCCACCCGAGCGTTCGGCCGACTCGATGGCGCTGTCGGCCTGGGCCGTCAGGCTGTTGTCGACGGTCGTGTAGATGACGTGCCGGATACCGATGAACGAGATGGCGGCGATCGACAGCACCACCAGCGCCACCACGAAGGCGGCCATGGCCGCCAGGCGCGTCCGGAAGGTCGCCGAGGGAAACAGCCGCCGGAAGTACACGGCGTGACTATGCCAGCAACGGGATGGGGCCGGGCATCGGGACCAGGGTGCCGATGCGGGCGGACGGGGCCCGGTCCGGCCCCCCGGTCCGGGCAGTTCCACCCGTCCAGAACCAGAGGTGATCCCGTCGCTCTGCTAGACACCGGGGCGTGAGCACCGACTGCACCGGCAGGCGAGCCCTCGTGACCGGGGCGACCCGGGGCATCGGGAAGGCCACCGCCCTGGCCCTGGGCGCAGCCGGCTGGGACGTGGCCGTGACCGGACGGACCCGACGGGCCGGCGAGGGGCGGGACGACTCGGACACCGGCGGCGGGCGCCCGCTCCCGGGCAGCCTCGAGGAGACCGCCGACCTGGTGCGCCGGTCGGGCGTCCGGTCCCTCGAGTTGCCCGCCGACCTCCACGACCACGCCGCCCTGTCCGGGGTGGTGTCCCGGATCGTGGGCGAGTGGGGAGGGATCGACCTCCTGGTCAACAACGCCGTCGACACCGGTCCTGGCAGCATGGTGCCGATCCTGGACATGACGGTGGCCCAGCTGCAGTCCAAGCTGGACGCCAACGTGACCGCGCAGTTCGTCCTCATCAGCGCCGTGCTCCCCACCATGCTGGCCCAGGGGGGCGGCACCATCATCGACGTGACCTCGCACACCGCCACCGCCGATCCACCCGGGCCGGTCGGCCAGGGGGGCTGGGGTCTGGCCTACGCCGCGTCGAAGGCCGCGTTCCACCGGTTCGCCCCACTACTGGCCGTGGAACTGGGGGACCGGGGCATCCGTGCCTACAACCTGGATCCCGGATACGTCGACACGGAGCGTCAACTGATCAACGCCGAGGCGCTGGGCCTCGTCGGCCACTACCACGGGGCACCCCCCTCGGCCCCGGCCGCCACCATCGTCTGGCTGGCGGACGGCATCGGGACGGTCGGGAACGGGACGACGGTCAAGGCCCTCCGGGTGGCCCTCGACGAGGGGTTGCATCCGGACTGGCGGGTCCCGGCCGGCGGGAATCCGTAGATGCCGGGATCGACCCGGCGTTCGGTGCCCGGTGTCCTCGGGGCCGTGGCCGCCTGCGAGGCGGTGGGGGGAGTGTCCGGGCTGGCGGCTCGCAAGGGGATCAGCCAGTGGCTGCCGACACTGGAGCGGCCCCCGTTCCAACCACCCGACGGGGTCTTCGGGCCCGTCTGGACCATCCTCTACGCCCTGATCGGCATCTCGTGGTACCTGGTGCGGACCGCTCCGACCGAGACCACTCCGACCGGGGCGACGCCGGCCGGGGAGACCGGAGGGCCCGAGGCCGCCCCCGTCGATCCGGACGTGGGCCCCGGCCCGGCCCGGAGGCGGGCGTCGGCCCGTCAGCGGGCCGACGCCGAACGGTGGATGGCCATCCACCTGGCGCTCAACGGCCTGTGGTCGGTCCTGTTCTTCGGCCGGCGCCGGCCGGGCCTGGCCCTGCTCGACAGCGTGGCATTGGTCGTCGCCGTGGCCGTGGCCACCGTGAAGGTCAGCCGGATCTCACGCATCGCGGGTGCCCTGCTCCTGCCCTACCTGGTGTGGGTATCCTTCGCCACGGTGCTCAACGCCGAGCTGTGGCGCCGGAACCCGGGGTCAACCGGCCGGCGCCCCTGAGGCCACCGGAACCGCGCCCCCCGACGGGGTGGTCGACGGGGCCGCATCCGACGATGCCGTGTCCGACGTTGCCGTGTCCGACGTTGCCGTGTCCGACGTTGCCGTGTCCACCGGCACACCCCCGGCATAGTGGACGGTCCGGTGCCGGATGGCCGGAGTCCGCGATCCGCCCAGCAGCGCGCCGGTCAGGTTGAGCGGGTCGGCCCCGGCCACCACGACCTCGGCCCCTCGCTGCGGGTCCCGACGCACCTCGCCCAGCAGGGCCGCCGCATCGGGGAGGGCGTACTGCTCACCGGACATGCCGGCCACGAACCGGCCCCCCAGGGCCTGGCCCCGCGCCTCCAGCCGCCGGAGGGCCCGCACGACGTCCCGCCAGGGGATGTGGAACGACTCGTGGGACCACAGCTCCCAGGCGACCACGCCCCACCGGACCAGCATCTGCCACGCCACCGCCTCGGCGAGCTCCTCGGAGGCGGGAGCCACCGACTCGTCCGTGGTGAAGTCGTCCGGCTCGGGCACCAACGACCACCGACCCTCGCCGATGCCGGTTCCTGCCGGGGCGCGGTGCGGCCCGAGGGTGGACCGCCGGAGCGGCGGCCGGCGGCCGGGTGACGGTCGACGGCCCCGGGCGGCCAGGAGCGACCGTACGGCCGAGAAGGCGTCGGCGGTGACCAGGCCCCGGGCCACCAGGTCCCACAGTCCTTCGTCCACCTCGACCGGCAGTCGCCCGGACGGACCGGACAGCTCGGACCGGAAGCACGCCCCGCGGCTCCGCAGCACGGCCAGGATGTCGGCCGACGCACCCCGGTCGGGCTCGAAGGCCGGCGCCCCGGCCCGGACCGCGGCGAGCATCCACCGGAGATCCTCACGCGTCGTCAGCGCCAGCGGCGTGGCCGGCGACGGCGTGGCCGAGCCGCGGCGACCCGGCCCACCGACCGTGGTCCAGGGTCCGCCCGCACCCGGGTCGGCACCGGCATCCACACCGGAACCGGCACCGGCATCCGCACCGGCACCGGTGTCGCCCCCGTCGGTCGGTGCGGCCTCGACGCGTGGCGTCAGCCGGGCCCAGGCCACCTCGCCGGCCAGGCACAGCTCGTCCAGCCACCGGGGGTCGTACCCGCGCACACGTGACGCCAGGACGTGGCCCTCCCACTCGCCCGCCGCCACCTCGAGGCCCTGGAGCTGCTCGATCACCGCCAGCAGTCCGGCCCGACCCTCGAGCTGGGTCCCATCGGCCACGTGCTGCCAGCAGGCCACGAACCGGACGAAGTCGGCGATGGCGGCGGGCTCGACGGCGCGGCGTCGGCGGCTACGGCTGGCGGCGTGCATCCGCACCAGCACGTGACGGGCACACCAGCGGTCGTCGGGGAGGTGGATGGCCGAGCCGGCGGCCTCGAGCCGGGCCAGGGCGGTCCGGGCCCGCGCCCCGGTCACCGGCACGCCGAGGAGTGTGCCCGACGGCAGGGGGGCGTCCTCCACCAGGCGGGCCACCGTGAGCGGTCCGGCCAGGTCGAGATGCCCACCCACGCACTCGGCCAGGGCCTCGTCGGCCTCGGCCAACGGGTCGACCAGCGAACGGAGCACCGACTCGGCGGCGACGGCCCGCTCGGTGGGGCACCACAGGCCGTCGACGAGCCGGACCCGGCCATCGGAGGCCAGCTCGTCGAACCAGGACTGCCAGGCGGGCACGGGCCGGCACAGCACCAGCGACAGCAACAGGTCGTGCAGCTCGTCGTGATCCCGGGGCCGCGGCCCGATCTGGTCGAGCACCTCGGCCGCGGCGTCGGAGTCGAGCGGCCCGAGCTCCGATGCGGAGACCGGCAGGCCCGGGGGGAGGCCCGAGGCGTCCAACGGCCCGAGTCCACGGGGGACCGCCACCGCCCGCGTCCGGCGTTCCTCGAGGGGGGCGCCGTCGAGGAAGGTGAAGGGCTTGCCGGTCAGGATCCCGTGGGCCAGCGGTGAGGGCTCCACCGACTCGACGAAGTGGACCCCGATCCGGCCCGACTCCAGCCCCTCCAGCAGCGCCACCAGTCCGGCGGCGTCGAGGGGCTCGGTCAGGCAGTCGGTCACGGTCTGGCGCACCAGCACGTGATCGGGCACCGGGACCGGGCCCGGCGGGGCGTTCTCCTGGCAGGCGGCCAGGGACGGCCAGGCCGCGGCCAACAGGTCCTCCGCCTCCATCCGCTGCAGGTGGATGGGTCGGCGCTGTCCCCCACGGGACCGGGGCACCACCAGGGCCCGGTTCAGGTTCCACCGCCAGCGGGCGCCCAACATGGGGTGGGGGAGGAGGGCCTGGGTCAGGACGTCGACGGCCGTGCGGCTGGTCAGCATGCCCGGGACCTGGGTCAGCGGGAAGCTGTGCTGGGGCCCGAGTGAGAGGACCACCGTGTCGTCGTCCGCCGCTGCCTGGAGCTCGAAATCGAACGACACGCAGAACCGCTTGCGGAGGGCCAGGCCCAGGGCGCGGTTGATCCTCCCGCCGAAGGGCGAGTGCACCAGCAGCTGGGTGCCCTCGGTGTCGTCGAACACGCGCTCGATGACGATGCGGTCGCGGGTGGGGAGCCTCCCCAGCGCGGCCAGCCCCGCACCCAGGTAGGCCACCACCTGGTCGGCCACCTCGTCGGAGACCCCGGCCCGCCGGCGCACCTCCTGGCGGGCCCGGCGACCGTCACCCTCGGCCAGCAGCGGCTCGAGGGCACCGCGCAGGGCGCCGACCTCCTCGGAGAGCTCGGCCGTGCGGGCCGGCGCCTCGCCCAGCCAGAACGGGATGGTGGGGGGGAGGTCGCCGGCGTCGTGGACGCGCACCGTTCCCGTCTCCACCTTCGCCACCCGCCACGAGTGGGTGCCGAGGAGGAAGATGTCACCCGCGGTGGCCTCCACGGCGAAGTCCTCGTGGACCGAGCCCACGGTGACCCCGTCGGGGTCCAGCACCACCCGGTAGTCACCCGTCTCGGGGATGGCCCCACCGCTGGTGAGGGCCGCCAGCCGCGCTCCCCGCCGGGCCCGCAGGCGTCCGTTGACGGCGTCGTGGTGGAGGTGGGCCCCCCGCCGGCCCCGCCCGGTGGTGATGCCCCACGAGACCAGGTCCACAACCTCGTCGAAGGTGCCACGGTCCAGATCGGCGTAGGGGGCGGCCCGGGTCACCAGCTCGTAGAGCGGCCCGACCTCCCACTCGCCCGCCGCCGCCACTTCGGCCACCAGCTGCTGGGCCAGGACGTCGAGGGGGGCGACCGGCGGCTCCAGCACGTCGAGGTGGCCGGCCCGCACGCCGGCCAGCAGCGCGGTGCACTCGACCAGCTCGTCCCGCGTCAGGGGATAGAGCCGCCCGGCCGGTGTCCCCTCCAGCTGGTGGTTGGCCCGTCCCACCCGCTGCAGGAAGGTGCCGATGGCACGCGGCGACCCGATCTGGCACACCAGCTCCACCGGGCCCACGTCGATGCCCAGTTCGAGGGAGGCCGTGGCCACCAGGGCCCGCAGGTCGCCGGCCCGGAGTCGCTGCTCGACGATCCTCCGCCGGGCGGGGGAGAGGCTGCCGTGGTGGGCGGCCACCTGCAGGGCGGCGTCGATGGGATCGGGGACCGCCGTGGACCCTCCGCCGGCCGACCCCACCGGTACGGCCGACCCGACCGGTCCGGCTGACCCGGCCGGCCCGTCGACACCCACGCCGGACCCGTCGGTCCATGCAGCGCCGGCCGACCCGTCCTGCTCGTCGTCGGGCGCGCCGAGCCGCAGCGCCAGCTGGTGGGCCACCCGCTCGGCCATCTTGCGGGTGTTGACGAAGACCAGGGTCGTCCGGTGGTCGAGCACGTGGGCGGCGATCCGGTCCAGCAC
>Ga0302196_10004903_pt1 | contig 12013 bp, 10 predicted proteins | sample II_Bog_N1_3_FD_198794 | JGI IMG/M metagenome (GOLD analysis project Ga0302196, IMG submission 198794) | Peat permafrost microbial communities from Stordalen Mire near Abisko, Sweden - II_Bog_N1_3 | ecosystem: Environmental > Terrestrial > Soil > Wetlands > Peat | place: Sweden: Abisko...
GCCGCCGCCGCCACCCCGCCCCGGGGGCCGGCCGGCCGCACAAATGACTCGTCACCCGCCAAGGGGCCAATTAATTGCAGTGCCGGTGAATCGTGCTGCGCCCACACCGGATCCCAACGAGGTCTCCCGGGGATTTGGGAGCACGGAATGGAGCCTGGTCCTCGCGGCCGGCAAGGACGACAGCGCCTCCGACGCGCTCAACAGCCTCTGCCGGAAGTACTGGCGGCCGATGTACGTGCACATCCGCCGGATGGGGGTCCCCTCCGCCGACGCCGAGGACGTGACCCAGCGCTTCTTCGTCTACCTGATCGAGAAGGACTGGATCAGCCAGGCCGACCCGAACCGCGGCAGCTTCCGCGCCTTCCTGCGCACCCTGCTGAACAACTACCTCGCCAACCACCAACGCGCGGAGCGGGCGGTCAAGCGCATCCGCATCCAGGTCTCGATCGACACCGAGGAGGGCGAGCGGGCGCTGGCCGAGTCGGCGGCCCGCGCGGCCGACCCGGTGCTCGCGTTCGACCAGACCTGGGCGCGGACCGTGCTGCAGGCGGCCTGGGACCGCCTCGCCCGCGAGCAGGCCGCGGCCGGCAAGGAGCGCGTCTTCGAGACCCTGCGTCCCTTCGTCACCCAGCCGGCGTCCACCGGCGACTACGACCGCCTGGGGCCGCTCCTCGGGCTCCAGCGCAGCCAGATGGCCGTGTTCATCCACCGGCTGTCCCGCCGCTACGCGGACCTGATCCGGGCCGAGGTGGCCGAGACGCTGGCCGACCGCGCGGAGATCGAGTCCGAGCTCCGGCACCTCGTGCAGATCACGGCCGTCTGACCGCCATGCTCTGTCGCACCTGCGGCGCGCCCCTCGAGGACGACCCCGCCGGGGGCTGGTGCCCCCGGTGCTCCTTCGCGCACGCCCTCTTCGGGGCGGCGGCGGGCGGCGCCGCGGGCGCGCCCGCGGCGCTCGAGGACGCCTATGAGTTCCTCCACGAGCTCGGCCGCGGCACGATGGGGGTCGTCTGGCTGGCCCGGGAGCGCGCGCTCGACCGCCTGGTGGCCCTCAAGGTCGCGGCCCCCGGCGCCGCCGCGGGCTGGGGCGCGCGCCTCCTGCGGGAGGGCCGGGTGGCCGCCAGCCTCCGGCACCCGCACATCGTCGCCGTCTTCGCCATGGGCGGGGAGGACGCCCGCCCCTTCCTGGCCATGGAGTTCATCGAGGGCGGCAGCCTCGACGTCCGCCTGCGCGAGCGGCCGCTGCCGATCCGCGAGGCCGCGGCGATCGCCGAGAAGATGGCGGCCGCCCTGGCCTTCGCCCACGGCGCCGGCGTCCTGCACCGGGACGTCAAGCCGTCCAACATCATGATGGACGGGGACGGGGATCCCCTGCTCGCGGACTTCGGCCTGGCCGCGGCGCTCGCGGGCTCCGGGGACCTGACGCTGCCGGGCCACGTCGTCGGGACGCCCGCCTACCTGGCCCCGGAGATCCTCGGCGGGGCCAGCCAGGCGAGCCCCGCCTCGGACGTCTACGGGCTCGGCGCGGTCCTCTACGCCTGCCTGACGGGCCGGGCTCCGTTCGTCGGCGAATCGGCGGGCTCGATCCTGGCGCAGCTGCCGAACGTCGATCCCCCGGCGCCGCACCTGCTGCGCTCGGGCCTCCCCCGCGACCTGGAGGTCATCTGCCTCAAGTGCCTCGAGAAGGCCCCGCACCGCCGCTACGCCTCGGCTGAACTGCTCCGCGCCGACCTGCAGGCCTTCCTCGAGGGCCGGCCGATCACGGCGCGGCCGGTCGGCTGGGCCGGGCGCCTCGCCCGCCTCACCCGGCGCCATCCCGCGCTCTCGGCCTCGCTGGGGGTGGCGCTCATCTGCCTCCTCGCCCTCGCGATCGGCGGCCCCCTGATGGCGATCCGCCTGGCGCGGGCGCAGGCCGCCTCCCAGGAGCGCCTCCGGGAGGCGCTCCTCGACCGGAGCCGGGCGACCCGGCTCGCCGCCCAGGCCGGCCAGCGCAGCGAGGCGCTCGCCTCGGCCGTCGATGCGGCGAGGATCCGGCCCGGCCTCGACGCCCGCGACGAGGCCATTGCCGCCCTGGCCCGGCCCGAGGTCGTCCCGCTGCGGACGTGGCCCCTGGGCGAATGCACGGACGGGGCCCTCACCTTCGATCCGGACGCCGACCGCTTCGTCGTGGAGGTCCGGCCGGGCGCCCTCGAGGTGCGGCGCCTGAGCGACGGCGCGCTTGTGCGCTCGTGGTCCGGCACGGGCGAGAAGCTGTGGACGGAACCGGCACTGTCACCCGACGGCCGCCGGGCGGTGGCGCGGGACACCAAGGGCAACCTGGTCGCGTGGTCGGACGACCGGGACACCCCGGCCTTCGTGCAGCCGGGCCGGAAGTACGTCCTTACCGGGCGCTACACCGGCTACGGCCAGCCCGACGCGCTCTCGGCGGACGGCCGCCTCGCCAGCGCGCTGCCCGGGGGCGGCGTGGCCCTCGAGGACGCCGGCGATGGCCATGAGCTCGGGCGGATCGCGACGGACGCGGAGGCGACCCACGTGGCATTCTCCCCGGACGGGCGGCTGCTCGCCGTCGGGCGGGGCCTCCTGAGCCGCGCGGGCCTCGTGAACGCCTATGTCCGGGTGTACGATGCGAAGACGCTCGGGGAGGTGAGCCGCCTCGCGGTCGAGAAGGGCTTCCAGTCGCTCGCCTGGGCGCCCGAAAGCAACCAGATCCTCGTCACCGGCGAACGGCTGGACCTTTTCCAGGTGTCCGACGGGCGGAAGCTAAGATCGATCGACGACCCGGCGGCGGTCCGCGGCTTCTTCGGGCCGATGGGCACCACCCTAGTCAGCACCTCGACCGACGGGACCCTGACGCTCTGGGACCTGGGGTCCGGCCGGCCCCTGCTGTCCGGGACCGTGGGCTCGGGGTTCGAGATGGGGATCACCTCCGCGGGCGACGTGATCGCCAAGACCAGCAGCGAGAACCACGCCTCCCTCTACCGGCTGGAGATGTCCGACGTGGAGCGGACGCTTGCCGCCAGCAGCGACCGCGACCGGGAGAACGTCCTCAGCGCCGCCGTGTCGGTCATCGACTACTCGCCGGATGGCCGGTGGCTGGCAACGGCGATCTGGGGCTCGGTCCAGCTCCGCGACGCGAGCGGCACGGAGGTCACCGCCCGGCGGCTGGGCCTGTACTCCAACTACTGCTCGGTCCGGTTCTCCCGGGACGGCCGCAGCCTGCTGGCCGGCACGGCCGAGGAGGGACTCCTCCGGATCCCCGTGGTCGTGACGGGGGACGGCCGCGCCGCGCTCGGTTCGCCGGAGGTCGTTGATCCCGAGCCGGGCGAATACCTCACGGACGTTTCCCGGGACGGCCGCCGGGCGCTCGTCACCGCGTTCACCGCGAATTTCGTCAAGGTGGTCCCGCTCGACGGGTCGAAGGGGGGCGTCCGCTGGAGCCTGCCGGGCGCCGCCGGCGCCGCCTTCGTGGAGCACGACCAGGCCGTGGTGGCCAACAGCCTGGATGACGGCGGCGGCGAGAAGATCGAGGTGCGCGACGCGGCGACCGGCAGCCGGATCGAGCGGACGCTGCCCTACCCGCGCGGCGCGCACGTCAACGTCTCCGCCGACGGCGCGCTCGTCGTCCTCGGGTGCGGGGCGGACGGCACCGTGGTCCTCCACGCGGCCGACTGGTCGCGGGGCCCCGCCCTGCCGGTGACGGCCCAGGGCCGCGGCATCCAGTGCGCGATCTCCCCCGACGGGCGGATGCTGGCCTTCGGCGAGGCGGCCGAGGTCACGCTGGTGGACGCCCGGGCCGGGACCGTGCTGGCGCACCTCGTGGGGGCGCAGGCCGGCGGCTACACCCCCGGCCTGACGTTTTCCCCCGACGGCAAGCACCTCGCCGTGCTGTGGGATGACGGCCAGCTCTCGCTCTGGGACCTCGGGCGGCTGCAGGGCGAGCTCCGGGCCGAGGGGCTGGCCTGGTGAGCGCGAACCTGGAGCGCCCCATCCTCACGATCGCGGGCGACCCGGATGCCGGGTCCGGAGTGGTGCGGTCGCCGAGAATCGAACTCGGGACACCTGCTTGGAAGGCAGAGGTTTTACCCCTAAACTACGACCGCGTTCCCGAGCGGGGATCGTCCTCCCGCCCCCCGGAACCGTCAAGCTTGCTCCGGCAATTTGGGGTTTGCCGGTCCGCCCGCGGCGGAGCATCCCTTCTCGACCCCCCATGAGCCACATCCCCTCCCACGACCGCTACGCCAACCCCGACCTCTACCGCCGCTGCGGCCGGAGCGGACTGAAGCTCCCGCTCCTCTCGCTGGGGCTCTGGCACAACTTCGGGGGCGTCGACAGCATGCAGAACAGCCGCGAGCTCGTGCTCCGCTCGTTCGACCAGGGCATCACCCACTTCGACCTGGCGAACAACTACGGGCCGCCCCCGGGCTCGGCCGAGACGACGTTCAGCTTCATCGTCCGCGAGGACCTGGCGTCGCACCGCGACGAGCTGATCATCTCGACCAAGGCCGGCTACGACATGTGGGAGGGGCCCTACGGCAACTTCGGGTCCCGCAAGTACCTGCTGGCGAGCCTGGACCAGAGCCTGCTGCGCATGGGCCTCGAGTACGTCGACATCTTCTACAGCCACCGCCCCGACCCGGAGACCCCGATCGAGGAGACGATGGGCGCCCTCGACCACGCCGTCCGCTCCGGCAAGGCGCTCTACGCCGGCATCTCCAACTACAACGCCACCCAGACCGCCAAGGCGGCCCAGGTCCTCCGCGACCTCGGCACCCCTTGCCTCATCCACCAGCCGAAGTACAACATGTTCGAGCGGGCGCCGGAGGCGGGGCTCCTCGACATCCTCGTCCGCGAGGGGATCGGCGGCATCGCCTTCACCCCCCTCGCCCAGGGCATGCTGACCGGCCGCTACCTGAACGGGATCCCGGCCGACTCGCGCGCCGGCCACGACCCGCGCTTCCTGAAGCCCGACGCCATCACGGCGGACAAGCTCGAGCGCATCCGGAAGCTGGACGCCCTGGCCAAGGACCGCGGCCAGACCCTGGCGCAGATGGCGCTCGCCTGGGTGCTCCGCCAGCCCGGGATCACGTCGGCGCTCATCGGCGCCAGCAAGGTGTCGCAGATCGACGACAACCTCGGGGCGCTGAAGAACCTCAAGTTCGGGTCCGACGAGCTGGCGGCGATCGACGCCATCCTCGCCTAGCGGGCCGGGCCGCCGGCGCCCGCCTTGTGAACCTGATCCTGTTCGAGCCGGGCGAGCTGGGGACTCCCCTCGCCCCCTCCGATGAGCGCGCGCTCCACCTGACGCAGGTCCTGCGCCGCGCCCCGGGCGACCGCTTCGACGCCGGGGTGGTCGACGGCCCGCGCGGCAAGGGCGTCGTCGAATCCCTCGGGCCGGCGGGCCTCTGCTTCCGCTTCGAACCCCTCGCCGCGCCGGCGCCGGCCGACCCGCTGCACCTCCTCCTCGCCCTCCCCCGCCCGCAGACGGCGCGGAAGATCCTCGGGGAGGCGACGGCGCTCGGCGTCGCCTCGCTGCGGTTCTTCCCGGCGGAGAAGGGCGAGCCCGGCTACGCGACCAGCACGCTCTGGAAGACCGGCGAGTGGCGCCGCCACCTCCGGGACGGGGCGGCCCAGGCCTTCGACACCCGGATCCCCGCGGTAATCCACGAGTCCGGCCTCGCCGCCGCCGTGGCGGGGCTGCCCGCCGGCTGCGCCCGGGTCGCCCTCGACAGCTACGAGGCGGCCGGCCGCCTGGCCCCGGCGGCCGCCACCCGCCCGCTGGCCCTCGCCTTCGGCCCGGAGCGCGGCTGGTCGGCGGCCGAGCGGACGCTCCTGCGGCAGGCCGGCTTCGCGCTCGCGCACCTGGGCGAGCGCGTCCTGCGGATGGAGACGGCCGTCGTGGCCGCCCTGGCGATCGCCAAATCCTAGGCCCGGACGAAGAGGGCGACGCTCGGCTGGCGCACCCCGCGCCCGAGGCGCTTCCGGCACGCCCAGCCGGGCGCCGCCAGCTCCTGCTCGCCCGGCATCTCGAACACGATCACCCCGCCCCAGTCGGCCGGCAGAAGCTCGGACCACTTGGCGAAGAGGGGCGTCGCCACCTCGGCGATGGCATCATAGGGCGGGTCGACGAAGATGAGGTCCGGCAGGACGCCGATCCCGACCGGCAGCGACAGCGCGTCGGCCTCGACCGCCGCCACCGCGTCGCCGGCCTGCTTCAGGCTCCGGCTGACCGCGGCGATGTTTCGCCGCAGGCACTCCGCCGCCTTGTTGTTGCGCTCGACAAAGGTTCCTCCCGCCGCCCCCCGGCTGTAGGCCTCGAGGCCGTAGGCGCCGCTGCCGGCGAAGAGGTCGACGAAGCGGGCGCCCGGGATCCGGGCAGCCAGGCTCGAGAAGACCGACTGGCGCATCCCGTCCGTCGCCGGACGCACCGCGTCCCCGCGCGGGACCGCCAGCTCGATGCCGCGCGCGCCGCCGCCGCTTATCCGCACGGGGGCCTCCGCGCCGTTCGGGCCGCCATCGCCTCAGGCCGCCCGCGCGGCCGCCTTGCGCTTCCCGCCCGCCTGGACCTGGTGGGCCGAGACGATCGAGCGGACGAGCCCGGGGAAGCGCTTCTCCAGCTCCTCGCAGCGGGAGGTGTTCTGCATCTCCACCCCGTGGCGGATGCTGCGGATCAGGCCGGCCTCGCGCAGGACCTTGAAGTGCTGCGACAGCGTCGACTTGGGGATGCCCCGCTCGGTCAGGTGGATGAACTTCGAGCAGGTCTGCGAGCACTCCGACGCGGCGATCTGCATGAAGATGGCCGCGCGCACCGGATCGGCCAGTGCGTGGAGGATGCCCTCGACCGTGATGGCGTCGGGCGCCGGGTGAATTAGCGGTCTCATAAAAAAACCCTAACGGAACTTGACGCATAGTGCAATAGTTCATAAGTTCGGAACTAAGGAATCAGTCCGGGCCGCGAGGCCGGGACGGGCGCCCCACCAAAACAGAAGGCCAAAGGGCGAGAGCCACCCTCTCTCCTTCACTCAATAATCCAAAATCAGTCCCACACTCCCATGAGCAAGCTCACAGGCAAAGTCGCAGTCGTCACCGGCGGATCCAAGGGGATCGGCGCCGCCATCGCCAAGTCCCTCGCCGCCGCCGGCGCCGCCGTCGTCGTCAACTACGCGTCCAGCAAGGCCGGCGCCGACCAGGTCGTCGCCGCCATCACGGCCGCGGGCGGCAAGGCCGTCGCCGTCGGCGGCGATGTCTCCAAGGCGGCCGACGCCAAGGGCATCATCGACGGCGCCCTCAAGGCCTACGGCCGCCTCGACATCCTGGTCAACAACTCGGGGGTCTTCGAGTTCGCGCCCCTCGAGGGCGTGACGGAGGAGTCCTTCCACCGGCACTTCAACATCAACGTGCTCGGGCTCCTCCTGGTCACCCAGGCGGCGGTCAAGCATCTCGGCGAGGGCTCGAGCGTCATCAACATCAGCTCGGTCGTCACCCGCATCACGCCCCCGGGGAGCTCGGTCTACACCGCCACCAAGGGTGCGGTCGACGCCATCACCGGCGTCCTGGCGCGCGAGCTCGGGCCGCGGAAGATCCGCGTCAACGCCGTTAGTCCCGGCATGGTCGAGACCGAGGGCACGCACAGCGCGGGCTTCATTGGCTCCGACTTTGACAAGGCGACGGTCGCCCAGACCCCGCTCGGCCGCCTCGGCCAGCCGCGGGACATCGCCGACGTCGTGACCTTCCTGGCGTCGGACGACGCCCGGTGGCTCACCGGCGAGCAGCTCCTGACAGGCGGCGGCCTCCGCTGAGGAGGCCCGACTCCCCCCGGTCCCCCCGCCCTCCGGCGGCGGGGGCCGCCGGCCGGGCGGCCTCCGGCATTTGGTCGACATCGCGAATTCCCGGCGGCGAGTATCGGCCGTGCCCTTTCCGCTCACCGACCACTGCGACGGGAAGACGTTCTTCAACCCCGGCGCGCCCTCGGTCGCCGGCCTGGGCGACGTCATCCGGTGGAAGTCGACGTCCCGCCCGGTCCCCTGGCCCAAGCGGGTCGAGGTGGTCCCCCAGCCGCCCCCGGCCCCGCCCGCGGGGGACGGGGTGACCGCCACCTGGGTCGGCCACTCCACGTTCCTCCTCCAGACGGCGGCCGGCGCCGTCCTGACCGACCCGGTCTTCTCGGACCGCGCCGGCCCGCTCGGCCTCCTCGGCCCGCGCCGCGCGGTCGCCCCGGGAATCCGGTTCACGGACCTGCCCCGGGTGGCGCTCATCCTCCTGTCGCACGACCACTATGACCACTGCGACCTCGCGAGCCTGCGGCGGCTCGCCCGGCGGGATGCCCCGGTCATCGTGACCCCGCTCGGCTACCGTCGGCTCCTGGGGAGCCTGGGCTTCCGGGCGGTCGTCGAGCTCGACTGGTGGCAGTCCCACCAGGAACCCGGCCTGGCGGAGGTGACGCTCGTCCCCGCCCGGCACTGGTGTCGGCGCACGCCGTTTGCGACCAACAACCGCCTCTGGGGCGGCCACATGGCGACCCTGGGCGGCCGCCGGGTGTATTTCGTGGGGGATTCCGGCTACGCCCCGGATTTCTTCCCCGCGATCCGGGCCCGGTGCGGGGCCCCCGACCTGGCGCTCATTCCCATCGGGGCCTACGAGCCCCGGTGGTTCATGAAGGCGGCCCACATGGATCCCGCCGAGGCGGTCCGGGCGCATAGGGAGGTAGGCTCCCGGCGCAGCATCGCCATGCACTGGGGCACCTTCCAGCTGACGGACGAGGGCCGCGAGCAGCCGGTCGAGGCGCTGGCGGCCGCGCGGGGCACCGCGGCATTCGACGTGCTCCCCTTCGGCGGCAGCCTGACAATCTGACCGAAAACGGCGGGCCGCTGGGAACCGTCGGGGTTTGCAGGGTGTCGGAGGTCAATCTATTATCCTGTAAACGGTTGCAGATTTTACAGTCCGACTTATTTTATCATCACCCCTCCTTTATTGGAGCGGGGGCTTCAACCATGTCCACCGTAAGGTTTGCCGCCCTCCTCGGCCTATTGGCCGTGGCCGCTGCATGGCCGGCCCGGGCGGAGGAGGAAAACCTCTGGCCGGCATACGTGGCCGAGAAGGACGTGGACGGCCAGACCCAGTCCTGGGACGCGGCGGGACCGCTGGTGTTCTCCGAGGCGACTCCGGCGCCTGAGGCCGGCACGGCGGAGGGTTTCCGGCCCTTCTACGTCCGGGTGACGGGCGGAGGGATCGTCCGGACCGACATCCTCTACCCCCTCTTCTTCATCCGGAAGTACCCCGACTCGTACAAGTGGTCCATCCTCCAGCTGATCAACGGCGAGGGCATCGACCACAGCGTCGCTCGCGCGGGTGGCCCCACCGACAAGCACTTCGATATCTGGCCCTTCTATTTTTCCCACTACACGAAGGACCCGATCGACAGCTACCACGCCCTGCTCCCCCTCTACGGCACGATCAAGTACCGGCTCGGTTTCTCGAAGCTCCAGTGGGTCCTCTTCCCCCTCTATGTCGAGACCCGGAAGCGGCACTCGACCACCAACTACTACCCCTTTCCCTTCATCCGCAACCACCACGGGTCCGAGAATGGCTTCGGGGTCTGGCCCCTCTTTGACGTCTATACCGGCCCGGAACACTCGAAGCACCAGTCCTACCTCTGGCCGCTGATCTGGAACAACCGCCTGGAGCCGACCGACGTGGCCCCGCCGGGCGCGCCGGGGGGCACCGAGTTCGGGATCCTGCCTTTCTACACCAGGACGACGGCCCCGGGCTTCCTCGACGTGAACTTCGGGGGGCCCTTCTTCGGCTTCACGGAAAGGACCCTCCCCTACCGCTATGGCGAGCAGCGCTACTTCTGGCCCTTCTTCGTGCAGGGGCGGGGCGACCAGCACTACGTGAACCGCTGGGGCCCGTTCTACACCCACTCGAACGTCAAGGGCACCGACTCGACCTGGGTCGGCTGGCCGTTCTGGCACGTGACCAAGTTCGCCGACGACGACACCGCCCAGCGGAAGACCCAGCTTTTCTACTTCCTCTACTGGGAGCTGGACGAGAGCAGCGTCTCGCGCCCCCAGCTCGCCCACGCCTACAAGCGGCACCTCTGGCCGCTCTACAGCGCCTGGGACAACGGCGCCGGCAGCCGCCAGCTGCAGTTCCCGAGCCCGCTCGAGGTCTTCTTCCCCTCCAACCCGGACATACGGGAGAACTGGGGGCCCCTCTTCTCCCTCTACCGCTCCGACCACCGGCCGACCGGCGAGACCCGCTCGGAGGTCCTCTGGAGGGCCGTCACCTGGCGCCGGGACGCCGACGAGACCCTCGCGGAATTCCATATCGGCCCGCTGTTCGGAATGATACGGAACCCCGGCGGCCTGCGCTGGACGATCTTAGGATTCGATTTTGGGGCAAAAGTGAACAAGGATAACGGGGCAAACCGCCAGCCATGAGGCAACTGAACGCAATTTTCGAGGGGGTCGGCAGCGTGGTCCAGCTGATGGTCCGCAGCCTGTCGTACGCCGGCACTTTGCCGCGCCAGTCCGCCCGCTTCATCGAGCAGTGCTACATGATCGGGTACACCACCCTCCCGATCGTCGCCATCCTCAGCTTCTTCATCGGCACGGTGCTGGCCCTTGAGGCCGGCTACGCCATGCAGGACTTCGGCGCCAAGGAGTTCATCGGCAGCCTGGTCGGCCTCTCCATGGCCCGCGAGCTGGGGCCGATGATGACCTCGGTCCTCCTCGCCGGCCGGGTCGGCTCCGCCATCGCGGCCGAGCTTGCGTCGATGAAGGTGTACCAGGAGATCGACGCCCTGACGACCATGAACATCCCGGCGGCGAAGATCCTCGTGCTGCCCCGCCTGGCGGCCGTCCTGGTCATGATGCCGGTCCTGATCATCATCTCCAACATCGTCGGCTGGTTCGGCGGCTCGGTCGTCGCCCGCTACGTGAGCTACGTCGGCATCGGGCCCGAGGCCTACTTCGCCGCCCTGCGCCACTACACCAAGTTCAAGGACGTGATCAACGGCATGGAGAAGGCGGAGGTCTTCGGCTTCGTCGTCGTCCTCGTCTGCTGCGACATCGGCCTGAACACCCGCGGCGGCCCGCGCGAGATCGGCGCCGCCGTGACCCGCGCCGTCGTCGTCTCCCTGATCCTCATCCTGGTCCTCGACTACTTCGTGACCAAGATCCTCCTCTGACCGGAGCCCCGCCCCATGGACCTTCCCTCCTGCAGCAAGACCCGCAACCCCTTCACCGGCGCCGAGGCGAACGCCGTCGGGGTCAAGGTGGACAAGGTCTCCAAGTCCTACGCGGGCATGGAGGTGCTGAAGAACGTCTCCTTTGACGTCCAGCCGGGCGAGATCTTCGTCATCATGGGCCCGAGCGGCTCGGGCAAGAGCGTGCTGCTGCGCCACATCGCCGGCCTCGAGGTCCCGAGCACGGGCACGATCACGATCGACGGCAAGGACCCGACCCTCGAGGCGACCCGGGAGGCCGTGCGGGTGGCGCTCGTCTTCCAGGCCGGCGCCCTCTTCAACTCCCTCAGCGTCTACGACAACCTGGCCCTCTATCCCCGCGAGCACCGCGCCGGCGATGCGAAGGCGATCGACAAGCGGGTGATGCACGCGCTCAAGATCCTCTCGGTCGAGGACGCGGCGCGGAAGTTCCCCTCCGAGCTTTCCGGCGGCATGAAGAAGCGCGTCTCGATCGCGCGGGCCCTCGTGATGGAGCCGCAGCTGCTGCTCTACGACGAGCCGACCAGCGAGCTCGACCCGGTCATGAGCGCCACGATCAGCGAGATCATCGCCACCCTGAAGAACGAGTACAGCGTGACCAGCATCGTCGTGACCCACGACCGGGCGCTCGCCCTGACGATCTCCAACCGCGTCGGTCTCCTGATGGACGGCGAGCTGATCTCGCTCGGCACCCCCCAGGACCTGAAGCAGTCCCAGGACCCCCGGATCGTCGACTTCCTCAACCCGAGGATCGACATCAAGAACCCCCGTTTCAAGAAGCTCGAGAGCCAG
>Ga0302196_10004904_pt1 | contig 12012 bp, 12 predicted proteins | sample II_Bog_N1_3_FD_198794 | JGI IMG/M metagenome (GOLD analysis project Ga0302196, IMG submission 198794) | Peat permafrost microbial communities from Stordalen Mire near Abisko, Sweden - II_Bog_N1_3 | ecosystem: Environmental > Terrestrial > Soil > Wetlands > Peat | place: Sweden: Abisko...
GGAAGCCGCATGCCAGGTTGGCGCTCGTCACCAGCCCGACCATGGCCAGGTCCTCGTCGCGCACGAGGTCGCTCTCGGCGAGATCAGCGTTGAGGTCGATGACCGGCACGCACCCAGTATCGGCCAAGTGGCACGCGACGGGGGAGTGGACCGGGGACCGGGGCGGGGAGTGGACCGGGGAGTGCGGCGTGTCGTGCACCGCCGGGAGGGCCTCGGAGCGGGTCGCTCAGTGGACCGCTCAGTGGACCGCGCGTCGCACGTCGGTGCGGTCACCGGACGTCGTAGATGACCGACCGCCGCCGAGGCGCTATCGTTCCCGCCATGCCGCAACCGCCTGCACTCACGCCCGAACAGCGCCAGGCCGCACTGGCCAAGGCCGCCAAGGTCCGCCGCGAGCGGGCCGAGGTGAAGGAGAAGCTGAAGCTGGGGTCGATCGACCTGTCGGAACTCCTCACCATGGCCGACGGCAACGAGACCGTCGGCAAGATGAAGGTGCTCTCCGTGCTCGAATCGCTCCCCGGTCTCGGCAAGGTGAAGGCCCGTCGTCTCATGGAGACGGTGGGCATCTCCGAGAGTCGCCGGCTGCAGGGCCTGGGATCCAACCAGCGCGAGTCCCTCTTGCGCGAGACCGCCCGCTGACCGGAGTCACCCCGGGCCCCGACCGGCCCGACGGCGACTCGCGGATCTTCGTCCTCTTCGGCCCCGGCGGGGCCGGCAAGGGCACCGTCGCCGCCCGGCTCGTCGAGTCGGACCCCCGGCTGCGGCTGAGCCGGTCGTGGACCACCCGGCCACGACGGCCCGGTGAGCCCGAGGACGCCTACTACTTCGTCGACCGTCCCAGCTTCGAGGCGCGGGCGGCCGCCGACGGATTCTTCGAATGGGCCGAGTTCCTGGGGAACCTCTACGGCACCCCGGTGACCGACCCCGAGCCCGGACGCGACCTCCTGCTCGAGATCGATGTCCAAGGTGCCCGCCAGGTCCGCCGTCTGAGGCCGGACGCCACGTTGATCCTGCTGCTCCCGCCGTCGCGGGAGGTCCAGGAGGAGCGCCTGCGCACCCGGGGTGACGACGACGAGCACATCGCCCGACGCCTGGCCGAAGGGGAGACCGAGGAGCGCGAGGGACGTCTCTTGGCCGATGCCATCGTGGTCAACGACACGATTGGTCAGGCGACCGCCGATGTGGCCTCTATACTGGAGATTCGCCGCTCGGGAACCCGCTAGGGACGCCTGCGCCGCCAGCCGTACCGCACTACCTGTGACCTGCAGCACCCATGACACCGCACGGCCCGGCACCCAGTGCCGGGACACATCCCCCGACATGCCCGAAGGATCGTGATGGCCCAGAACCCGACCACCTTGATGGACCCGCCGATCGAGCAGCTGCTCGACAAGGTGGACTCGAAGTTCACCCTGGTGGCGCTGGCGTCGCGTCGGGCCCGGCAGGTCAACAGCTACTACAACTCGCTGGGCGAGGGCATCGGCGTGGTCGTGCCGCCCCAGGTGGCCTCCGCCTCGGGCAAGCCCCTGTCGATCGCCTTCGAAGAGGTCGCCGAGGGCAAGGCCACCTACTCGCGACCCGACCCCGAGGAGATCGCCGCAGCCGAGGCCGCCGAGGCCGCTGCGCTGGCCCTGATCGAGGGCGCCGTCGAATTGGCGGTCGAGGAGGCCGTGGCCGAGGCCGTGGCCGCCGACAAGGACGAGTCCGCCGAGTGACACACGGCCCCGGCACATGCGCCGGGGCACGGTGTGCGGGGGGTGTGCCGTGGCAGAGGTGAATCGCGAGAGCGGCTCCGGGGCCGGCGAGGGCCAGCCGTTCGTCGTGCTCGGTGTGGCCGCCGGCATCGCCGCCTACAAGGCGGTCGAGGTCTGCCGACGTCTGGTCGACGCCGGGGTGCATGTTGCCCCCGTGCTGACCGAACGGGCCACCCGGTTCGTCGGCCGGGCCACGTTCGACGCGCTGGGGTCCGAGCCGACCCAGACCAGCGTGTGGGACGAGGCCTCACCCATCCCCCACACCCGACTCGGTCAGCATGCCGACCTGATCGTGGTCGCACCGGCCACCGCCGACCTGTTGGCCCGGTACGCCGCCGGCCTCGCCGACGACCTGTTGACGACCACCCTGGTGGCCACCGCGGCCCCGGTGGTCGTGTGCCCGGCGATGCACACCGAGATGTGGGAGCACCCGTCGGTCCGGGCCAACCTGGCCACCCTCGAGGCCCGCGGCGTCGTCGTGGTTCCTCCCGAGGACGGTCGGCTGGCGGGGGGCGACGTCGGCTCGGGGCGGATGGCCGAACCGGCCACGATCGTCGCCGCCGTCCTGGCCCACCTGGCGGACCCCGGTTCCGCCCCGGCAACCCGTGATCTCTCCGGTCTGCGGGTACTGGTCTCGGCCGGGGGCACCCGTGAGGCCATCGACCCCGTCCGGTTCATCACCAACCGGTCCTCCGGCAAACAGGGTCACGCCCTGGCCGCCGCCGCCGCAGACCGGGGTGCGACCGTGGTGCTGGTGACCACCAGCGGCCTGGCCCGCCCCGGCGGGGTCGAGGTGGTCGAGGTGGAGACGGCTGCCCAGATGGAGGACGCCATGGTGTCCCGGGCCGCCGACGCCGATGTCGTCGTGATGGCCGCAGCGGTCGCCGACTTCCGCCCGAAGGTCGCCACCGACACCAAGCTGCACAAGGCTGACGGCATCCCCGACCTGGTGCTCGAGGCCACCAACGACATCCTGGCCGAGCTGGGCCGACGTCGTCCGCCGGGCCAGGTCCTGGTCGGGTTCGCGGCGGAAACCGATGACGTGCCCCAGCGGGCCCGGGCCAAACTGGTGGCCAAGGGGGTCGATCTGATGGTGGCCAACGACGTGTCGGCTCCGGCGGTGGGCTTCGATCACGACACCAACGAAGTGACCATCTTCGGCGCCGACGGCACCGTGACGACCGTGCCGCTGACCGCCAAGCGCGCCGTTGCCGATGCCGTCCTCGACCGGGTACTCCCCTTGGTCGCCGACGCGGACCCCGGGACGATCGCCCGCACGTAGCGTCCCCGCACCGGGCGCGGGTAGCGTGTGCTGCCCGCCCGGGCGCCGCCTTGTGGGTGGCTGGTCCCGGGGGCACGGGCCGAGGGCCCGGGGGTCGCTGCCTCCGCACCGACGACGACACAGCCGTACCGACCGTCAGCGCCGCCCGGGCGCTCGACGACCAGACAACCAAGGATGGAACCAGCCGTGAGCAGCCGATACACCTTCACCTCGGAGTCCGTGACCGAGGGGCATCCCGACAAGATGGCCGACCAGATCTCGGACTCGGTGCTCGACGCGCTGCTGACCGACGACCCCGACAGCCGGGTCGCCTGCGAGACCCTGTTGACCACCGGCCTGGTGTTGGTGGCCGGGGAGATCACCACGACCACCTACGTGGACATCCCCAAGCTGGTGCGTCAGACCGTCCTCGACATCGGGTACGACGACGACGCCTACGGCATCGACGGCAACACCTGCGGGGTCATCGTGTCCCTCGACGAGCAGTCGCCGAACATCGGCCAGGGCGTCGACAAGGCGTTCGAGGTCCGGGCCGGCACCGGCGGTGAGGACCAGCTCAACGCCCAGGGCGCCGGCGACCAGGGGATGATGTTCGGCTACGCCTGCGACGAGACCCCGGACCTGATGCCGCTCCCGATCTGGCTCGCCCACCGCCTGGCACAGCGCCTGGCCCAGGTGCGTCGGGTCGGCACGTTGCCGTACCTCCGTCCCGACGGCAAGACCCAGGTCAGCGTGACCTACGAGGACGGCCGTCCCATCGCCCTCGAGACCGTCCTGATCTCCACCCAGCACGACCCGGGCATCGACCTCGAGACCCTGCTGCTGCCCGACCTGCGCGACAACGTGATCAACCCGCTGCTCCCGCCGGAGCTCGACAGCTCGGGACTGCGGGTCCTGGCCAACCCGACCGGCGTCTTCGAGTTGGGTGGCCCCCATGCCGACACCGGTCTCACCGGGCGCAAGATCATCGTGGACACCTACGGCGGCATGGCCCGCCACGGCGGCGGTGCCTTCTCCGGCAAGGACCCGTCCAAGGTCGACCGTTCCGCCGCCTACGCCGCCCGATGGGTGGCCAAGAACGTCGTGGCCGCCGGTGCGGCGAACCGGTGCGAGGTCCAGGTGGCCTACGCCATCGGTGTGGCCCGTCCGGTGTCGGTGCTGGTCGAGACGTTCGGGACCGAGAAGGTCGACCCGGCCGCCATCGCCAAGGCCGTGGACGAGGTCTTCGACCTGCGTCCGGCCGCCATCGTCCGGGACCTGGACCTGAAGCGCCCGATCTACCGCAAGACGGCCGCCTACGGTCACTTCGGCCGGGCCGAGAAGGACTTCACCTGGGAGGAGACCTCCCGGGCGGACGACCTGAAGCAGGCGCTCGGGCTCTGAGCGGCGGTCCGCGCCCGTCGGGCGCCTCCGGGGGGACGGACACGGCGCCCCGGGGCGGGGCCCGCATCGTGCGGGTCGTCCCCGATGTCCCCGCCATCCATCGGCGCTTCGACTACTCGGTACCCGACGCCCTGGCCGCCACCGTCGCGGTCGGGAGTCGGGTCCGGGTCCAGCTCCACGGTCGACGGGTCGGGGCCTGGGTGGTGGAGGACGGGGTGACCTCCGAACCGGGGGTCCATCCGATCGATGTCGCCGGGTCGAGCGGTCTCGGCCCGCCGCCGTCCCTGGTGGCCCTGGCCGAGTGGGCGGCGTGGCGCTGGGCCGGCCCGCTGTCGTCGTTCCTCGGCACGGCCTCACCCAACCGCATCGTCCGCGCCCTGCCGCCGCCGCCCCGTCCCGGGCACGGCGACGGGCCCGGGCACGATGATGCCGACCGGCGTCCGGCGTCGCCCGGCGGGGGGTCGGTCGCCCTGGTGGACGCCGCCCTGGCGTCGGACGGGCCCGCGGTGGTGCGTCTGGCGCCGGCGCTCGATGCCGCCCTCCTGGTGGTGGAACTGGTCCACCGGACCGGACCCGACGGCATCCTGGTGGTGGCCGCCGCCCGGTCCCGCGCCGAGCAGTTGTCCGGTCGCCTGCGCCGACTGGACGTCCCGGTGGCGCTGCTGCCCGACGAGTGGGCGGCGGCCCGGGCCGGGGGACGGGTGGTCATCGGCACCCGTGCCGCGGCCTGGGCGCCCGTCGAGCGGCTGCGGGCGGCGGTGGTCCTCGACGCCCACGACGAGGCCCACCGTGAGGAACGGGCCCCCACCTGGTCGGCCGTGGACGTGGTGGTCGAACGGTGCAGGCGGGACGGTGCGCCGGCCCTCTTCGTGAGTCCCTGTCCTCCGCTGGCGTTGAGTGAGGGACGGACCCTGGTCACCACCGACCGGGCCGTCGAGCGTCGCGGCTGGCCGGTCGTCGAGGTGGTGGACCGCACGGGCGACGACCCCCGGACCGGGCTCTTCAGTGAGCGCATGGCCACCGCGGCAAGGATCGAACTGGAGCGGCCCGACGGCCGGGTGGTGTGCGTACTCAACCGGACCGGTCGGATCCGGGTCCTGGCCTGTCGGAACTGCGGTGAGGTGGCCAGGTGCACCCGGTGCGGCGGTGCGGTGTCCCAGGCCGAGGCGTCCGGACTGCTCACCTGTGGCCGCTGTGGTGACGAGCGACCCGCGGTGTGCGCGGTCTGCGACTCGGCCAAGCTCAAGTCGTTGCGCATCGGCGTGTCGCGCGCCACCGAGGAGGTGGCCGCCCTGCTCGGCGCACCCGCCGTCGAGCTGAGCGCGGGGGTCGACCGGGACGAGGGGCGTGAGACGGCACCACTGGTGGTCGGCACCGAGGCCGCTCTCCACCGGATCGACCACGCCGGCCTGGTGGTGTTCCTGGAGTTCGACCAGCATCTGCTCGCTCCCCGGTTCGGAGCGGGCGAGGAGGCGCTGGCCCTGTTGGCCCGGGCGGCACGGGTGGTGGGTACCCGCACGGGCGGCGGCCGGGTGCTCGTCCAGACCCGGATCCCCGGCCACGAGGTGCTGATGGCGGGCGTCCATGCCGACCCCGGGCTGCTGGCCGACGCCGAGCGACCGATCCGCCACGCACTGGGCCTGCCCCCGTTCGGCGCGCTGGCCGTGCTGCGGGGTCCGGGAGCCGAGGAGTACGCCCAGGGACTCCGCGCCGCGCCCGGTCTCGAGGTGTCGGCCACCGATGCCGACCGGTTCCTGGTCCGTGCGAACGGACACGCCGCACTGGCGGACGGCCTGGCGGCGGTGGGCCGGCCGGCGGCCCGGCTCCGGATCGAGGTGGACCCGACCGACGCCTGACCGTCGGTCGGTGGGTGCAGGCGATGCCGTAGAATGGGTCCATGTCCACGTACGCCGTTCGCACCTATGGCGACCCCGTCCTCCGCCAGGTGGCCAAGCCGATCGAGGACGTCGACGGCGCACTGGTCAAGCTGGTGGACGACATGGTGGAGACCATGTACGAGGCGGTCGGTGCCGGTCTGGCTGCCCCCCAGGTCGGCGTGCAGCGACGGCTGTTCGTCTACGAGCTGGACGACGGTCCGAAGGCCATCGTCAATCCGGAGATCGTGGAGTCGAGTGGCGAGCTGTGGCACGACGAGGCCTGCCTGTCGATCCCGGGTCTGCGCATCGGCATCCTGCGTCCCGAGACGGTCCTGCTCAAGGGCTTCGACCTCGACGGCAACGAACTCACCATCGAAGCCGACGACTTCATGGGTCGGATGTTCCAGCACGAGGTGGACCACCTCAACGGGGTGCTCATGGTGGAGCGGCTGGACGACGACATGCGCAAGCAGGCGCTGCGGATCCTCCGCGACCGGGCCATGGGCCTCGACACCTCGGCCATGGAGGCCAAACTGGTGTCGGCCGGCAACGAACGCGACGTCTGAGTCCGGATGTCTGAGTCCAAGCACATCTGAGTCCGGACGTCTGAGGCAGCGCGTCTGAGTAAGCGCTTCTGGGTAGGCAGGTCTGGGTCCGAGCACGTGCGCCCGTCCTTCAGGACCGCACCCGTGAGCGGTGCGGGTGGCGCCGACCTCGACGGACAACACCACTAGCGTCAGCCCCATGTCCCGACTGGTCTTCCTCGGTACACCGGATGCCGCCGTGCCGCCCCTGCGCACGCTGGTGGAGGCCGGCCACGACATCGCCCTGGTGGTGACCCGTGCCGACAAGCGGCGAGGCCGGGGCGGTGCCCTCGTCCCGAGCCCGGTCAAGGCGGCCGCCCTCGATCTCGGGCTGGCGGTCACCGACGACCTCACCGAGGCCACCCAGGTCGGTGCCGAACTGGGGGTGGTCGTGGCCTACGGGCGCATCATCCCGGTCGCCGTGCTCGACCAACTGCCGATGGTGAACCTCCACTTCTCGTTGCTGCCCCGGTGGCGGGGTGCCGCCCCGGTCGAGCGGGCCCTGTTGGAGGGAGACGCCGAGACGGGGGTCTGTCTGATGGCGGTCGAAGCAGGACTCGACACCGGTCCCGTCTATGCCGAGGTGGCGACGGCGATCGACCCGGACGAGACGGTCGAGGAGCTGCGGTCCCGGCTGGTGACGATCGGATGCGACCTGCTGGTGGCGCACCTCGGCGACGGACGAGCGGGACTGCCGGTTCCGAGGGACCAGGCCGGCAACCCGACCTACGCCGAGAAGCTGTTGTCCCACGAGCTCGAACTGGACTGGGAGCAGTCCGCCGTCCACCTGCGACGCGTGGTGCGTCTGGGCCGGGCATGGACGACCTTCCGCGGGAAGCGCCTGCGGGTGCTGGCCGCACGGTCCGCCGATGTCGACGATGTCGCCGCCCTGCTCCCCGGTCAACTACGCGGTACCACGGTGGGCACGGGGGAGGGCTCGAAGATCGAGCTGGTCGAGGTCCAGCCGGAGGGCAAGCGTCCGATGGCGGCAGCGGACTGGCTCCACGGCGTGCATCCGGGGCCCGGGGACCGTCTGGGTTCCTGAGTCCGACGACGAGCGGCTGTTCGTCGTCGACGAATGGTTGGTTCGCCTCCACGGGCGCTCGTGGCGCCGGTGGCGTCAGACGCCGGGGAGGAACACGACCCGCTCGGTGGGACCGGCGGCGGGGGCGTCCCAGGTCGACTCGACCTGGGAGAGCGGCCGGGAGGCCACGGTGATCGAAAAGGTGCCCGCGACCAATTCGTCGACGAGACCCGGCAACGTGGCCAGGATCCCGTCAGGGCTCACCGAGCCCTGACCGCTGCCGAGGAAGTGCACGTTCGCCTGGCGCAGCGCGGCGGACGGCAGCGAGATGGTCGGTCCGGCGATGGCCCCGATCTGCACCCAGGACAGCAGCCGCGACCGATCGCCGCGACCGCCGAGGAGCGGCGCGATGGCTGCTTCGGCGGGTGGACCCCACAGGTAGTCGACCACGACGTCGACCTCACCGGCCGAGGTGGCCAGGTCCCGGGCGACGAGTCCAGGGTCGCCGGCCAGGTCGATCGAGTGGTCGGCACCCAGTTGGGCCATGGCGGACAGCCGCGCCGCACCCCGGCCGGCGGCGATCACGGTGCCGGCGCCGAGATGCCTGGCGATCTGGACGGCTAGCTGTCCGGCCGATCCGGTGGCACCGAGGATCAACACCGACTGTCCGGGGCGGAACGAGACCCGCTGATGGAGGGCGACCCACGAGGACATGCCGGGGTTCATGGCCGCAGCCAGCAGGACCGGATCAGCTCCATCCGGGACCGCGATGCTGCGGCGGGCATCGATCACCGTGTGTTCGGCCATGGCTCCGAACCTGGTCTCGGGGAGGATGAAGTACACGAGGGTCCCGTCCGCCCGTCGACCCACCCCGTCGATACCGGGGACGAGGGGGAGCTGCCCGGTGGAGGTGTAATGGGAGCCGTCGGCCTGCGACCGGACCCGGGGGTGGAGACCGGTGGCGACCACCTCGACCAGCTCCTCGTGCGCACCCGTCGGATCCGGGTCGTCGAACCTCTCGAAGCGTGGTGGGTCGCCGAAGTGACGGACGACAGCTGCATGCATCAGGCGGTCCTTTCGACGTGACCCCGGTGGTCATGGACGGGAAGTCGGTCCCACCCACGATCATATACTTGGTGTCACAAAGTAATTCGCCTACGATGAGGTGATGGGTACCGAGTCGACGACTGCAGGGTCGAGGGCACCCGGATCGAACACCGCCGGCTCGATCCCCGGAGCGTCAGGCGTCGAGACCCCGGCCATCGTGGATGCCCTCGTGGAGCTCAGTGTCGTCGTGTACGACGTCCTGGCCCGTGTGTCCGCCGAATTCGACCTGTCGGTCACCCAACTGCGCCTGTTCGGGATCCTCCGGGACCGCACGCCGTCCATGACGGCGATCGCCGACCACCTGGGACTCGACCGCTCGTCGGTCACCGGCCTGGTCGACCGCGCCGAACGTAGGGGGTTGGTCATCCGGGTGGCGTCCCGCCGCGACGCCCGGGTGACCAGGGTCCAGATCACCACGGAGGGACTGGCGCTCGTCGGGCGGGCCGCGGCGCATGTCACCAGCGAACTCGAGGTACTGGTCGCAGGGGTCCCCGACGCCGATCAGGGCCAGTTGGTGCGGGTGGTCTCGTCGGTCCTGGGCGATCAGCCCGGGCGCCGGTCCCTCGACGCCCCCGACTGACCGGATCCTGTTTCGGTCAGCCCGGCGAGGGCGCCGGACGACCCGTCCGACCGACGACCGGGACGGTGGCGCCGCGGACACGCCGGTAGGCTCGCGACCGATGGCCATCTCCACCTCCACGCCTCCGTCGACACCCACCCTGCGGGTGGCACCGTCGATCCTGTCGGCCGACTTCGGCAGCCTGGCCGCAGCCGTGGCCACGGTCACCCCGGGGATCGACTGGCTCCACGTCGACGTGATGGACGGTCACTTCGTGCCCAACCTGACCATCGGCCCTCCGGTGGTGTCCTCGTTGCGATCCCACAGCGACCTGTTCTTCGACACCCACCTCATGATCACCGAGCCGGCCCGCTACCTCGAGCCCTTCCGCGATGCGGGGGCGGACGGCTGCACCGTCCACGTCGAGGTGGGGGAGACCACCGCACTGATCGCCCAGATGCGCGATCTCGGTCTGCGTGTCGGGCTCGCCGCCAACCCCGACACCCCCTACGAGGCGCTCGAGCCCTACCTGGACCAGGTCGACCTGGTCCTGTGCATGACCGTCTTCCCCGGGTTCGGGGGTCAGGCGTTCATCCCCGAGGTACTCGAGAAGGTCGCACGGGTCCGCGACGCCGCCGACGCCGACGGCCTCACCCTGGACATCGAGGTCGACGGCGGAATCGACGAACGGACCGTCGTCGAGGTGGCTCGGGCCGGGGCCAACGTCTTCGTGGCCGGGTCGGCGGTGTTCAACCGCGACGACCCGCTCGCCGCGGTGACGTCGATCCTGGCCGCCGCTGCCGGCGAGCGGGCCGGAGCTCCGTCCTGAACGCAACGGAGGCACCCGACGCGGACGCCTCGTGGATGCTGCGGGCGGTCGAGGCGGCGGCACGGGTCCACGGGCGTACGTCGCCCAACCCGTGGGTGGGCGCGGTCGTGGTGCCCGAATCGGCCGAGGGACTCCCGTCGGCCTGGTTCACCGGTGCCACTGCGCCCCCCGGCGGTCCCCATGCCGAGGTGACCGCACTGGCCGCAGCCGGGGAACGCGCCCGGGGCGCCACCTTGTACGTGACGTTGGAGCCCTGTGCCCACCACGGTCGGACCCCGCCCTGCACCGACGCCATCCTGGTGGCCGGGGTGGCCCGGGTGGTGGTGGGGATCGCCGACCCGGACCCGCATGTCGACGGCCGGGGGCTCGCCGAGTTGCGCAGGGGTGGCGTCGACGTCGAGGTCGGCGTGGGCGCAGCCCAGGTGACCGAGCAGCTGGCGCCCTACCTGGTGCACCGGCGGACCGGCCGCCCGTGGGTGGTCCTCAAACTGGCGGCCACACTCGACGGGCGGATCGCCGCGCCGGACGGTACCAGCCAGTGGATCACCGGCGAGGCCGCCCGTCTCGACGCCCACCGGCTCCGCGCCGTGTCCGACGCCGTGGTGGTGGGGGCGGGCACGGTCCGTGCCGATGACCCGGCACTGACGGTGCGGCTCCCCGAGGGTGACCCCTGGTTCCGGGGAGCCGACGAGCAGCCAATCCGGGTGGTCCTCGGCTCGGTCCCCGAAGGCGCCGCGGTGGCCCCGGCCATCGAGATGTCCGGTCCCTTGGAGGACCTGCTCGACGACCTCGGATCCCGGGGGATGGTCCAGGTACTGGTAGAGGGAGGCGCCCGGGTGGCCCACGACTTCCACGCCCACGGCCTGGTCGACCGGTACGTGCTCTACCTGGCCCCGGCCCTGTTCGGTGGGGACGACGCCCGCCCGCTCTTCGCCGGCCCCGGGGCCGCCACCCTCGGCGACCTGTGGCGGGGGGAGGTCCGCTCGGTGACTAGCCTGGGTGGCGATGTGCGGGTCGACATGGCCCCTTCCGCGACGCCGGGCTGACGCCTGGCACCAGCGGACGGGTGACCGGACCGCACCCCAGGACGCATGGGTGGCCCACCGGGTCATCAAGTAGCACGCAACACGGGACGACACTGGCAGTACCGGACAGCACTGGCTGGGCCGGACGATATGAGGGAGACACGGGTTCCATGCCCTTCTCAGCAGTTGAGGACGCGATCCAGGCAGTCGGACGCGGAGAGATCGTGGTCGTCGTCGACGACGAGGACCGGGAGAACGAGGGCGACCTGATCATGGCCGCCGATGCGGTCACCCCGGAGAAGATCGCCTTCTTCCTGGCCCACACCTCCGGACTGATCTGCGTGCCACTCACCCCCGAGCGGGTCGAGCAGCTCGACCTCCCGCTCATGGTGACCGCCAACACCGAGGTGCAGCGCACCGCCTTCACCGTCAGCGTCGACTTCCGCCACGGCACCACCACCGGGATCTCGGCTGCCGACCGGGCGGCCACCATCCAGGCGCTGGCCGACCCCCACACCCGGCCCACCGACTTGAACCGCCCGGGACACATCTTTCCGCTGCGCTACCGACCCGGTGGCGTCCTCAAGC
>Ga0302196_10004908_pt1 | contig 12011 bp, 13 predicted proteins | sample II_Bog_N1_3_FD_198794 | JGI IMG/M metagenome (GOLD analysis project Ga0302196, IMG submission 198794) | Peat permafrost microbial communities from Stordalen Mire near Abisko, Sweden - II_Bog_N1_3 | ecosystem: Environmental > Terrestrial > Soil > Wetlands > Peat | place: Sweden: Abisko...
GCTGGAAGCGGCGGGCGGGGCGGGCTGCGCGCGCTTCGTCGGCGGCTGCGTGCGCAATGCGCTGACCCGTCATCCGGTCGAGGATGTCGATATCGCCACGGTTCTGACTCCTGACCGGGTGATCGCGGCGCTGCAGGCCGCGGGCCTGAAGGCCGTGCCCACGGGCGTCGACCATGGCACCGTCACCGCCGTGTCGGGCGGCAGGCCGTTCGAGATCACCACCCTGCGCCGCGATGTCGAGACCGACGGCCGCCGCGCCGTGGTCGCCTTCACCACCGACTGGGCCGAGGACGCCCAGCGCCGCGATTTCCGCCTGAACGCCATCTATGCCGACGCCGAGGGGCGCCTGTTCGACCCGACGGGCGAGGGGGTGGCCGACGCCCGGGCCGGCCGCATCGTCTTTGTCGGCGACGCTGAGACACGCATCCTTGAAGACGCCCTTCGGATCCTGCGGTTCTTCCGTTTCCTGGCCTGGTACGGCAAGGGCGAGCCGGACGCCGTCGCGCTCACCGCCTGCGAAGGCCTCAAGGACAGGATCGAGACGCTGTCGGCGGAGCGGGTCTCCAAGGAACTGCTCAAGCTTCTGGCCGCCGACGATCCGCGGCCCGTGGTCCGGCTGATGGCCGCCACGGGGGTGCTCGGCGTCGCCCTGCCGGAGGCCCGCGACATCCTGCGGTTCGAACGGCTGGTGGCGATCGAGACCGAACAGCTGTTCCAGTGCGATCCCGAGCTGCGGCTGGGCGCCCTGCTGCCGAACGACCCTGCCGTCGCGGCGGCCTGCGCCGAGCGCCTGCGCCTGTCCAACGCCCAGCGCGACCGGTTGATCGCCATGCTGCAGCCCGAGCCGGTCATCGCCTCCTGGATGAGCCCTCGGGAAGCGCGGCGGATGGTGTATCGCCTGGGTCACGCCGCCTTCGCCGACCGCATTCTGCTGGCGTGGGCCGGCTCGGAGCGGCGCGCGGCGGGCGTGCAGTGGCGCGCCCTGCTGCCGATGGCCCAGACCTGGCCCAAACCCAGCTTCCCCTTGACGGGGGAGGAGGTGATCGCCGCCGGCGCGCCGAAAGGCCCGATGGTGGGGGCGGTGATGCGCGAGGTCGAGGCCTGGTGGATCGAGAACGACTTCACAGACGACAAGCTGTCGATGATCGAGCGGCTGAAGGCGGTGGTCCAGGGGATGGCCTACTGAGCGCGGCGCCCCATCGGGTGTTCGTGCCGACCGACGACGACGTCCGGCCCGACTACTGGATGCACGACGCCCGCTCGCTCGCCGACCTGGACGCGATGGGCGATGCGCTGGCGGACGGGGTGAGGGTCGTCCTCTACGGCCCCGCCGGGCGGCAATGGCCAGCCGTGCTCCGCTTTCAGGCCGAGGTGAACTGCTGGATCGCCTATCCGGCGCGGAAGCCCTAAGCCGCTTCGCCCAGCCAGCCGCGCAGCGCCTGGAGAAAGGGCAATACCTTCTCGAAGTCGTCTTCCGAAAACACCCGCCGCAAGCCCTCGATCATCGGCCGGACCGCCATCAGGCACCGCTCCTGAGCCGCGACCCCCTTGGGGGTGATCGAGACCAGCTTCTTGCGGCCGTCGCTGGCGTCGCTTTCGACCTTGATCAGCTCGGCCGCCGCCAGCCGCTGGACGGTGTTTGTCATGGCCGCCTTGGTGACCTGGAAGGTGCGCGCCAGCTGGACCGGCGTGAAGGCCTGGCCGCGCAGGACCAGGTGGTTCAGCACCACGAACTGGGCGTGGGTCAGGCCGTCGGGCAGGACCCGTTCGATCCGAAGCGTGGCGAGCTGGTCGATGGCGCCGATCTCGGCGAACACCTGGACATCGGGACGGTCTTTGAGCGCGCGGGCCATAAGGCGAGTGTTGGATGGTTTGGTCGACAACCGGTTAACGGCGGCGCGTCCTTCGACCCGCTGCTTTGCGGCGGCTCACGATGAGGACTCAGGGGATTCCACAAACGGTCATCATCCCGGAGACCTTTGCACGAAGGATAGTGCGTTCTTCGAGACGCCCCAAGCGGGGCTCGTCAGGATGACTGAGTATTTGAGATGCATAATTGTTAGTCATGGTGAGGAACGCTCTCTTCGAGCGCGTCTCGAACCACGCACCCATGGTGCAATGGTCTCCCTCCCGAGGTGCGAGCAAGGCGAGTCTCGAAGGACCCACACCGCCTCACGCCTCGCCGAGCAGGTCCAGCATCCCCTTGCGGGCCAGGGCGTCGGCCCGTTCGTTGAGCTCGTGGCCGTTGTGGCCCTTGACCCAGCGCCAATCGACCTCGTGCCTCGCGCGGGCCTCGTCGAGCCGCTTCCATAGGTCGTCGTTCTTCACCGGCTTCTTGTCGGCGGTCTTCCAGCCCCGCGCCTTCCAGCCGCGCAGCCACTCGGTGATGCCGGTGCGGACGTACTGGCTGTCGGTGTGCAGCTCGACCTTGCAGGGCTTGTTGAGCGCCTCCAGCGCCTGGATGGCGGCCATCAGCTCCATGCGGTTGTTGGTGGTCGCCAGCTCGCCGCCGCAGATCTCCTTGCGGTTCTCGCCGGACATCAGCAGCGCGCCCCAGCCGCCAGGCCCCGGATTTCCGCGGCAGGCGCCGTCGGTATAGATGATCACCTTGGGCGTCACGCGGGCTGGTCCCCAAACAGCATCAGACCGCCGCCGTCCTGGGCCGAGCGGTGCACGGCGAGTTTCCGCTCGTACTCCAGCGGGTCATGCGGCCGCACCAGCGCGCCCTCGGGCGTCGAGCCCCAATCCTTCAGCCGCGTCAGGAAGAAACGCATCGCCGCGCCCCAGGCCAGCAGGGGCAGGGCCTTGCGCTCCTCAGCGCTCAGCGGCCGGCGGGCCTGGTAGCCGGCGATCATCGCGCGCGCGTGGGTGATGTTGAAGCTGCCGTCCGGCTCGAAGCACCAGGCGTTCAGGCACACGGCGAGGTCATAGGCCAGGATGTCGTTGCAGGCGAAATAGAAGTCGATCGCCGCGGCGAACTGGCCATTGCGGAAGAAGACGTTGTCCGGAAAGAGGTCGGCGTGGATGACCCCGTTGGGCAGGTCCTTGGGCCAACGCGCCTGAAACGCCGCCAGGTCGCCCTCGATAACGGCGGACAGCCCCGGCTTCAGCCCCTCGGCCTCGGCCTTCAGCGGCGCGAACATGCCTGCCCAACAGGACTGGCCCAGGTCGTTGAAGCGGTAGCCTTCGTAGCCATCCGCCGCCTGGTGCAGCCAGGCCAGGCCGTCGCCGAGCTGGCGGCAGTGGGCCGCGCCGGGGCGCCGCACCGAAAGCCCGGCCAGGAAGTTGACGATGGTGCAGGGCTTGCCCTTCACCTGGGTCAGCATGGCGCCGGACCGATCCATGATCGGCGTGGCCGAGGGAAAGCCGCGAGCCGCCAGCCAATGCATCAGGCCCAGGAAATACGGCAGCTCCGCCGCGTTCACCCGCTCCTCATAGACCGTCAGGATGAAGCGCCCGGTGGTGGTCTCCAGCAGGAAGTTGGAGTTCTGCACCCCTTCGGCGATGCCCTTGAACACCAGGGCCTCGCCGATGTCGTAGGTCGCCAGCAGGGCGGCGAGGTCCTCGTCGGAGATGTCGGTGTAGACGGCCATGGCGCGGTGATCGGGGAAGGGCGCGCGCGGGTCAAGGGCGCGCCGGCGCAGGGCGGGTCTAATGCGCCGTCAGATAGGCGGCGATCGCGTCGATCTCGTCGTCGCTCAGCCCCTGGGCCCGGGGGCGCATGTCGCCGGTCTTGAGCGTGTCGACGATGAATCCCCGCGCGAAACTGGCCATATCGGCCTTCGCCGGGGCGTCCTCGACCGCCGGGTCGTGGCAGGCCTGGCAGCGCAGGGCGAACAGCGCCTGGCCGCGGCCAAGCGCGTCGGCGGGAAGCGTGGCGGTGGATGCCGGCGCCCCAGCCGGCGCTTGGGCCGGCGGCGATTCGCGGGTCTGCGCCGGCGCGCCGACGGCGACCAGCGCGCTCGCGCTGGCGATCGCCGTGGCGAGGAGGGCCTTGTCCAACGTCATGAGGCGGATTTAACCCGTCCGCCGAATCTTCGATAGCTCGTCGTCACGCTCCAGGCGACGCCGTCAGTCCAGGCCGAAAACGAACCAATGCACCTGGGTGCGAGCGGTGGACGACAGTTCCATCTCGCGGAAACCATAGTGGCGATAGAAGCCGATCGCCCGCGGGTTCGCCGCGCCGACCGCCAGGTGGGCCCCGCTCGCGCCCATCGACCTGACCGCGCCCAGCCAGGTGTCGATCAGCCGTGCCCCGATCCCCTGGCCCTGAAGACGCGGGAGCAGGTCGATGTGCAGATGGGCCGGATAGCGCTCGACCACCCGGGCCGGCGCCGGCGGGGCGTGATGGATCGTCGCGCACATCAGCTGGTCGCGGCTCCAGTCCGCGCGCGGCAGGTTTGTCGGATCGGGATAGCGCCGGCGCAGGTCCGGCCACCAGTCGGCTTCCAGCTGCGCCTCGAAGGCGCGGGTGTCCGGCGGGCCCAGGATGTAGCCGGCGACGCCGTCCGAGTCCTCCGCCACGAAGACCGTCCGTGGGCTGAACAAGGCGTAGGGCGCGGCGTAGACGTGGCCGACGAGTTCATGGTCGGCGTAGAGGCGGCTGGCGTCGCCGCCGCTGTCGCCGGTGGCCAGGCAGATGCGGTAGAGGTCGTCCAGGTCGTCGGGACGATAGGCGCGGATCGAGATCATTCGCGCATCGCCTCTAGCCCGCCAGCACCCGAGGCAGCTTGAAGATCACCGTCTCGCGTGTCGGATTGACCTCCTCGACGGTCAGGTCGAACCGGGACCGCAGCGCCTCGATCAGTTCCTCCACCAGGCTCTCGGGCGCAGAGGCGCCGGCGGTGACGCCGAGGGTGCGTGCGCCGGCCAGCCAGTCCCAGTCGATGTGCGAGGCGTCATCCACCAGCCGCGCGTCGCCCGCGCCGGCGCGGCGCGCGACCTCGACCAGCCGCAGTGAGTTCGACGAGGTCGACGAGCCGACCACCAGCACGCGCTCGCATTGATCCGCGAGCGCCTTGACCGCGTCCTGGCGGTTGGTGGTGGCGTAGCAGATGTCTTTCTTGTGCGGCGCGGCCATGGTGGGGAAGCGGGCCTGCAGGGCCGCGACGATCTCGGCGGTGTCGTCGACGGACAGGGTGGTCTGGGTGATGAAGGCCAGACGCTCGGGGTCGGCGGGCGTGAAGGCGAGGGCGTCCTCGACCGTTTCGACCAGCACCACCGCCCCTTCGGGCAGCTGGCCCATGGTGCCGACCACCTCCGGATGGCCGCGATGGCCGATGAGCACGATCTGGCGGCCGGCCTCAAAGTGCTGCTCGGCCTCGACGTGCACCTTGGAGACCAGCGGGCAGGTGGCGTCGAGCACGAACATCTTGCGATTCGCCGCGTCGGCGGGAACCGCCTTGGGCACGCCGTGGGCCGAGAAGATCACCGGCCGGTCGGGCGCGCACTCGTCCAACTCCTCCACGAAGATCGCGCCCATGGTCCGCAGCCGCTCGACCACGTGGCGGTTGTGCACGATCTCATGACGCACATAGACCGGCGCGCCGTACTTCTCGAGAGAGCGCTCGACGATCTGGATCGCGCGCTCGACGCCCGCGCAGAAGCCGCGGGGGCTGGCCATGAGCACCTTGAGCGGCGGGCGAAGAGGAGGGGTGTGCGTCATCGCGGCGATCTATAGCAGGCCGCCGGGCCGCTTGAGACCCCCAACCGGAACTTCCCAACCCGGCCGCGGTTGTCGTCATAGCGTCGCTGCTTTGCGGTAACACCGATCCACAATTGCTCGACGGCAGGCCGTTGCGTTCCGCTTTTACCCTTGCCTGCGGGTGATTTCGGCCTAAGTACACCCCAGCCCGCGCGCCCGATTGAAGACGGCGGGTCTTTGTTATTCGCCCGGGACCTGAATGAACTACTCGAAACAGACCAATTTCTCCGACCGGCTTAGCGCCGCGGCCGAAGCCAAAGCCGCCCTGATCGCCAAGCTGAAACCCAAGCCCACCATCACCGCGCCGGAACCGATCGACCGCGAGGCCGAGCGTGAAGCCAAGCGCGAGGCGATTCGCCTCGCTCGCGTCGCGGAGAAGGAAAAGCAGCGTGAAGCCCGCGCCCAGCGCGAGGAACTGGCCCGCCAGGCCGCGTTCGCCGCCGAGCAGGCCGCTCTGGAAGCCAAGCGCGCCGAGCGCAAGGAGCGCAAGAGCAACGAGAAGATGGACGCCCAGGCGCGCCGGGCTCAGCGCCTCGCGGCCTATCAGGGCCGCGGATTCAGCGAAGGCCTCTAAACCGGCCCCGGCGGACGCTCCCAGGAGCGTTCGCCACAAATCGCCCACATCCTTGAGCCACAAGCTCAAGCTTGAGCCGCGCCGGTATCGTTGTCAGGCCGCGTTGCGGGCGGGGTTCAAAGTCAGTATCACAGTTCCCCAGCCCGCGCGCCAACACGCGCATCGCGGCCGTGAGGCCTTGGAGTGCTTTGTCCCATGCGTCGCCCGTTCCTAGTCGCCTGCGCCATGATCGTCTGCTGGTTCTCTCTGCCGGTGACGGCGGCGTTCGCCCAATACGGGGGTGGCGGCGGCGGCGGCCAGCATGGCGGCGGCGGCGGAGGCGGTGACAGCAGCGATGACGACGCCGCCAAGAAGAAGAAGGACGAGGAGTGGAATCAGACTGGCGCCAATCTGGAGCCGCTGCCCGGCTCCACGAACGCGGGTCCGTGCCCCTATGTGAAGATCCTCTATGACGCCGGCCGCTACGTCGAGTTCAAGGACGGGAAGGTCGCCTCAAACGCGGTGCAGTACACCGGCGAGCTCGAAGGTCTTTCCTCCGGCTGCGCCTACAAGACCAACGATCCCATCCACGTGGCCATCGAGCTGCTGTTCGGCTTCGGTCGCGGTCCGTCGGCCGAGGGCTCGACCAAGACCTATCATTATTGGGTCGCGGTGACCGATCGGAACTCCGACGTGCTGGCCAAGCAGTATTTCGACATCACCGCCAAGTTCGCCCCGGGCCAGGACCGGACGATGATGACCGACCATATCAACGGCATCACCATTCCGCGCGCCGACGCCAACGTCAGCGGCTCCAACTTCGAGGTGTTGGTGGGCTTCGACGTGACGCCTGAGATGGTCGATTTCAACCGCCAGGGCAAACGGTTCCGTCCCAACGCCGGCGCGACCACCGCCGATGCGAGCGCGGGATCGTCCGCGCCGCAATGAAGGATCTGAAAAGGGCGCTTGAGGAGGCGGTCGCCGCCGCGTTTGCGGTCGCGGGCCTCTCGGCGGACTATGCGCGGGTCACGCCGTCCGATCGCCCCGACCTCGCTGACTTCCAGTGTAACGGCGCCCTGATCGCGGCCAAGCCGTCGGGCAGGAACCCGCGTGAAATCGCCATCGCGGTCACCGAACACCTGGCCGGCAGTCCGCTGCTGGCCTCGGCCGAGATCGCCGGCCTGGGCTTCATCAACATGCGCGTCAGCGCCGCGGCGCTGTCCGATCGCGCCGCCGAGATCGCCGCCGATCCGCGGACCGGCGCGGCGCGCGTCGCCGAGAGCCGGATGGTGATCATCGACTACGGCGGCCCCAACGTGGCCAAACCGATGCACGTCGGCCACCTGCGCAGCGCCATCATCGGCGAGGCGCTCAAACGCATCTACCGGTTCCGCGGCGACGAAGTGCTGGGCGACGCCCACTTCGGTGACTGGGGCTTCCAGATGGGGCTGCTCATCTGCGCCGTCAGCGACGCCGATCCCCGCTGGAAGGCGGTCGCCGAGGAGCTGTGGCGCACGCCAGACGTCAAGCCGCACCAGGAGCAGAAGGTCGTCGACCACCTGCTCGAAGGCCTGGACCTGGACGTTCTCGACCGGCTCTATCCGCAAGCCTCGGCCAAGGCCAAGGAGGACCCCGAGTTTCGCGACCGCGCCCGCCGCGCGACGGCGGAGCTGCAGTCCGGCAAGCCCGGCTACCTGACCCTCTGGCGGCGTTTCGTCGAGGTCAGCCGCGAGGCGCTCAAACGCGAGTACCACACCCTCGGCATCGACTTCGATCTGTGGAAGGGCGAGAGCGACGTCGAGGCGATGATCGCGCCGATGGTCGAGGACCTGAAGGACAAGGGCCTGCTGGAGCCGGACCAGGGCGCCTTGATCGTGCGCGTGGCGCGCCAGGGCGACAAGCGTGATCTGCCGCCGCTGCTGGTGGTCTCGTCCGAAGGCTCGGCCATGTACGGCACCACCGATCTGGCCACCGTGCTGGACCGGGAAAGGACCTATCACCCCAAGCTGGTGCTCTATTGCGTCGACCAGCGTCAGGCCGACCACTTCGAGATCGTGTTCCGCGCGGCCGTGCAGGCCAATTACGCCGAGCCGGGGACGCTGGAGCACATCGGCTTCGGCACCATGAACGGCACGGACGGCAAGCCGTTCAAGACCCGCGAAGGCGGGGTGCTGAAGCTGCGCGACCTGATCGGCATGACCACGGACAAGGCCAGCGACCGGCTGCATGAGGCGGGTCTGGGCGCCGAACTGCCGCCGCACGAATTCGAGGACATCGCGCGTAAGGTCGCGGTGGCGGCGCTGAAGTTCGCCGACCTGCAGAACTTCCGCGGCACCAGCTATGTGTTCGATCTGGAACGGTTTTCCAGCTTCGAAGGCAAGACGGGCCCCTATCTGCTGTACCAGGCGGTGCGCATCAAATCGATCCTGCGCCGGGTTGAGGCCAAGGCCGCGTCCGGTCTGGCCACCGTCATCATCGCCGAGCCGGCCGAGCGCGAACTAGCCCTGCTGCTCGACGCTTTCGACCATGCCGTGGCCGAGGCCTACGACCGCAAGGCGCCGCATTTCATCGCCGAACACGCCTATCGCCTGGCGCAGGGCTTCTCGAAATTCTACGCCGCCTGTCCGGTGCTGAACGCGCCGGAGCCGGTGAAGGCGTCCAGGTTGGCGATCTCCGCGACCGTCCTGCGCCAGCTGGAAACGGCGCTCGACCTGCTGGGCATCGAGACGCCCGAACGTATGTAATTCCTCCCCCGCAGGGGGATTAATTAGCAGCGCGCCCCGCCTTCACCCCGCCAAATGCGTCCACGCCAGGTGGACCAGCCGGATCCCCAGGCCGATTCCGATGGCGAAGGTCGCGACCACGCCGACGACTCGGAAACCGTTCACCGTGCTCTTCTGCGACAGGCCGATCACGTGCAGGAGGCGCGCGGCGACAAACAGCCCGCAGGCGATCTCCATCCACAATCGCTGCTCGCCCATCAGTTCGAGCAGGGTGAAGCCGGCGATGAAGATGGCCGCGTTCTCGGCCAGATTCCCGTGCCGCCGCGAGCGCCGCAGCAAGGTCGCGTCCGACCCTTCGCCCAGCGATGGACCTGCGGTTCTCCGCGTAAGCGCGGTGCGCAGCATCAGCAGCATCTGAAGGATGATGAGGACGCCGGCGGTGATCGCCGACACCACAGGCATGGTCACAGTCGTCATGGTTCGCCCCCTAGGCCGTCCCGTGCATTTGGTCGCCCCGGGCTCGGCGGTGATGGTGGGCGCACAACAGCGTCCGTTCAAGAGATGTGCAACGGACCCGCCAGCCGCCGTCTTTGCCGCGGCGCGGCGTCGGGCGGTTGACTCTGGCGACCGCCTCCCGCAGGTTCCGGCGACTCTCGCGGGAGAGGCCGGGGCTCGCCCTCGGCGCCGAAGGCGCAACCGCCCCGGAAACGCTCAGGCAAAAGGACCGCGACAGTCTCGAAACGCTGGAAAGCAGTACTCCCGCTATTAGCCGGGGGGCTCGCCGAAGGAGCAAGGGTCGCGCCCCGGTCGATGGGGCGAGGTCCGGAATCTCTCAGGCCTTAAGGACAGCGGGGGCGTGTTCAAGGCGGGAAACCGTCGTCACGCCGGCCGGAGTCCGCCTTTGTCGGAAACGCTGAAATACACGCCTCTGCACCAGGCCCATGTGGCCGGCGGCGGCCGCATGGTCGGTTTCGCCGGCTATGAGCTGCCGGTGCAGTACCGCGACGGGGTGCTGAAGGAGCATCTGTGGACCCGAGAGCACGCCGGCGCCTTCGACGTCTCGCACATGGGGCCGGCGTTTCTGACGCTGACGGACAAGAGCGGCGACGGCGATGCGGACCACGCGGCCATCGCCGCCATCGTCGAGACCCTGGTCTGCGGCGACATCAAGGGCCTGAAGCCGGGTCAGCTCCGCTACACCCTGCTGCTCAACAAGGACGGCGGTCTGATCGACGACCTGATGATCGGCCGCCCCGCCGCGGCTGATCGCCAGGGCATGCTTTACATCGTCGTCAATGCGGCGACGAAGGACGGCGACTACGCCCTCATTGAGCAGGCCGCCGGCGGCCGTGCGACGCTCAGCCGCGCCGACGACCGCGCCCTGATCGCCTTGCAGGGACCGGAAGCCATCGATGTGCTGAAGGCCATCGTGCCCGAGGTCGCCGACCTGACCTTTATGACCTTCCGCCGCTTCGACTACGCCAGCGACCAGATCGTCGTCGCCCGGTCCGGCTATACCGGCGAAGACGGCTTCGAGATCCTGATCAAGGCCCCTTACGCCCAGGCGTTCTGGGAGCGACTGCTCGCGGACGAGCGGGTGCGCCCGATCGGCCTTGGCGCGCGCGATTCGCTGCGGCTTGAGGCCGGCCTGCCGCTCTACGGCCACGACGCGGACGAAACGGTCTCGCCGATCGAGGCCAACCTCGGTTTCGCCGTCTCCAAGCGCCGCCTGAAGGCCGCCGACTTTCCCGGCGCCGCCCGCGTCATCCGCGAGCGCGACGGGGCCCTGGCCCGCGTGCGCGTCGGCCTGAGGGTGCTGGAAGGCGCCCCGGCCCGCGAGGGAGCCGAGATCGCCGACGGGTCGGGCGTGGTCGTCGGCCGCGTCACCAGCGGCGGGTTCGCGCCGTCCCTTTCGGCGCCCATCGCCATGGGCTTCGCGCCGCCGGAGCTTTCCGCGGTCGGGACCCCGTTGAACGTCATCGTCCGGGGCAAGCAACAGGCCGCCGAGGTCGTCGCCATGCCCTTTGTTCCCCACCGCTACGTCCGCTCGCTCTAGAGGAAGCCGCCCATGCGTTTCACCAAGGATCATGAATGGGTCGAGGTCGACGGCGACGTCGCCACCATCGGCATCACCGCCTACGCCGCCGAACAGTTGGGCGACGTGGTGTTCGTCGAGACTCCGGCGATCGGCAAGGCGGTCAAGACCGGCGGCGACCTGGCCGTGGTCGAGAGTGTCAAGGCCGCGTCCGACGTCTACGCCCCGGTGTCCGGCGAGGTGGTCGCCGCCAACGCCGAGCTGTCCGACACGCCCGAGACGGTCAATCAGGATCCGGAAGGCGCCGGCTGGTTCGCCAAGGTGAAGCTGGCCAATCCGGCCGAGGTCGAGGCGTTGATGGATCGGGCGGCCTACGAAGACTACCTGGGGACGCTCTGAGCATGCGCTACCTGCCGCTGACGCCTGAAGATCGCACCGAGATGCTGGCCGTGATCGGCGCCGGTTCGATCGATGAACTTTACGTCGATGTGCCCGCGTCCGCCCAGCGGAGCGGCACGGTCGAGCTGCCCGGCTTTCAGGGCGAGATCGAGGTCGAGCGGGCGCTGGCGGCCATGGCCGGGCGCAATCGCGCGGCGGGGCAGGGGCCCTTCTTCTGCGGCGCCGGGGCCTATCGCCACCATGTGCCGGCCAGCGTCGACCACATCATCCAGCGGTCGGAATTTCTTACGTCTTACACGCCCTATCAGCCCGAGATCGCTCAGGGGACGCTGCAGTACCTGTTCGAGTTCCAGACCCAGGTCGCGGCCCTGACCGGGATGGAGGTGGCCAACGCCTCCATGTATGACGGCTCGACCGCCGCGGCCGAGGCGGTGATGATGGCGCACCGGGTCACCCGCCGCGGCAAGGCTATCCTGTCCGGCGGCCTGCATCCCCACTATGCCGAGACCATCCGCACCCTGGCCCATGTCGCGGGCGTCGAGGTGGTTTCGCAGGCGGCCGCCATCGATGATGAAGCCGGCGTCACCGCCGGCATAG
>Ga0302196_10004911_pt1 | contig 12006 bp, 2 predicted proteins | sample II_Bog_N1_3_FD_198794 | JGI IMG/M metagenome (GOLD analysis project Ga0302196, IMG submission 198794) | Peat permafrost microbial communities from Stordalen Mire near Abisko, Sweden - II_Bog_N1_3 | ecosystem: Environmental > Terrestrial > Soil > Wetlands > Peat | place: Sweden: Abisko, Stordalen...
CGACATCGCACCTTGTGCGGAAGCGATGCCCAAGCCGATCGAGGTCCTGGCGGAGTTCCCGGTGATTGTAGATCTCACCGTTGCAGACCGAAACGACCGAGCCGTCTTCGTTGGCGTGCGGCTGGTTGCCGGTCGCCAGATCGACGATCGACAGCCGCCTGAAGCCGAGCCCGACGCCGCCTGCGATGAACGCGCCGTCATCGTCCGGCCCGCGGTGCCGCAGCGCACCGGCCATCGCCGTCAGGCGGTCAAACGCGATCGGTCGATCACGGTCCGGGCTGAAAATCCCGGTGATCCCGCACATGACCCTGCCTCAACCGGTCCTGAACCGCCACACCGGGCCAATCACAAGCGGCAGTTCCTGGCCGGGCGCGACCGTGTCGACACGCCAATAGGTGGTGCCTGGGTTTGCTTTGACCTCGGCCTCGACCCCCGTCACGGTTTGCAGCGCGACCCCTTCGTGCGCGGTCGCGCTGGCGCCGTTGACCAGTTCGGCATTGGCGCCGCTGTAGACGTTATAGCTGGCGCCGTAGATTCGACCGGCTTGCCAGGCGACTGGGACGGTTTCGTGCGGCGAACGCTTGGCGAGCCCGCCGTCCGCCGGCCGCGGCGTGGTCACCGCCGAACTGATCTGCGGCATGATCGTGTCCAACATCGCGGCCTCCCAACTCTCGTCCCAGGTGTTGGAGGCCAGCACGAACGAGGTTTTCTGGTCGGGAAAGTAATAGAGCAGCGTATGATAGCCGGGGATGGCCCCGCCATGGCCGCGGGCGGTGCCGTACGCCCGCGCCGGCTGCAGCAGCCCGCCGACGCCGTATTGCATCGGCTCCCATCCCGGTACCGAATCGGCGGAAACAAAGGTGTACCATTTGTTCCTGGTACCGGCATCCAGGATCTTGTCCGTTGTGAAGACGATGTCCGTGAGCTTCAGCAAATCCCAGGGTGTCGAGACGATGGCGCCGGCCGTCCAGGCGTAACTCGGGTTGGTCTCGGTGACGTCGCACCATTCCGTGTAGACCGGGTTCGGGTAGGGAATGGAGCCGTATTTCGTATAGCCGTGCATCGGCGGCAGAGGCTGGGTGTCGGTCGCGAAGAAGGTATCGCCCAGTCCGGCCGGTTCTATCACGGTGCGCCGGATCACCTCCTCGGCCTTCAGGCCGGTGACTTTTTCGGCGATCAGGCCGAGCAGGATGTAGTTGGAGTTGGAATAGGCCCAGGCCGGATAGGGCGCCGGCGCCGGTGGCGGCAGCGGCGGCGCCGGCAGCGGTACCTCGCCCCATGCCGGGTTGAGCACCGTCCACCAATAAGGATTGGGGTAGGTGAATCCGGGCGGGAAATAGGGCTGCACATCGTGCGGCCCGCTCAGCACGGCGATCAGATCGGCGGGATCGAAATGCCGTGTCGGCGTCAGCTGTGGCGACCAGCCGATGTCCGGCGCGTCCAGGTAGTTCGCGATCCCGGCCGTCATCTGCAGCAGTTCGCCGACCGTGATGTTGGCGATGTTCGGGATTCCCGCCACGGTCGGGTTGTCGTGCAAATAGGTCAGCACCGGGGCCGAAAGCTTGATCTTGCCGTCTTGTTCCAGGCGCAGGATCGCCTGGGCGAGAAACAATTTGGTGACGCTGCCGATCCTGAACTGCATCCACGGCGCCATGGGGGCTCGGGTGGCGAGATTGGCTAGGCCCGTCACACCCACACGCACGCCCCAATCCGGCGACCGCACGACGATGACTGCGCCGGGGATGTAGTTTGCCGCGACAAAGCTGTCGAGCGTTTGCTGCCAAGTGGCCGGAAACGGCAGGTAGGGCACGGCGTTCGACACATGCTTTGGCGGGTGTACGGGTTCGGGCGGCGGCGGCTTGGCGCAGACCGCCGGCGGGAGCTGCCGCAGAGCGGTCAACGGCACCCCGGCCCGCCGCGCTGTGACCTCCGGCGGTGATGGCGCGAGCGTCTGATAGGGCGACCGGACACGGTATCTCGCGAGTGGGTCCGCCGCGCGCGCGCCGGGGCCGGGAGGCGGCGGAGCCGGGACCGCTGACGTGGGCGGCGTGGCCGGGGCCGCCGGCGTGCCTGGCGTCTCATCGCCGGACTCCTGGGCGGAACTGGCCGCCGGGACAAGGATCGTCGCCAGGACGACAAAATACCATGTCGGAAGCCAGGACCGTTTCTGTGTCATGTGCGGCTCTCCGCTCGTTGTGGCAAATCAGCCCGATCGAACGATTTGCCGATCGAACGATTTGATTGAGAAACCGGCGGCGATGGCATCGACCAGCGTGCGGACGGTCGCGCGCCGGTGAATCCGCGGCGCGTAGCGCACGCCCAACGCGAGCCTCCCGGCCACGACGCTCGTTTCGATCTCGATCAGGTGACGCCGCGCCATCGTGCCGATCGAGACGCCGGGCAATCGGTCGCTGGGCGCGAAAGCCGGGTCCGGCGACGTGTCGATGGACCCCAGGTGGTTGAGGCTCAGCTCTGGCTCGGGCAAGGCAAGCGGGGTGCCGGACAGCGAGTGCAGCGCGCCCCAGCCCAGCCCCTCGGACGGCACCGCGTCGAGCCCCGCAGCGATGGCGCCCACCTCGCCGGGACATGCGAGCAGGAAGGGGAAGTCGGCAGTGAACCAGCCGACGGTCCGGCTCACGTCGATCCCGGGAGTGGGCGGCGTGCGGCCATGGCTCGATAGCAGGACCCGTGCCGTCCTGCGTCCATCCCACCGATGCAGCGCGGTCGCCAGCGCCGCCAGCAACCGGGCCACTATCCCGCGGTCCGACAGTTCGGGACGCACTTGCCCAAGGTCGGCCGTCAGCAGGTCCGTATCGTCATAGCCATGCGTGAAGGGCGCGCCGTCCGTTGGCAGCGGCGCCACCTCGGCCGCCGCGACCGCCTCCCAGAACGGCCGCTCCTGCGACGCTGCCGCCCCGCGGCTCCACGCCTCGAGTGCGAGCGCCCAATCGCGATAGGCAGTGGTCTTGCCGGGGAGGCGCACCGGCTGTCCGGCTGCCGCCTGGCGCAGGCCCGTCCCCAGATCCTCAATGAGGATGCGCCACGACACCGCGTCGGCGACCAGATGATGCGCGGAGAGCAGCAGGTGGTCGCCGCCAGCCAGGCGATAATGCGTCGCCCGGAACAGCGGCCCGTGGCCGAGATCGAACCCGCCTGGCAGCGCGTCCGCCGCGACCGCCGGCCACGGATCGGCCGCTTCCCGCAGGTCGATCGTGCGCGGTACGAACCCGTCGCCGGGCGCGATGCCTCGCTGGGTCCAGCCGCCTTCGGTCTGCCGGTAGACATGACGAAGCGCGTCATGGTGCCGCCACACCGCGTCCAGGGAAATGGCGAGCGCGGCAGCGTCCAACGACCGATCGACCGCGCGCAACAGCACCAGATGATCGAACCGTGCGACGCCACGCGGATTGGCGTCGAAGAACCATCGCTGGATCGGGGTCAGCGGCGCCGTCCCAGTCACGATCCGATCATCGCCGGCCGCCGCCGCCCGCGTGCCCGCTGCCGCGATCGCCGACACGGTGTCGGCGGCCAGCATCTCCTTGAGGCCCAAGATGAGGCCGCCGCGGCGGAGCCGCCCCAGCAGGCGGATGGCGCTCAGCGAATCGCCGCCAGAAGCCACGAAGGAACTGCATCCGTCGAACGGACCGCGGCCAAGCACCGCCGCGAACGCCTCCGCCACCAGCGCCTCGGGCGGGGTTAGCGGCGCCGTATCGGGCGGCAGGGCCTCGGTTGCTGGCGCGGCCAGCGCGCGGCGATCGACCTTGCCGGCGATGTTGCGCGGCAGTTCAGGCAGCGGGATCACCGCCGCCGGCACCATCCAGGGCGGCAGGGAGCGGGCCAGCCAGCGCCGAAGTGTTCCGGGATCGACCGGCACACGCGGCACCACATAGGCTGCGAGTACCCGCGGATCCTCGCACACGACCACGGCCGCCTGCGCCACGGCAGGGTGATCGCGGAGCCGGCTCTCGATCTCGCCAAGCTCGATCCGGTGGCCGTTGAACTTCACCTGCGCGTCGCGCCGGCCGATATAGCGAACCGCGCCATCCGCTTGCACCAAGCCCGCATCGCCGGTGCGGTAGACACGGCGTCCGCCAATGGTCGGGAATCGTTCGGCGGTCAGCGCCGGCTGGCCGACATAGCCACGGGCGAGCCCCGGACCGGCGATACAGATCTCGCCCACGGCGCCGATCGGCATCCCCCGGCCATCCTGGCCCAGCACCATCAACGTCGTATTGGCGATCGGCCGGCCGATCGGAATGCCGTCGGAATACGGCGCTTCGGGATCGACTTCGTGCCAACTGGCGCACACCGAGGCTTCGCTCGGCCCATAGGCGTTGAAATAGCGCAGATGGCGTGCGTAGTGACGCGCGTCGCGCAGGTCCGGCGGTTCGCCGGCGGTGATCAGCACCCGCAGGCCGCCGAGACTGGCGCCTTCCAGCGCGCGCAGATAGGACGGCGACAGGGTCGCAACGGTCACGCCTTCCGCCTGCATCAGGGCGAGCAACGCGGCGCCGTCGCGGATGGCCGGGTCCGGCGCCACCACCAGGCGCGCACCGGCCAGCAACGCCATGAAAATCTCGGACAGCGACGCGTCGAAGGAGCAGGAAGCGAACTGCAAGACCGCGTCGTCCGGCCGCATGCCGAAGCCGGCGATCTGTGCTGAGATCATGTTGATGAAGCTGCCGTGCTCGACCGCCACGCCTTTGGGCCGGCCGGTCGAACCCGACGTGTAGATGATGTAGGCGAGGTCGCCGGCGCGTCCGGCATACCGGCGCGAATGCGCGTGCCGATCCCCGGCGATCGATCGCGCGACGCCCGGCCGAAGCGTTGCGAGGCGCGCCTGTCCCATGGCGTCGGTCAGCACGCGGCGGCATCCCGCGTCGTCCAGCATGAACGCAATCCGCTCGTCGGGGAGCGCCGGACTGAGCGGCAAATAGACGCCGCCAGCCTTTAGTATGCCGAGCAGCGCCACGATCCGATCGGCGGTGCGACCGGCCAGCACGCCGACCGGCTCCCCGACCTCCACACCCTCGGCCGCCAGCCGGCCGGCCACGCCATCGGCCGCCGCGTCGAGCGCGCGATAGCTGAGGCGATGATTCTCCGCCACGAGGGCGGTTGCGTGGGGCATCCGGCCGACCTGGGCGTGCCAGACATCGGCCAAGGTCGCCGCTTCGGACCATGACGCGGCCGGACCGGTCGCCCAGGCGGCCAGCGCGCGCCGCTCGCCATCCGGCAGCGCCTCCAGCGCGGCGAGCGGCGTGTCCGGCCGGGCCAGCACCGCGGCAACCAGCGTGCGAATCTGCCGCTCGATTCGCACCATCTGCCCCGGGGCGAACAAGCGAGCATCGTGCGGCAGGCAGACATCGAGCGTGGCGCCGGTATGGACCATCACGCCAAAATCGTAGTTGGCCTGCTCGACCGTCATGGACCGGGTGACGGCGAAGCCGGTCTCGATCCCCGTTGCGTCCACCGCCGGATAGTTCTCGACCACCTGCAGATGATCCAGCAGGCCTTTCGGCAGGCCTGACGCCGCCTGGATTTCCGCCAGTGCCGCGTGGTCGTGCGCGATGCCGTCGATCGCCTGTTGCTGCAACGATCGCAGCAACGTCTCGAAACGCCATCGCCCATCCCAGCGGACGCGCACGGGGACCGTGTTGATGAACATGCCGACCAACCGATCCACGTCCTGCGTCGCCACGCTGCGCCCGGACACCACGACGCCGAACACGACATCCTGCCGGTCGGTCCATCGGCCAAGCAGCAGGCCCCACAGCGCCTGCAGCAGCACCGCCAGCGTCGCGCCATGGCGGGCCGCCAGCGCGGACAGCGCCGCCGTCTCCCGCTCGGCGATGCTGAAGCGATGCTCGGCGGCGCATGGCGGGCGCCGACTCCCCTCTGGGCGGCCGGCGGACCGGGGCAGCGTCGCCAGCTCGTCGTAGCCGTCCAGCAGCGCGGACCAATGCGCGGCCGCGGCGCTTGGATCGCGGGCGCCGAGCGCCGCCAGATAGGGGTCCGGATCGGGCGGCGGCGCCAGCGGCGCGCGATGCGGCGCGCCGGCGTAGCAAGCGGCAAACTCCTCCAGCAGGATGGCTCCGGACCAGCCGTCGAGCAGGATATGCGGGTGACTCCAGACCAGCTCGAACCGGTCGCGTCCGAGGCGGAACAGACGCACCCGCATCAGCCGGTCGCAGCGGAGATCGAAGCCGCGCCGCGTGTCGGTGCGGCGGTAGTCGTCGATCCGCGCGGCGGCATCGGCCCCTTCCAGGTCTTCGAAGCTGAAGTCAACGGTTTGCTGCTTCAGCACGATCTGCAACGGCTGCGCCGTCCGCTCGTAATCAAACACCGAGCGCAACAGCGCATGCCGCTCCAGCAGCCGGTTCCAGGCCGCCTCGCAGGCGGTTGCGTCAACCGCGCCGCATAGCGAGAAAGACACCTGGCGGAAATACGGCGACACGCCGCCCGCAGCCGTCAGTTCATGGAACAGCATCCCCTGCTGCAAGGGACGCAGCGGATAGATCCGCTCGACGGCCTCGCGGTCCATCCGGGCGGCCATCCGGGCGGGGCTGCTAGTCATCAGCGAACAGACCCTTGACCTCGTCCGCGCTGAGCGACGCGTAGGTCGCGCCAGGTGCCAGCTCCGCCGGGGCGGCATCGGCCAGCCTGCGGGCCAAACCGGCGACCGTCGGCGCCGCCAGGAACTCGCGCACCGTTATCCGATGGCCGGCCGCGCGCAACCGGCCGATCACCTGGATCGCGCGGATCGAATCGCCGCCTACCTCGAAGAAGCGGTCATGCCGGCCGAAATCGGACCGCTGCAGCACCGCGCTCCACACTCGCGCCACCAATGCCTGCATCGGGTCGTCGGGGCCGATCGGCTCGGCTTCCGCGGCCTCCGGGGCGGGCAAGCAGTCATGATCGACCTTGCCGCTGGGCAGCACCGGCAACGCATCGAGGGTCACCCAGGTCGCGGGCATCATATAGCCCGGCAAGGTCCGGGCGACCTCGGTCCGCACCGCGTCGATGGCCAGCGTGCCGTCCGGGACCACGTAAGCGACAAGCTCGTCGCCGGTTCGCTGCCGGCGGACGGCGACGACAATCCCGCCGACGGAAGGATGGCGGGCAATGGTCCGCTCGATCTCGCCGAGTTCGATCCGATGGCCGCGCAGCTTCACCTGCCGGTCGGCACGGCCGAGATAGCGCAGGACGCCGTCCGCTTCGACCAGACCCAGGTCGCCGGTGCGATACAGGCGTTCGCCGGGCGCAAAGGGGTGCGCCACGAACGCCGCCTCGGTCATCGCTGTCCGGGCAAGATAGCCGCGCGCCAGACCCAGGCCGCCGATATGAATCTCGCCCCGCGCACCGATCGGGGCAAGGTTTCCCGTCTGGTCCAGCACCAGCACCTCGGTATTCAGGATCGCCCGGCCGATCGGGATCGGACGGTCTTGGTCCTGCCCGGGATCGACCCTGTGCCATGTGGCGCACACCGTGGCCTCGGTCGGCCCATAGGCGTTCACATAGGTCAGGCGCCGGGCGAGCCCCAGCGCCCGCTCCGGGTTGGGCGACTCGCCTGCCGTCACCAGCAATTCGAGTGGCGCCAGCGCGGCATCGTCCAATTCGGCGAGATACGCGGGCGGCAGGGTCGCGACCGTGACCGCATGCTCCGCGAGGTAGGCGGCGAAGGCCTCGGGGTCGGCGATCCGATCGGGCCCAGCGATCACCAGGCAGGCGCCGTTCAGCAACGCCATGACCATTTCCCAGACCGAGGCGTCGAATGACGAGGGCGCGAATTGCAGCACCCGATGGCGCGGCTCGATGCCGAGCCCAAGCCGTTGCGCGACGGCTAGATTGACCGCGCCGCTATGCTCCAGCAGCACACCCTTGGGCCGTCCGGTCGAGCCCGAAGTGTAGATGAGATAGGCCAGATCGCCCGGTGCGACCGCGGCCAGCGGCGGCTGCGGGCCCGACGCGGCCATGCCCAGCGCCGCGATGTCGAGCGTCCGGTGGCCGCGTGCGGACAGCCGCTCGGCATGGGCCGCGTCGGTCACCACCAGCGTCGCGGCTGAATCGCTCAGCATGTAGTCGAGCCGGTCCGCCGGATAGGCCGGATCGAGCGGCAGATAGACCGCGCCTCGCTTGAGCACGCCGAGAAACGCGACCGGCAATCGCTCCGATCGGTCGAGCAACACGCCGACGATGTCGCCGTGGCCGACGCCCCGCTCGGCCAAGGCTTGCGCCAGCGCGTCGGCACGGCCATCCAGCTCGGCGTAGCTGAGCCGCGCGGCCTCGTGGATGACCGCCAGGCGATCCGGCCCTTCCGCGACCCGCGCGGCGAACACCCCCGGGACGGTCGCTTCGGGCGGCAGGTCGGCGCTGGCGCGGGTGCGCTTTTCCGCCTCTGGGCGCAGGAGCTGCCGCTCGGCCGCGCCGAGCATATCGAGCGACGCCACCGGTTGCGCTGGATCGGCGACGGCCGCGGCCAGCAGCCGCACGAAGTGCTCCGCCATGCGTTCGATGCGCGCCCGGTCGAACAGGTCCGTCGCGTATTCGATCTGCAACTCGCACCGCGTCGCGGTCTCGACGAATTCGAACGTCAGCGGGAATTTTGCCACTTTCGCCGCACCGCCGAACGGCGCGATTGCGATGCCATCAAACGAAAACGCGCGCTGGCCGGCGTCCTGGAACACCACCATCACATCGAACAGCGGCGGCCGGCCGCCGTCGCGCGGCAGACCCAACGCCTCGACCAGCAAGTCAAACGGATAGAAGCGGTGGTCGATGGCGGCCGAAAGCACCTCGCCGACCTTGGCGAACAGCGCCTGGAACGGATCAGTGCCCGCCAGCTGAAGCCGCAACGGCAGGGTGTTCACGTACAGGCCGACCTGCGGCTCCAGTTCGGCGTCGTCGCGGCACGCGACCGGGGTGCCGAGGATCATGTCCCGTTGGCCGGTGTAGCGGTATAGCAGCGCGGCCACGATCGCGAGCAGGCCAGCAAACAGAGTGCCCCGCCCGGCTTGCGCGCATGTCCGCAAGGCTGCGAGATCGACCGGGTCGAGCACGACGCAAACGCGATCGCCCTCCAGGCTGGGGAGCATCGGTGTCGGCCGGTCGGCCGGCAGATCGAGCCGCTCGGGCAGCCCGGTCAGGGTCCGATGCCACCAAGCCCGCTCGGCCGTTGTCTTTGGTGACGACAGCCGTTCTGATTCCCAGGCCGCGTAGTCTTTATATTGGATTCGCAACGGGGGTAACAGCTCGCCCCGCGCCAGCCGGAGGATTTCTTCCACCATCACCGTCACCGACCACGCGTCGCTGACAATGTGATGCACGTTGACCAGCAGCACGTGGCGCTTCGGGCCCAGCACGAGCAGGCTCGCCGCCAGCAGCGGACCATGCGCAAGATCGAACCGATGGTTGGCGTGGCGGGCCGCCAGATCGGCCGCCGCCGCCAGCGGGTCCGCTTCGCTGGCAAGGTCGATGCGATCGACGCGAAAGCCGGACTCGGCAAGCACGCGCTGACGCGGTTCATCGTCTACCGGAATGAACACCGTGCGCAGGGATTCATGCCGTGCCGGCAGTGCTTCGAGCGCACTCAACAGCGCGTCGGCGTTGAGCGGCCCATCCAGCAGGTACGCCGCCGGCAGCGTGTAGGCGGCCGGATGGCCGCCCATCTGAGCCAGTATCCACAGCCGGCGCTGCGCGTGCGACACCGCATAATTGGCGGCCGCCGCGATCGCCGGGATTCGCGCCTCAATACTCGGTAGCGCCGGGCGCAACGCCTCGGCCATGTCGCGGACCGTCGGCCGGGCAAAGAAGCCGCCGATCGTCAGCGCGCCGGCAAATTCCTGATTGACCCGAGTCAGCAGCCGGATCGCGCGCAGCGAATCACCGCCAATCTGGAAGAACGGCGAGATGGCGCCGACCCGCTTGAGGCCCAGCACCTCAGCCCAGATCGCCGCGATCCGCTCCTCCGTGGGGCCGGCGGGCGGCACGTAACGGACCCGGTCGTCCAGCAACTCCTCCGGCTTGGGCAGAGCCCGGCGATCGACCTTGCCGTTGAGATTGAGCGGGAAGGCATCGAGGCGCAGGAAGTAATGCGGAATCATGCCTTGCGGCAGGTCGAGCGCCAGGCGCCGGCGCAGCTCCGCGGGATCGAGCGGTTGCTTTTCCGTATAGTAACAAGCGAGCGCGTTGTCGCCGTCGCTCCGCTGCTGGACGACGGCAACCGCCTGGTCGATCTCCTGGCTGGCCATCGCGGCGCGCTCGATCTCGGCGAGTTCGATGCGGATGCCATTGACCTTGACCTGGCCGTCGAGCCGCCCGCACACCTCGATCATCCCGTCGGCGAGCACCCGGCCGAGATCGCCCGTGCGGTACAGCGTTCCCTCAGCGCCCCATTCCGGCGGACAGGCCCATTCCGGCGGACAGGCGATGAACCGGTCGGCGGTCAGGCCGGGGTCGCGGAAATAGCCGAGGGGTTTGAATGGCGGTGCGATATGGATCTCGCCGATGGCGCCCGGCGCTGCGATCCGGCCATCCTTGACAACCAGCAACTGAACGCCCGGCAGCGTCCGTCCGACCGGCATGGCGCGCGCCGGGTTAACCGGATCGGCACCAATCGCAAGGCAGCATTTGGCCAGAGTCGTTTCGGATGGACCGTAGAGGTTGCGCAGCCGCACCGCCTCGCCCATCGCCCGTCGGGTGCGTTCGACATCGGCACCCCACAGGATCTCGCCGGCGAACAGCAGATGCGCCAGGTGCGGCAGCGGCAGCGGCCGTTCCTCCAGGATTTTCAGGATCTGGCGGAACAGGCTGGGCACGACATGGGCGACCTCGATTCCGGCGCTGGCAAGCCAGCCGGCCAGCAGCGCCGCGTCGCGCCGCGCGCCGTCCGGCGGCACGCACACGACGCCGCCCGTCGCCAGCGGCAGAAAAATATCGCGCAGGCTGACATCGAAGGTGGTGAGCGCGAGGTTGCTGACGCGAACACCCGCGCCGACGCCGAGCTCGGCCTGCTCCCAGGCGATGAAATGATGCAGCGCCTCGTGGCTCGACAGGATCGCCTTCGGCTCGCCGGTCGATCCCGAGGTGAACATCACGTACATCGGGTCGCCGGGAAGCGGGCGCTCTGCCAGCCTCTCCGCTCCGGTTGCCGCGATGCCGTGCTCCAGCGTCCCGTCCGGCCGCCACACGACGAGCCGCTCGGGCAGCGTCTCCAGCCCCGCGGCGAGGCACGCGCGCAGATCCTGGCCGGTTACGACGACGGCGGGATCGACAAAGTTCATCAGCCACCGCAGGCGGCGGGCCGGCACATCGACGTCGAACGGGACAAAGATGCCGCCGGCCTTCTGCACCGCCAGGGCGCTCGCGAGGTAATCGATGCCATTGCGCAAGAACAGCGCCACCGGGACGCCGCGGCCGACGCCTGCGCCCTTCAGCGCGCATGCCAGGGCGATGGCACGATCGTCGAGCGCCCGATAAGAGGGCGTCTGCCCGCCATGCTCCACGGCAGTCGCGCCGGGCCGTAGCGCGACCTGCCGCTCGAACAGTTCGAGTACGGTCCCCTTTGGTACGATCCCCTGGGGCACAGCGGCTTGCGCGGCGGCGGCGCAAGGTGGGGCGCGATCCGCCAGATCGATGCTGCCGAGCGACTGCTCCGGGTTCTGCAGAACCGCCGCCACCAACGTGCGAAACTGCCGCGCGATCGCCGCGACCCCGTCCGTCGTCGCGATATTGCGGTTGAACGTGAAGATCACCTGGAGCCGCTCACCCGGATTGACCAGCACGCTGAAATCGTAATGCATTTGCTGGTGCACGCGGACGTCGTCGATGCGTGGCCCGGCACCCGATTCCACAGAGGAAATCGGGTAGTTTTCAAACACCAGAACATGGTCGAACAATACCCGGCGCAGGCCGCTGAGGCGCTGCAACTCTGCCAGCGGCAGATGTTGAAATGGCTCGCTGTCGATCGCGAAGCGCTGCATCCGCGAGGCGAGCGTGACCAAGCTGTCG
>Ga0302196_10004923_pt1 | contig 11988 bp, 10 predicted proteins | sample II_Bog_N1_3_FD_198794 | JGI IMG/M metagenome (GOLD analysis project Ga0302196, IMG submission 198794) | Peat permafrost microbial communities from Stordalen Mire near Abisko, Sweden - II_Bog_N1_3 | ecosystem: Environmental > Terrestrial > Soil > Wetlands > Peat | place: Sweden: Abisko...
GGGCGGCTCAAGGTCCGATCCCGGCGGCTCGTCTCGGCGCGATCCTATCGCGGCTTGATCGCCTCAGCCTATGCGTCGGCGCAGAGTCACGACCTGCGGCGGAATGACGCATCTGACACCGAATATTGATCATCGTCGTTTGGCGGCCGGATCAGGTCTGAACCGACCGACCCAAATACTACCGATTAGAGAAAAGTTAAGACGTCTGTCCGAAACTCTCCTTCGCACCTGACTGGCGGACATCCCCCTGACCGCCCAGGCGTGCAGAGTGAGCTCTCGGAGGCGAACGCCCCTTCGACTTTCGGGAAACGGGCCGCGGCGCGCGATGCGTTGCGGCCCGATCCGCTTCGATTAAGGCCGTCTCCGTCGTCCGTTCAGACACGGTTCATACGCCGAAGCGGAAAGGGATTGTGGCTCGGACCGTGCAAGACGCTCGATAGTCTATCGCCACTGTCTCGGAACGAAACGCTCCACCGGCCCTCGCGCCGACGGCGTCCCAGGGGGAACCATGTCCACTGTCGCCAGCACGTCTCTGTGCAACCGCGTTGAGCGTCTGATCGAGCCGCCGCTGTGCGTGATTGTGCTGATCTTCTTCGCGCCAGTGATGCTGCTGGTGGCGCTGCTGATCAAGTTGCAGGACGGCGGGCCGATTCTGTTTGGCCATACGCGTATCGGCTACGGCGGCCGCAGCTTCAAATGCCTGAAGTTCCGCAGCATGGTGGTGGACGCGGACGCCCGTCTCCAGGCGCTGCTGCAATCTGACCCCGGTGCACGGATCGAATGGGAGCGGGATCACAAGCTTCGCCATGACCCACGGGTGACCGCATTCGGCGACTTTCTGCGTCGCTCAAGTCTGGATGAGTTGCCTCAGCTGTTTAACGTGCTTCGCGGCGAGATGAGCCTGGTCGGCCCGCGCCCGATCGTCGAGGCCGAAAAGGCGCGCTACGGCCGCTATTTCGATCTATATTGCAAGGTGCGCCCAGGCATCACCGGACTTTGGCAGGTCAGCGGCCGAAGCAGCGTCAGCTACCGCCGCCGTGTGGCCCTGGACGTGGCCTATTCCCGCGGGCGCTGCCTCAAGCTCTACTTCCGCATCCTGTTCGCCACCGCGCCCGCGGTCCTGGCCCGGCGCGGCGCCCACTAGGCGATGTTCGCCTGGATGTAGTTGAAGGTCTCGCGCATAGGCGCGCACCAGACGGGCTGGCTGGCGATCCAGTTCAGGATGGCTTCGTGGGTCGCGCAGCTGGTCTGGCCGGTGTCTTTTCGCTGATCGACCACGTCGTGAAAGATCAAGATCGCCCAATAGCCCCGGTCGATCGACCGCTGAACATAGTCAAGCGCCGGCTGGGCCAGATCCTGATCATAGGTCGGCGCATTGGCCTGAAGCAGATAGCGAAATCGTAGCGCTAGCCGCGGATCATTGGGACCGCCATCGACGATCCGCGCGGCCAGGAAATCGCGCCGCATCAGCCGTTCATAGGCCCGGCGCCGCGCATTGACGCTTCCACGGGCGCCCAGTTCGGTCGCGCCACAGGGATAGGCGAACAGCCTCGGCCGCGGCTCGGTGAAATGGGTGTCCAGAAACGCCTCCATCGGCGCCAGCTGCTGGCGCTGAAACCTGGTCGCGTCATAGGGGCGCAGCTCGCAGGGATGCGTCATGGTGTGATCGCCGATCTCGTGTCCCCGCTCAGCCAAGGCGACCCAATCGTCCAACCGAGCCTCCATATTCTCCTCGGTCAGAAAAAAGGTGCCGCGAAAGCCATGCGCCTCCAGCTGCGGCGCGGCGTTCGCCAGCTGGCTGTCGAGACCGTCGTCATAGGTCAGGCTGACTGCGGCGCGCTTCGCGTCCGGCCAAGCGAACCTTGATCTCGCCTTGCCTATCGCCGCCGGCGGCGCGCATAGCGCGATGCTTAGGCCCGCCAGCGTCGATCCGAACTTTCTTCGACTGAACATTCCGACACGCCCTTGCATCGACTCCGCCGCCGATTCCAGGCCGCAATCCCTTGCCCAATAAGGGGCTGGGTCAAATAAATCCAGATGATGGGGCTGGGTCGTCGCTTGCCGACGCGGGGCTTGGGTCGCCTTAGGGGCATAGATGAACCTTTCATGGCTCCGCCCGTTCCATTGACGTTCATCGGCCATGAGTGATCACTCAGGTCGAACCGCGCAGCCCTGTCGCGGACCCACAGACCAAGGACCGAGCCTCGCGATGAAGCCCACGATATTGATGACTCGCACGGCTATGGCCGGCGTGCTCGCCGCCGCCGGCCTCAGCCTCGTCGCCTGCAACAAGCCCGCCACGGTCGACCAGGCGCCGCCGCCCGCTTCGGCCCTCCCGCTCACCACCGGGGCCGCGCCGCCGATCGCCGATGCCCCGCCGGCGACCCAACTTCCGCCGGCGCCGCCCGCGCCTGTGGCCCAGGTGACCAATCCGAGCGACGATTACGCCTATGCCGATCAGGCCTCTTCGGTCCAGTACGGCTTCGGCGACGCGCCGCCTGACTACGCCTTCGACTATGACGGGACCCGGCCATGGGTCTGGCGCAGCAATGACGACTATATCGAAATGGTGGAGCCGCTCTCGGGCGGAGACCGCTATTATTATTATCGTCCGGGGTCGGATTATCCCTTCCTGGTGCGCGACGCCGACTACAGCTATGGCTACGACAATGGCGATCTGGTCGCGGTCTATGACCATTCCGGGCGCGCGCTGAGCAACGGCGACGTGCGCCGACGGGCGGACTTCGCCGGCCGTTATCTAGCGCGCGGCGAGGCGCTCTATCAGGCGTCGATTCAAAACCAGCACCAGGCTGTCGCCGCCGCCAACTGGTCGGCGCGTCAGGCCGCCCTGTCCGCCGATCGGGCGCGGTGGAGCGAAGAACAGGCGCAGGATGCCGATTGGCGCAGCTATCACGAACAGCACGCCGACCAGGACGAGGCCCATTGGGACCAGGAGCGTTACCAGCGTCAGGCGGAGGCCGCGCGCACCGCCCAGACTTTCAACGACGTCGCGGCCGCCGCCGCGCTCTGGCAGTCAGCGCAACAGGCCCAGGACCATGCCCGCGCCCACGGCCAGTCGGTCGGCGCGCCGCAGGGGGCAGGGGGCATCGGCGGCTTGTTCGGCCACCACGACCAGGCGCCGGCTCCGCCCCCGCCCCAGGCGCCTCAGCCGCCTCAGCCGCCTCAAGCTCAGGGCCCCAATCATCCGGTCTATGGCGGCCAGGGCGGCGAAGGCCAGAGGCCATCGGATCAATACCGTCCGGCGGCGGGCGCTGCGCCACCCGCCGCGCCAGCCCATCCCGGCGACGCCCAGGACCCCAGGGACAATGGTCAGCATTCGGGCCTTGACCGCGGACCGCGCCCAGGCGAGCCGCCTGCGAACGTCCCGCCGCCGCACCCCGCGACGGCGCCCGATCACCCGGCGATGCCCGATCGTCCGCATGACCAGGGTCGGCCCCCCGCGCCGCCGCCTGGATTTTCGCCAGGCCAGGGCGATCACCAACGGCCAGGGGGAGGCGCGGGTGAGCCCGCCGTTCGTCCGCCGGCCGCCGCTCATCCGGATGTCGGTCTGAACCGCCCCGCCGCGCCACAGCACGAAGCGGCGCCACCGCACGAAGCGGCGCCACCGCACGAAGCGGCGCCGCCGCACAATGCGGCGCGACCTGAGCCGCCCGCCCGCCCAGCCGCTCCGCCGCGCGCCGCTCCTCCGCCGCCCGCCGCCGCGCCAGCGCCAAAGGTCCAAAAGACCGATAAGGGCCATCACGCCCCTGACGAACCTGGGCGTTGAGCGTCCAACCGGACAGCCAGCGGGAGACGCCTGGGCCGGCGCGGTCCTATCGGTTCGCGCTCGAATTGAGCGCAGCGCTCGGTATGGTCATGTTCGCGCTCGCGGGCGTGGTCGGCGCCTGGGTCGGCTCGGCGTGCTTGCTCGCCGGCGCCGCGGCGACTCTGGCCCATGCCGGCGTCGGGGCCAAGGCGGCGTCGACCGGCGCCTTGACCGGACCTGAGCGGCGATTCGCCAGGCTCATGCTCGGTGGGACCATTGCGGCGGTCGTCGTGGCCGCCCTTGGCGAAAGTCTGCGCCGTTTGCTGTACGGCGGCGCGCCGGACGCCGCCACCCTGGCCTGGATCGCGCTGATCGGCCTCGCGGTCAGGGTCCTGACCGCCTCGCGCCTGATGCGCCATCAGCCCGGCGCCGAAGGGTTGCGGGGCTTATGGAGCCAGGCCGGGGACGCCATCATCGGTGATTTGGCGACGCTGCTCGCCGCCGGCGTGTTGGTGCTGATTAGGTCGCGTTGGCCCGATATTCTCGCCGCCCTGCTGATTGGCTATCTCAACCGACGGATCATCTTGCAGAGCCTCACCGCCGCCAGAACGGTCGCCATCCGGAAAGCGTGACGCAAGGAAACATGACCTTCGTCCGCGACGCCGCCATTGACGCTCGTATCGCGTTAGGCGGTCTAAGTTATGATGAAAAAACAAGTGGCTATACAACAGGTAAACATGTCCGCTTGACCCGCGAGCGAATCTAATGTTCCATATGGTCACGGTCGAGAGATGCGCCGCCGCTGCGGCCCTCCAGCGCCGACAACCCGATCATCGCCGCAGGAACCGTCTTGGCCGCCAAGTCCCCGCCGGCTGACGCCGATCCGCCGTCGCCCGCTTCGCCCGTCAAGCCGGTTCGCCGGTTTCACAAGCCCAAGGCCGGCGCCGATTTCCTGCGACACCTGGGCGCTTTGGGCGAGGCGCTATTTTCGATCCCCGAAGCCGCGCTCGCCCTGGCGGTCAGGGAGGATGATCTGCGCGAACTCCTACAGAGGGATGCCGCACGCCTGGCCTTCGAACAGGGCCGTCTTCGAACCTTGCTGACCCTGCGCCGCGCCCAGTTCGACCTGGCGCGCACCAACGCCACCATGGCCATGTTCCTGGGGCGCGCCCACTTTGACCAAGGCGAGCGGCGGGAGGCGTCCGATGAGCAAGACGCCGAGATCGAAGGGGCTGCTGAACGGCTCCGGGCTAAGATCGCTGCCCTCGCAGCCGCTCGACGTGCTCGAGACGCTGCAGCCGGAAGTGGAGACTCTGAATGACCGTCAGGCGCTCAAGGACATCTATGCCTGGCCCGTCTGGGCGCGCCCGGCCCAGCTGCCGCCGCCTGGCGACTGGCGCTATTGGCTGATCCTGGCTGGCCGGGGCTTTGGCAAGACCCGCGCCGGCGCCGAATGGGTTCGCGCCCAGGTCGCTCAAGGTCGCCGCCGCATCGCCCTTGTCGGCCCCACCGCCGCCGACGTGCGTGACGTGATGATCGAAGGCCAGTCCGGCCTGATCAATATCAGCCATCCGCAGGAGCGCCCGGCCTTTCAGCCGTCTCGGCGTCGCCTCGTCTGGCCCAACGGCGCCAAGGCCTTTTGCTACTCGGCCGAGGAGCCCCAGCGCCTGCGCGGCCCGCAGCATGACGCCGCCTGGGCCGACGAACTGGCGGCTTGGAAGCAGCCGCAGGCCGCTTGGGACCAACTGCAACTGGGCCTGCGTCTGGGCGATGACCCGCGCGCGACCATCACCACCACGCCCAGGCCCCTGGCCCTGATCCGCGCCCTGACCCTGGATCCCGATTGCGTCGTCACCCGCGGTTCGACCTACGAGAACGCCGCCAACCTCGCCCCCGCCTTCATCGCCAAGATCATTCGCCGTTACGAAGGCACCCGCCTGGGCAGGCAGGAGCTGAACGCCGAACTGCTCACCGACGTCCCTGGCGCCCTGTGGACCCTGGACACGCTGGCGGCCTGCCGCGTGGCGCGGGCGCCGGATCTGCAGAGGGTGGTGGTCGCCGTCGATCCGTCGGGCTCCGACGGCGCCGACGAGGGCGACAGCCAGGGCATCATCGTCGCTGGCCTTGGCGTCGACGGCCGCGGCTATGTCCTGGCTGACCGCACCTGCCGCCTGTCGCCCGAGGGCTGGGGGCGGCGGGCGGTGGAGGCCTTCGACGCCTTCGGCGCCGATCGCATCGTGGCGGAGAAGAATTTCGGCGGCGACATGGTACGCTTCACCTTGCAGGCGGTGCGCGCGACCGTCCCGGTCACCCTGGTCAGCGCCTCGCGCGGCAAGGCGGTGCGCGCCGAGCCGGTCTCGGCCCTCTACGAACAGGGCCGCATCAGCCACGTCATCGCCGACCCCGCCGACAACGCCCTGGCCGAAGTGGAGGACGAAATGCGCCAGGCGACCGCCAGCGGCTACGTCGGACCGCGCTCGCCCAACCGTCTGGACGCCCTGGTCTGGGCCCTGACGGCGCTGTTTCTCGAGCCGCCCACCTCGGGCGCGGCCTATCTGGAGTTGGCCAGGCGCGAGTTGGGGCTCAACTGACCGCGCAAATCGATGGGCTCAGACCTTCGCCGCCTTCGCCCGCTCGATCCCCTCGAGCACAAGCGCGCGCGCTTCTTCGGCGTCGCCCCAGCGGACGATCTTGACCCACTTGCCAGGCTCCAGATCCTTGTAGTGGGCGAAGAAATGCTCGATCTGCTCCAGGGTGATCGCCGGCAGGTCGGTATAGTCCTCGACCTTGTCATAGCGCTTGGTCAGCTTGCTCGACGGCACCGCCAGCAGCTTCTCGTCGCCGCCGGCTTCATCCTCCATCAGCAGCACGCCGACGATGCGGCAGCTGATGATCGCGCCGGGCACGATGGCCCGGGTATTGGCCACGATCACGTCGCAGGGATCGCCGTCGCCGGACAGGGTATGGGGGATGAACCCATAGTTCCCCGGATAGCGCATCGAGGTGTAGAGAAACCGGTCGACCACCAGGGCGCCGGCGTCCTTGTCCATCTCGTACTTGATCGGCTCGCCGCCAATGGGCACCTCAATCACCACATTGACGTCGAACGGCGGGTTGGATCCGATGGATACGGCGTCGAGGCGCATGATGGCTCCAGCAAACTGTAAGAAACGCGGCCATCTCTAGGCGGCATGGGCGGCAAAAAGCAATCGCCGTGCCAGGCGCAAGCGCAATCTGAGCCGAATTGACCGGCGTCTTTCCAGTCTCGCCGGCGCTTCACCGCCCCTGTCTCCATCGCCCCCGTCGCGGAGTCCTTGCATGCCCCCATCCGGCGGAACCCGCCTGTCCCTGCGTCACCAGGTCGACGGCGTCGTGGGTCGCTTCCAGGGCGGCTGGGACGTGTTCGGCCCCGGCGCGCCGATCGCGCCCGCCGGTCCCGCGCCAGTGCGATCCTGGGACTATCCGGTCGCCATCAACAGCGTGGTGCGCCCGCGCGCCTATGAGCCGTTCGGCTTTCACGAGCTGCGCGCCTTCGCCAATGTCGAGCTGGTGCGGCTGGCCATCGAGACCCGCAAGGACCAGATCGAGCCGCTCAATTGGGCGATCACCCCGATCCCCGGCGCGCCGCCCGCCGACCCGGCCCTGGTCGCCCGCCTCACCGCCTTCTGGCGCAAGCCCGACGGCGTCACCCCCTTCGCCACCTGGCTGCGGCAGGTGCTGGAGGATCTGCTGGTGATCGACGCCCCGGCGATCGAGCGACGCTTTGACCGCGCTGGCCAACTGATCGGCCTCGACGTGATCCCTGGCGACACCATCCACCCGATGGTCGACGACACCGGCCGCCGCCCCCGCGGCCCAGGCCAGGTCGCCTATCAGCAGGTGATCAAGGGCGTGGCCTGGACCGACCTGTCCGATCGCGACCTGATCTACGCCCCGCGCAATCCGCGCCCCAACCACAATTACGGCTGCTCGCCGGTCGAGCAGATCATCGTCACCCTCAACACCGTGATCCGCCGCCAGGCGGCCCAGCTGGCCTATTTCAGCGAGGGCAACCTGCCCGCCGGCCTGCTCAATGGCCCCGACGGCTGGAGCCCGGACCAGATCCGCGACCTGCAGCTTTGGCTGGACAGCCGCCTGTCCGGCCAGAGCGCTGAGCAGGCGAAGCTGCTCTGGGTGCCCAGCGGCACCCGCTATCAGTCGTTCAAGGACAGTCCGCTGAAGGACGATTTCGACGAATGGCTGGCCCGCATCGTCGCCTTCGCCTTCAGCCTGCCGCCGACGCCGTTCGTCAAGCAGATGAACCGCGCAACCGCCGGCGCCGACCAGGACCGCGGCCTGCAGGAGGGTTTGGAGCCGCTGAAGCTGTGGGCCAAGCGGCTGATCGACGGGGTGATCCAGGACGATCTGGGCGGGGTCGGCCTCGAATTTTCCTGGAACGACGCCCCGGCCATCGATCCGCTGAAGCAGGCCCAGATCGACGACCTGGCCCTGCGCAACGGCTCAGCCACCGTCAACGAGGTCCGCGCCCGCAGAGGTATGCCGCCGATCCCCGGCGGCGACCGGGCGCTGAGCCTGGCGCAGGCGGGGCAGGGGGCTCAAGCTGCCGGCCTTTGAGACTGACCCTCAGTTCAGCCCCTAAATCCTCGTCTTGGCCGGGCTTGTCCCGGCCATCCATGCCGTGAACGCTCAGCATTCAACGCAGATGGCCGTTCGTTCACGGCATGGGTCGCCGCGACACGCGCGGCGATGACGATGAGGTGAAGATATCGCTATGAAAGGTTGTGCTTGCCGCGCCTACGGCCGCGCATCCTTCGGCAGCGCCTTGACCTCATCGGCGCTCAGCCGGGTCAGGCTCTTGACGATGCAGGGCATCGAAAAGCCGGTGGAGTCGGCCACCTTCAGATCCAGGTCCAGACCGTTGCAGACCGAGCCGCCCCAGACATGGGTGACCAGGTGCGCGTCCGGTTCATTGAGCGGCGTGCAGGCGCTGTCGAAATCGGCTCGCCAGACCTGGCGAACGCCGACCCGCATATAGAGCGACTTGGCGTCCGACGACGGCCGCCAGCCCTGCCACTCGCTCATCATGAAGCACTGGCCGCCCGGCTTAGCCGCCTTGGCGGCCGGCTGCGGCTCGGCGCCGGCCGACGCCACCCCGAGACAGGCGGCGGCGCAAAGCAAGCCCGCCAGCAGTGTCTTGTTACGCATGATTGATCTCCCAGGCTGGGGCTCCGGCCACGCCGGATCATGGCCATTCAACGCCTGTTCCATGTCCGCTTTATGTCCCGCCTGTCGCCGGCCCGACATCTCAATTTCACCTCAACCCAAGGCGCCCTTGATGCGACTATACGGCCAGATCACCAAACTCGAGCCCCACGACGACGGCACCGTCAAGGTGACCGGCGTGGCCTCCTCCGGCGCCACCGACTCGGCAGACGAGCGGGTCTCGCCCGCGGCGATGAAGGCGGCCTTGCCCGACTACATGCGTTTCGGCGCCCTGCGCGAGATGCACGGGATGTCCGCGGCGGGCGCCACCCTCGGCGCTGGCGTCGGCGAGGACGGCCTGACCCGGATCGAGGCCCATGTGGTCGATCCCCTGGCGGTCAAGAAGGTCAAGCTGGGAGTCTATAAGGGCTTTTCGATCGGCGGCCGGGTCACCGCCCGCGATCCGGATGATCCCAAGCTGATCACCGGCTTGAGGCTGGACGAGATCTCCCTGGTCGACCGGCCCTGCAATCCCGAGGCGGTGATCGAGATGTGGAAGGCCGACGCCGCACGGCCGCCCGCTGGTCCGACCATCGCCCCCACCAATGCCGACGTGATCGCCAAGGCCGCCGAGATGGCCGCCGCCGCCGGCCGCCCCGGTCGCCAGGCCGACTATGTGCTCAAGGCCCGGCAACTGCTGACCCAGGCCGCTGTCTCGCACCCCGATCCGTCCGCCGCCTTGGACGAGGCCGAGCTGACCGTCAAGCGCGGCGCCCGCAACAGCGCCGCCGATCTGGCCCGCATCCAGGCCGCCCACGACGAGTTGGTCGCCCTTGGCGCCCGCTGCGCCGCCGCGCACGACGAGGATGACGCCGACCTCGATGATGATGATGCAGATGACGACGATGATTTCGATGGCGACACGGACGACGCCGGCGCCGATGATGACGACCCCGCCGACAAGGCCGCCCGCGCCAGCCTGACCCGTCTCGCAGCAGCGCCTGGCCACGACGCCCACCTGCATCAACAGATCCATCGCCTCGGCCAAACCGTCGCCGTCCTGCAAAAGCGCCTCGATCAGCTCGCCGCCCAACCCCTGCCGCCCCGCACTCTGGCGGGCCTCGCCCGCGCTGTGACCAAGGCCGAGGACGCCGGCGCTGGCGCAGCCACGGTCAGCCCCGAAGACCTGCGCAAATACCTCGACGGCCTCAGCCCAGAAGAGCGCGGCCGCCTCGAACTGCGCGCCGCGCTCAGCCGCCCGATCTCCGTCGGCCGCTGACCGCGCCGGCCCCACCCGCTCCAATCCAACCCGATCCGGCGCCCCGCGCCGCCGCCAGCCCCGCCAAGGAGGCCCGCCCATGTCCTACCGCTCCGAAGACATCCGCAAGAGCCTGAGCGACTCGCTCAGCAGTCCTTCCGAGGACATCGCCCGCCACGTCCTGGCCATGGCCGGGGCCAATCCCAGCCAGATCGAGAAATCGATCACCACCGGCTCGGGCCTGGTCGCCTATGACCTGCAGGCCCCGGCCAAGAACCTCTATCCGGTCAACACCCCGCTGATCAAAAGCCTGCCCCGCGTCGGCGGCGTCGGCACCGCGACCAACTGGAAGGCGGTCACCGGCCTGACCGGCTCCGGCTTTGACGCCTCGGGTTGGGTGCCAGAAGGCCAGCGCGCCGGCCAGATGAGCTATTCCACCGCCAGCCGCTCGGCCGCGTACGCCACCATCGGCGAGGAAGACCAGGCCACCTGGGAAGCGATCAGCGCCGGCCGCACCTTCGAGGACGTCCAGGCCACCATGACCATGCGCCTGCTGCAGAAGATGATGCTCAAGGAGGAGATGGCCGTGCTCGGCGGCTGCGCCTCGCTGCAACTGGGCGCCCCGAACGCGCCCACCCTGACCGTCGCCGGCGCGGGCGCCACCCTGCCGGCCCTGACCTATTCGGTGATCGTCGTCGCCCTGACCCTGGAAGGCTATCGCAACTCCAGCCTGGCCGGCGGCGTCGCCACCAGCCGCACCGTCACCGGCGCCGATGGCAAGAGCTTCACCCTCAATGGCGGCTCGTCCAACAAATCGTCCAACACCACCCAGGCGGTCACCCTCGGCCAGACCCTCTCGGCCACCGTCCAGACCATTCCGGGCGCCGTGGCCTACGCCTGGTTCGTCGGCGCAGCCGGGTCGGAGACCTTGCAGGCCATCACCGGCCTCAACAGCGCCGTGTTCTCCGCGCCCCTGGCCTCGGGTCGCCAGGCCGCCAGCGCCATCATCGCCGATAGCTCGACCAACGCCACCGCCTTTGACGGCCTGTTGACCACCGCCTTCAAGCCCGGCAGCGGCGCCTATGTGAACACCCTGGCCACGGGCACGCCGGGGGTTGGAACCACCCTGACCGCGTCCGGCCACGGCTCGGTCAACGAGATCGACACCATGCTGCAAAGCCTGTGGGACCAGTACCAGGTCTCGCCGACGGTTTTGTGGGTCAACAGCCAGCAGCTGAAGGACATCGCCACCAAGGTGCTGTCCTCCGGCGGCGCCGCGCCCCTGCTGCAATATTTTCAGACCCCGGCCGAGGGCGAGCCGCGGATGACCGCCGGCGTGGCCATCGACTTCTATTTCAATCCGTTCCTCAACGGCGGCATGCGCATCCCGATCAAGATCCATCCGATGGTCCCGCCCGGCACGATCCTCGGCTACGCCGCCGACCTGCCGCTGCAATACCAGTCGAACGAGACCCCCAACGTGGCCGAGATGCGCGTGCGCCGCGATTACTACCAGGTCGACTGGCCGGTCACCACGCGCGCCCAGATGGTCGGCGTCTACGCCGAAGAAACCCTGGCCATCTACGCCCCCTTCGCCATGGCCGCGATCACCAACATCGCCGCGGGGTAGGGGGGCTGACAGATCAAATCCTCCCCCGCTTGCGGCTAAGGGATGCACACATCTTTTGGCGTGATGACTCCAGTGTGATTGGCTCAGGATCGGTCGCTGTGATTCCGATGAGTGATCATCGGGAGGCGTTTG
>Ga0302196_10004926_pt1 | contig 11985 bp, 9 predicted proteins | sample II_Bog_N1_3_FD_198794 | JGI IMG/M metagenome (GOLD analysis project Ga0302196, IMG submission 198794) | Peat permafrost microbial communities from Stordalen Mire near Abisko, Sweden - II_Bog_N1_3 | ecosystem: Environmental > Terrestrial > Soil > Wetlands > Peat | place: Sweden: Abisko, Stordalen...
ACAAAAGTGCCCTCTTATCGACCACAATAGCCCGGCCAGCCACCCCCCGGCAAACGTCCAGAGGCTCTCGGCGCCTACCTCGACGCATGGACGGGCACAAAAGCCCAAGCCGTCCTATGTTCTCCGGCGCCAGTGTCCTCCCCTGCCCCGACCTTCATGGAACCCCGCGCGGCCGGCCACGCGCTCGAGGTTGCGCTCAAGCGTGACGCCAAGCCCGGCTCCCCCCTGACCATCGCGGACGCGTCCGCTGCCAGCGGACTCGCCCTCCGCGACGCCGACCGCGGCCTCCACTGGCTCGTCAGCGAGTACCGCGGCCATCTGCGGGTGACGGACTCGGGCGAGCTGCTCTTCCTCTTTCCGCACGGCTTCGCCAAGCCCTGGGAGCGCCGGGACGCCTTCGAAAAGGCGGTGGGAGCGGTCGGGCGGGCCGCCCTGGGCATCGGTCGGTTCATCGTCCGGGCGTGGGTCATGGTCGTGCTGCTCGCCTACGTCGCGATCTTCCTCGCGGTGGTCATCGGGCTGACGTTCGCGAACCAGAACGACCGGCGCAGGAGCAGCGGCTTCCCGGGCGGAGCGCTCATCTACGGGCTCCTCCGCGTCCTGGCGGACGCCGCCTTCTGGATGTTCCACCCCTTCTCGCCCTTCGCGTACGGCTACGGGTACGGCGGGGGGTATGGCTACGCCGGAGCCCGGATGGGCGGCCCGCGCAGCCGCGCGCCGAAGGACGAGACGCCCTTCTACGAGAAGGTGAACCGCTTCTTCTTCGGCCCGACCCCGCCGAAGGAAGACCCGCGCGCCATGGAGCAGGCCATCCTGGCCGAGCTCCGGGCCGAGAAGGGGCGCATCGGCCTCGCGGACGTCATGCGCGTCACCGGCATGCCTCGCGAGCAGGCCGACCCGCTCATGGCGCGCCTCATGCTCGACTACGACGGCGACGTCGAGGTCTCGAACGACGGAGGCATCTACTACCACTTCGAGGCCATGCGGAAGACGGCGGAGGTCACGCCCTCGAGCACGAGCCGGCCGCGGCCCGCGTGGGAGCGGCTGAAGAGCCTCCTGCCTCTCACGGGGAACACCGCCGGGTCCAACGCGCTCATCGTCGCGCTCAACTCGTTCAACCTGGTGATGAGCCTCGTCGCCATCGACCAGAACCTGACCCTGGCGAAGCTGCCCTGGCTCTTCAGCCGCATCCCCCTCGAGAACCTGCCGTACATGGGGACGCCGATCGTGCTCGGCGTCGTTCCGCTGGTCTTCTCGATCGCGCTCTTCATGCTGCCCGTCGCGCGCGCCATCGCGCGGCCCTTCAAGGCGAAGGCCGTCGCCAAGGAGAACGGACGGCTCGGCCTCCTCCGCGAGATCCTGACGCGCATCGAGTCCAAGGCGCCCCTCACCGAGAAGGGCCTCGTCGACGCCTGGACGCGCGCGGCGGGCTCTCCGCCCGAGCCGAAGGAGCTCACCAAGCGTGTCGTCGAGCTCGGCGGGGACGTCGAGATCCAGGAGGACACGGGCGACATCCGCTACCGCTTCGTCGACCTCGAGACCGAGGCAGCCGCGCTCGAGGCCGAGCGCGAGGCAGCGTCGGACGAGGAGAAGAAGGTGGGGAAGGTCGTCTTCGCGTCGGACCGGTGAGCGCGGGCTGTCCGCGCCGCATCAATCGCCGAAGAGATCGAGCGTCCTGCGGTCCGCCGACGCCCGGCGCGCGCGCGCCTTGCCCCACGCGCGCAGCGCCTGGATCTTCTCCTCGTAGAGGACGGCGAGCGGCGTCGTCTCGCGGGCGGCGGCGCGCAGGTCGGGCGCGGCGAGCTCGCGCTTGTTCGCGTACGCGCGGAAGAGCGCGCTCGTCACCACCTGCTCGAGCTCGGCACCCGAGAAGTGCTCGAGCTCCTCGCCGAGCGCGTCGGTCCCGAGGGCGAGCGGGTCGCGACCGCGCCTCGTCACCTGGAGACGCAGGATGTCCTGGCGCTCCTTGGGCGACGGCAGGTCGACGAAGAATATCTCGTCGAAGCGGCCGCGCCGGGAGAGCTCGGGGGGCAGGCGCTCGACCTCGTTGGCCGTGGCCGCGACGAAGACGAGCGAGCGGTGCTCCTGGAGCCACGTGAGGAACGCGCCGAACACGCGCGCCTGCCCGGCGTCGCTCGTCCCCTCCCCCAGCCCCTTCTCGATCTCGTCGACCCACAAGACGACGGGCGCGACCGCCTCGGTCACGCGGAGGGCCTCGCGCAGCGCGTGCTCGGGCGAGGCCATCGCGAACACGTCCGCGAAGTCGAGCCGGACGAGCGGCAGGCCGAGCACGCGCGCCGCCGCCTTGCTGACGAGCGACTTGCCGCAGCCCTGCACCCCGCAGACGAGCATCCCGCGCGGCTCGGCGAGCCCGAACGCGCGCGCCCCCTCGTCGAATGCGAGGACGCGGGCGCGGAGCCAGGCCTTGAGCACCTCGAGCCCGCCCACGTCCTCGAGCTTCACGTCGGGCGCGATGAGCTCGAGCGTCGAGCTGCGGCGGAGGGCGGCGCTCTTCTCCGCGACCACGCGCTCGAGCGCGCGGACGGGGTCGTACTCGTTGGAGGCGAGCCGGTAGGCGCGCGCGATCTCGCCGCGCGTCAGGCCGAGCGCCGCGCGGATGAACACGTCCCGCCGGAAGCCGCGGGCGGAGGCGACCTTGGCGAGCTCCACGTCGAACACGATGCCCGCCTCGATGGCGTCGGGCAGCGGCAGGTCGATGACCGCCGCGTCGCGCTCGAGCTCGATGGGGAGCGCGAGCACCGGCGAGAGGACGATGATCGTCGCCCCGGCGGCGCGCGCGCCCAGCGCGAAGTCCCGGAGCGCGCGCACGACGTGAGGGTCGGAGGCGAACGGGTGCAGATCGCAGAGGACGCGGACGGGCTTCTCGGGGGTGAACGGCGCCTGGATCGCGAGCGCCGCAGGCCGGAGGCTCGCGCTGCCGTCGAGGCCGCGCGTCGAGGTCCACATCCCGACCCTGTCCTTGCCGATGGCGCCGAGGATGGCGGCCCGCGCGCGCTCTTCCTCGTGCGTCACGATGTAGAGCAGGGGGACGCCCGCCGCGATGCGCGCGAGGAGCTCCGTCGTGAACCGGTCACTCGCCATGGACCGGCAAGGCTAACCCACCGGCCTCGGGCGCGTGCAAGTTGCCGTGCGCGACGCGATCCGCGCTGCACCGGTGAGATCTGCTCGATCCGCGACCAGGGGGACGGATCGCGCCCGACCATCAGGCTGTCGCCCCACGGCGACGCGCTCGCGCCGCGTCGCGACCTCGCGAAAGCTCGCGGGCGCCGCGGACGACGGAGCGACGGCAGCCATCAAGACCCGGAAAGCACGCTCCTTTTCCGGCTTGCCCGCCACGGGCCGGAGGCGAGAAGACCCCGCTCCTTCGCGAGCCGGCTCGCAGCTTGGCCGTACGAGTTCAACGGCACGGTGCGTGCTGATGACATCTACCCACACGGGAGGTCTCTCAACATGCGGGTCATCGGTCTTCGTCTTGCTGCGACGGTGCTGTTCGGGGTCTCTGTGACCGCTCCCTTCGGGGGAGGGCTCACCGCGTGCGGCGCGAGGCCCGACGACGCCGGGTCCGCGGCGGCGCAGGCGGACGAGGCCGTCCCCTCGACGGGCTGCGTGGTGAACGAGCCCATCACCGCGGATGGCTACACGGCCTTCTCGACCGTCGATCCGACGCTCGTGACCCGCAAGATCGTGGTCAACGGCGCCCTCGTCCAGGACCCGCAGGCCACCATCACGCCCACGTCGGACCAGATCGCGACCGCCACGGTCAACATCAACACCTACCTCGCGACGATCAACGCCCTCGGCGACAACATGCGCCGCCACGAGCTCTACTCGCAGACCGAGATCAACGCCGGTCGCGGCATCCCGCAGCCCTACTGCCTCTTTCACGCGGCCGGCCAGCCCATCTACGGCACCGTCATCCTGTTCCACGGCATGGCCGATCGGCCGCACCAGCAGGGCAAGCTCGCGTCGTATCTCTTTCACAGCGGCTTCAACATCTACAACGTGTTTCTGGCCGACCAGTTCATCGTCAACCAGAACAACAAGAGCGTCGACAACGTGCAGGCCGCGGGCGGCGACTCGACGGCGCTCTGGCCGCGCCTCGACTACAACCCCGCCTTCGCGTCGCAGGTCGAGGCGCTGGTGGCCGCGAACCAGACGACGCTCGCCCCCATCCTCACGACGCTCGAGCAGGGGACGAGCCCGAGCAACCTCTCGCCCGCGCAGCAGATGACGATCGAGAGCGTCCTCGGGCCACAGCTCGCGCAGTGGACCGCGGCGTGGGCCAACCCGGACCCGTCGAGCGCGGCCTTCGCGCAGGTCTTCAACGTGCGTAACCCGGCGACGGACGGGACGCAGGTGGCGCCCGGCGACGACGCCCCGACGCGCGCGCAGAAGATGCTGGCCGCGGCCGGGACCGCCGACTTCTTCGACTACGTCCGCGACGGCGCGGCGCGCATCGCCGACATCGCGCCGCTCGGCGGCCCGGTGTTCCTCCACGGGCTGTCGGTCGGCGGGCAGGTCGCCTTCGCGGTGGCCGAGAACGACGGCGGCGCGAACGTGCGCGCGGTGCTCAACCACTCGCCCTGGCTCCAGTCGATCAGCGCGAGCAACAACGAGCAGCTCAAGATGGTGGGCGGGCTCGACCAGAACATCAACTCGGTCAGCCCCGGCAACTATCCCATCGTCTGGACGCCGCACGACATCGCCTTCTCGCCCGCCGCCGTCGCCGCGAACCTCGCGCTCGGCCAGTGGGTGCAGAACAACCACGCGAAGATCGGGCAGATCCCGACCGCGACCGTCATGACGGCCGCCGACGACTCGGCCGACAACACCGCCACCAACGCCTTCGTCGGCACGCTGAACGCCGACCTGACGTCCGCGCTCGGCGGCGCGGCCCCCGCCACCTCGATCCACCAGACGGCGACCTACCCGGTCGCGCTCAACGTGGGTCACGCGATGACCGACCCCGAGAACTACCTCGACGGGGCCCCGGAGAACTGGAACCACTACTTCCGGCAGCTCTACCAGGAGAGCTTCCGCTTCTACCTCACGGGCCAGCTCGCCCCGAACGGCCTCGGCGTGAACCCGCAGGTCCAGGACCCGACCTTGCCGCAGGCGGCGTGCGTCATCCCGGACTTCCCCGGCCGCTGCAACGTGACCAACTGATGATCATCCGAGCGCAAAGGTCTCCCATGAACACCCTTCGAAGCATCAAGCTACTCGGGCTCGGCATCGTGACCGCGTTGACCATGTTCGCCTGCAGCTCGCTCGGCGACGGTGCGGCGAGCTCGCACGCGGCCGACTCCGTCGGCACGGGGCAGATCAACGACGAGTGCGGCGCGGGCCTCGCGCCGCCGGTCTTCTGCGGACCGGGGCTCGTGTGCCAGGCTCCGAGCTACGGCACGCCGGGCGCGGACGGCACGTGCCAGTACGCCGAGGACGGCGGGGCCGGCCAGGCAGGCCAGCCGTGCGTGGACGACACGGAGTGCAACCCGGGCCTCACGTGCGGCGCGGACGGCACGTGCGACGGCGAGGACGCGGGCGCGGACGCCGGCTCCGACGCCGCGCCGCCCGGGCCCGACGCCTCCGCCGACGACGCCGCGCCGCCCGGAGCCGACGCCGCAGCGCCGGAGCCCGACGCAGACCCCTCGCTCCTCGTCGACGCGGGCACGGACGACGCGGACGGGGGCCCCGACGCGGGGCCTCAGGGGCCGTGAGGGCTAGTTCTCCACCGTCACGCGCAGGACCTCGTCGAAGCTCGTCTGGGCCTTCGCGAGCTTCTTGATCGCGGCCTCGCGGAGCGTGAGAAGACCGTCGTTCTTCGCCTGCTTCAGGATGTCCTTCGCGGACGCCTTGGCGGTGATGAGCTTTCGGATCTTGTCGTCCACCGCGAGGACCTCGAAGACGCCCGTGCGCCCGACGAGGCCCGTCGACCGGCACTTCACGCAGCCCTCGCCGAACGCGACCTGGAGCTGCGGAGACTCGCCCTGCGACTCGAGCGCGTGGATGTCGAGGCCGATGAGCGAGAGCTGGTCGGGCGTGAGGAACGTCTCCACGCGGCAGTTGGAGCACACGAGACGGACGAGGCGCTGCGCGACGACGCCGACCAGCGTGGAGGCGAGGATGAAGGGGTCCACGCCGAGCTCGAGGAGGCGCGTGATGGCCGTCGCGGCGTCGTTCGTGTGGAGGGTCGCGAGGACGAGGTGGCCCGTGAGGGCGGCCTGCAGCGTGATCGACGCCGTCTCGGGATCGCGCACCTCGCCGACCATGATGACGTCCGGATCCTGCCGCAGGATGTGGCGGAGCGCCTCGGCGAAGTCGAGGCCGATCTTGGTCTGGATGGCGACCTGGTTGAAGGCGTCGACCACGAGCTCGATGGGGTCTTCGATCGTGACGACGTTCACCTCGGGGCGCGCGACCGTGCGGAGCGCGGCGTAGAGGGTGCTCGTCTTGCCGCTGCCGGTGGGGCCCGTGACGAGGATGAGGCCGTTCGGGCGGTCGAGGAAGGTCTGCGTGACCTCGAGCTGCGCGTCGAACATGCCGAGCTCCTGGAGGCCGCGCAGCACGGCCTCGGGATCGAACACGCGGATGACGAGCTTCTCGCCGAAGGCGACGCTGATGGTCGAGACCCGCAGCTCGACCTCGCGGTCCCCGCGGGCCGTCTTGATGCGCCCGTCCTGGGGCCGGCGCTTCTCGGCGATGTCGAGGCGCGCGAGCGTCTTGATGCGCGACACGACCGCGCCGTGGACGCCCTTGGGGAGCGTGTGGACCTGGTGGAGCACGCCGTCGATCCGCATGCGGATGACCGACTGCTCGCGCCGCGGCTCGATGTGGATGTCGGAGGCGCGCTGGTCGAGCGCGTAGTGCAGGATGTACTCGACGGCGGCGACGATGTGGCTGTCGTTGGCCTCGATCTCCTCGACGCGCTGGAGCTTGACGAAGCGCTCGAGGTTGCCGATGTCGACCCCGCCCGACACCTGCTCCTCGGCCGCGGCGACGGCGCCGCGGAACCCGTAGAAGTCGGTGATGAGCCTTTGAATCTCGCTGGGCGTCGAGATGACGAGCTTCGGGTTACGGCGGACGTGGTTCGTCAGATCGTCGACGAGGCCCTGGTCGAGCGGGTTGGCGACGGCCACCGTCACGTTGCGCTCGTCCGACGCGATGATGAGCGCCGTGTGCTTGCGCGCGAAGGGACGCGAGAGGAGCGCGGGCGCGAGCTTGGCGTCGATCTTCAACGGATCGAGGTCGACGAACGGCAGCCCGATGTACTTGGCGACCGCCTGCATGATCGTGCGCTCGTTGAGCGGCAGCCGCTCGTCGCCGCCGATGCAGAGCTTCATGACGGCGATGACCTCGGCCGGGTGCACGTCGTCGAGGCCGCCGCCGCGGGGGCGCGGACCGCCCGCCTTCGCGCGGACGATGCGCGCCTGCTCCACGGGGCCGCGCGTCTCCACCTCGCGGCGCTGGCCGGGCGTCATGAGGCCCGAGACCTCGAGGAGCTCGCAGAGGAAGTCGAGCGTGAGGCTTGCCGTTTTTGCCACGAGGAGAGGTTACTCCACCGGCTGGCGCGGCGTCCCGAGCATGAGGAAGGCCGGGAGGGCGCGGAGGGCGGTCAGCCTGAACGTCATGGCGGCCAGCGAGGGGCTCACGGGCGCGTTCATGAGCCTCGAGGAGGCCGTCATGAGCCTCAGGGAGGCCGTCATGAGCCTCAGGGAGGCCGTCATGAGCCGCATCCCGGCCGCTCTCCCGAAGAGAAAGGGGGCGTCGAGCCACATGCCGGGCGCCCTCACGCCCATGGCGACCCCTGTGGGACACGTGGGAGCCTTCCTCATCAAAATGACGGCGCCGTTTTCAAATATGCCATCGGCACCGGTTCAAGGAGTGAGGCCCTCGATGCGTGGAGCGCGCTGCTCCAGGCTCACGGCCGCCCCCCGTCCCCGAAGGAATCCGCAACCATGTCCAGCGACGTCAAGACCGCGCAGCTCCGCGTCGACACAGAGCTGCTCGAAGGCCTCGTCAAGAACGAGTCCGTCTTCCCCACGCTCCTCATGAACAGCAAGACCGTGGCCCCCGCCGACAGCATCGCCGTCGTCCAGCGGAGGGTCGACGCCGGCAACGCCTTCGTCCAGGCGAGGGCGGCCTACCTCGCGGCCGCGCAGGCCAACCGCGAGGCGCAAGCCGAGACCAAGGCGTTCGTGACGACGCTCCGCACGGCCATCGGCGTGGCCTACGGCGACTCGCCGGCCACGCTCGCGCAGTACGGGCTCGCGCAGCCCAAGAAGCGCACGCCGCTCACCGTGGAGCAGAAGATCGTCGCGGTCGCGCGGCGCGCCTCCACGCGGGCCGTTCGCAAGACGATGGGGCCCAGGGCGAAGGCCAAGCTGAAGGGCGCCACGCCCACGTCCGTCACGATCGAGGTCACGACCCCGGGGGCAGAAACCGCCGTGAAGGTGGTGAAATAGCTACCGCGGCGGAGGCCCGCCGTAGAGCGCCATCGGCGGGCGCGGCGGCAGCGCCTCCCCCGAGTCCTGCACGGGCGCGAGGGTGCTCGTGCCCGCGTCGGCCGGCGTGGGCTCGCCGGCGCCGGGGGCCGGCGTCACGGGAGGGCCGCCGTACACCGGGGCCACCGGCGCAGGCGCCGAGGGACCGCACGCGACGGCGACCGACATGGAGGACGCGCCGAGCGCGAAGAGGGCCGCGCGGCCGAGACGGCTCGTGATCGGGCGGGGGCCCGGGGCGGCGCGAAGCGAGTCTCCGAGCTCGGCCGTGCAGAAGGGGCACGCGTGCTCGCTGACGCGGACGTGGCGGCCGCAGGCCGGGCAAGGGGCGAGGTGGGGCTTTGTCATCGTGGGACGACAGTACGCCGGCGCGAAAGAAAGCGCTGCTGCGAAGGCCCTTGTACCTACATTCCGAGGCTCCGTAGATTGAGACTGCGCGTATTGCCGTCCGGCGTCGCGTCCCCACGGAACGGAGGCCCACGTGTCGCGTACGTACCTTGCGAGCCTTCTTGCTCTCGTGCTGGTGGGCTGCGGGTACATCGGCACGGAGTACGGCGCCTTGCCCGCCGACGAGCTGACGACGACGGGCGACTCGGGCGCCGGAGGCGCGGACGGCGCGGGGCTGCCACCGGATACGGGAAGCGCGAGCGACACGGCGGCGGGGTCGGACGCGGGAGCCGCAAGCGACACCGGCGGAAGCGTCGACACAGGCTCCCCTTCGAGCACGAGCGACGCGGACACGGACGACACCGGCAGCGGGCAGGGCCCCACGGGCGACGCGTCGGCCGACGCTGGCGCCGACGCCGAGCCGGACACGGCTCCGTCCGAGCCCCCGGACACGGGGAGCGCCGCCGACACCGGAGGGCCGGGCGAGGCGGCGGCGGGGGGCGTCTTCGCGGTCACGGGCTCGCTCACCGGCCTCGCGGCGGGAGCCACCGTGGTGCTGCAGAACGAAGCGGGCGACAACCTGGCTCTCACGGCCAATGGCACGTTCGCGTTCAGCGGGGGCCTGCCGACCGGCTCGCCTTACGCCGTCACCGTTCTCACGCAGCCCTCGGGCCCGAGCCAGACCTGCACCGTCACGAACGGTACCGGCACCGTCGGGAGCACCAACGTGACCGGAGTGGCCGTGGCGTGCGCCACGCGATCCTTCACGATCGGCGGCACGGTCTCGGGGCTCACCGCGGGGAGCAGCGTCGTCCTCGACGACAACGGCGGCAACGCGCTGACCGTCTCCGCCAACGGGTCGTTCCTGTTCTCCTCTTCGGTGCCGAGCGGATCTGCCTACGCGGTGACGGTCCAGACGCAGCCGGCAAGCCAGTCGTGCACCGTCAGCGCCGGCACGGGCACGGTCGGCGCGGCGCCGGTCTCGGGGGTGAGCGTGACGTGCGCGTCCGGGGTGACCGTCGGCGGCACCGTGAGCGGGCTCGCCCCGGGCGACACGCTGGCGCTCGAGGACAACGGGGGCGCGCAGCTGTTCCTCACGTCCAACGGCGCCTTCGCCTTTCCCTCGGCCTTGCAGCCCGGGGCGGCCTACGACGTCACGATCGTCGTCAATCCCTCCATCCCCGTCGCGCAGACCTGCTCGATCGCCAAGGCGACGGGCAGCGTCGGCACGACGAACGTCACGAGCGTGGCCATCACGTGCGTCACGCCGGGCTTCACGGTCGGCGGGACCCTCAGCGGCCTCGGCAACGGCGACACCGTCGTCCTGGAGGACAACGCCGGGGACAACCTCTCCTTGACCGCAAACGGCGCCTTCGCCTTCGCCACTCCGGTCCCGTCAGGGCATGCCTACGCCGTGACCGTCTCGACCTCGCCCGGTACGCCCACGCTGCAGAGCTGCGCGGTGACGGGCGGCAACGGCACGATCGCCACGGCGAACGTCACGAGCGTCGTCGTCACGTGCACGAACGACTACACCATCGGCGGCACGCTGACGGGGCTCGCCGTGGGCGACACCGTGGTCCTCCAGGACAACGGCGGCGACAACGTCCCGCTCACCGCCAACGGGCCCTTCACGTTTCCGACGGCCCTCGCGTCCGGTCAGCCGTACGCCGTGACCGTCCTCGTGAACCCGAGCTCCCCGACCGCCCAGACGTGCGCCGTCTCCATGGGGTCGGGAAGCGTGGGGACCGCCAACGTCGTGGGGCCCACCGTCACGTGCACGTCCGGCTGCGGCGGCGCGCCGTTCGCCGGAGGCAGCGGCACCACGGCGAGCCCTTACCTCATCTGCAACGCGACGCAGCTCGCCCAGGTGGCAAGCTTCACCTCGGCCAACTTCAAGCTCACGGCGACGATCAACCTCGGCGGGTTGTCGTTCCACACGATCCCCGCGCTGTCTGGCACGTTCGACGGCAGCAACTTCCACATCACCAACTGGACCTACCTCGGCGATGGCACGGACGGAGCGAGCTCGAACGTCGGCTTCTTCCAGACGGTGTCCGGCACCGTGAAGAACCTGGCCCTCGACGGCGTCTCGGTCACGTCCGGGGTGGCGTACGTCGGGGGGCTCGTCGGAAGCCTCGCGGGCGGCGGCACCCTGAACCGCTGCAGCACCACCAGCGGTACGCTGACCGACACGGGTGACGTGAACGGCAACGGCGCCTGGGGTGCCGGCGGCCTCGTGGGAGACGACAGCGGCACCGTGACGCAGTGCTGGTCGGGGATGACCGTCAACGGCGGGCACGCCTACACGGCCGGCGGGCTCATCGGGTACCAGAACTCGGGCGTCGTCATCACGAACGACTACGCCACCGGGAACGTCAGCGGCTACTGGGGCGCGGGTGGTCTGACCGGCGGGTGCGGGAGCGGCGGTTGCGGCGTGATCTTCACGAACTGCTATGCGACGGGCACCGCAACGGCGCTCCCCGGAAACGGCTGGGGAGGATCGAACGTGAGCTCGATCGTCGGCATCATCAACGGCCCCTGCACCGAGACCTCCTCGTACACGGACGTCGCTGGCGACAACGGCTGCGGAACCGTCGTGACCTCGGGCGCGCTCCTGACGCAGAGCACCTTCGCCGGCTGGGACTTCACGAACACGTGGTCCATGGGCTCGAGCGGGCCCGTGCTCCAGTGAGGCGACGAGGGGCGGCTCGCGCCGGCCCACCGCCCGAGGGTCACCGCCGGAGGCTCCCGATGACGAGGACGAGCTCCGTCGCGTCGACCGGCTTGGCGAGGTGGCTGCCGTACCCGGAGGCCAGCACGCGCGCGCGGTCCTCCGGACGCGCGTAGGCGGTGAGCGCGACCGCCGGCACATCGCCTCCGCCGGATGCCGGTCGCGCACGGACCTGGCGAATGAGCTCGTAGCCGTCCTCGCCGGGCATCCCGATGTCGCTCACGAGGACGTCCGGGCGGAAGCGCTCGAGCGCGAGGAGCGCCCCCTGCGCCGAGGACGCCGTCTCGACGATGGCGCCCTCCTCCACCAGCACGGCCTCCACGATCTCGCGCGCGTCGCCATCGT
>Ga0302196_10004929_pt1 | contig 11983 bp, 10 predicted proteins | sample II_Bog_N1_3_FD_198794 | JGI IMG/M metagenome (GOLD analysis project Ga0302196, IMG submission 198794) | Peat permafrost microbial communities from Stordalen Mire near Abisko, Sweden - II_Bog_N1_3 | ecosystem: Environmental > Terrestrial > Soil > Wetlands > Peat | place: Sweden: Abisko...
TTCCCCATCAGGCCAACCAGCGGATCAACCAGTTCGTCGCGCAGAAGCTCGGCATCCCGGACAACAAGGTCGTCCACAACATCGAGCGCTACGGAAACACGACCGCAGCCACCATCCCGCTCGGCCTCAGCGAGGCGTGGCGCGAGGGGCGCTGCGGCCCGGGCAAGAACGTCCTCTTCGCGGCCTTCGGCAGCGGCTACACTTGGGCCGGCGCGGTCATCACTCTGTAGACCTGGGGCCGGCGCGCTCCTTGGCGCAGACCTCCTCGATGGCCGAGAGGAGCCTCCGACGCGACACCGGCTTCTCGAGGAAGAGGTTCGGCGTCCCCTCGACGAACTCTCGCGCGCGGCGGGTAACGGCCCCGCCGGTGCAGAAGATCACCCGGTCCAGCATGGCGGGGGCGGTCTCGCGTAACGCCTCGTAGAAGCGGGGGCCATCGAACTCCGGCATCATCAGGTCGCAGACGATCGCGTCGAAGCTCCGGCGCGCGAGCAGCGCGAGCCCCTCGACTCCGCCTTCGACGGCGACGACCTCGTGAGGCGGCCGCAGCATCCTTCGGTAGGCCGTGAGAAGCGTCGGCTCGTCGTCGACCACGAGGACGCTGACCGACGTCGGGGCAGCCTCGGGGGTGGGCTCCTCGGCCGGGACGGGGGTCGCCTGGCGCCTCGGGATCGGCAAGACGATGTCGAAGCGAGCCCCGTGACCTCGCTCGCTCTCGACGCGGATCTCCCCGCCGTGCTTGTGCACGATGTCGGCAGACACCGAGAGACCGAGGCCCCTGCCCACGTCACGCAGGCGGGTGGTGAAGAACGGCTCGAACGCGCGGGCGCGAACGTCGTCCGTCATCCCAGCGCCCGAATCCTCGATCGAGAGGATGATCTTTCCTTGATCCTCTCGGGCCGAGATCCGGATGAAGTTCCGGTCGGCACCGCCCGGCTCGATGGCCTGGGTTGCGTTGACGAGCAGGTGAACCAGCACCTGCGCGAGCCGCCCGCGGTCGCCCACGATCGGCGGCAGTGGCGGCACCTCCTTGATGAGCCGCGCGCGAGGCCGCACCTCGCTCGCCACCATGCTGCAGGCCACGTCGATGATCTCGGCCAGATCCACCGGCTCGATCTCCTCGGCATCGGGGCGAGCGAACGTCCGGAGGTCGCCGACGATCGTGCGGATACGGACCATGCCCGCGGTGTTGTCGTCGACCATCTCCCGGATGGCCTTGAGGTTGTCGTCGACGTCGGCCGCGCCAAGGATGCCGAGGATGGCGCCGGCCCAGGGGGCGCCCGCGCCGCGCTCGGCCTCCTTCCTGATGCTGCTCACGGCGGCCCCGATCCGGTCGGCGGATTCGCGGATCATGGTCTCGTTCGCCAGGATGAAGGCGGCCGGGTTGTTGATCTCGTGGGCGACACTCGCCGCAAGCTGCCCCACGGCGGCGAAGCGGTCGGCGTGAATGAGCCGGGTCTTCAGGTCCTCGCCACGCTGCTCGCTCGTCCGCGCGTCCGCGAGCGACTGCTTGAGCTGCGCGAGGAGCGCGTGACGCTCGATGGCGTAGTGAATGGCCCGCATGAGGAGGGCGTCCGAGGACGGCTTCTTGACGACGACGTCCTGCGCGCCCCCGTGGAGCGCCTCCACCGCGAGGTCATCGTCGTCGTCGTCGGTGAGGACGATGAACGGAACCTCGGGTGCCTCGGCGCCGAAGCGAACCGCGGTCGCGACCCCCGCGGAGTCAGGGAGGCGCAGATCCAGGAGAGCCACGTCGAACTGCGCTTCGTGGACGCGCGCGATGGCTTCCGCGATGGTGCCGGCCGACTGCGTCTTCACGTGGAAGGGCCCCGCACCGCTCACGAGAGCCACGAGGTGACCGACCAGCGACGGGTCGGCCGCGACGAGGAGAATCCGTACGGGCAACGCTGCCAGGTGAGACACCGCCTGCCCCCTAGGAACGGCACTTCGCCGCGAAAGATTAGTGGGGACCGGCCCCGGTTAGAACTCCGCGGGGTCGACGTACGTCCCCATGACGCTGCGGAGAACGTCGCAGATCTCTTGCTGGGTGCAGTAGGCCTTCGCGGCGAGGATGATCGGCGGCATGAGGTTGTCGCCGCGGGTCGACGCCTCGCGAACGGCGGCCAGCCGGTCGCGCACCACAGCGGCATCCCGCGCGGCCTTGAGCTCGGTGAGACCGCGAATCTTCCCCCGCTGGACCTCCTCGTCGACCCGGAGCAGCGGAATCGGCGTCTCCTTCTCGATCGCGTAGCGGTTCACCCCCACCATCACGCGATCCTCGGCCTCGAGCTGGCGCTGGAATCGATACGCGCTCGCCGCGATCTCGCGCTGCGGGTAGCCCTTCTCGATGGCCGCGACCATCCCTCCCATCTCGTCGATCCGCTTGATGTAGGCCGACGCCTCCGCCTCGAGCCGGTTCGTGAGCTCCTCGACGTAGTAGCTGCCGCCGAGAGGGTCGATGGTGCTGGCGACGCCGCTCTCCTCCGCGATGATCTGCTGCGTGCGGAGCGCGATCATCACCGCATCTTCGGTGGGGAGCGCGAACGTCTCGTCGAGCGAGTTCGTGTGGAGCGACTGCGTCCCGCCCAGCACGGCGGCGAGCGCCTGGAGCGCCACGCGCACGACGTTGTTGTACGGCTGCTGCGCGGTCAGCGAGACCCCGGCCGTCTGCGCGTGCGTACGAAGCTTCATCGAGTCGGCCCGCGTGGCCCCGAAGCGCTCCTTCATGAGCCGCGCCCAGAGGCGCCGCGCCGCGCGGAACTTGGCGATCTCCTCGAAGAAGTCGTTGTGGACGTCGAAGAAGAACGACAGGCGCGGCGCGAAGTCGTCGACCGACAGACCGCGCGCGAGGCAGCTCTCCACGTAGCCGACCCCGTCGGCCAGGGTGAACGCCAGCTCCTGGCCCGCCGTGCTCCCGGCCTCACGGATGTGGTAGCCGCTGATCGACACCGTGTTCCAGCGCGGAACCTCCTTGGTGCAGAACTCGATCATGTCGGTGACGATGCGCATCGCGGGGCGCGGCGGGACGAGCCACGCGTGCTGGGCGATGAACTCTTTCAGGCAGTCGTTCTGGACCGTGCCACCGATGGCCGTCCGGGGCGTCCCGCGAAGGTCTGCCAGCGCGATGTAGAACGCGAGCAGCACGATGGCCGGCCCGTTGATGGTCATCGACGTCGTGACCTTGTCGAGCGGGATCCCGTCGAACAGGACTTCCATGTCGCGCAGCGTGTCGACCGCGACGCCGCACATGCCGACCTCGCCCAGCGACCGCGGTGAGTCGGAGTCGTATCCCATCAGGGTCGGGAAATCGAAGGCGGTCGACAGGCCCGTCTGCCCCTCCTTGAGGAGGTAGTGGAAGCGCGCGTTGGTCTGCTCGGGGGTGCCGAAGCCGGCGAACTGCCGCATCGTCCAGAGTCGGCCGCGGTACATCGTGGGCTGCACGCCACGCGTGAACGGATACTCGCCGGGCAGGCCGAGGTCGCGCATGTAGTCGATGGGGACGTCCGCGGGGGTGAGGACGTCCTTGACCTCCGCGTCGCTCCAGGTCGCGAACGGCGTCTTTCGGGCCGGCACCTTCGCTTCGGCGGCCGCCACGGGCCCGCTCCGCCAGGCAAGCGTCGCCGCACGGAGGGCCGCCAGGTCTCCCGGAACCTCGCCCACGCCCGCGAACTCGTCCGTCAAGGTCGGCCGGTCGCCCTCCGCCAGGTCGGGGAGCTGCGACGACGGCTGGGTGCGCGGCATCGAGAAATCCTGCGCCATGTCTAGAACCTAGCGCACTTTGGGGCCGGGCGCTGACCTTGCCGAAGCGCCGCGCGAGCTCAGTCCTTGGCCGGTGCGGCCGCGGGCTCGCGATAGCCCTTGAGGGCCTGCAGGCGCGACCAGATGAAGAAGGCGCCCCCCGCGACGACGACGAGCCCGATCGCGAGGTCGAACTTGTGCATGAAGTGCTTGAGCGGGGAGTCGGCGAGCAAGAGCTCCTTGCCGAGCCGCTGGCCGACGTAGCCCAGCGCGAAGCACCAGGGCAGCGACCCGGCGAACGTGTAGATGTGGAACTTGGCGCGGTTCATCCGGGCGACGCCGGCCGGGAACGCGATGAAGGTGCGGATGACGGGCAGGAGGCGCGCGACGAAGACGATCACGTCACCCCGCTTCTCGAACCAGCGATCGGCGATGGCCAGCTCGTGGTGGCTCATGAGCACGTAGCGGCCGTAGCGCTCGATGGCCGCGCGACCTCCCTTGGCCCCGACCCAGTACGCCAGCTCGCTTCCGAGGTTGCACCCGAGGGCCCCCGCGATGGCGGCGAGATACAGGTTGAACTCCGGGAGCGAGGTGAGCCCGACGCTCTTGTACGTCTCGAGCAGCGCGGAGGCGACGCCAGGATCGCTGAGGGCGCCGGCGTACGGCATGATCAGCTCGCTCGGAAGCGGGATGCAGGCGCTCTCGATGCCCATCAGGAGGGCGATACCGAAGTAGCCAAGCGTTCCCATCACGAGAACGCAGAACCCGCCGAGCACGTAGAAGATCGCCTTGACCATGAAGTCCCTCTGACCCGGTCAGGTACCGGGCGGGGGGCCCACGGTCAAGGACAGTTCCGCGAGATCACGGATCCTTTTTGTCCTTTTCGGCCGGCTTTTCTTTCTTCTCGGCCTTGTCGCCCTTTTCGGCGGGGAGGGGGACCTGCAGCGCGTAGCCCGGCATCGTCTCGGCCTCACCGAGCTCCTCGTCGGCGAACCGACGGTAGGCGCTCGCCACGACGTCCGTGGCCGGCACGGCCGCGGGAGCGGGCTGCCCCGGAATCGGCGCGACGATGGTCGGCGCGACGCTGCCGTCGTCGACCGTCTGGGTCATGTCGCTGTTCGCGTGTGTCTTGGCGAGGTCGGGATCGGAGGCGTCGACGGTGTCGCCCGCCTCCCGGATGGCTTCGATCTTGATGAGGACGGCGGTGATGTTGTCCTCGCCCCCCTGGTCGTTGGCCTTCTCGATGAGCTTGCGGCACGCCGCGCGGATGTCGGGGCCGGTCGTCACGACCTGCTCGATCTCGGCGTCGGACATCATGCCGGAGAGCCCGTCGGAGCAGAGCACGTAGACGTCGCCGATCTGCGGGTCGTCGTGCTGGAGGTCGACGATGACCTGGTCCTGCATACCGAGCGCGCGCGTGATGACGTTCTTCGGCAGCTCGCTCCGCTGCTCGTCGCTGAGGTCGGGCATCGCGACGAGGTAGTCGTTGATGAGCGAGTGGTCGCGCGTCATCTGCTGGATCTTGCCGCCCCGGACGCGGTAGCAGCGCGAGTCGCCGACGTGGCCGATGTAGATGCGCTGCTTGCGCGCGCTGAACATCGCGCCGACGACGGTAGTGCCCATGCCCTGGCACTCGCGCGACCGCGTGCTGCGCTCGAAGATCTGGCGGTTGGCGACGCGGATGCCCGTGAGCAGGCGGTTCTCTTCCTCGGACAGGTTGGTGTCGAAGTGGAAGGGCCAGGTCACGTCGTCGTTGGCGGTCGACTTGAAGAACTCGCCGATGGTCTCGGTCGCGATGCGCGAGGCGACGTCGCCTGCCCGGTGACCCCCCATCCCGTCGGCGACGACGTAGAGGTCGAAGTCGTTCAGGACGATGAAGGAGTCCTCGTTGTGCTCGCGCTGCAAACCGACGTCGCTGAGACCCGCAGCAATGGCACGCATCAGGGGCATGAGACCCGGGGCTCCTCGGTCTGGAACAAGCTCGGTCATGATGAGAGTTTCATCGGCGATTGGGAGTGTCAAGGACGGGAAAGCCGGTGATCAGGCGCGCCTGGACCTGCCTCGAGGTACCGGGATCGAGATGGCCCTAGACATCCAGGATGTCCTTTTCCTTGTGGCCGACGATGACGTCGACCTGCTTGGCTCCGTCGGCGACGGTTTCTTCGGACTTCTTCTTGGCTCGCTCCACTTCGTCGGCGCTGGCGTCACCGTCCGAGTCGATCTGCGAGAGCATGTCGAGCGCGTCGTGGCGCGCCTTGCGGATGGTGACCTTGCACTCCTCGCCGTACTTGCGGGCGATCTTGACGAACTCCTTGCGGCGCTCCTCGGTCAGCGGCGGGATGGGGATGCGGATGAGATCGCCGTCGGTCTGCGGGTTCAGGCCGAGGTCCCCCTCGCGGATGGCCTTCTCGACCGCCTTGACCATCCCCTTGTCCCACGGCTTCACCGTCAGGAGGCGCGCCTCGGGCACGTTCACGTGCGCCATCTGGTTCAGCGGGGTGGGGGTGCCGTAGTAGTCGACCCGGATGCCGTCGAGCAGCGCTGCGTTGGCGCGGCCGGCGCGGAGCTTCGACAGCTCGCGCTTGAGCGCCTCGTGCGCCTTGCCAATCCCCGACACCAGCTCCCTTTGAACCTCGTCCAGCATCTCTCTCTCCTCGGAGGGGCGATACCTTAGAGCCACACCACCGATAATGGAACGGGAACAGACCGCGCCCGCGAAACGGCGAGCCAAGCGGCCGGGCTGGCGGTAGAACAACAGGGGATGACGCGGACGTGGACGCGGCGGGGGGCGGTCGGTCTTGTGGCCGCCCTGACGCTCGGATTGGGGGCGCTCGCCTCGGCGGACCCCCCGCCCGCCTCGCTCGCCGACCGCGGCCGCCTCGGCAGGGTCGTTCCGCCCGTCATCGACGACATCGAGCAAGTCTGCGCGCTCCTCACGTCGTGCGACCGCCTCCCCATCCCTGCATCCATGGTCCCGAGCGACTTCGCGGCGTGCGTGAAGACGCTCGAGAGCCAGCTCGCGTCACCGGGGGCCATCGCCTACTCCTTGCTCGTGCGCGAGTGCGGGCTCCGCGCCAACTCCTGCTCCGAGCTCCGGACATGCGGCCTTCGCGGGGCGAGCCCCGACGCTTGCACCGGGAGGGGCAAGGACGCCGTCGCCGGCTACTGCGACATCGACGGTCGCGCCCTTCGCTGCTCGCACGAGAAGGTCGTCGGCGTCCGCGACTGCCCGCGCGGGGGCGAGCAATGCTCGGTGCGCGAGGGGCAGGCCGCGTGCTCCCTGGGCCCCTGCCCGAAGGAGGTCCCCGAGGGGGCGCCCGCGGTGTGCTCGGCGTCGGGCACGCGCATCCTCAGGTGCGAGCACGGCGTCCTCAACAGCCTCGACTGCTCGGCCTTCGGTCTCATCTGCGGGGCCGGCGCCGGCGAGGCCGCATGCGCCTCGCCAACGACCGCGTGCACCGGAGACGCGCGGCGCTGCGAGGGGGACGTCGCCGTGTCGTGCTTCGCCGGGCACGAGGTCCGCGTCGACTGCGCCGCCGGCGGGCTCGTCTGCGCCGGGGCCGGCAGGAGCGTGGGCGCCTGTATCGCACCCCCGCCGCAGACGGGGGGGTGCGACCCCGCGTCTGCCCCCCGGTGCGACGGGGCCACGCTGCGTTACTGCGACGCCGGACGACCGCGATCGTATCTCTGCAAGGCGCTGGGGTTCAACCGGTGCATCAACGACGCGACCGGGTCGCGCTGCGGGTGACGGGGGGGAGCCGCCCGGGGGGGGGCCCGCTAAAGCATCCGCCCGCCTGGCCGTCTCTATAGGTGGAGCGACGTCGGACGGTGATCGTCGACGCAAGCCTCCTGAGGACGGTCATGCGGACGAAAGTGATGGTCGTCGACGACTCGATGATGGTGCGGCAGCAGGTTTCCCGGGCCCTGGCCAACGCCGGTTTCGACGTGACGGAAGCCACCGACGGCGTGGACGCCCTCGAGAAGCTCAGGGCCTCGCCCGACTTCGACCTCGTCGTGTGCGACGTGCACATGCCCCGGATGAGCGGCGTCGAGCTCCTGCAAGAGATGAGCGAGGACGCGACCGTCGCCGGCACCAAGGTCGTGATGCTGACGACCGAGGCGCAGCAAGAGCCCATTCGGCGCGCCATGGCGCTCGGCGCGAAGGCGTGGATCCTGAAACCCTTCAAGGCGGAGCTGCTCGTCGCTGCGGTCAAGAAGATCACCGCGAAGGCGGCGTAGGAGATCATGATGCGCGTCCTCGTTGTCGATGCCAGCTCGCAGGACCGCGAACAGGCATCGCGCTACCTTCAGTCCGCCGGTCACGAGATCACGCTCGCCTCCGATGCCAAGATCGCGCTCGCCGCCATCGACCGGCAGGCGCCCGAGGTCGTCGTGCTCGACTCGCAGGTCGTCGGGATGAGCGCCGTGCAGCTGATCCAGCGCCTCCGGCAGAAGGAGCAATCGACGCGTGCCTACGTCGTCCTCGTGTCGGCCAAGCCGTGCACGAGCGAGCTGACCGCGTGCATCGCGGCCGGCGCCGACGACTACATGAGAAAGCCGCTCCAGCGCGACGAGCTGGTCATCCGGGTGGGGGCGCTCGAGCGCATCCGCGGGTGGGCCGCGAAGGTGTTCGGCGCGTCGGGCGAGCCGTGCGTCGACCTCTCGGCCGGGTCGCAGATCTCGCGCCTCGAGGCGTGGCAGCACGTCGATCGGTCGATCAGCAAGGACATCGGGGAGCTCCTTGGACGCTCGCTCATCCCCGCTTCGTCGGACAACGCGCTCGCGGGATGCGTCATCGGCGCGTCGATGCCGCTCACGCTCGCCTCCGAGCAGACCGAGGTTCGCCTCACGGTGGGCATCGACCAGCCGTCGATCGTCAAGCTCGGCGAGCTTTGCCTGGGGGACCCGGCAGCCACCGAGGAGGCCGTCCGCGACGTGCTCCGCGAGTTCGCCAACACGGCCGGGGGCGCGTTCATGCGCGCGGCCGCGGCCGAAGGGGTCACGCTCACCTGCGGCATCCCCACGGACCTCAGCACCGGCGCGTTCGCCGTCAACCGGCCCACCGCGCGGCAGCAGTTCATCGTCGGTCCGCGCGATGGCTCCCTGCACGTCACCTTCGAGGTCGACATCGTCGCCAAGGCCCTGCGAAGGGTCAACGTCGCCCAGCTCACCGAGGGGATGGTTCTCGCGCATGACCTCCACAGCGAGACCGGCGCGCTCCTCGTCCCCGGCGGCACCCGCCTCACCTCGTCGCAGATCGAGCGAATGACCCGCGTCGTGAACGCCCGCGTCACCTTCGACGTCGCCGAGGCCGCGTAACGCCCTCTCGTCGCGTCGGATCGTCCGTAGTACGTTCCCCGCGTGACTCGCTGCCTTCGCGTGGTGCTCGCGCTCGTGCTCCTCGCGGCGTGCAAGAAGCCCGAGCCCCCTGCCCCACCGCCCGAGCCCGTCCCCTCCCCGGTCGCGGCGCCCGCAGATCTCGCGCTCGAGGTCACGCTCCGCGGGCCGGATGCGCTGTGGATGGCCGTGCAGGATGGCGTGAAAGGGCCCATCGAGGCGCTCCCGCGCGCGGCGAGCGGCCTCCTCGCGACCCTGGGCCCGGTCGACGTGTCGGTGACCGCCGAGATTGACGGGGCGCAGCCCGCGTACGGCGTCGTCGCGACCCCGGGAGGCGTCCCCACCTGGGCCCTCGCGATGAAGCTCCGCGACCCGCGCCACGCGCGCGCGGCGCTCGTCCTCGGCACGACCCCCAGGTGGAAGTCGCACGCGGCGGGCGCCGAGCTCACCGTCCTCGAGCTCCCCGCGGCGGCGTCGTCGGCCGTGGTCGCCCTGTCGTCGCTCGGGTACCTCGTCGTCGCGCCGCGCGAGGCCGACCTCACCGCGCTGGCTCCGTACGCGACGCACAACCTGCCCCAGCAGCCGCTGACGCCGCACGCGCTGGTCGTCCGTGCCCCCGCGGGGGCGCTCGCGGGCCCCATCCGCGACGGCATCCGGGGCGCGTGGGCGAAGCTCCGGACGAACGCGGCCGCGCTCGATGCGTCGCTGCGGAGTGATCACGGCGGGCGCACCCCCGACTTCGGCGACCCGCAGGCGGTGCTCGCAGGGGTCGACGCGTTCGTCGACGACAAGCTCGCTGCGATCGCCGGCCTCTCGCTCGCGGTGCTCACCGTCGACACGGCGGACGACGCGCTCGTCGCGGAGGTCACGCTCACTCCGGGCGCGGGCCCGGCAGAGGCCACGTTCCGCGCGATGGCCACCGGGGACGCGAGCCCGCTCATGACGCTCTCGCGCGGTACGACCGTGGCGCTCCTCACGTACGACGACCCGGCGTCGCTCGAGGCGTCGTCCCGCGCGATGGCCGACCGCGTGGAGGCGGTGCTCAAGCCGGCGCTCGACCGGAAGGCCACCGAGAAGATGCGCACGGCGTTCACCACCTGGGGCCGCGCGCGTGGCCGCTGGATGACCGTGGGGCTCGAGCTCGAGGAGGCGCGCGCCCTCACGCTGCGCGCCCCCGTGCGGAGCGGGGACGACGCGTCGCGCGCCGTCGGAGAGTTCGTCGACCTCGTGAGCGAGCCGGGCTGGAAGGACCTCGCCCGCGCGCGCTTCGGCATCCAGAGCGTCAGCACGGCCGAGGTCTCGGTGTCCGGCGGAGGCTCGACGTCGATCGCGACGCTGCATGGCAAGAAGGACGAGCCCGGCGACGAGCCCGCGGTCGCGTGGGCTGTGACCGAAGGGCTGCTCCATGTCGCGGCCTCGAAGGGCCCCTCGCGCGCGCTCCGGGCCAGCAAGGAGCCCGACCATCTCCTCGGCAGCGACGCCCGCCTCGCCGCCAAGCTCGGCAGCGTCCGCGATCGCGCCTCGTTCGTCGTGACGCTGCGACCCGGCCTGACGCGCGACCCGGACGCGCGCCGGCCGAGCGCCGTCCTCGCCTTCGGACGCGACAGGGGCAACGGCTGGGGCTCGCTTGACATCGACGACGGCCTCATCCGCGAAGCGCTCGACCGCAGCCTGTCGCCTTGACCGGCCGGATGGGCACCCGCCCGCGGATGGAGTAAGTCGCTCCTCATGCCGCGGCCAGGGTACGAAGAGGTCGTACTGCTCACGGGGTTCCCGTCGTTTCATGCGCGTCGGCTCCTCGAGGAGCTCGTGGTCACCGATCGCGGCGACCGCGGGAGCACGTTCGTCCACGCGGTCGTCCAGGCCAAGTCGATGGCGCGCGCCCGGGATGCGCTCGATCTGCTGCCGCTCGAGCAGCGCTCGCGGGTGAACCTCGTCGAGGGGGACGCCGCCGGGATGGACCTCGGGCTCTCGGGGGTCGAGCTCCGCAGGATGGCGGGCGAGGTGGACCGCATCCACCACGCCGCGCAGGTGTCGTACCTCGGGGTCGATCGCAAGACGGCCGAGCGGGTCAACGTCGACGCGACGCGCGAGATCCTCGAGTTCGCGGGGCTCGCGACCGGGCTCAAGTGCCTCATCTTCCACTCGACCGCCCTCGTCTGTGGCGACCGCGACGGCGTCGTCCTCGAGGGGGAGCTCAAGGCCGGACAGAGCTTCCGCAACGTCGTGGAGGAGACGCGGGCGCGCGCCGAGCGGACGATGCGCGCGGCGATGGACCGGGTCCCCATCGCGGTGGTGCGCCCGTCGATCGTCGTGGGCGACTCGGTGACCGGAGAGGTCGACCGGTTCGACGGCCCCTACCTCCACATGGTGGTGGTGCTCACCTCCCCCACCGACTTCGCGCTCCCGCTCCCCGGACGCGGCGACGCGCCGCTGAACCTCGTGCCGGTCGACTACGTGGCGCGCGCAGCCCACGCCATCGGCAGGGACCCGCGCGCTCCGGGGCGCACGTTCCACCTCGTCGACCCGAACCCGCTGCCCGCGCGTCGCGTCTTCGAGCTCGTCGCCCGCGCGGCAGGGCGCCGGGCTCCCCGCGGCTTCATCCCGGCGAGCCTCACCCACGCGCTCCTCAGCACGCCGGGCCTCGATCGCTTCGCCAAGAGCCCGCGGGCGCTCCTCGAAGCGCTCGGCACGCGCGTCAGGTTCGACTCCCGCAACACCGAGGACATCCTGCGCGGCACCGGCATCCAGTGCCCGCCCCTCGAGACGTACATCGGCCGCCTGGTCGAGTACGTCGAGCTCCGCCTGAAGGCTAAGCGAACCCGCACCGAGGCCCCGGTGCACGACCCCCTCGGTTGACCCGTGAGCGACTGGGTTCCTCCTTACGTCGGACCCGGCATGGTGACGC
>Ga0302196_10004951_pt1 | contig 11964 bp, 8 predicted proteins | sample II_Bog_N1_3_FD_198794 | JGI IMG/M metagenome (GOLD analysis project Ga0302196, IMG submission 198794) | Peat permafrost microbial communities from Stordalen Mire near Abisko, Sweden - II_Bog_N1_3 | ecosystem: Environmental > Terrestrial > Soil > Wetlands > Peat | place: Sweden: Abisko, Stordalen...
CCTACACGGTTCCGCGCCGGCCCGGGGTCGCGCTCACCAGCCGGTGGCGGCGATGATCGGCGCGTTCAGCGCGCTGCCGGACATCCCCCCGTCGTTCGGAGCGTCCCCGTAGTTGAAGACGGCACCGTTGGCGGCGGCCACCCAGTAGCCCTTGCCCGAGGCCGTGGTGAAGATGGCGGTGGCCGGATTTGATCCGCCCACCTGGCCCACCGGTGCGCCGAGCGTGACGGCGTCCCCGAAGCTGGTCACCGTCCCGTCGGCGAACAGGACCCAGTACCCCTTGCCGCTGGGCGTGCGCACCGCCGAGGTCACCACCGATCCCTGGCTGCCCGGGGACCCGAGGTTCGGGGCGTCGCCGAAGGCGTAGACGTTGCCGGTAGCCGTGACCAGCCAGTACCCGTTGCCGGTGGCGTCGGGCATGACGTCCACCGCGGCACCGCTGCACCCGCCGATGCCCGGGCAGGATCCGGCGTAGCGCGCGTCACCGAAGGCGAAGACCCCGCCGTCGGCGGCCACCATGAAGTAGCCCTGGCCGTCGGTCGAGGGGACCATGCCCACGATGGGGGCGTTGAGGCTCTGGGCCGCGCCGGGCGTGCCGGCCGGGGCGATGCCGAGACCGGGGATCGAACCGTGGTAACCCGCGTCGCCGAAGGCGAAGAGGCCGCCGTCGGTGGCCACCAGCCAATAGCCGGCCCGGTCCGTGGTGGGGGTGATGCCGACCACCGGGCGCTGGAGGACGAGGTTGCCGGTCGACCCGTGGAACTGGGCCGACCCGAAGGTGAAGATCCCGCCGTCCGCCCCGACCAGCCAGTAGCCGTGGGGCACGACCGCCGGCGACACCGTGGTGCCGCCGGAGGTGCCGACCAGCGACTGGTCGACGGTGTCGGTGGCGGTGACCCTGACGGTGCCGGCGGAGGTGAAGGTGACCGGGAACCGGTGGGTACCCAGGTCCCCTGCACCGAAGGTGTAGTCGGCCGGGAGCGTGGCCGTCCCTCCGGACGCGGTGAGCCGGACGGTCCCCCGATAGCCGGAGGCGGTGTTGCCGAACCCGTCCCTGGCCGTCACCACCACCGAGCCCCCGGCGCCGACGGTGGCGGTGGACGGCGCGGTCACCGTGAAGGAGGTCGCGGCGGCGGGGGCCACGGTGGCCGTCTGGGTGGAGGGCCCGTAGCCGTTGGCGGAGACGGTCAGGGTGGGCGTGCCCGCCGAGCGGTCACCGAAGAACACGGTCACCCCGGTGGAGCCCGACGGGATCAGGACCGAGGTGGTGGCACTCCCTCCCGACGTGGTGGCGAACACGCCACCCGTACCGGTGGAGGCCAGGTGGACGGTGGTGTCGGACGGGGCGGGGACGACCACGCCGGACGTGTTCTCCGCGGCCAGGGAGATGGCGGCGGTGGCCGAGGCCGAGGCGGTCACCGACAGCGGGGCCGAGGTGAACGCCACCCGCTGGGGGGCGCCCTGGACGGAGCCGCTGTAGCAGGCGGTCCCGGCGGTGTTGGCCGTGCCCCGCTGGTCGGTGGTCGGGCAGAGTGCCGTCGGCGATCCGCCCACCGAGACCGTGGTCGGGTCGGGGATGATGCCCGCACCGGGGTTCCCGGGTAGCGGGAGCAGCGTCTGGGTGGTCCCTCCGTTGTCGGACAGCGGTCCGAGGTCGGCGGCCAGGGTCGAAGTGGCGACGTCGCCCGTCCCACCGTTCTGGCAGGTGGCGTCGCCGACCACGTAGCCCGCGTCGAGCCAGGTGCCGGTGGACTGGTCGCAGGCATCGGCGATCTGGTCGGCCGCCACGGTCACCGATCCCACGCCGGTGGGTCCGGTGGCCACGTCGGCGATGGCCGGACCGCTGATGGTCGCCGTGTTGCCGGACAGGGTCGAGGACACCACGACCAGCGTTCCCGAGCCGGAGGGAGCCGACGCCGGGGCATTGTCGGCGTTGTCGACGGCCCCGCCTTCGCCGGTGGTGGAATTGGCCGAGAACGTCGAGTCGGCCACGTCCACCGTACCGGTGCCACCGGAGTCGGCGTTGTCGATGGCTCCGCCGTCGCCCCCGGTGGCCGAGTCCTGGTCGAATGTGGAACCGGTCACCGTGACTCCGGTGGCGGTACCGGTGCTGTCGGCATTGTCGATGGCACCGCCGTCCCCCCCGGTGGCCGTGTCGAGTGAGAACGTCGACGAAGCGACCGTGGCTCCCGTCCCCACTCCCCCGTCGTCAGCGTTGTCGACCGCTCCGCCGTTGCTACCGGCACTGTCCGAGGTGAAGGTCGACGAGGTGACCGACAGTCCACCCGTGGCACCGGAGCCGTCCGCCGAGTCGATGGCACCGCCGTCACCGGAAGCGGTGTCCGTGGTGAACGTCGAGCCGGTGACCGTGAGCGTGCCGGGCCCGCCACTGTTGGCGGAGTCGACGGCCCCGCCGTCGGACTGGGTAGAGTCCAGGGTGAAGGTCGAGGACGAGATGTTGGTGTTCCCGGTTCCCCCGTTGTCCGCCGCGTCGACCGCCCCACCGTCGAAGACGGCGGTGTCGGAGGTGAACGTCGCGTGGCTGACCACCAGGGTGCCCGGTGTGGTTGGCCCACCGTTGTCCCCCGAGTCGAGTGCCCCACCGTCGGCGCCGGCGGTGTCCGTGCTGAACACGGAGGAGGCGTTGACCGTCAGTGTGCCGACGCCGCTGGAGTCGGCGTTGTCGATAGCGCCCCCGTCGGCGTCGGCCATGTCTGAGGTGAACGTGTTGGCACCGGTCAAGGTCAGGGACCCGGTGCCTCCCGAGTCGGCATTGTCGATGGCCCCACCGTCGCCCTGGGTGGCCGAGTCGTGTTCGAACGTGGCCCCCGACACCGTGAACGAGGTGCTCGTGCCGCCCGAGTCGGCGTTGTCGATGGCCCCACCGTCGTCGGCGGCGGTGTCCGCGCTGAACACGGACGTGCCGGTCACCGAAAGGGAGGACGTCCCGAGCGAGTCGGCGCTGTCGATTGCCCCGCCGTCAACGGTGGCCGTGTCGGCACTGAAGACCGACGCACCGGTCACCGTCACCGCGCCGCCGCCGCCGTCGTCGCCGCTGTCGATGGCCCCGCCGTCGGAGGTGGCAGTATCGGAGGTGAACGTGCACCCCGAGGCGTCGATCGTTCCCGTCCCCGGGCTGTTGTCGCCGTTGTCGATGGCCCCACCGTCGGCCGCCGTGTCGTTGGTGAACGTCATCCTGGACAGCGTGACCTGGGCCCCGGACCCGGTGTCCCCGTTGTCGATCGCCCCACCGTTACCGGTGGCCGTGTTGTCGGCGTTGGCCATGGCGAAGCCGTCGAGGTCGAGGTAGCCGGCGTCGGTGATATCGAAGATGCTCCCGTCGCAGGGCCCCGACGACCCCGGCGCCGCGCACGCTCCGGTGGCCGCCCCGTCGTTGCCGTCGAGGATCGGCTCGGAGGCCAGTCCGGGCAGGGGCTCGATGGTCACCGGCTGGCTCGGTGTCGTGTGGTTGAGGGCGAAGCTCCAATTCCCCGTGTAGTGGGTGGGGTCACCGGGTGTGGTCAGGTTTGCGCCGGCCGTGGCCAGATAGATGGTCCGGACCCCGGCGCCCGCACGGGTGGCCGCCGTCAGGGCCACGGCCAGGGAGCATCCCTGGGTGGCCGGCTTGGACGGGCAGCCGAGCGGACTGCCGCCACCGTTGGCGTAGGCGTAGAACGCCGTGGGAACCGCCCCGGCATCCCCAGCAACGGCAACGGAAACCCCGGTCGCGCCCAGGACTGCGACCGCGGCAGCCACCCCTCGGATCCATCGTCTGGCCTGCATGCGTCCTGCCCCTTCGTCGCCGTTCATCGCCCGCCTGATTCCGGTGACCGGAGCCACCGAGCGCGCCGCAGCGGACCAGCATGGTGGATCGACGGCCCCGGGTCAATGCACCCCCGGTTGGGTGGGCTGGCCCACCGACCGTGGCCCGGGGCCACCCGGTCGGTTACCTCCGGCTCAGGGCGCGGCGACCGCCCGGGCGTAGACCAGCGTGGTCACCGTGTCCGTGGACCGGTCGACGAGCTCGACCTCGACCGGGGCGTCGGGCCCCGCGCCGAGCAGGCGGGACCGGGTCCGCACCGGCCCGACCGTCGCCTTGGCGAGATAGCGGAGGTCGAGGTCGACCACGACGACGGGACCTCCGAACCGGGAAGCCACCAGCTCCTCGGCCGCCGCCTCGGCCACCAGGGCCACCATCGCCCCCTGGAGGGTGCCGGCGGGGTTCCGGAGGGCGGGCGTCACGTCGACCTGGACCACCCCCTCCGCCGCGTCGAGCACCTCGATCCCCGCCTCTTCACGCAGCGCACGCTCCAGGGTGCCCATCCCACCGAAGAGGGCGGGGGCCTGGTCGGGCCGCACGATCAGCTTCGCTGGGTCACCCTCCTTGCGGGGGACGTTGACGAACCCGATGGCTCCGGTGGCGACGGGGCGGCCGTCGCCGGCCACCAGTTCGACCCGGCTGGTCGCCGACCTACGGCCCCGCCGGAGGATGGCGTTGGCAGCGACGATTCGTTCCGGGGCCGGCAGGGGACGCATCCGCACCGACATGTCCGAGGTGAACGTCCACACATCGGGATCCTGGTCGAGCAGGATCCCGGCGACGGCGTCGATGAGGAACGAGAGCACGCTGGCCCGAACCACTCCGTGGTGGAGCGTGGGCGGGGAGGTGACCAGATCGAGCCGGAGCTCGCCGTCCTGCATCCGGGCGTGCACCCCCAGGCGGCCGGGCACCGACATGGCTTGGGAGGAGAGGTCGGTCACGTGTGCTCCGAGTTGGACGTCGGTCCCGGAGTGTAGCGACGACCGAGGACAGGGCGGTACCCCGGATGGTCAGCCGTGAGGTCAGTGGTCGGTGAGAACGGGGATGGCCGCGCAGGAGAGGGCGACGGCCAGCAAGGGCAGGGTAATCAGCCAGTTCATGCGGTTCCAGGCGGTGGTCGGGGATGTCCGCCTGCCTCCATCCCCCACGGTAGGGGGCGAGTCGAAGAGGGGGATAAGAACGGGTGAAGATCCCGCTAGGAATCCCGCGGCGGCGGGGCCCGCGCCGACAGGTGGGGCCCGAGGGAGGAAGTCCCACGTCTGCTCGCCCACGGAAGGGCTGGCCTGCGGGTGCGGCACCGGTGTCCCGGAGACCCCGTGACGGCCGGTCGGAAAGGTCGGCGGTCCATGTCGAGTCGAACCACCACCACCGGGTCGAAGGTCGAGCTCCTCGCCCACGTCGAGTTGTTCGAGGGCTGCACCAAGAAGGAATTGGCCGGGATCGCGACACTGTGCACCGAGTACGACGCCCCCGCCGGACGGACGCTGGCCCGCCAGGGCGAGCCGGGCGCGGAGTTCTTCATCATCGTGAAGGGCCGGGCGACCGCCTCGCGCAACGACGTGGTCCTGGCGGAACTGTCCGCCACGAACTTCTTCGGAGAGTTGGCGATTCTCGACGGCGGCCCCCGGACGGCCACGGTGGTGGCCGCCACCGACCTTCACCTGCTCGTCCTCTCGAGGTCCGAATTCAAGGCGGTGTGCCGGAACTATCCGTCGGTCAGCTGCCGGATGCTGACGGTCCTCGGCGCACGGTTGCGCCGGGCCGACGACATGATCGACGCGGCCAGCCATCCGGAGGCCCCCCGGCACATCACCGTGTGATCGGCTGAGCGGGCAGTGGGGGAATCGAATGGACCCCGTTCGGGTTGCCCCTGGAACCCAGGATGTCGCGCGCGGCCCCGGGTCGCCCACCTGTCGAGGTGTAGCGCAGCACAACCGGAGGAGACCGACCATGGGCCCGACCACGGCACGAGCAGTGCGGTTCGACCGGTACGGAGGCGTCGACGTGCTCCAGGTGGTCGACATCCCCGTACCGGTGCCCGGCGAGGGTGAGGTCCTGGTCGAGGTGCGGGCGGCCGGGATCAACCCCGGGGAGATCGCCATCCGCGAGGGCGCCATGCACGAGCGGTTCTCCTCCACCTTCCCCTCGGGCCAGGGCAGCGACCTGGCCGGAACCGTCGTCGGGGTGGGGTCCGGGGTGACCGGGTTCACCGTCGGCGACGACGTACTCGGGTACTCATGGGAGCGCTCCAGCCAGGCCACCCACGTCACCGTGCCCGTCGGGCAGCTGATCCCCAAGCCTCCGCAGCTGGACTGGGACGTCGCCGGGGCGCTCTACGTCGTCGGCTGCACCGCCTATGCCGCGGTGCGCGCCGTCTCACCGCAACCGGGTGAGACCGTCGCCGTGTCGGCGGCGGCCGGTGGGGTGGGCTCGGTCGTGGTGCAGCTCCTGCGCCGGCTCGATGTGCACGTCCTGGGGATCGCGTCCCCGACCAACGACGCGTGGCTCACGGCCCACCGTGTGACCCCGGTCCACTACGGCGACGGCCTGGTCGGGCAGTTGACGGCGGCCGCCCCCGACGGCATCGACGCCTTCATCGACCTCCACGGGCCCGAGTACGTGCAGCTGGCCGCCGATCTGGGCGTCCCCCACGACCGCATCGAGACGATCATCGCCTTCGCCAAGGCCGAGGAGCTCGGCACCAGGGCCGACGGCAGCGGTACGGCGTCCACTCCCGAGGTCCTCACCGAGATGGCGGCCCTGGTCGCCTCGGGCGAGGTGGAGATCCCCATCGCCGCCCGCTTCCCGCTGGACCGGGTCCAGGAGGCCTTCGTGCAGCTCGGCAAGCGCCACACCCGGGGCAAGATCGTCCTCATCCCCTGACCGGGGCCGTCATCCGGCTCGTTGTCGGGACGGTCGCCGGATCCGCACCCGTCCGCGTTCAAGTTCTACGCCGGACGCGCCGAAATTGTGCCGTGGAACAAACCCTTGGCGACCGGCGCCGGCGTCACCGCACGCTCTCCTGGGACGAACTCGACGGTCCCGAGCGCGCCGTGTGGGCCACCCTGGCCGTACTCGGCGCGGTCATGGTCGCCTACGTGGTGTCGCTGCCGGTGCGCGGTGCGGAGTCCTACTGGACCTGGCTCGACGGCTGGGTGATCTGCGGGGTCGAGCTCGTCGCCAGCTCGCTGTGCATCGGCCGGGCGCTGGTCCGCCGTCCCGGACGGCTCGCCGCCCTCCTGCTCGGGCTCAGCCTGCTGTCGTGGAGTATCGGGGACGTCATCCTGACCGTCCAGTCGATCGGGGGTGCCACGCCGCCGACGCCGTCCTGGTCGGACGCCTTCTACATCGCCTTCTACCCCTTGGCCTACGCCGCGGTGGTGCTGTTCATGCGGGGACAGTCCAACCGGATCACGATGACCAACTGGCTGGACGGGGCCATCGCCGGACTGGGTGCCGCCGCCATCTGCGCGGCGTTCGTGTTCAGCGACGGCCTGCAGCTCGGCGGCACGTCCACGGTGGCCACGGTGACGGATCTGGCCTACCCGATCGGGGACGCGCTCCTCCTCGGCCTGATCATCGGCGGGTTCGCCGTACTGTCAGGTCGCGAGCGGGCCCCGTGGATGCTGCTGGCGTGCGGGGTGGCCCTCAACGTGTTCGGCGACTCGTCGAACCTGCTGCAGCACTCGTTCGGGTCGACCTCGATCGGTACCGTGCTGAACGCCTTCGCCTGGCCGACGGCCATCATCTTGATGTGCTCGGCCGTATGGCTGCGCCGGAAGCCGGTCAACCCGATGGCCCTCGACCGGCCCACCGGCTTCGCCCTCCCGATGATCGCCTCCATGGCCGCGCTCAGCCTGCTGGTGGCGGGCACCCTGTTCCCCGTCGACCGGCTCCCCCTGGCGCTGGCCGTGGCCACCCTCCTGGCCGTCGGGGTCCGGCTCGTCCTGTCGGTCCGGGGACTGGAGGAGATCAGCCAGGAGCGTCACCGCCAGTCGGTCACCGACGAGCTGACCGGCCTCTGGAACCGGCGCTACCTGTTCCAGGTACTCGACACCTTCTTCGCCGGCTACGACCAGGACCCGACCGACCAGAGCCTCGCCTTCCTCTTCGTCGATCTCGACCGGTTCAAGGAGATCAACGACTCCTTCGGCCACCCGGCCGGCGACGAACTCCTCCGCCAACTGGGTCGGCGACTGTCGGACTCACTGCGGGAGGGCGACCTGCTGGTCCGCCTCGGCGGCGACGAGTTCGCCGTGGTCCTGTCCGGGGCCGGGATCGAGTACGCCACGTCGGTGGCCGAGCGCCTCACCCACTCGCTCCACGAGCCGTTCGAGCTCCACGCGGTCAGTGCCAACATCGGTGCGAGCATCGGGATCGCCGTGGCCCCCGCGGACGCCACCGACGGTGCCCGTCTCGTGTGGTGCGCGGACGTGGCCATGTACCGGGCCAAGTTGGGCAAGGTCCCCTTCGCGTGCTTCGTCCACAGCGTCGACGAGGAGCAGAACCAGATGCGCCTGGTCGAGGAGCTCCACGACGCCATCGACGCGGACGCATTGGTGCTGCACTACCAGCCGCAGCTCGACCTCCGGACCCGTGAGGTCCTGGCCGTCGAGGCGCTGATCCGCTGGGAGCACCCGCGGCTCGGGCTGGTCCCCCCCGACATCTTCTTGCCCCTCGCCCTGGAAGCCGGCCTCATGCCCAAGATCACCGCCTGGGTGCTCGATACCGCCGTCTCCCAGTGCGCCGAGTGGCGGTCGTCGGGACGGATGTTCTCCGTGGCCGTCAACATCACCCCGGGCAACCTGCTCGAGCCGGCATTCGTCGACACGGTCCGCCAGAAGCTCGAACGGCACGGCCTTCCGCCGGAGGGGCTGGTGCTGGAGATCACCGAGACCACCGTGATCGCCGAGTTCGAGACGTCGCGGCGGGTGATCGAGGAGTTGCGCGACCTCGGCATCATCGTGTCCATCGACGACTTCGGCGCCGGGGTGACCTCACTGGCGTACCTGGGTGACCTGGCCGTGCGCGAGCTGAAGCTCGACCGCTCGTTCATCAGTCGGATCACCGACGGCAACGGTCTCCACGACCTGGACCTGATCCGGTCGACCATCCAGCTGGGGCACGCCATGGGCCTGCGCATCGTGGCCGAGGGCATCGAGGACACGGAGACCCTGGAGCTGCTGGCCGAGTGCGGATGCGACATCGCCCAGGGCTACTGCATCTCCCGGCCGAAGCCCGCCGACGAGTTCTCCTTCCGGGCCGCCGCCGCGGACCGCATGGCGCCGACCCGGCCCTGATCCCCCCGAGGGGTGCCCGGACTCCGGTGCCGGGACGATCATGGCCCCGACGGACCCCGTTCACTAGCGTTGGCCCATGGGCAATCGGAGGCACCTGGTCCGCCTGTCGGTCGGTGTACTGGTCGTCGGGGTCCCCCTGTCCTACCTGGCGGCCCTCGGCGGGGCGGACCGGCTCTCGTGGCTCCAGCTCTACCTGCTGGTGTCCATTCCCCCACTGGTCTCCGCCGTCCTGGCCGGCTTCGCCCTGGTGCCCAGCCGGTCACGCCCCCACAGCAACCGCGACGACTGGCTGGGGGTCGCCGTCGGCTCCGTGAGCATCTGGGTGCTCCTGGCCGGGGTCGGCCTGGTGGGGCTGTCCTACCTCACCTGACCCGCTGACCCGCCCCCTGCCTGCGGCAGGTCCCGTCCCGGGTGGCAGGTCCCGTCGCCGCCGGCAGTGCACGTCTCAGCCGACCGGCGGGACCGGTGGGTCGACGACCGGGACCGCCACACCCACGTGCCACAGGGCCACGCACTGCAGACACGCCGACGCCGCCCGGCAGACCGGGATCCCGGTGGCCACCAGTCCGGCGGTCCCGTAGCCGACCACCCGGAACACCCGTCCTCGAGGCTCCGGTCGGCGTCACGCCCCCCGACACCAGCCGGAGCACGGGTGTGGACTGGACCGCCCGGACCCCCGACCAGCGGAGGTGCCCACCGGTCAGCTTGACCACGATCAGCTCACCCTTGGTGCCGAGCAGGGTCGACCGGCTGTTCGACACGGTGAGCGTGACCGTCCGGACCACCGGGGGGCCACAGTGGCCGGAGCGGCCTCTCCGGATCCGGTCGCCACCGCCATCAGCGCGGTGGTGACCAGCGCCAGCCCGGAGGCACCGATCCTGCGTCGCAGGGAACCCCCCGTGGGACGAGGGTGCGCCCGCACGTGACCGGTGACGCCCGACGACGTCCCTACGATGTGGGTATGAACGATCTCCCCGAGCGTGTCACCCCGCTCCGAGGGATCCCGTCGCTTCCCGCCCGGTCAGCCGAACGGCGCAGGGCGGTCGGTGGCCGCCTCACGGGTCATCTGGACCATGAGCTCGGCGAAGGCACCGCCACCGAAGTAGACGGTGTGCTCGATCCGGCCGGAGAACCTCCAGACCTCCCCGACCCGTGCATAGGTGTCCTCGTACACGACCCCCACGTCGAAGAGCTCGGGACGGCCCTTCCACTCCACGCCGTTCCGGTTGAAGGCATGCACCCTCCCGGTCGCCCGGTCCGACCCGGTGAAGCGGACCTCGTGGGTCGACGTCGTGTGGAGGCAGAAGGCGAACACCGACATGGCCTCGGGCATCCACGCCGCCACCTCCCGTGGGGTCCCGGCGATGCCCCCGGCCGTCGTGTAGTCGACCAGGGCATCGGGGAGGAAGAGCGCCTCCCAGCGCACCCAGTCACGGTCGTCGACCGCATAGGCGTAGGACGTGACGAGGTCCTGGATCGCCAGCAGGTCGGCCACCCGCTCCGGTCCGGGCACCCGCCCGTCCCCATCGTTCCCGTCGGTCGTGGTCATCGTTCCTCCCCGGTCTGTCGGTCGAAGTCTGCCAGTCGACGCCCGGCCCCGCCGGGGTGAGACGACTAGCCGATCCCCAGTAGCTCGGTGATCGACCCGGTGAGTCGCCAGCCGCCGGTGGCCCCCACCCTTCGGTGCCCCACCAGTGGTCCGGCGTACCCGCTGGTTGAGGAGGTGGTTGCCGCCGGCCGACTCGGCGCGGGAAGTACCACCACCAGGATCGGGGTCACGAATCCGGACACGGCCGAGGTCGGTCCGGTGCCGGCGGCGTTGGTGGCCGACACGCCGAAGATGTAGACGTCCCCGTTGGTCAGTCCGCCGACCGTGCAGGTCAGGGGTCCCGACGTCCACATGCAGAGTTGGCCCCCGTTGGCCGGTGTTGTGACGTCTCCGGCCGCCACCGTGTAGGAGGTGACCGGTGCCCCCCCGTCGGTGACCGGCACGGCCCAGGTGATGGTGGCACTGGCATCACCCCCGACGGCGGAGGTGATGGTGGGGGCGCCGGGGACGGTGGCCGGGGTGACCGGATCCGACATGGTCGATGCCGGCCCCTGACCCAGGGCGTTCACCGCCGAGACGGTGAACGTGTACGCCTGACCGTTGGTCAACCCGCCGACCGTCTCGACCGTGGCGGTCGAGGGGAAGGTGACCGGGGCCTGGGCCACCCCACCGACGAAGGGAGTGACCAGGTAGCCGGTCACCGGTGAGCCACCGTCGGAGGCCGGCGCACTCCAGGCGACCGTCACGCTGGCATCGCCCGAGGTGGTGCCCACCCCGGTCGGGGGCCCCGGCGGACCGACGGGCGTGACCGCCGGGGAGGGCGATGACGGGGCACCGGGGCCGACCGAGTTGACGGCCGTCACGGTGAAGTCGTAGGCGGTGCCGTCGGTGAGGCCGGTCACCGTCTCGACCGTGGCAGTCGAGGAGAAGGTGACCGGGAACTGGGCCACCCCGCCGACGAAGGGGGTGACCAGGTAGGCGGTCACCGGTGAGCCACCGTCGGAGGCCGGGGAACTCCAGGCGACCGTGGCCTGGCCGTCTCCGCCCGACGCCGACAGTCCGGTCGGCACCCCGGGCAGCGTGGCCGGGGTCACCGGCGCCGAGGGCGACGACGGGGCACCGGGGCCGACCGCGTTGACGGCCGTGACGGTGAAGTCGTAGGTGGTGCCGTCGGTGAGGCCGGTCACCGTCTCGACCGTGGCGGTCGAGGGGAAGGTGACCGGGGCCTGGGCCACCCCACCGACGAAGGGGGTGACCAGGTAGGCGGTCACCGGTGAGCCACCGTCGGAGGCCGG
>Ga0302196_10004957_pt1 | contig 11959 bp, 9 predicted proteins | sample II_Bog_N1_3_FD_198794 | JGI IMG/M metagenome (GOLD analysis project Ga0302196, IMG submission 198794) | Peat permafrost microbial communities from Stordalen Mire near Abisko, Sweden - II_Bog_N1_3 | ecosystem: Environmental > Terrestrial > Soil > Wetlands > Peat | place: Sweden: Abisko, Stordalen...
CCTACGGGGACGCCAGCTTCCACGGCTCGACCGGGTCCCTGGCGCTGGTCAAGCCCATCGTGACGGCCACCACCCCCGGCCTGTCCGTCCCCTCGTAGGTCGGTCCGGCCGGCCAGCTCGACCGGCCGCCGGGCCGGCCCGATGCGGCGGCCCCGGTGGGGTCGACCCCTACAGCACCTCGGCGATCAGGGTCTCCGACACCGCCTCGGACTCCCGGCCCGACCCTGTGTCGGTTCCCGTATCCGATCCCGTGTCGACGCCCTCGGACTCCGGGTCGGTGGGGCGCGGGTTCTTCAGGATGACCGCGCCGAGCACGATGCCGACGACCACGCTGCCCATGGCGATGGTGAAGGCCAACCGGTAGCCGCTGTCCAGGGCGTGGAGGACCGGCTCGCCCCGGGCCAGCAGGGTGGCCGTGCGGCTGCTCGACACGGCGCCGAGGACCGCCACCGACAGGGCCGCCGACACCTGCTGGGAGACGTTCACGATCCCCGATCCGATCCCGGCGTCCCGGGCCGGCACGCTGGCCAGGGCCATGCTCAGCAGCGGGGTGAAGGCCATGGACGCCCCCAGGCCGACCAGCAGCACGGCGGCGAAGAGATGCGGGAAGTAGCCGGTGTGGACACCCGAGGTGATGAACAGGGTCAGGCCCCCGGCCAGCACGAACAGCCCGATGACGGCGGTCAGCTTGGGCTGCAGCCGGCCCATGATGCGGGTGGTGACGCCCGAGGACATGAGCGCCACCGACAGGGTCTGGGGCAAGAAGGCCAGGCCGGTCCGGATGGGGTCGAAGCCCAGCACGTGCTGGAAGTACAGGACGCCGATGAAAAAGGTGCTGTACATGCCCACCACCATCAGCCCCCGCACCAGGCTCGAGGTCAACAGGCCCGGCGAGCGCATGACCGGGATGGGCATCATGGGGGAGGCCAGGCGGCGCTCCAGGAGGACGAAGGCGGCCAGGACCACGATGGCGGCGGCACCGAAGCCCAGGGTGTGGCTCGAGCCCCACCCGTACTGGCTCGAGCTGACGATGGCGTAGACGGCCAGCATCAGGCCGGCCGTGCTGAGCACGGCGCCGCCGATGTCCAGCCCGGCCCGGAAGCCCAGGCCGGTGTTCTCCTCGATCAGCACCGCCCCGGCCACGAAGGTGGCGACGCCGATGGGGATGTTGATGAAGAAGATCCAGTGCCAGCTGAGGGCCTGGGTCACGTAGCCGCCGACCAGCAGGCCCAGCGACCCGCCGCCGACGGCGACGATGATGTACGAGCTCATGGCCTTGGCCCGCTCGCGGGGGATGGGGAAGTCGGCCACGATGATGGCCAGGATGACCGAGGACGACAGGGCCGCGCCCAGCCCCTGGACGAACCGGGCCGAGATGAGCAGGATCTGGCTGTCGGCGGCGCCACAGGCCAGCGAGGCCGAGGTGAACAGGGCCACCCCGACCAGGAACACCTTCTTGCGGCCGATGAGGTCGCCGAGGCGCCCGGCCAGCAGGAGGGTCCCGGCGAAGGTGATCAGGTAGGCGTCGATCACCCAGGCCAGCGAGGCCTGCGAGAAGTGGAGGTCGCGCTGGATGGTGGGCAGCGCCACGTTGACGATGGTCTGGTCCAGGATGTTCATCAACATGGCGAAGCACACGACGATCAGGGCGATCCAGCGACGGCGCTCGGAGATGAACGAGGTGAGGGAGGCGGGGATGGCGTGCTCCTCAGTCAGAAGGGGTACAGGGGCGGGTGAGAGGGACTACGGGGTCACTTACTATTGATAGTCACTAATCTAGTGAGTGTCAAAAAGGCGGGATAGTCGCAGGAAAGGCTAAGATCCGGCCATGAGCACGACCACGACTCCCGGGGTCACCCCCGGGGTCACGACACCCGGGGACACGCCGACCGGGGTCACGGTGTTGCTGACCCAGCTGTCCCGGGTCGTCTACCGGCGCACGTCCGAGGACCTCCTCGGGATGCGGTTGAAGGAGTTCGTCATGCTGGCCCTGGTGCGGGACCACAGCCCCATCCCCCAGCAGGAGCTCGGCGAGGTGCTGTGCATCGACGCCAACAACCTGGTGCTCCTCCTCAACCAGCTCGAGTCGCGCGGGTTCGCCTACCGCCGCCGCGATCCCACCGACCGCCGCCGCCACCTGGTGGAGATCACCGAGGAGGGCCGGGCCGCCTGCGAGCGCGCCGAGCACGGCATCGAGAGTGTGGAAGAAGACGTGCTGGCCTCGCTGTCCGGCCCCGAGCGGTCCGAGCTCCATGCGCTGTTGGTCAAGGCCCTGGACGGGTCGCCCGCACCGGGCTGACGCCGGGTCGGGGCGCGGCCGTCGCCGCGTTCGGCCGGGCCGGCGGACGGGTGGCCGGTCGTCTCGAGAGCCGCGGTGCCCAGCGGTCGGTGACGCCGGCACCGGGCGGTAGCCTCTCCGTTCATGGCGCACCCTCCCATGCCCGACGAGCGCGGGTAGGTCGGAACCGGTGCCGGGCCCTGGTGTCGACATCCTGGTTGTCGTGGGCGACGACGCACCGCCCCCGCCGGTCGAGGCCCGGGCCGGCGAGGTCGTCCGGTGGGCGGGCCCCCCCGACGCCGCACCCCTGATCGCCGAGCTGCGCGGCCACATCCCCCGACTGGTGGGCGTGGTGGGTGACGCCTCCCTCCTCGGCCCCGTCGCCCACCGGATCCACGACGCCGGGCTCCCGGTGGTGCTCTTCACCGACGAGCCGGTGGAGGCCCCTCCCGGTGTCGAGACGTGGCCGGTCACGGACCCGGGCCCGCCCATGGACGTCTCCGAGCACCTGATCGACCTCATCGGCAACACGCCGCTGGTGCGCCTCAACCGCACCGGCCGCCACCTCCGCTGCCATCTCCTGGCCAAGCTGGAGTACCTCAACCCGGGCGGGAGCGTGAAGGACCGCCCCGCCCTGGCCATGATCCGGGCCGCCGAGGCCGAGGGACTGCTCGGTCGGGGGAGCACCATCGTCGAGCCCACCTCGGGCAACACCGGGGTCGGCCTGGCCATGATCGCCGCCCAGCGGGGCTACAGCTGCATCTTCACCATGCCGGACAAGATCGCCGAGGAGAAGCGCCAGCTGCTCCGGGCCTTCGGGGCCCGGGTGGTGGTCTGCCCGACCGCCGTCGACCCCGACCATCCCGAGTCGTACTACTCGGTGGCCAACCGGATCACCGCCGAGACGCCGGGGTCCTTCCAGCCCAACCAGTACCGCAACCAGGCCAACCCCTCGGCCCACGAGCTGACCACCGGGCCCGAGATCTGGGCTCAGACGGCCGGCCGGATCACCCACTTCGTGGCCGGGGTGGGAACCGGGGGCACCATCAGCGGCGTCGGCCGCTACCTGAAGGCACAGAACCCGGCCGTCCAGGTCATCGCCGCCGACCCGGAGGGCTCCATCTACTCGGGTGGCGGGGGCCGGCCGTACCTGGTCGAGGGGATCGGCGAGGACTTCTGGCCCACCACCTACGACCCCTCGACCGTGGACCGGGTGGTGGCGGTGTCCGACAGCGACTCGTTCCTCACCGCCCGGCGGATGACCCGGGAGGAGGGGATCATCGTGGGCGGCTCCTGCGGGACGGCGGTGTGGGCCGCGCTCCACATCGGCCGGGACCTCGGCCCCGACGACGTCGTGGTGGTGCTGGTCCCCGACTCGGGCCGCGGCTACCTCTCCAAGCTCTACGACGACCGGTGGATGGCCGACCACGGATTCGGGCGGGCCCAGGGTGAGACGGCCGAGGCCGTCCTGGCCGCCAAGGGGGACCGGCTGCCCCCGCTGGTCCACATCCACCCCGACGAGACCGTGCGCGACGCCATCGCCCTGCTCCACGAGTACGGGGTGTCCCAGGTCCCGGTGGTCAAGGCCGAGCCGCCCCTGGCCCTGGCCGAGGTGGTGGGATCGGTGTCCGACCGGCAGCTCCTCGAGCACACCCTGCACAACCCCGGGGCGTTCGACCGACCGGTCAGCTCGGTGATGGGGCCGTCGATGGACACCGTGGGCCACAGCGAGCCGGTCGACGGCCTGGCCGTCCGGCTGGAGTCCAGCAACGCCGTGCTGGTCCTGGACGGTGGACACCCCGTCGGGATCCTCACCCGCTCGGACCTGCTGGCCTTCCTCGGGAGCCACTAGGTGACCGGGGCCGGGGTCCCGTCGGACGGGGGCGGGCGGGAGCGGGCGGGCCCGGGCGGCGTGGCGGATAAGCCGCCGACCGGGCTGGCCTTCGAGACCCGTGCCATCCACGCCGGCCAGCCGCCCGACCCCTCCACGGGGGCGGTGGTGACGCCGATCTTCCAGACGTCCACCTTCGCCCAGTCCGAGGTGGGGGCCACCCAGGCCTACGAGTACAGCCGCTCGGCCAATCCCACCCGGACCGCCCTCGAGACCTGCCTGGCCGACCTCGAGGGGACCACCCACGGCGCCGCCTTCGCCAGCGGGCTGGCCGCCGAGGACGCGGTGTTCCGCTGCCTCGAGCCCGGGGACCACGTCATCGTGGGCGACGAGCTGTACGGCGGCACCTACCGGCTGCTCGACCGGGTGCACTCCCTGACCGGGCTGGAGTTCACCCCGGTGGCCCTGCACGATCCCGAGCGGGTGGCGGCGGCCTGGCGGCCGTCCACCCGCATGGTGTGGATGGAGACCCCGTCCAACCCCCAGCTCCACGTCACCGACATCGCCTCGCTGGCCGCCGTCGCCCACCACCGCGGCGCCCTGGTCGTCGTGGACAACACCTTTGCCACCCCCTACCTCCAGCGTCCCGTGGACCGCGGCGCCGACATCGTGGTCCACTCCACCACCAAGTACCTGGGCGGGCACAGCGACGTCGTGGGCGGCTTCGTGGCCACCTCCCACCCGGCGGTGGCCGAACGGATCACCTTCCTCCAGAACGCCACCGGTGCGGTCCCCGGTCCCTTCGACTGCTTCCTCGTCCTGCGGGGGATCAAGACCCTGCCCGTGCGCATGGACCGGCACTGCCACAACGCCGCCGCCGTGGCCGACGTCCTGGTGGACCACCCCGCCGTCGAGCGCGTCTACTTCCCCGGCCTGCCCGACCATCCGGGCCACGCCACGGCCGCCACCCAGATGCGGGACTTCGGCGGCATGGTGTCCTTCACCGTGCGGGGCGGGGAGGCGGCGGCCGTCGCCGTGGCCAACTCGACCCGGATCTTCACCCTGGCCGAGTCCCTCGGCGCCGTCGAGTCGCTCATCGACCACCCGCACCGGATGACCCACGCCTCGGTGGTCGACTCCCCCCTGGCCGTCGATCCGGCCCTCCTGCGGCTGTCGGTGGGGCTGGAGCACGCCACCGACCTGATCGACGACCTGTGCCAGGCCCTCGGGGCGGCCCCGGCCTGAGCGGCCCCGGCCGGAGCGGCCCCGGCCGGAGCGCCCCCGGCCGGAGCGGCCGATTGCCCCTCACGTTGGGCGGCCCGGATGCCGATCGAACCCCTGTGCCGTTGCCCGTCCTCTACCGTGCCAGTGAGTGGCAGCCGGCTCCCGCCTCGGACAGACTGAGCGCGAGGAGCCAGCCCCGTGCCGAACCCGCGGGGGCCGGGGAGGCTGCCCCCAGGGAGGGAGGGTCCATGACCACCACGCACGCTGACGCCGGTGCCACCGCCGCCGATGACGAACTCACCGCCCCGCTGCTCGACCCGGAGTTCTACGCCGGTGACCCGTTCCCCCTGTACGCCCGGCTGCGGGCCGAGGCCCCGGTGGCCTGGAACGCCACCGGGGGGTTCTGGGTGGTGAGCGGCCACGCCGATGTCATCACCGTCTCCCGTGATCCCGAGACCTTCTGTTCCGGCAAGGGCATCTTGACCATGGAGATCGGCTCGGAGTACGCCACGCCGCCCACCATGATGCACACCGACCCACCCGACCACACCCGGTACCGCACCCTGGTCCAGCCGGGGTTCCGCCCCACGTTCATGCGGGCCCTCGAGGACGGGATCCGGGCCCGCACCCGGGCCCTGGTCGACGCCATCGAGCCCGGCCGGCCGGTGGACATCGTGGCCGACGTGGCCGTCCCGCTACCCCTCCAGGTCATCAGCGACCTGCTGGGCGTGCCCGAGGAGGAGTGGCCGCGGTTCTTCCGCTGGTCCGAGGCGGTCATCCCCGGCGCCACCGACTGGTCGGAGGAGGAGCGGATGACCCTCAGCGGGGAGATGGTCACCTATCTGCTGGCGGCGGCGGCCGACCGCCGGGCCAACCCCCGGGACGACATCATCTCCGAGCTGGGCGCCGCCGAGGTGGACGGCGACCGGCTCACCGACGCCGAGCTGGGGATGTTCCTGGTCCAGCTGCTGGTGGCCGGCAACGAGACCACGCGCAACATGATGTCCGGCGGCCTGATCGGCCTGGCCGGCGCGCCGGGGGAGTGGGAGGCCCTCCGCACCCGGGTCGTCGCCTCGACCCCACGCGCCATCGGGCTGGTGGTGGAGGAGATGCTGCGGTGGACCACCCCGGTGGTGGCCTTCATGCGCACCACCACCCGGCCCGTCGAGCTGGGAGGACGCCACCTCGACGCCGATGCGCCGGTCCTCATGCTGTACGCGTCGGCCAACCGGGACGAGGCGGTGTTCGGTCCCACCGCCGACCGCTTCGACGGATCCCGCGACCCGAACCCCCACGTGGCCTTCGGCTTCGGGCCCCACTTCTGCATCGGGGCCGTCCTGGCCCGGCTGGAGGGGCGGATCCTGCTGGAGGAGCTCCTGTCCCGGTTCGGCTCGGTGGAGCCGGCCGGCCCGGTGGTGCGGACGGCCTCGCCGGTCATCGCCGGCGTGCGCTCGGCCCCCCTGGTGTTCGGGCCGGCCTGACACCGGGCCGCCGCTGCGGGCCGGACGGATTCGGTGTGCCCCGACCGTGGGGCACCGGCGGCACGACGGACCTGGCCGCACTCGCCTCCCATGCCCGCGCCGTGCGCATCGAGCCGGTCTGAGGCTCAGCCCGTCGCCACCGCGGCGTCCAGCGACGCCAGCTGGTCGGCACTCAGCTCCAGGGTGGCCGCCCGGCAGTTCTCCTCCACGTGGCCGACCGACTTCGTCCCCGGGATGGGCAGCATGACCGGCGACTTGGCCAGCAGCCAGGCCAGTGCCACCTGCGACGGGGTGGCCCCGGTCTCCTTCACGATGGCGTCCACCGGGCCACCCGGCTGGGCCAGGGCCCCGGCGGCGATGGGGAACCAGGGGATGAAGCCGATCCCCTGGTCCGTGCACGCGTCGAGCACGTCGGCCGAGGACTGATCGGTCAGGTTGTAGAGGTTCTGCACGCTGGCCACGTGGATGGCCGCCTGGGCCGCCTGCAGCTCGCCCACGCTGACCTGGCTCAGGCCCACCGCCCCGACCTTCCCCTCGGTCACCAGGTCGGCGAGCAGCCCGAACTGCTCCTCGACCGGCACCTTGGCGTCGATCCGGTGGAGCTGGAAGAGGTCGATGCGCTCCACCCCGAGCCGGCGCAGGCTCATCTCGCACTGCTGGCGCAGGTACTCGGGACGGCCCACCGGCAGCCACTGGGCCGGACCCTGGCGGGTGAGGCCGGCCTTGGTGGCGATGAGCAGGGTGTCGGGGTAGGGGTGGAGGGCTTCGAAGATGATGTCCTCGGACACCTCGGGCCCGTAGGAGTCGGCCGTGTCGATCAGGTCGACCCCGAGCTCGACGGCCCGGCGGAGGGTGCGCACGCACTCGGCGCGGTCCTCCGGCTCGCCCCACACACCGGTCCCGGTGATCTGCATGGCCCCGTAGCCGAGCCGGTGGACCTCCTTTCCGCCGAGGGTGAAGGTGCCTGACGAGTGGACGGGCCGGACGGAGGGGTCGGTGGAGGTCATGGCTCCGTTCTACCCGTTCACCGCCGCCTGTATGTCGGGGGGCGCTCCTCGGCCCGTGCCGCCTTCATCTCCGCGTAGTCCCGGGACGCGAAGACCATGGACTGGGCCACCGCCTCCTCGGCGATGGACCGCTGGACCTCGGGCACGCCCAGGCTGTAGAGGGTGCGACGGGCCATCTTCACGGTGAAGGCCGGGGCGGCGGCGATGGTCTCGGCCATGGCCATGGTCACCGACTCCAGCTCCTCCTCGTCGGCCACCAGCCGGCTGATGACCCCGTGGGTGAGCGCCTCCTCGGCCGTCATCACCCGGCCGGTGAGGGCCAGGTCGGCGGCCACGCCGTGGCCCACCATCTGGAACAGGCGGGCCATCCCCCCGGTGTCGGGGATGACCCCGTGGACCACCTCGGGCAGGACCATCCTCGTGCCCACGGCGGCCACCCGGATGTCGCACAGGAGGGAGCGCTCGAAGGCGCCGCCGATGACCCAGCCCTTGAGGGCGCAGATGATCGGGCAGGGCATGGTGAAGAACATCTGCGACGGCCGGTGGCCGCGCTCGATGAACTCGAGGTCGGAGATGTCCTCGGTGCGCAGTCCGAGCTGGTCGGTGTCGCGGCCCGAGGAGAAGGACTTGCCCTCGCCCCGCCAGACGATGGCCCGCACCTCGGGCATCTCGTGCACCTCGGCCAGGACCTCGAAGAGCCGGCGGTCCATCTCGTCGCTCATGGCGTTGTGCTTCTCGGGGCGGTTGTTGGTGATGACGGCGACCTGGCCGCGCACCTCCAGGGTGACCAGGCGCTGGTCCTCGGGGCTCAGGGTGCTCATGGGGTGGCTCCTCCTCCTGGGGGGCTGCCGGCCGCCGTGCCGAACGGTGGGCGGCCGAGCTGCTCGCGGATGGGCGTGAACGGTGGTTGGACGGTGTGGCGGCGCTGCCAGTTGGCCCCGTCCACCACCAGCGAGTGGCCGCTGATGTAGGTGGCGTAGGGGGAGCAGAGGTAGGTGGCCGCCCAGGCCAGCTCCCGCGGGAACCCCACGCGGCCGGCCGGCACCCGGGAGTCCTGGCCCTCGTACTTGCCGGGCACGGCGGCGATGGCGGCCACCTCGTCCTCGTGGGGCATGAGCCCGGGGACGAGCCCGTTGACCCGGATGCCGTAGGGGGCCCACTCCACGGCCAGCGTCTCGGTGAGGTTCTTGACCCCGGCCTTGGCTGCGGCCGAGTGGGCGAAGCCCGGGCCGCCGGTCCACGCGTACGACGCGCCCACATTGACGATGGCGCCGTCCCGCCCGGCCGGGATCAGACGGCGGGCCAGGTCCCGGCAGCACAGGTAGGTGCCGTTCAGCACGATGTCGACCACGGTGCGCCAGGCGTTGGGGCTCATGTCCTCGGCCGGCACCGGGAAGTTGCCGGCGGCGTTGTTGACCAGGACGTCGATGGGCCCGAGGTGCTCCTCGACCGAGTCGAAGGCCCCGGCGATGGCGTCGGCGTCGCGGATGTCGCAGGCGGCGGCCCACGCCGTGCCGCCCGCCTCCTCGACGGCGGTCACCCCGGCGGCCCGGTGCTCCTCGTCGCGGCTCAGGATCCCGACGGCGGCGCCCAGCCGGGCGAACTCGGTGGCGATGGACTTGCCGAGGCCGGTGCCGCCGCCGGTCACGACCACCACGCGGCCGGCGTAGGTGGCCGGGGCCAGCGCCGACGCTCCGGTCGGGGGAGGGGGCCGGAGGCCGGGCGGTGTCATGGGACCGCAGCCTACTGACGCGCCGTCAGCTCGGCTGGGCCGGGTGACCGAACCGGCCCCGGGCGCGATGCCGGGGCCGGTTCGGTCGCAGGGAGGCCGGCCTAGATGGCCACCGCACCGGGCCGGCGGCGACGGTTGCGCTGGATGAGGTAGGCCCCACCGCCGATGACGACGGCCGTCAACGGGAGGAGGAGGACGGCGGGGACCTCGGGTGTGGACACCGGTGGCACGGTGGCGGGGGTGAAGGACACCCCCCGGATGACCTGGCCGTAGGTGGCGGGCATGACGTTGTAGAAGCTCTCCGTGGTGGGGAGCGTGGTGCTGGCCAGGTTGTCCTTGATGGCCACCAGCTGGTTGGGGTCGGACCCCTGGTCGCCGCTGCCGCTCACCGTCGAGGTCGAGGCCCAGATGGTCACCGTGCCGTCCCCGTTGACCTGGCCGACCAGGTTGCGCAGCCCGTCGGTGGCCGGTGCCCACGGGAGCCCGGTGCCCCCGTCGGTGCTGTTGAGCCCGGTCGGGTAGCTGTTGCCGCCCGAGTTGGCCACGGAGTACGGAGTACCCAGGTTGAGGCCGCTCTGCAGCGTGTAGTCGAGGCTCCACGTGTTGGTGGTCGTGTTCAAGGACCACTTCTCGAGCCCGGCCGTGGTCGAGGCTGCGGCCGCCGTGTAGCTGCCGTTCGAGTAGGTGTTGGTGCCGTTGCCCTCGTCGGCCACGTACAGGGTGGTGGGGTTGGCGAACCAGATGCCGAACGGGTAGTAGGTGGGGCTGGTCTTGGCCAGGGCCGTCGGGAAGCCGTTCAGGATGCAGGCGTTGGTGGGGGCCAGCCCCGGGTTGGCCGTCGTCAGGCCGAGGGCCGTGTTGCTGGTCGAGTAGGCCGGTGAGGTGAAGGACCCCGCGGTCGGCAGGCTGGCTGACGATGAGGGGACGCCGGTCCCGGCCGGGCACGTGCCGCCGGTGGTGTCCAGGTAATAGACGGTGTTCACGCCGTTGCTCCCACTCCCCTTGGTGAAGTAGACGACGTTGTTGTAGACGGCCAGTCCCCGGAAGTTGTTGTCCTTGGTCGACTTGTCGGCCTTGTCGCCCAGCTCGGTGATGTTGAAGTTTCCGAGGGGGGTCGTGGCACCCGGCGTCTGGGCGGACTCGGGAGTCGTGGCCGGGGACAGGATCTGGGTGCCCGTCCCGGTGACGACGCCCTGGGCCGTCGGTGTCGAGCCGTTTCCTCCGTTCCCCGCGGTGAAGATGGTGTTGGTGGCCGGGTCGAGGATGGCGGCCCGCCCGTTGTTGCCGCTGTAGGCGTTGGTCTCGGTGAACTGGAAGTTGCTGTTGCCGTCCAGCTGGGCCACGGTCCGGTAGTAGGAGTCGGGACCGGCCGAGTTGGTCGGGTCGACGGCTCCGGGGGTGTTCGAGTTCGAGACGTCGACCGCGCCCACCGGGGCGTTGTAGCCCATGAAGGTGACGTACTGACCGTCCGTCGACTGGTTGAGGGCGATCTCGGACTTGGACGAGAAGCTGGTGACCATCTGGTCCGAGCTCGAGGTGATACCGGACTGGGAGCTGTTGGGCACGGTGAGGGAGGCGATCTGGCTGTCGTTGGCCGGGTTCAGCTCATCGAGCACGATGGGCTGGGTCACACCGAAGCTGCTGTCGATGCCGTCGTTGTTGAACACCAGCGGGTAGGTGCCCGGAGCCACGGCGGTGGCGCACGGGGCCGCCGACGAGCCGCAGTTGGGCGGGAGCTGGGTGGTCCCGGGGGTGATGGAGGCATCCTGGGTCCAGACGCTGGTGGAGACCAGCAGGTTGCCCGGCGTGAGGACGCCGGTGGCACCGGCGGTGCCCGCTGCGCCCACCAGGGCGATCGAGCTGGCCAGCGTGGCGACGGTGGCCGTCAGCGTCACGGCCCGGCGGCCGGGCCGCAGCCGTGACCGGTGTGGACGGATGCTCTTCATGAATGGGCTCCTTTGTGTGGTGTCAGTCGGGCGGAGGGGTCAGGTGCGTGCAGGGGTGGCGGGGACCCGGCGTGCAGCCCGGGTCGACGGGACCGGCGCACCGGATGGCTCCTCGGGGTCAGGCTCAGCTGACTGCCCGGTGGCGGCGGCGGTACACCAGGTAGCCGGCCAGCCCGAGGGCGGTCAGGCCGGGCAGGACGAGGACGTAGGGCGTCTCGGGGGTGACCGCACCGGGACCGGGTGGGGCGAACACCAGGCCCTTGAAGTCGGTGCCGCTCGGAGCGTTGGCCAGCACCGAGGCCGTGCCGCTCAGGGTCCCGCCGAATCCGGAGGAGTCGGTGATGCCGTAGAGGACGGTGTTGTTGGTGGCCGAGGACGAGGTGGCACCGGTCACGAAGATGTGGGCCGCTCCCCCGTAGACGGCGACGGCGAGGCCCACGGCCAGGGGCACCGTGATCGA
>Ga0302196_10004966_pt1 | contig 11948 bp, 11 predicted proteins | sample II_Bog_N1_3_FD_198794 | JGI IMG/M metagenome (GOLD analysis project Ga0302196, IMG submission 198794) | Peat permafrost microbial communities from Stordalen Mire near Abisko, Sweden - II_Bog_N1_3 | ecosystem: Environmental > Terrestrial > Soil > Wetlands > Peat | place: Sweden: Abisko...
CACCATTCGGCATGAGTTCACGAGCGAGACGGCGGCGGTCGCGTTCGTGCGGCGCAGCCTGCGGCGGCGAGCGACCGCGGTTCGACGGCTTGGCGTGCCATACCGCCCGGTCGAAGCCTCGCCCGCGGCCGATCAGTTGCTCGTTCTGACTGGCCTGCGGCGCCTGTCGCCGCAAGGTTACGAAATGTCTTGACTTCGCGTCTTGACGCGATGCCGCAACGGAATCGAGTCGCAGATGCTGGCTGCGGGGCAGGACGCACGATTTGCCTGCTCATGCGATCCGCGCTGCACGAGATAGTTGCAACCCGGTGCTTCGGTGCGTACGATTCCCGTCCTGACAGGCGGAGCGTGGCATGGCAGTCGAGTTGGTCTCGGACAGGTCGAACGTGGTGCAGTTTCCGGCGGTGCGCCGCGAGTTGCCGAGCATTGAGCTCGTCGCGCGGCTGGCGCCCCCGCGGTCGCTGGTGGACACGCTGATCGCCGAGCGCGGCGGCGCCCCCCACGACGCCCATGCGGGCCTCGCCCGGGAATTCGCCTACCAGGTCCGGGCTCTCGAAGCAGGCCTCGGCCGCGACCAAGCGACGGTGCGTTTGCGCGGTCTGGTGGACGCTCATGTTGCCCATGCGGCGGAAATCTGCCGCGCCTACCAGGAGGCGGCGGACCGTCTGGTGCACAAGGAGGTCGATGCGGCGCAGGCAATTAGGGTTTCCCCGCAAGCGAGGACCGCTCTTGAGGCCGCACGGGCGGAGCTGCGAGGGCGGGCAATTGCCGCGCGGGTTGCCGCCGACGGCGCGCTGGGCGCCGCAGCGGCGCTCGCGGTCTATGTCCGGGAGGGATTGGGCGGCCTGCCGATGAGCGAGGCTGACCCGCGCCAGCTATTACTATTCAACGCGGCCGCCGGCTGACCGTGCGAGGTTTGGCCACAATCCGCCGCATCAGCCGCAGATCATCGTCGCTCGCCGGCGCCGGACGGACGGTGCCGCCGGATGGCCCAGACCTTTTGCGAAAAAATCGCGCTCTACCGTCAGCTCGCCGATCTTCTCGTACAGCTTGGCAAGCTGTGTCTCATCCACCCCGCCGTCAGCCCCGCCCGCTTTCGCCCGCGCGAACAGCGAGCCAACCCCGTCGAGCAGCGTCTTCTTCCACGCGTGGATCTGGCTGGCGTGCCCCCCATACCGGCTCGACAGCTCGGCAACCGTGCCTTCCTCCCGCACCGCCGCCAACGCCACTGAATTCCGCTCCGTGCTTCTTGCGGACATTCGCCATACGTTCACCCCCGGCCTCCAGGCCGTTCTAGGGGCGGGACTCTCTCTTAGCTACCTGTCCAGTTTTCGGGGGCCAGCTCACCCCTTGGCCCACACCCCATCGGAACCTAATTAGTCGTGGCGACCACCGCCCCTCGGAGTGTGAAGGCGGTTTTGTGGAGCAACCTGCCGGTCCAAGCCGATTCTGACCCGGTGCTGGAGAAGGGTATGCGTCTTTGGCCGGAGAGTCTTGGAGAAGGCCATATCCGCTCTCGGAAAGGCACTATCAGATGGAGAGGCGCGTGACGGACGGCGTTGCGGACGCCATCCGCGCCGCCATGGAGCGCGCGGTTGCTGCGATGCTGGAGAGTCCGGACAACGAATTGAACGAAGCGGCCGTCCGCAGCGACATGGTTGTCCATATGCTGTCGGCCGCCATCGGAGTGTCGGTCGACATTGAAGGCGAGACGGAAACGCGGGAGATGCTGGGCGATCTCGCCCCGTCCACGCCGGAGGCCATGCTCAAGAGCGAGGCATGGAGCGACACCCTGGGCGACCGACTACGCCATGAACGCCAGCGGCTGAAAGCCGCCAGGAAGGCAAGCCGCCGCTCCTGACGGGAGGCGCGGATTCGGCCCCAAAACACATGCCGAAATCGCCTCGCGGTTTCCTATCCCACCGACCAGCCCTCAAGCCAACAGCATCGGTAAGCGCTACCAAGGCTTCCCGATGACCCTCGGATGATCAACCGTGAGGCTTGGTGAACCGTTGGTAAACGTTTACCTTCCTGTGGCCTTCCGAAGCCCATTGCCTTCCGATCCGGGTCCGGATAACCTGACAATCCCCTTAGAGGAGTCTCGGTAATGCCCACCATTGTCATGGCATCGTCTAAGGGAGGATGCGGTAAGAGTACCTCAGCCGTTGTACTCGCTTCTGAACTAGCTCAGAGAGGAACGGCAGTGACGATCATCGACGTCGACCCCAATCAGCCGATCACTCGTTGGAGCCGCAAGCCGGGCAAGCCTGAGACCTTGACGGTCGTGAGCGACGCCAACGAATCCACGCTGCTGGACGCCATCGAAGCGGCTGAGCACAAGACGCCGTTCGTTATTGTTGATCTTGAGGGCACGGCTAACCTGACGGTGGCACAGGCGATTAGCAGGGCAGACCTCGTCGTTGTGCCGCTCAAAGGCTCGACGCTCGACGCCACGGAAGCGGTTAAGGCGATTCGGTTCATCCAGTTGCAGGAACGCGGCTATCGTCGACCGATACCGTTCGTGCTGCTTTTTACACAAACGTCGCCAACGGTCAGAAGCCGAACCCTGAAAGCGATCGAAGCTGATTTTCAGGCGCAGGGTATTCCGGCGCTTGCAACGCCGTTGCACGACAGGGATGCGTACCGCGCAATATTCGCTTTCGGCGGTCCGGTAAGGGACCTCGATCCGAAGCTCGTTGGTGGTTTAGCCGGTGCCGCCGACAACTCACGTCAGTTTGTCTCCGAGGTCGTCGCCAAACTGTCGTCGCTCAATGTGCAAGGATCAGCGGCATGACCAAGCCGGATCGACCGAGCGTCTTCGACGGCGAGGACCTCGACTTGACAAAGTTCCAGATCAAACCGGCCACCAGCACCGGATCGCAGCAGTCACCACCAGCAGCGGAACTCGTGCGCCAAGTCGCCAACGCTGGCGGGTTTCCAAGCCGTGCGCCGGCACCGTTACCACGCCAACCGAGGACCTACAGGACAGGCCGGTCGGCGACTTTCGCGACCAAGACCACGCCCGAGACGCTGGAAACATTCTACGCAATAGCAGATCGGAACGGCTGGAAAGTCGGTGAGACATTTGAAAAGGCGGTTGAGTTGCTCGCTAAGGCACATGAGTAGGGAGCTCTGTGCTGGCTAGCACGCCCTCCGAACAGCCTGCCGGACCGAGGTGTTTCCCCCAGAACCGGCGGACCCACCGTCGGAAGACGTCCGTGCGCACGGAAGCAGACCTACGGCTGGTCAGCCCGCGGATCGCTCGTTGATCTCCTCGATGGCGTTCGCTGCTGCTTCCAGCAGGTGGGTGACGTGGCCAGGGTCCACCTGGTCGATCCAGTCGATCTCGCACAGCAGGGTGAGTCGGTCAGCCCCGTACACGGTGCCGGACAGGATATCGGCCGGGAGTTCCTCTTGCTCGGGTAGACCGTCCTCAGTGCAGGCGACGATCCTCGCAACAAAGCGCGGCGGCATGAGGTGGACGATGTATTCCCGGTGCCGGCCGTCCGCCGTCAGGCCGTCCCCGACCACCCATTCGTCGCGGGGCCACTGGCTCAGTTCTCGGGCGCCCATCAACTCGGCCAGCTTTTCGTCCACCCAGTCAGGCGTTTGTCCGTCCTTCAGCCAGCGGCGGACCGTCCGGCTTTCGACCCCGAGGCGGCGGCTGATCGCCGATTGCCACCCTACGGCTGATCGCAGCACGGCGATGGCGGAGGTCTGGAACTCGTCGGCGTCCATCGCGGTCAGACCTTCCACAAAGTGCGGGGGCAGCCGGCCGGTCGCAGGCCGGCAAAGCGATCAGCTCCGACCAGGTCCAGCAGCGCCACCCGGGCTTCGGCGTAGCGGGCGGCAAGCGAGACGAGGGCGGCTTCATTTCTGGCCGCCGCGGCGATGGCGCGGTCGCGCGATACGATGCTGCTTACGGTCTGGGCGATCCGCTGCCGCTGCGCCCGCGGGATACCGGGGTACAGCCGATCGACCATCTTGCCCGCGGCAACAGGGGACGAGCTTGGCGCTGCTGTCATGGCGCCGGCCACGGCGTCGCTCATCTCTTTCTCGGTTGCCCGCTTGGCCCGGCCGCGGGTGGCAGCGGCGGCTTGCGCGGCGATCGAGCGGGCGGCGTAGTCCTCCGGACGGTAGCCGGATGGCACGGCACGACCGAAATGCGCTGCGAGCCGGGCGATCGTCAGCGAGGGACATGCGTCGCTCCAGGCGTGCCAGTCCGACCCGCCATGCCGGTCGGGATGGTCGGAGCATCGGATCTTGATCTGGTCCTCACCCTCGGAGTCAGCGGAGACGTAGACGTAGTGGCTGGCAGACTGGCGGGATGGATCGAGGCTCGCCACCAGGTCCATGGCGGCGGCGGCGGCGGCAATATGCGCGGCCAGCCGCCGGCACAGCCCAGTCTTGTTGCTGTATGCTGCCTTCGTGAAGGTCGTCACGGTGGGCATCCTTGCCTCGACCGAGCGGGCTATTGCCCTGCTCTATGTCCTAAAGCTAGGACATTTCTGCCCTGCCGTCAACCCCACCGTTGGTGTTCTTGATACGTTCGCGCCTGGGTGGCATCCTTTCCGGCATGCCGGGTGTGGACGATCTCATCTTACAAGCGCCCCTGCGCCTGCTGGACGACACCTGGCTGGAGCTGCTGTGTTGCCGGGGTAGGGTGTATCTGCCGGTGCTCATGCTAAGCCAGCAGTACGGTCAGCAGCGCCCGCTCGGCGACGTTCTGGGACGGCTGCGCTGCCAGCATTGCGGTGCTCGGCCGTCGGGGGCGGCGTTGCTTGAGCGCCCGGACAAGCAGGCGCCCGGGCGGGCAGGGGCAGCGCCCGGCTGGCGGATACCATTGCTGAACCGTCATCGCGGCGAGTAGCCTGACCGCGTTTCGCTTGCGCAGGCTAGGGTCCCGTCAGGTCGATCCGATGTGCACGGCCGCGTTCGGCCGCGAGGAAGGCGACCACGCCGGGGCACGGGAGACAGCAAGTCCGCCCCCTACGCCCGACAAGGCCGCTTATCGGGCATACGATGGGCCGAGCTGTCCTGCCCATCTGATGGCGCGACCACGGGATGGGCCGGTTCAGCGCTTCCGCCAGGACCAAAGCCGCGACCAGCCACCGGCGAGGCGCGCTTCGACATAGGCCTGATCGCTGCGCCACTGCGCATTGGTCGGGTCCAGCGCCGTCAGGCGCCGGATGATCGGCTCCGCTTTCGCGTACCAGCCGCCGGCGTCCGCGGCGTCACGCATCTGTTCCGAAATAGCACCAATTCTTAAGCAAGTCACGGCCACGTCGCGCTGCCACCCCGCGTTGCTGCCATCCGACGCCGCCAGTCGCTCAAAGATCGACAGGCAGGCGCGATACGCCGACAGCGCCTCGTCCAGACGGCCCTGCGCCGACAACACGTCGCCAATCTTGTTCTGGCTCACCGACAGGTCGCGCTGCCACCCCGCGTTGCTGCCATCCGACGCCGCCAGTCGCTCAGCAATCAACAGGCTGGCGCGATACGCCGCCAGCGCCTCGTCCAGACGGCCCTGCGCCTCCAACACGTCGCCAATCTGGATCTGGCTCACCGACAGGTCGCGCTGCCACCCCGCGTTGCTGCCATCCGACGCCGCCAGTCGCTCCCGGATCAACAGGCTGGCGCGATACGCCGCCAGCGCCTCGTCCAGACGGCCCTGCGCCACCAACACGTCGCCAATCTTGTTCTGGCTCACCGACAGGTCGCGCTGCCACCCCGCGTTGCTGCCATCCGACGCCGCCAGTCGCTCAAAGATCGACAGGCTGGCGCGATACGCCGACAGCGCCTCGTCCAGACGGCCCTGCGCCACCAACACGTCGCCAATCCTGTCCTGGCTCACCGACAGGTCGCGCTGCCACCCCGCGTTGCTGCCATCCGACGCCGCCAGTCGCTCCCGGATCAACAGGCTGGCGCGATACGCCGACAGCGCCTCGGGCAAGTCACCGTAGGCCTCGGCGGCGATGCCACGAAGATCAAGCACCTGCGCGCCGCGACGGGCATGCAGCTTTGACGGGTCGTCGAACCTGGCCAGGATGGCTAGCGACTCCTGGACCCGTCCGCGATCCTGTAGCTCCTGGGCGTATAGGCCGATCAGATCCCAGGCGCGATCGGCCTCGCCAATCTGCAACAGATGACTGGCGCCCTCGATGTTCTCCTCCCACGAGCGCGACATCACGGCCAGCGCTTCAAGGCAGTTGCCGGCGCGGCGGTGCCCGTCCTGCCGCAGGCTTTCGGCGTCGGCGCTGCGGCGGTTCGCGAGCCGGGCGACGCTTGGGTGGACCTCGTAGCGTGTCGTTGTGCGGCCGCCCGGTTCGGTCTCACGGATCTCGCTCAGCAGACCCGTCTTGCGCAGCCGGTCGATCGCCGCTTCGTTGCCCGCGCCGGCCAGCGCCTCGATCAGCGCGCGCTGGCCCGGCCGGCGCAGCACCCCGGCCCGCACCAGCAGATCGCGGGCGGTCGGGTCCAGCACCCGATCCCACAGCGCGCCGAACAGCAGGTCCTCGGACAGTTGCGCATCCAGCGTCGGCAGCGTCGTATCGATGATCTGTGCCTGTTCCTCCGCGGCCGACAGGCGGCCGGGTTCGAACGGACCATGCTGGGATTCCCAGGTCAGGATCGCCTCCGCGATCAGCGCATCGAGAAACTCGACCGAGCGCGGATGACCGGCGAGCCGCTGCTCAAGCGCGAAACGGCTGGCTTTCGACAACCGGCGCAGGCTGGGAAACCATGGCAGCATGCGCCCCAGCGCATCGTCCGGCAGCCGGCGGAACGGCACCACCGCGCCGAACCCGGGGTGTTGGTAGCGCGACGAGGCCAGCACCGCGAACCGGCCGGACTGCTCGCTCTGCAAGTCGCGCAGACCTTGCCACAGCGCCGCACACTCGGCGTCGCGCCACGCGGCGAACGGCTCGGCGCTGTCATCGGCCGGCCCGGTCTGCAACGACTCCAGATTGTCCAGGTAGAGCACCAGCGGCGACTCTTGCACCTGCAACAGCACCTGAAGCAGGCGCAGCAGGCGGGCGGCCGGTTCCCGCGGTCGCGGCTCCTGAGCGGCCTCGCGGTCCAGCGCCGCCAGAACCTGGTCCCAGTCGCCGCCTAGCAATTGGCCGCCGCCGGCCTCCACTTGCCGGACCAGGCTCGTCAGCGGATCGGGATCGGCCTTGCTATCGGGGCACCACAACGCCAGCCTCTGCCAGCCGAGCCTGGCGTAGACCTTCAGCGCCTCGGTGCAGAAGGTGCTTTTGCCCAGGCCGCCGGTGCCCTGCACCACGTGCAGATGCCGGCCGGCGCGCAGGTCGCGGCGCAGCGCGTGCATCTCCTTGCGACGGCCGACGAAGCCCGCCTTCAGCACCCGGGTGCGGCTGCCGGGATAGGGTGCCTCGGCGCGCCGCTCGGTGGTCTCCGTCACAATGCGCGGGCTGCCTGCGATCTTCGTGCCGAGCGGATGGTCCGGGCCGCGCTGATACAGCACCATCTGCGCCCAGGCGTAGGGCAGGTCGCCGCCCGACGACCTGCCGCCCGCGTCGCGCGGCCGGCTGCGTCCAACGACCGCCTGCGCCTCCGCCATGGCCGCACGCGCGAGGCGCACCGCGTCGCGCGTTCGCCGCCCCTCCGCCAGCGCGGCGTAGAAGCTGCGCTCCGCCCGCGTCGAGAGTTCGTCCAGCACCGGCCCGAAATACCCCACCACCTGCGCGATGCCGTCGCGGTGCAGGGCGGTGGCGACGGAGCGCAGCCCGCCGGTCTCGCCGGAGGACGGCGCGTCGCCGCCGTGGCAACAGGCGAGGTAGAAGAAATGCGGCAGCCGGCCCGAGGTGTGGCGGCGGATTTCGGCCAGCAGATCATCGACCGTGACCGGATCGCGCTCGCCGAATTCGTCTTCGAACTCCAGGAGCCCGGGGCCGCCATGGCCGGAAAAGTGCACACCGACCGGTGGTGGGTCGCCGCGGCGCAGTCCCTCGACCAGGTCCGCGACCTCGCCCATCTCATTGATCACTACGCCCAGGTGCTCGTGCAGCGCGCGGACGATGAAGAACGTCTCCCGCTCGTGGTCGAGCCCGCTGCCTTCCGGCGCGGCGACGGTCACCAGCAGGCTGACCGGCGCCGTCGGCGGTGCCAGCACCGGCGCAAACGGCGCCGGCACGCTGCGCGCCACGTCCAGCCTGCCGTCCCGCAGAGCGAAGCGCTGCTCCAGCCTCAGCAACTCCCACGGCAGGCCCAGAATCTGCTCGTCCTCGCTCTCGATCACCAGCAGAGGCGGCGGCGGGTTGCCGCGGGCCGCGTCTGCCAGGAGGGTCGCTTCGTCGTTCGTGAGCGCTTGCGCGAGGGCGTCCCCGATCCGGATGGCGGCGGCATCGAGGCTGTCCGCGTCCTGCCGGGTCTCGATCGGAACGCGCGACAGGCGCCAGAACGTATCGAGCGCGGCGGAGACCGCGGCGTCGCCGTGCGGAGCGGCGATCGCGCGCTCCGTCGGCTCGCCGGTGGCGCGGTGCGCGCGGATGGTCCACTGCGTTCGGGCGGCGCCGGCAGGGGCGATGGCCAGGGTCAGTGCCGGCAGCAGCACCGCACCGGGGAGGTCGGCCGCGCGCAGACGGCCGCTCTTCAGGGCTTCGATCAGATCGTCCGGGAGTTTGTCGGTGCCGATCAGGACAACGGTCAGGTTGTTGTCGCCTGTGACGATCGCGTTGCCGGCTGCGTCCTTGCCGATCGTGACGTTGCCCTGGTCCATCGCGATGCCGCCCTACAGGGTGAGGCCGACCAGCGGCAGCAGCTTGTGCCAATTGTCGCCCAGCCAGGCGACCACGCGCTGCACGTGGGTGACGATCTGCTCGCTCTTGTCGCTGAAATCCGCCGCCTTGGAGGCATAGTCCAGCGCGCGCTCCAGCGACTTGCCGATCTCGTCCTTGTCGGGGTGCACCCTGCCGGCATCGTCCGCCGCCTCGGACAGCGCGTTGGCGATCTTCTGCCGCTGGCCGGTGTTCAGGCCGGCGAGAAGCTGCGCCAGCGTGCCGATCTCCGCACGGATATCGACGCTGGCGGCGGGCGGGAGAACGGCCCGCTGATAGCGGACCTCCGTCGTGTTCTGGTCGCCGGTCACGACGGCGCTGCCCGAGACATTGCCGCCGATTGTTACGTTGCGCTCGCCCATCGCCCTATCTCCACAGGTGGGGTGCCCCTGGCCTGGGCTCGTGTCGGCCGGAGCATCCAATCGTGTCACAGACTGGTGCACCATGCGAGGAACTGTCCCGCGCTTCAGTTTGGCCACCTCGGGGGGCTCGGCCGGAAATTCCGGTCCAAAGCGGCACGCGACCGCGTTGGCCGGATTTCCGCCCGGCAGCCCAGCCCCGCATCCCCTACGCCCGACAATGGTAATTATCAGGCGTACAATGGCCGGAAAGTGCTTACCGCGCCTTTCTGGCGTTGCCCTAATCGGGAAAAAACGGCAGACTTGCCAGCCTTGGCCGAGCCGTTGGTGACGCGGCCAGCCTGCGTCGCCAAGCTATGCGAAACCGTGTCCTTGCGGGAGCGACGTGCAGGTCACGTCAAGCGAAAGAGCCCGGGATCGATCCCGGGCTCTTCTGAATGCCGCCGCTTAGCGTCTTACCGTTCCGTCCACCAGCAATAGAATCAGACCGGCTTGCCGAACTTCTCGACGGTGAGGGTCGCGCGAGCCGCGATTGGGGCCAGGGTCTGCTCGAACAGCTTCAACGAAGCATCGCCGATGCGGCCGGTCTCGGCCAGCGTCTTTTCCAACACTGTGCGGGCCAGCGTGGTCTGCAGATCCAGGGCTTCTTGCGGTGACTTCACTGAGGACAGGGCTTTGAACGTCGCCAGCGACTCGTCGAACGACGCCTGCGCGCTGGCCGCGATCTGCTTGGCCAAGTCCTGCACACCTGCCGCCCAAATCTGGCTGGACTTCAGGATTGCGTCGAAATTGCCCTGGCCGAGCGAGACCCATTCTTCAGCGTATTTTGTCGTCGTATGAAAGACCTGGTGCTGTGCCTGGGCCGCCTCATTCGGCACGTTGGCCCTTAGGCGGGCAGGGGCCTGGTCAGCGCCTTTCGTTTGCGTGGCGGTACCCTGCTCGGTGGCATTGCCGACTGTCTCCAGGGGCTCAAATGACCTCAATTTTCCGCTCATGTGCTGTGCTTCCATTCGATGATTCAATCTTCTGCGCGACCGGCCCCAGAGGACCCAGCGCCTGCATCTGCGCCGGCTGTAAACACAATCGCTTGTCTTGTCGGTGGTCTACGCCACAGAGCCCGCGAAAGGGCGCACCCTGTCCGCCTCACACTTCTGTGAGCATGCGGGCTGGCGGGATACGGGATGAGACGCCCTCAAACAGTCGATGCCGCCGTGCGACGCAATCAGCTGCTCGGCGCTTTGGAGGCTTCCGCTCGCAAGCGGATCGATCCACATCTTGAGTTTGTCCCGTTCAAGCTTGGTGACGTCGTCTGCGAAGCCGGGGGCACCCTTCAGCACGCCTATTTCCCGGAAGGTTGTGTCCTATCACTGCTTACCGTTTTGGAGAACGGTGACGCAATCGAGACCGCGAACATAGGGCGCGAAGGCGCATTCGGCCTCTTCGCAGCCATGTATAGCCGGGTATCCTTCAACCGGTGCCTGGTGCAGATGGCAGGTCCGATGGTTCGGTGCAAGATCGAAGTTCTAGAATCCGAGTTCAAGCACAGCGACCACGTGCGCAATCTCTTTGTCAGCTACTCCGAGACGCTGCTGTCACAGGTCCAGCAGACCGTCGCCTGCAATGCCTTGCATTCCGTGGAAGAGAGAATGTGCCGCTGGCTGCTCATGATGCATGATCGGGCCGAAGGCGAATCGCTGACCTACACGCACGAGTTTCTCTCACATATTCTGGGTGCCAATCGTAAATCAGTCACCCTTGCCGCTCAATCCATGCAGACGGCCGGCCTGATCAGCTATCACCGGGGGAGGATGCAGGTCGTCGATCGCCTCAGCCTCGAAAAGGCATCGTGCGAATGCTACGAGATCGTCAAGGCGCGATTTGACGCCTTTCTCCGCCCACCCTCGACCGCAGTTCAGGAAACGAAAACCGGGAGAACCCAGACTAAATAGGTGTGTTGTTCGGGCGCAGCCAATTGCACAACGCCCCTTTGGTCTTATGCGCGTCGAGTAGCCGGACTGTTGTTGTGGGTCGGCCGGGTCCGCACTGCCACACCGGCTCCATGGTGGCGATCGACCTGCACCGTGCGGCCCAGGGTCTGCCTGCCGGCTCCGGACACATCATGACCCGGGATCGGCGTTCCCGCCGCCTGACTGTCGATCTCCCTTCCGCGCTTCAGTCTGACCCTTGGGAGCTTCAGTGAAGGGCGAGAGCCAGGCCTTTGGGCCGGATTCTCAGGATCAAGGGCACGCGACAGACAAAACCGCTGGAATCCTTCACTTTTTCCCGACCTAGGCGCGATATCGCCGGTTATCGCGCCTAATGGAATTATTTGGCTTGCCCAAGCCCGCCAGCCGCGCGAGTCTGCCCGGCATGACCGACTCGGTGCCGTCCGAACCGCTCCCCGCCGACCCGTCGCCACGTACCCCGTCCACCGGCCGCGCGCCGGCGCCTGACGGCGCCGTGCTGGTCCCGGCGGCGGGCGGCACGGTCGCAACCACGCCGAACGCCGCCGGCCAGGCCGCGCTGGCGACCGCGCGGGCGCTGGCCCGCAACGCCGCGGCGCCGGCGACGCTGCGCGCCTACAAAGCCGATTGGGCGCACTACGCCGCCTGGTGCGCGCGGGGCGGGTTCACCCCGGTGCCGGCTGACCCGGAGACGGTCGGTGCCTATCTCGGCAGCCTCAAAGACAGCCATGCGCCGGGCACGATCCGCCGGCGGCTGTCGGCGATCGGCAAGATGCACCGGTTCAACGACCTGCCGTGGAACCCGTCGCACCGCGCGATCCAGGAGA
>Ga0302196_10004968_pt1 | contig 11942 bp, 9 predicted proteins | sample II_Bog_N1_3_FD_198794 | JGI IMG/M metagenome (GOLD analysis project Ga0302196, IMG submission 198794) | Peat permafrost microbial communities from Stordalen Mire near Abisko, Sweden - II_Bog_N1_3 | ecosystem: Environmental > Terrestrial > Soil > Wetlands > Peat | place: Sweden: Abisko, Stordalen...
TCGTCGAGCATCTCGGACAGCGTCGTCTTCGACTCGAAGCCGAGCACCTTCTTCGCCTTGGACACGTCCGGCACGCGCTTCTGCACGTCGTACGCGTAGGCCTTGTCCGAGACGAAGCGGAAGGGCTTCGCGCCGCGGTGGATCTTGGTCCAGATCATCTCGGCGAGCTCGAGGACCGTGGTCGCCTCGGGCGTCGAGAGGTTGAACGCTTCGTTGAGCGCCGCCGGGTGCTCGAGCGTCTCGACGATCCCCTTGGCGAGGTCGCCGCCGTACGTGTAGCAACGCACCTGGTTGCCGGCGCCGAGGATGTGCAGCGGGTCCTGGCCGCGCGCGATCTTCTGGACGATGTCCGGGACGACGTGGCTCATCGCGAGCTTGATGTTGCCGCTCGGGATGTCCTTGTCGCCGAGCGCGCGGCGCTCGCCGATGCCGACGCAGTTGAACGGGCGGCAGATCGTGTACGGGAGCTTGTATTGCTCCCACGCGCCCTTCGCGAAGTACTCGCACGCGAGCTTCTGGAACCCGTAGGTGCTGTCGGGCGGGGGGCACTTGTGGTCTTCGGGCGTCGGCCACACCGTCGCGTTCTCGAAGACCATGCTGCTCGAGAGCACCGTGATCTTCTTGAGCTTCCCCTTGCCGCGGCTGGTGTGCGCGGCGAGCGCGGCGTCGAAGCTGGCGGCGATGATCCGCTCGTTGTCGGCGAGCAGATCGTAGGCGTACTCGTGGAAGTAGCTGATGCCGCCGATGCGCGCCGCGCCGGCGATGAAGTGATCGCACCCCATGGCGAGCTCGGTGAGGAGGCGCGGGTCGCGGGCGTCGCCTTCGACGAACGTGAAGCGCTCGTTGTTCGAGTAGCTCTTCTCGACCTTCCCGTACTTCGAGAAGTTGTCGAGGCCGACGACGTGGTGGCCGCGCTGCAGGAGCTCCTCGATGAGATAGCCGCCGATGAAACCAGCCGAACCGGTGACGAGAATCTTCATCTTCAATGCTTTCGTGTCAGGAGGGGAGGCGCTCGACCCGGTTCCAGATGTCGACCAGCTTGGTGGACTCCGGGATCGCGAGCTTTGCATAGGCAGCGTGAGGGGCGCCGATGAAGATCAAGCTCGACTCGGCGAGCACGGTCTCCATGGGGACGAGGCTCGCGTCGCGCACGAAGGGGTCGCTGCAGAGCACGCGCTTCGCTTCGAGGGTCACGAGCTTCTTCAGTTTGTAGGAGAGCGAGTCGCGCGAGTCGTCGCTCTCGGCCTTGAACGCCATGCCGAGGATGCCGACGGTCGCGTCGCGCAGGCTGACGTCTCGCTTGGCGAGCGCCAGGATGTGCGCCGGCAGCCCTTCGTTCACGAGCATGGCCGCGTGGCCGAGGACGAAGTTGTTCGAGCTGAACGCCGCCAGCTGCATCGTGTCCTTCACGAGGCACGGGCCGGCCGCGAAGCCCGGGCCGGGCATGCCGGCCATGCGCGGGTACTTGTAGCGGCAGCCGTGGAGGACGCGGTTGAAGTCGAGGCCGTTGTTCGAGGCGATCATGTAGAACTGGTTGACCGTGGCGAACTGCAGGTAGCGCCAGGCGTTCGTCATGAGCTTGCAGAGCTCGGCCTCCATTGGCGCCATCTCGACGTACTCGATGTCGCCGAACAGCTCGCGCACCTGCAGGAGCGTCTCCGGATTGAACGCGCTGATGATCTGCGGCAGCTCGCGGAACTCGCGCAGGCTGTGCCCCTGCGCGACGCGCTCCGGGCAGAAGGCGACCTCGATGGCGAGCCCCTTGCTGCGGAGCAACGCCTGGATGTGCTCGGTGATGCCGGGGTAGACGGTGCTCCGGAGGACGACGACCTGGCCGTCGCGCAGGTGCGACAGGCACCCCTCGATCGCGCGGTGGATGGCGTTGAACGTGGGATTGAGGTGCTCGTCGACCGGCGTGCCGATGATGAGGACCAGGTGCTTGCACTGCGAGATGCCGTCGGGCTCCGACTCGACCTGGAGCGTCTTGCGGGCGAGGGTCCGTTCGAGGATCTCCTGCGCCCCCTCCTCGATGAACGGCATGCGGCCAGCGCGGATGCTCTCCACGACCGAACGATTCGTGTCGTAAATCAACGTCTTGAGACCGCGGTCGGCGAACGAGAGAGCGAGCGGCAGACCGACGTGACCACCCCCGCCGATGACCGCGACATCCATCCGGAAGCTCGACTTCGATCCCATTCTCTCTGCCCTCGGTAGCGCAACTGGTGCCGCGGCGGCGCGCGGCATTCAGGAAGCCGGCCACGCCGCTAAACACGCGAAAACGGGCGCACGGTAGGCGGATCGAGGGGGTCGACGCAAGCCTCGCCTCCGCCGGCGACGACCGTGGTAGGAGACCGGGCCGATGCAGGTTGCGCCGTCTCGGATCAGCTCCGCGCCCCGTTGGTCCTCGGAGCGTCGGGCTGTCGTGGTGGACGCCGCGGTCGGTCTGCTCGCGATCGTGTTCTGGGTCGCGGTGCGAGCAGCCTTGAAGGCGCCGGTCCTGCTCCGCCCGTGGAACCTGCCCGCCGAGGGGACCACCGCCGCGGGGGCCGTTTTCTTGCCGCTCGATGTTCTTTCGTACACCGCCTGGGCCGAGCAGGCTCGACAGGGACATCTGCTCGCGAGGCTCCTGTTCACGCTGCAGCCGCACGACGCCATCCTGTTCAACCCGTTCTTCGTCGTCGTGGGCCTCGTCAGTCGCCTGTTCGACCTCTCGACGATCGGCGTCATCGAGGGGGGCGGTCTCGTCTTCGGCGGAGTGCTCGTGTTCTTCGCCCGGCGCATCGTGCGCGTGGTGACGTCGATCCCATACGCCACCGGCGCCGCGACGCTCGTGATCCTCTTCGGGAGCGGATTCTCGGGGTGGGTCAAAGCTCTCTCGTGGGGCTCGGAACCGGGAATGGACGGTCGGCACCTCGATCTGTTCGGAGTCTCGGCGTTGCTCGCGTTCCCGTTCCAGACGTGCGTCGTCGCCTTGCTGACGTTCGGGCTCTGGATCTTCGACCGCGTCGCACGAGGACGGAGCTCGTTCGGCTCGAGTGCGGCCCTCGTGGCGTGCGTCGCGTTCGTTACCGCATCGCACGTGTACGAAGGGATCGTCTTCGGCGCGGCGGTCGTCACGGCGGCGGTGATGGGCATCGTGCTGCGCCGCGAGCGTCCGTCGCGCGACGAGATCATCGCGTGCGCGCTCGTCCTCGCGGGCGCGCTGCCCTTCGCGCTCGTGGCCGTGTGGACCTCGCGTCAGCCCGTTTGGAGCTACCTGGCCGCGGTCACGACGTCGTGGGTCTGTACGCGCCGTGACTGGGTGATCGGCTTCGGATGGCTGCTCCCGCTGGCGATCGCAGGCGCGCTCGCGCTCGCGTCGCCGAAAGGGCAGGACCTCTCCGGCCAGGAGCCTCGGAAGCCCACGTTCGCGGCGCGCGTGGTGATCGCGTGGTGCGCCGTGCAGACCGCCCTAGTCTTGCTGCCCGGCGGGGTCCGCACCAAGTTCTTCTCCGGCGCGTTCGTGATGTTCGGGATGCTCGCGGGGATTGGCCTCGCGGCGGCGTGGGCCGCGTCGTCGCGGCTCGCCCCGAGCTCCCGGCGCCTCGGCGCTCGCGCGGCACTGGGGCTCTGGTGCGCGCTCCTCGTGCCGACGTCGCTCGGCATCATCGGGTACACGTTCGGCAAGCACCCCGCTCGCCTCGACAACGAGCTGTTTCACGCGAGCCGCGTGCTCGCGCGCGAGGGGGATCGGCTCCATCGCCAGCTCGTCGTGCTGTGCGACGACAACGACGGTGCGGTCATCCCCGGGCTCGCCGGCGTGCGCGTGGTGGCCGGATACTGGGTCATGACTCCCAGCTCGGGCACGGAGCTGGAGCGGCTCGTGCAACTAGGGCTCATGACGAAGTCGGGTGGGCTCGGCCCTGAGGAGCTGCGCCGCGCGGTTGAGCGGCTCGCACCCGACGCCGCACTGGTGCGCAGGGACGCCAGCGGGTTCAAGTGGTGGACGGAGGCGTCCGGGTACGAGCGCGTCGCGGAGTGGAACGACCGCGTTCTACTCCTGCGTCACAGCGAGCCGCCGACGTAGCGTCGCGTTTTCTCGGTCACGCAGCTCCGCTCGCCGAAGGGACGAAGACGTAGTTCTCTTTGGAACCCTGGACTCCGATGAGCTCCTTCAAGCGCGTTTCGCGATAGCCGAGCGACGAGAAGAACTCGCGAACCACCGGCAGGTTCGCGTCCTTGACCTCGAGGAGCACGATCGGGCGATTGCTCCGGATCGTCTCGCGGCTGCCGGCGAGCAGCTCCGGCTCGTGGCCCTCCACGTCTGCCTTGATGAAGGTCACGCCCTGAAGGTGGAACGAGTCGAGCGTCCGGATTTCGACGGGCGTCTCCTCGAGGCGCTCGGCAGTCGGGCAGTTCTTCGGGTCGAGGCTCGCCCAGCCATCGAGCCGCCGGCCCTGGAAGAAGGGCGTGTAGAGCGTAGCGCGCCCCTCGCGAGCAGACAGGCCGGTAGCGTGCACTTCGAGCCGGGGCGATCCCCATTGCCGGAGCTTCGCGGCGAGGTCCGGGTTGATCTCGAAGGCATGGACGCGTTCGTAGAGGCGGGCGAGTGGATAGGTGAAGAGCCCTCGGTTGGCGCCGACGTCGATCGCGACCCCCCTGTTCGGACCCATGTGGCGAAGCTGGGCCAGCTCCGGCTCGCACCCGCCAAGGCGGGCGAGTCCGTACTCGAACGGCAGCTTGAACGTCGTCGGAACGAGCGGTCCAACCCCTCTGCGCAGCCCGCGGGCCGCGAGATCACGCATGCGAGACATCATGGGCTCCTCCTGGCAGCGACGACGCGATCGGGGCGGCGACTCCTTCGAGCACGGAGAGAAGAGCGCGAACGTGGCGTTCGCGCGAGAACTCCTTGGCGACGTCCCATGCGCCTCGGCGCAGCGCGCTCCAGTGCGCCCCGTCCTTCAGGGCGCGGGCCAGGGCAGCGGCCAAGCTCGGCGCGTCGAGAGCGTCGGCGGGGGCGAGCTCTCCCGAGCGGCCGGGGATGAGCCAGTCGGGAATGCCTCCCACCGCATAGCCCACGCCCGGCGTGCCGACGCACCCCGCTTCGATACCGACGAGCCCGAATGGCTCCGGCCAGAGGCTCGGGATTGCGAGCACGTCGGCCGCTCGCATCTCTTCGTTCCGTCGTTCGGAGCTCAGCCAGCCGAGGAACTCGACGCGCGCTTTCCCCCGGGCCGCTTGCCGTTCTGCAGCCGCGCGCTCCGGGCCGTCGCCCGCCACCACGAGCGTGAGCTCACGCCCCAGCGCCTCCTGCGCGATCGGGAGCGCGTCGATGAGAACGTGAAGCCCCTTGAGTCTCATGATGCGCCCGGTGAAAAGAACGCGATTGGTGGGCGAGCGCAGAGCGGGGGGCTCGGCGTCTGGGACTACGTCGGGTGGGTAGTGCGGCAGGATCTGCAAGCGGTCCTCGGCGACTCCGTTGCGCCGATACTCGGCTGCCATGTGGCGACTGGCGACCAGCACCTTCCGCTGTTTGGTCAGCGCCCGCTGGTGGGAACGCTGATCGCCGTACATGCGAAGCATCGTCACCGGATTGCGCCCGCCGCACCTCAGGACCGGGAAGATCCCCAAGCAGGCCGGCCCGAGCGCTCGCTCGCAGACCTTCTGGCTCGGCCAGGAATGGCACTTCGAGCCGCTCACGCAGGTCCCGAAGTAGCCGTGCGCATAGAGCACGGAGGGGTAGCGGTCCGCGAGACTCGCCTCCAGCTCCGCGCTCCCGAGGCCGTGCTGGTAGATGACGTCGGGGGACCAGTCCGCGACGGCGCGCAGCACGCGGGCCTCCGCGCCCGCCGGCGCTCGGATCACCTCGATCTCGGGGCAGTCGTCGAGGATCCCCTTCCTGTCCGTCGGCGGGTCTTCCGCGACGACCCGCAAGGAATGACCGGCGCCCCTCAGGAGCGGCAGCACGGAGCGAAGGTGCGTCTCCAACCCGCCGATGATGTCGAGATGATGGGTTGCGATCAGGATGCGCATGAACGGAAGCGAACTCACGCGGGCGCGCGCAATCCGTAGTCGAACGCGCAGCAGCGAGCCTATAGCCGATGGTCGGTCGAGACTCCAGGCCGCGAGGTAAGCCGGCCCTCGGGTGTCCATGAATGACGTCTCGCCAATCAGCACGTCTTCAGATGGCCCTGCGGGCCGCAACGGTGAGGCACTGGGACGACACTGATGTGCCGCATGACGCGCTGACGACCGCGCTACTTTTTCGCGAACGCCCGCGTACGGGCGTGCTACCCCCCGTGCTCGGAGGATCGCCAGCGTGACCGACCGCGTACTGCTCGTGACGGGTTCCTCGGGCCTCATCGGCTCCGAGGTCGTCTCCCACTTCGCTGCGTCCGGATGGCGGGTCCACGGAGTGGACAACAACCAGCGCGCCGACTTCTTCGGCCCGCAGGGAGACACGCGCTGGAACCAGAAGCGGCTCGTCGCGACGTTCCCGTCCTTCTCGCACGTCGAGCTCGACATCCGGAACCGCGAGGGGGTCAAGAAGCTGCTCGCCGAGCTCAAGCCCGAGCTCATCGTCCATACTGCCGCCCAGCCGAGCCACGACCTCGCGGCGTCGCGCCCGTTCGACGACTTCGACGTGAACGCCGTCGGCACGCTGAACATGCTCGAGGCGACGCGCCTCAGCGTCCCCGAGTCGGTGTTCGTGCACCTCAGCACCAACAAGGTCTACGGCGACGCGCCGAACCGGATCCGCCTGCGGGAGCTCGGTACGCGCTGGGACTACGACGATCCCGCGTACGAGAACGGCATCGCCGAGGACTTCACGATCGATCAGAGCAAGCACAGTCTGTTTGGCGCGAGCAAGGTCGCCGCCGACGTGATGGTGCAGGAGTACGGCCGCTACTTCGGCCTCAAGTGCTGCGCGCTTCGTGGCGGTTGCCTCACGGGGCCGAACCACTCGGGCGTCGAGCTCCACGGGTTCCTGAGCTACCTCGTGAAGTGCAACCTCGAAGAGCGGACGTACAAGATCTTCGGCTACAAGGGGAAGCAGGTCCGCGACAACATCCACTCGCACGACGTCGTGAGCTTCATCGAAGCGTTCGCGAAGGCACCCCGCCCCGGCGAGGTCTACAACCTCGGCGGCGGGCGCGGGAACTCGTGCAGCATCCTGGAGGCGTTCGACCGCGTCGCGGCGCTCACCGGGAAGAAGATGCGCTCGGAGTACCTCGACAAGAATCGCGAGGGCGATCACATCTGTTACATCAGCGACCTTCGCAAGATGCAGGCGCACTATCCGGGGTGGGGGATCACCAAGAACCTGGATCACATCTTCGAGGAGATCGTCCACGCCTGGCGGAGCCGCCTGCAGGCGTAGCGTCGCGGCGCATGTGACGACCTCACGGCGTCCTTGCGCGCTCCCCCTCGAGTGATACACCGCCCCCTTCGCCGAGCTCTTCCAGCGGGGGGTCATGTCTTCTCACCACGTCATCGAGTCGCTCTCGATCACTTCCGGCATTCACTTTCGCGACGTCAGTCTTCAGTTCGACCCGGGCCTCACCTGCATCATCGGCGGCCGCGGCACCGGCAAGAGCGGAGTCCTCCACTTCATCCGCTTCGCGCTCGGCGCGAAGATCACGGAGGACTTCGCCGAGGAGCACGACGAGTACGTCCGTGAGACGCTCGGCCCCGGGCGCGCCGACGTGGGCGTGCGGACGCGGCACGACGCGCCGTACGCGATCTCGCGCTCCTACGGTGCCGAGCCCGTGGTGCGAAACGCGAAGGGCGAGCTCGCGAGCGTGTCGCTCGACGGAGAGCTGTTCGGGATCGAGGCGTACGCGCAGAACGAGATCGAAGGGATCGGCCGGAACGTCGCCGCGCAGCTCGCGCTGATCGACCGGTTCGCCGAGGCGGAGATCCGTCGCATCGACGAGCACGTGCTGCACCTGGATCGGAAGCTCGCGCAGAACGCCGACGCGCGCCGCCGCCTCGCGGACGAGATCGCGGAGGATGCTGCGCGCGAGGGGGAGCTCCCCACTGTGATCGAGGCCATCAAGGGGCTCGACCTCGCTTCACCGGGCGCGGCCGGGGGCGCACGGAGCACGGCGCACGCCGAACGAGCGCGCGCGCACGAGGCCAAGGTGCAGCGAGGGCGCGAGCGGGCCGCGATGTCTGCGCTCGCCGGCGAGCTGGCCGCCGTGCGCAGCGCGCTCGACGCGTTCACGCACGACGCGCTCCAGAAGCTCGCGCGCGCCGTCGAGGGGGAGCTGGAGCGTGGCGCGCACGGGGAGTCGTTCCGCCGCACCCACGCTGCGATCCAGCGTGCGGCCGGCGCGCTCGAAGGGGGCGCGGGGCGCCTGCGCACGGAGCTGGCTGCGGCGGAGCGCGCCACCAGCGAAGAGGGGCGCACGCTCGCGGCCGCTCACGCCAAGGAAGACGATGCGTACCAGGCGCTCGTGTTCCAGGACGACGCCGATCGCGAACGTGCGGCGCAGAGCGAGCGGCTCCATCGCAAGTTCGAGGAGCTGTCGCGCGTCGCCAAGCGCCTCGCCGATCGGCGACGCGAGGAGGGGGCGCGGCGCGAAGAAGGGGCCGCGCTGCTCGCCGAGGTGACACGCCTGCTCGACGAGAAGTCCGCGCACCGTGTTCGCGTCGCGGCCGAGTTGAACCGAGCGCTCGAGGGCGAGGTTCGCGTGAGCGTCGAGCCGGGGAAGAACCAGGCGCGGTACGGCGCGCTCCTCGCCGACATCCTCCACGGTGCCAACATCCGGCCGGCGAGCTTCCTCGACACGATTGCGCAGCGGATCGCGCCGAGCGTGCTCGTGTCGATGGCCGAGCAGAACGAGACAGGGCCCCTGGTCGAGATCGACCCCGCGAAGACCGGCAAGGAGGAGCGCGCCGCGAAGATCCTCGCGCTCCTGCGCGCGAGCGGCCGCCTCCACGAGATCGAGCGCGTGCGGGGCGAAGACGCGCCGCTCATCGCGCTGAAGGTGGGCCACGAGTACCGAGCCTCGTCGCGCCTCTCCACCGGGCAACGGTGCGCGTGCATCCTGGCGATCATCCTCCAGCAGTCGGCCGCCCCGCTCCTCATCGACCAGGCCGAGGACAACCTCGACAACGCGTACATCTACACGGTGCTCGTGAAGCGCATCGTCGCCAGCGTGAAGGCCGGGCGGCAGATCATCCTCGTCACGCACAACCCCAATCCGCCGGTCCTCTGCCAAGCCGGGCGCATCATCATGCTCGCGAACGGAGACGACGGGCACGGCGGGGTCGCCGCGGCGGGGACGTTCGAAGAGGTGCTGGCGCACGTGGAGACGCTGGAAGGGGGGCGCGACGCCTTCCTCGAGCGCGGCGAGCGCTACGGGCACTCGCTCCGAGACGACGCGTGACCGCCGACGAGCTGCGCCGGGAGATCGCGTCGGGCGACGAGCAAGCGGCTCGCCGCGCCGTGCGCGCGTGTGGAGCGCGCTTGCGTGAGGGGCACGTGGGCGACGCGGACGAGATCCTCGAGACGTTGCTGCCGCTCGTCGAGAGCCTCAGTGCGATCCTCCGCCAGGCCGTCGCCGACGTGTGCGACGCCTTCCCTGACGGGCTCTTCGAGACCACGCACCTGCGCCTTCTCGCCGATCGCGATCCGTACGTGCGGCGCTCGGCGGAGGCGGCAGGCCACCGGCACGCGCAGTTGCGCCGGCAGCGCGCCAGGGTCGAGTCGGAGGAGCAGGCGCTCGAGGACGTTCTCGGCGAGCTCGAACGCCGCCACGGCAAGGGGGCGCGGAAGCTGGCCGAGCGCGCCGTCGAGCGCGGCGTCGAGACCTTCGCGCAGATGCTCGATCACGAAGTGCGCAAGACGAAGAACGCCATCTACCTGGCGCTCGAGGAGCTCGCCGCCGAGCTGGAGCGCCCCGAGCGGAGCCTCGGGCTCCTCCGGGACCACCTGGCGACCGTCCGCGAGCGGAGCGCGTTCGTGTTCGCGATCGTGCTCCGGGCGCGCGACTACGTGAGCCGCCCCAGGCCCGTGTTCGCCGAACAGGGGCTGGCGAAGCTCGTCGACGAGGCGCGCGCCCAGCTCCTCGGTCGAGTGAGCGCGCGGGCCGCGAAGGTCGCGTTCACGAACGACATCGACCCGGAGCTGCGCGCCGACGTCGATCGCCACGCGCTCCTTCAAGCGCTCCAGAACGTCCTCCAGAACGCGGTCGAGGCGTACGGCGTGGACGCCGACCGGCTGGCGGTGCGGGTCAGCGCGAGCGTGCGCGGCGGCGGGAGCGAGATCGAGCTGCGCGTTGCCGACGAGGGGGTCGGGATCGCCGAGGACCGCATCCCGAAGCTCTTCATCCCGTTCGGCAGCCGCAAGCCCGGAGGCACGGGCGTCGGGATGCTCATCGTGCGGCGCGCGATCGAGGAGGTGCATGGCGGCACGCTCGGCATCGCGAGCGCGCTGGGGAAGGGGACGACTGTGACGATGGTGATCCCGGCGAGGCAGCGCACATGACGTCCACCGGGCACCGCGTGCTCGTCGTCGAGGATGATCCGGCGGCGAACGAGATCACCTGCAGGGTCCTCCGTTCGCGCGGCGACTCCCCGCGCTCTACGGCGACGGTCGAAGAAGCGCTCGCCGCGATCGCCGAGGAGGAGTTCTGCTACTTCGTCCTCGATCAGCAGCTCCCGCTGGACGCGAAAGATCTGACGGCGCTCATCACCGGGGGCGAGCGCGTGACCGTCACAGCGCGGCAGAGCGACCCGCGGCATGTGGCGGACGGCGAAGGGCACGTGACTCCCATCCTGGTGCTCACCGGGTACTCGTCGGATCCGCAGTTCGTGGCGAACTTGTTCAAGCGCGGCATCGACGCCTTCGTGAAGAAGGACGTGTGCGACAACATCGAGCTCTTCAGCCGCGAAGTGCGCGAGATGCTGGAGAAGGCGGGGAGGGGGGATCACGCGAAGTGCGCGGCGCTCGCGCGGCGCGCTTTGTCGGGCGCGGGGAGCGTGGGGGCCGTCGGGGCGCCGCGCATCGCGATCGACGGGAAGGTGACGCGAGGCGGGCGGACCGAGATCGCGATCAACGGAACGCTGCGCGAGATGCAGGACAGCCGTCTCGCCATCCTCCTGCGCTGCATCGTGGCCCGCGATCGTTCGCTCGAAGCGTGGTCGTCGCGAGATGCGCTCGGGATCGGTGAGAGTCGCAGCGCCACGACCCAGCTCCGCCAGGCGTTCGAAGGGCTCGTCCCCCCAGGCTTCGAAGTCCTCGAAGGGGACCGCCGCGGGAGCTTTCGACTGAACCCCGCGGTCATCGTCGAGAGCGTCGACTTCGATGCGCTGGCCGAGCACCCCGATCCGGGCGTCGTGCGTGTCGTTCAGGAGCGACGTCGACGGCGATGAGTCGCGCGTGACGCGGGTGGAGTCCGCCGTGGGGGTCGCGGGTGGACGCCATCGTGCCGACGTGTCGGCACGAATCCCGCGATGACCTCGCCGTGAACAGCGACGCGCAGCTGTGCCCCCCGATCACCGTCTACGGGACCACGATGAGTGCGTACGAGTCGACGATGAGTAGCTCGTAGTCGGCGTTCACGGCGTCAAAGAAACCGTTCATGGCGGTCATGAACGCGTTCACGGCGTCAAAGAACGCGTTCACGGGGTCAAAGAACGCGTTCATGGCGTCAAAGAAACCGTTCATGGCGGTCATGAACGCGTTCACGGCGTCAAAGAACGCGTTCACGGCGTCAAAGAAACCGTTCATGGCGGTCATGAACGCGTTCACGGCGTCAAAGAACGCGTTCATGGCGGCCGTGAACGGATTCACGGCGTCAAAGAAACCGTTCTTGGCGCCGTAGAAGGCGCCTCGCGTCGACGCATGCGCGTCCCGTGCGACGTCGGCGAACGCTCTCTGGACGCTCTCTGGGCGCTCTCTGGACGCTCTCTGGTGAACGAACGCGTCGCCAGATGTCCGTGATCACGAAGGA
>Ga0302196_10004976_pt1 | contig 11928 bp, 12 predicted proteins | sample II_Bog_N1_3_FD_198794 | JGI IMG/M metagenome (GOLD analysis project Ga0302196, IMG submission 198794) | Peat permafrost microbial communities from Stordalen Mire near Abisko, Sweden - II_Bog_N1_3 | ecosystem: Environmental > Terrestrial > Soil > Wetlands > Peat | place: Sweden: Abisko...
CAGTTCGCGCTGCGACAAGCCGGCCCGGAGCCGCAGCGCGCGCAGTCGTTGTCCCACCGCCAGTTCGCGATCGGCGCCGTTCATGCGTTCAGTATTTAGAACGCCACGAACAGCGCGGCAACTGGACATCGATTCGTGTCGGCTGCATTGTTCAGAATTCCAATCACCCAGGAGACTCGCATGTCCGCCGCCGCTCTGCGCGCTGAAATCCCCAACGACCTCGCCGCCTTCTGGATGCCGTTCACGTCCAATCGCGCGTTCAAGAAGCGGCCGCGGCTGATCGCGCGCTCGAAGGACATGCACTACTACACGCCGGAAGGCCGTGAGATTCTCGACGCGACTGCAGCCCTGTGGTGCTGCAACGCCGGCCACAACCGCGGCCGGATCGTCGAGGCGATCCAGCGCCAGGCGGCCGAGCTCGATTTCAGCCCGACCTTCAGCTTCGGCCATCCGTTGGTGTTCCAACTCGCGTCGCGCATCGCCGCGCTGGCGCCGGCCGATCTCGACCACGTATTTTTCACCAACTCCGGCTCGGAGGCGTGCGACACGGCGCTGAAGATCGCCCTCGCCTATCACAACGTCCGCGGCCAGGGCTCGCGCCAGCGACTGATCGGCCGCGAGCGCGGCTACCACGGCGTCGGCTTCGGCGGCATCTCGGTCGGCGGCATGTCCAACAACCGCAAGTTCTTCGGCTCGCTGCTGAGCGGCGTCGACCATCTGCCGGCGACCTACAACCGCGAACATCAGGCCTTCACCAAGGGCGAGCCGGAATGGGGCGGCCATCTCGCCGACGCGCTCGAGAGCATCGTCGCGCTGCACGACGCTTCGACCATCGCCGCGGTGATCGTCGAGCCGATGGCGGGTTCGACCGGCGTGCTGCCGGCGCCGAAGGGCTATTTGCAGAAACTGCGCGCGATCTGCGACAAACACGGCATCCTGCTGATCTTCGACGAGGTCATCACCGGCTTCGGCCGCCTCGGCTTCGCCTTCGCCGCTGAGCGCTACGGCGTCGTCCCCGACATGATCACCTTCGCCAAGGGCGTCACCTCCGGCACGGTGCCGATGGGCGGCGTCATCGCGCGCAAGCCCATCTACGACGCGTTCATGAAGGGGCCGGAGCACGCGATCGAGCTGTTCCACGGCTACACCTATTCCGGCCATCCGCTCGCCTGCGCCGCCAGCCTCGCCGCGCTCGACGTCTATCGCGACGAGAAGCTGTTCGAGCGCGCCCATGCGCTCGAGCCGAAGTGGTGCGACGCGCTGATGACGCTCAAGGGCCTGCCCAACGTCGCCGACATCCGCTGCGTCGGCCTGACCGGCGCGATCGACCTCGCGCCGTCGGCGGCAGGCGCCGGCGAACGCGGCTATGCGGCGCTCGAATATTCCTTCCACGAGGCCGGGATCATGCTGCGCCTGTCGGGCGACACGATCGAACTGACCCCGCCGCTGGTCGTCAGCGAAGACCAGATCGGCGAGATCGTCGACAAGGTCGCCCGCACGATCAAGGCGGTGGCGTAAGACAAAGCGAGGGCGCGGCCTCACGGCCGCGTCTGCGCAATCTGGTCGGCGTGGTCTGCAAGTGCGCCGCCGCGCTGGTCACGCGCGCATGCGCTCGGTCCAGATCATCACGGCAAACAGCGCCGCGCCGATCAAGACGGCGATCGAGCCGATGATCGTCGGCAGCTCCGGCCCGTTCATCACCGTGAAGTAGAGGCCGATCAGCGTGATCGGCGTGGCGATGACGAAGATCCAGAACTGATAGGGCGCGAGCGGGGATTCCTTCAGCGCCGGCCAGTGGCGATAGGCCATGCCGAAGACGGAGTGACAGACGAAGCCGATCAGGTTGATGTGGGCGTGCAGCGGCGCGAGCGCGAAATTGTGCGCCGCGCCCATGCCGATGCCGAGCAGCATGCCGACCACCAGCCACAACGACCCGATGGCGATAAAGTTGATGTCGACGGTCTTCATGGTTCTCCCCCTCCAGATCTCGACGGGCGTTGACCGCCGCCGAATCGGCGCCCGCGGCGTTTGGCCGTTGGACGTGACGAGGGATGTAGAGGCGCCTCGCGCAGTCGCGCAAGCCAAGCTTGTGCTCACGCAAGCCAATGTCCCCTGGTTCGGGGGCGAAACGACCGGCCGCGCTGAACCGCAACGCTAGTCGCCCGATTCCCGCCGCGGAATTGCCACTAAGCGTTCATGGCAAATTCAGATGGCGAAGCCTATGCATCCGTCCCCACGAGCCGACGTACATTCCCGCGGTCCGGCCGAACGGCCGCCAAGCCCTCCTCGACAAAAAGAGACGGAACTCACTATGCGGAATCTTCGAGCCTTGCTGTTTTCGACTGTTCTCGGCGCAGGCGTTCTGGCGATTCAAGTCGCGCCGGTCTTTGCGCAGGCCGCTGGATGCCCGCCGGTCCAGAGCGACCTGGGCGCGCCGTCCACCACCGGCGGGGCCGACGTCGCCGTCTACGCCGACGAGGCCCCGCCGCCTCTGCCGGACTATGACCAGCCGCCAATTCCAAGCGAAGGCGACATGTGGACGCCAGGATACTGGTCGTGGAACGGCTACGAATACTTCTGGGTGCCTGGCACCTGGGTCGAGCCGCCGCAGCCCGGCTTTCTGTGGACCCCCGGCTATTGGGTTTTCGGCGGCGGCGTCTACGCCTTCCATCGCGGCTATTGGGGCGAGCACGTCGGATTCTACGGCGGCGTCAGCTACGGCTTCGGCTATGGCGGCGTCGGCTACGATGGCGGCCATTGGGACAACGGCCGATTCTTCTACAACCGGGCCGTCACCAACATCGGCCGCATCGACGTCGTCAACGTCTACAACCAGCCGGTCACGATCGCCGAGAGGAACCGGGTGAGCTTCAACGGCGGCCCAAACGGGCTCGACGTCAAGCCGACCGCCGCCGAGCTTGATGTGGCCAAGGAGAAGCACGTCGCGCCGACGAGCGACCAGCTCCGCAACGCGCGCGTCGCCGGTCGAACCGAATCGGCGTTCGTCTCCGCCAACAAGGGCAAGCCGCGCATCGCGGCGACCGCGAAGCCCGGCGAGTTCAAGGGCGACGCGGTCGTCCCCGCCAAGGCTGCCGGAGGCCCGCTGCAGCCGGCCGGCGCGACGCCGGAGTCGACAAAGAGGGCGTCCGACAAGAAGCCCGGCGAGCCCAGCCCCGAGGCGACGAAGGCCAAGCCGGAGAACAAGCTCGATCAGCCCAAAGCCGGGCCGACGAAAGTCGAGCCCACCCCCGAGGAGACGAAGACGAAGCCCGAGACCAAGCTCGACCGGCCCAAGGCTGAGCCGACCAAGGGCGAGACCCCGAAGCCTGAGCCGACGAAAGCAGCGCCGGAGATGAAAGTCGAGCGGCCCAAGCCGGAGCCGACGAAGGTCGCGCCCGAGAGGAAGATCGAGCAGCCCAGGCCCGAACCCTCGAGGAATCCGCCAAATGCCGGGCCGCAAGGCAAGCCGGAAGCCGGTTGCGGTCACCCGGGCGAGCGCGCCTGTCCGAAGTAAGACCGGCGCGCGGCCGGCGGCGAGGCCGCGGCGTTTCGCCGGCCGCGCGTTGCAGACAGTGGGCGCGGCCGGCGGTCGCGCCTACAGGCGCTTCGCCGGGCGCGGCGGCGCGGCGAGATATTTCGTCGCTTCGCGCTGCGCGACCGCCATCAGCGGCGCGCCATGTTCATCGAGGAAGCGGCGCACGCGCAGAGAATCGCGCTTGGAGAGTTCGCGCAACCACCAGCCGATCGCCTTCTGGATGAACCATTGGCGGTCGGGCGCGAGGCGCGCCGCCCAGACGAGCATGCGTGCCGGATCGCGCCCGTCCTTGGTCCACGGCAGGGTGAAGACCAGCGCGGCGCGGCGCGTCCACAGATGCGGGCTCTCGACCCAGCTTTCGACGACATCGAGCCGCGCCGGATCGGCGACGAGGCAGCGCCCGCCGACGACGGCGAAATTGTCGGCGACGGCCCAACCGTCGAGATCGCCGATCCGCTGCGTGACCAACGCCCACACGGCGGCGTCTGGGACGACGCTCTTGCGCGCCAAAACGCGCCCGGCGACGATTTTGAGATCCCACACCGGCTCGCGCCACAGCCGCGCCGCGAGCGCAAGCGAGTCGCCCTGGCCGAGATCGGCGACGGTGGCGCGGATCGCCGTGTCCATCTTTGGAACCGCGACGCCCCAGTGCTCCCACGACGATTTCTGGTAGCGCTTCTCCTGCGCGGCGCGCTCGGCGTCGGCGAATGCGCCGAGCGCCGCGGTCAGCCGCTCGTAGCCCTCGGGCTCACGTTTCGTCTGCGCCATCTCGGCCCTCCGCAAACGAAAAGAGCGGCGCGTCAGCCGCGCCGCTCCTTCAAACCTTGACCGAACCGCCCGAGCGTCAGGCTTGGGCGGCGGCGTTCTGGGCCGGCCCGGAATCCTTGCCCTTGGCCTCAACGTCGCGATCGACGAATTCGATCACCGCCATCGGGGCGTTGTCGCCCTGGCGGAAGCCCGCCTTCATGATGCGCAGGTAGCCGCCATTGCGGTCCTTGTAGCGAGGGCCGAGCACGTCGATCAGCTTCTTCACCAACTCGGCGTCGCGCAGACGCGAGATGGCGAGGCGGCGGGCATGCAGGTCGCCCTGCTTGCCGAGCGTCACCAGCTTCTCGACCACCGGACGCAGGTCCTTGGCCTTGGGCAGGGTGGTGACGATCTGTTCGTGCTTGATCAGCGCCTGCGCCATATTGGCGAACATCGCCTTGCGGTGCTCGGCGGTGCGGTTGAAACGGCGCTTCGCGTGGCCGTGATACATGTGGCGGTCTCCTTTTCGGGTCTACGGCCGCCGTGCCAAGGGTCGGCCGTCTTTTATCGTCGTGGCGAACTGCGAGTAGCGAGTAGCGAATGGAGGATTCTATTCGCCATTCGCCACTCGCCTCGTCTCAGTAATGCTCTTCGAAGCGTTTCGCCAGCTCTTCGATGTTCTCCGGCGGCCAACCGGAGACTTCCATGCCCAGATGGAGACCCATCTGCGCCAGGACTTCCTTGATCTCGTTGAGCGACTTGCGGCCGAAGTTCGGCGTGCGCAGCATCTCGCTCTCGGACTTCTGGATGAGGTCGCCGATGTAGGTGATGTTGTCGTTCTTGAGGCAGTTGGCCGAACGGACCGACAGCTCGAGCTCGTCGACCTTCTTGAGCAACGCCGGATTGAAGGCGAGCTCGGGGATGGCGTGGGCCGCCTCCTCGCGCCGCGGCTCCTCGAAGGTGACGAAGACCGCGAGCTGATCCTGGAGGATGCGCGCGGCGTAGGCGAGCGCGTCCTCCGGCGAGATCGCGCCGTTGGTCTCGATCGTCATCGTCAGCTTGTCCTTGTCGAGATCCTGGCCCTCGCGGGTGTTCTCGACGCGGTAGGAAACCTTGCGCACCGGCGAAAACAGGCTGTCGATCGGCATCAGGCCGATCGGCGAGTCCTCGGCGCGGTTGCGCTCGGCCGGGACGTAGCCTTTGCCGGTCATCACCGTGAACTCGATGCGGATGTCGGCGCCCTCGTCGAGCGTGCAAATGACGAGATGCGGATTGAGAATCTGAATGTCGCCGGTGGTCTGGATGTCGCCGGCGGTGACGACGCCCGGACCGCGCTTCTTGAGGATGAGGCGCTTGACGCCGTCGCCCTGCATCTTGACCGCGATGTCCTTGACGTTGAGCACGATGTCGACGACGTCCTCGCGCACGCCGGGGATCGACGAGAACTCGTGCAGCACGCCGTCGACGTGGATCGAGGTGATCGCCGCGCCCTGCAGCGACGACAGAAGCACGCGGCGCAGCGAATTGCCGAGGGTCTGGCCGAAGCCGGTCTCCAGCGGCTCGGCGATCACCGTCGCCATCCGGCGCGGGTCGTCGCCATGAGTGATTTCGAGCTTCTTCGGCTTGATGAGTTCCTGCCAGTTCTTCTGAATCACGTGTGTGAGCCTTCCGTTCGACGGGTGGGGCGCGCCGGGGCCATGCCGTTCCGGCGCGGAACGCGGGCGAAAGAGACGCCCGGGCTGATTAGACGCGGCGACGCTTGCGCGGACGACAGCCGTTGTGCGGGATCGGCGTGACGTCGCGGATCGAGGTGACGTTGAAGCCCGCCGCCTGGATCGCACGTAGCGCCGACTCGCGGCCCGAACCGGGGCCCGACACCTCGACCTCGAGCGTGCGCATCCCGTGCTCGGAAGCCTTCTTGACCGCATCTTCCGCCGCCATCTGCGCGGCGAAGGGAGTCGACTTGCGCGACCCCTTGAAACCCATCGTGCCGGCCGACGACCACGAGATGGTGTTGCCCTGCGCGTCGGTGATGGTGATCATCGTGTTGTTGAACGTCGAGTTCACGTGCGCGACGCCCGAGACGATGTTCTTGCGCTCGCGACGGCGAACGCGGGTTGCTTCCTTGGCCATCAGTCTGTCCTTCAAACGCGCCAGAAGCGCGAAAAACCATCAGTGACTTTCAATGCGCGGCGGAAGATCACTTCTTCTTGCCGGCGATCGCCTTGGCCTTGCCCTTGCGGGTGCGGGCGTTGGTGTGGGTGCGCTGGCCGCGCACCGGAAGCTGCTTGCGGTGGCGCAGACCGCGATAGGTGCCCAAGTCCATCAGGCGCTTGATGTTGATCGCGACCTCGCGGCGCAGATCGCCCTCGACCATGTAGTCGCGGTCGATCGTCTCGCGGATCTGCAGCACTTCCGCGTCGGTGAGCTGCGCGACGCGACGCTCGGCGGGGATGTGGACCTTTTCGCAAATCTCCTCGGCCTTCTTGGGGCCGATGCCATGGATGTACTGCAGCGCAATGATGACGCGCTTGTTGGTGGGAATATTGACGCCAGCTATACGAGCCACGGCTCTCAACTCCATGTCGGCGGCGCGAGACTCGATAAGAGCCGACGCGCCGCGGTTGCATCGCCTCGACGTCCGGTGGAGGCCGGCCCCTGTCGAGCGTCCCGACGCACAAAAGGCCCCAGGCGCTCTCTACAGCGCCGGGACCCTGAACGCATCGGGATGACGTTCATATAGAGCCGCGCACCCTGGGCGTCAACCGCCCGCGCGCTCGGCGTTACGGTCCGCCCCGGCGCGCTCCTTAACCTTGCGGCGCCGCGTCGCGCACGGCGCAAGGCCTTGAGATTCAAGCTCGCCGACCGCCTCGTGCGCTCGCTCAGGTTGCATCAAGGCGGGATTCGACCATGCGGAAGCATGACAGGCAACGCGCGGCTGGAGCGGACCGCGAAAGTGAGACGCGGCCAATTCAGTGACAGGCTTCGTGAAAAGAAGCCTCGAGGTTAGGTCGCCAGCGCTCTTAACTCAGCGTCCGCCAATTCCTCCTGGCGCTCGCGTGGGCCGGAAGCGCCGAGAGCGCCAGCGGCGCGGGCCGCGGCGACCGCGAAAGCAAGCGCGCCGCCGCGCGCGCCGCTTTTGCGCCCGGGCGCGCGTTGCGCTATGGCGGCCCCTGACCGCGCATCCCTGGAGATCGACTTGACCCGCAAGACCCTTCGCCGCAGCGGCGGCTCCGGCTCGCGCGACGCGCGCCCCCCGCCCCCCAAGTCCGGCCAGGCGGCCGGCCGACCCGATGGCCCGCACAAGGCAGGCGCGGGCCAACCCACTTCGCGACCGCGGCGGGGCGAACCGCGCGCCGTCGACTTCGTCCGCATTTACGGCTTTCACAGCGTGACGGCGGCGCTCAAAGCGCCGCGGCGCGAGTTGGTGCGGCTCTACGTCACGCCAGCCGCCGCCGAGCGGCTCGCCGCCGAGATCGCCGCGCGGGGCGTCGAAACGCGGGTCACATCGGCCGAGGAGATCGCCCAGCGCCTGCCGCGCGACGCCGTCCATCAGGGCGCGCTGCTGGAGGCGCGACCGCTGGCGCCGATCGACATTTCCGAGCTGCCGGCCAGCGGCCTCGTCGTTGTGCTCGACCAGGTCACCGACCCGCACAATGTCGGCGCGATCCTGCGCACCTCGGCCGCCTTCGCCGTCGATGCGCTGGTGACCACGGAGCGCCACACGCCCGAGTTCGCCGGCGCGCTGGCGAAATCCGCCTCCGGCGGCCTCGAGCATGTGCCGATCTGCTCGGTGACCAATCTCGCCCGGGCGATGGGCGAACTCGGCGACCTCGGTTATTGGCGCGTCGGCCTCGATTCGGAGGCGCCGGCGACGCTGCAGGCGACGCGGCTCGAGCGGCCGCTGGCGCTCGTCCTGGGCGCCGAGGACCGCGGTCTGAGACGGCTGACGCGCGAACATTGCGATGCGTTGGCGCGGCTCGACCTGCCCGGCGCGATCAAGAGCCTCAACGTCTCCAACGCCTGCGCGATCGCGCTATCCGTCGCCGAGGCGGCGAAGAAGCCGGGCTGAGACGCGCCAGGCGCGTCGCCTCAATACGTATCGAGCGCCGGCACCGCGTGGGCGTAGTTGAGATCGTAGGTCTTGTTGCGCAGCGGGTCGATCGGCGTCCCTTCGGAGGCGTCGAAGACGCGGCGAACCGGCGGCGGCGCCGCCGCCGGCGCGGCCGGCGCATTGGGCGGGTCGAGCCCAGCGAGCCGCGGCTCGCCGACGCCGGCGTCGGCGTAGCGGGCGATGCGCGCCTTCTGGTCGGCAAGCGCGGACGGAGACATCGGATAGGCGGCGACCGGCTCAGTCGCGTCGTCCGGCCCGGGGTCGTCAGGGAACGCCTTCTGATCCGGCGGCGCGTCGTTGACGCCCGTGACGACCGCGCCGAGCGCGTCGAGCGTCGCGGAAGCCGAGCCGCTCGGCGACAAGGCGCCGCCGGGGCCGAGCAATGCGCCGGCGAGCCGCCGGCTGTCGGCGACCCTCGCCAGCCGCGTCGCCAGCGGACCGACGTCGGCCGGCGCGTCGGCGAGCGCGACCGCGCCGTAGATCGCCGGATCGACGCCGTCGAGTTCGCCGTGCTTTGCCGGACTCGGCGTCGGCGTCGCGTCGGGCGCGAGGCGATCCTTCGCGTCCTGCTCGATCTCGCGCCAATGGGCGACATTCTTGAGATGCTGGTCGAGCGTTTCGGCGAAGGCATGGCCGCCGGTGCCGTCGGCGACGAAATAGATTTCCTTCGTCGCCGTCGGATTGGCGACTGCCTCGAGCGCGGCGCGCCCGGGATTGCAGATCGGCCCCGGCGGCAGTCCGGCGATGATGTAAGTGTTGTAGGCAGTCGGCTCCTGCAGTTCCGCCCTGGAAATCGGATGGCCGAGCGTGCCCTTGCCGAACACCAGTCCGTAGACGATCGTCGGATCGGACTCGAGCTTCATGTGCTTGCGCAGGCGGTTGACGAACACGCCCGCGACCCGCGGCCGCTCGTCGGGCTTGCCGGTCTCCTTCTCGACGATCGAAGCGAGGGTGACGAGTTCGCCCGGCGACTTGATCGGCAGATCTTGCGCGCGCTTGGCCCAGATTTCGTCGACCGCTTTCGTCTGCGCCTTTTCCATCACCGTGAGCAGGGCCTGGCGAGTCATGCCCCGCGCGAACTTGTAAGTCTCGGGCAGGATCGAGCCTTCGCGCGGCGGCTCCTTGATCTCGCCGAACAGGACATCGTCGTCGCGCAGCCGCTGCGCGACCTGGTCGCTGGTCAGGCCCTCCGGAATGGTCAGCGAATGCAGCACGACCTTGCCGGAAATCAACTGCATCTCGACGTCATGCAGGCTGACATTGGCCTTGAACGCATATTCGCCGCGCTTCAGTCCGGCGCGGCTGCCGTCGAGCAGCGTCACCGCCCAGAACCACAACGCGCTGTCGACCACGCCGGCGCGCTCGAGCTGGTCGCCGATCGGCCCGGCGTCGTCCTCGCGCTCGATGACGACGACCTTGTCGACGGCGAGCGGACCAGGCTTGCGCGACTCGATCATCGCCCAGACGACGACCGCGACGCCGAGCATGCCCACCACCAGCGCGAAGGTGAGCACGCCGGAAAAGCCGGAAAGGCCGGAGCGACGCCGGCGGCGGGGCGGCTTGGGCGGCGGCGCCTTGCCGTCCCCGGCGCCGTTTCCATTGCCGTTCTTGCGGCCGCGGCCGAACAGGCTCACGCGCGACGCGGGTTGCGCGGCGGCGCCCGACTTCGCCTTGTCGCCCTGGTTCGCCGCCTCGTCCATCCGCTTTCGCGCCGCCTCGTTCGCCAGCGTCAGTCTAGCCGCATTTGCGGCGAAATGAAGTGGCCAACGGTCAAGCCGCCGGCGCGCGCTTGAAGATCAGCGACGCGTTGGTGCCGCCGAAACCGAACGAATTGGACAGCGCAACATCGATCTTTCGCTTGCGCGCGACATGCGGCGCGAGATCGATAGCCGTCTCGACCGAAGGATTGTCGAGATTGAGGGTCGGCGGCGCGATCTGGTCGCGGATCGCCAGGATCGAGAAGATCGCCTCGACTGCGCCGGCGGCGCCGAGCAGATGGCCGATCGACGACTTGGTCGACGACATGGTCACCGTCGCGGCCGCGTTGCCCAGCAGCCGCTCGACCGCCTTGAGCTCGATTTCGTCGCCGACCGGCGTCGAAGTGCCGTGGGCGTTGACGTAGTCGATGTCGCCCGGCGACAGGCCGGCGCGCTTCAGCGCGGCGCTCATCGCGCGGTAGGCGCCGTCGCCGTCAGGCGCAGGCGAGGTGATGTGATAGGCGTCGCCTGACATGCCGTAGCCAATCAGCTCGGCGTAGATCCGCGCCCCACGCGCCTTGGCGTGCTCGTAGTCCTCGAGCACGACGCAGCCGGCGCCTTCGCCCATGACAAAGCCGTCGCGGTCGCGGTCGTAAGGGCGGGAGGCTTGAGTCGGCCGGTCGTTGAAGCCGGTCGACAGCGCCCGGCAGGCGGCGAAGCCGGCCAGCGCCAGACGGTTGACCGCCGATTCCGCGCCGCCGGCGACCATCACCTTGGCGTCGCCGAGCGCGATCAGGCGGCCCGCGTCGCCGATGGCGTGCGCGCCGGTCGAGCAGGCGGTGACGACCGCGTGGTTGGGCCCCTTGAGTCCGTGCGCGATCGACACCTGCCCGCCGGCGAGATTGATGAGCCGGCCAGGAATGAAGAACGGCGAAATGCGCCGCGGTCCCTTCTCGTGCAGCGTCACCGACGCGTCGTAGATGCCGCCGAGGCCGCCGATGCCCGAGCCGATCAGCACGCCGGTGTCGACTTGATCCTCGTAGCTCTTCGGCGACCAGTCGGCGTCCCTGAGCGCCTGGCCGGCGGCGACGAGCGCGAAGACGATGAAGTCGTCGACCTTGCGCTGCTCCTTCGGCTCCATCCATTCGTCGGGATCGAAGGCGTCGGGCGCGTCGCCGCGCGGCACCTGGGCGGCGATCTGGCAAGCGATGTCGGAGACTTCGAAGCCCTGGACGCGCGCGGCGCCGGATTCGCCGGCCAGCAGACGGCGCCAAGTCGGTTCGACCCCGGAGGCCAGCGGCGTGACCATGCCGAGGCCGGTGACGACGACTCGATTCATAGCCGCTCCCTAGCTCCCTCCATCGTCGCGTTCGCCGATCGCGGACGCGACAAGGGCCGGACGTGCTCCGGCCCTTGAGAATTCAGCGCGACGGTCGACGGCCGACGCCGTCACTTGCCGGCGGACGCCTTTTCGAGAAACTTGACCGCATCGCCGACGGTGACGATCGTCTCGGCCTGGTCGTCGGGGATCTCGACGCCGAACTCTTCTTCGAAGGCCATGACGAGCTCAACCGTGTCGAGCGAATCGGCGCCGAGGTCGTCGATGAAATTGGCGTTGTCGACGACCTTGTCGGCGTCAACGCCGAGATGTTCGACGACAATCTTTTTTACCCGCTCCGCCACGTCGCTCATTTTATTTGTTCCTTCGTTTGGTCAGGCGCGACAGACGCCCGCCCGTTGACCCCTGTTCCGCCCTTCGATCGATCGAGTCTGCGAACCGTCCCCAGCGCCCGGCATCCGCTCTGCGACGGGCCGCAACGCGAATGCGATTTCGT